>Ga0209577_10004996_pt1 | contig 12412 bp, 8 predicted proteins | sample GraSoiAngelo_109_FD_185874 | JGI IMG/M metagenome (GOLD analysis project Ga0209577, IMG submission 185874) | Grasslands soil microbial communities from the Angelo Coastal Reserve, California, USA - 14_0903_12_20cm (SPAdes) (version 2) | ecosystem: Environmental > Terrestrial > Soil > Grasslands ... | reverse complement strand
TGGACAGACGAAGAAAGCTTATCAATCCGCACGCGCGTCTGGCGCGATCGGGCCCTGGCTTCACCGTCTCTTTCAACGCGCCTTTCGTGTAGCGAAACAAGTCCGCACGCATACCGAAATTACGCGCGGATCAGTGTCAGTCGGCTCCGTCGCAGTTGATCTGGCGCAGAAAATCTTCGGTGAACTTAGTAACTGCAGAGTCTTGGTCTTAGGAGCCGGTGAAACGAGCGAACGCACGGCGCGCGCGCTGGTTTCCCGTGGTGTAAGCGATCTGCGCGTGAGCAATCGCTCAAATCATCGGGCCCAGGAGCTGGCACAACGCGTCGATGGCCAGGCCGTCGACTTCGACGAATGGTCACGGCAATGCCGCGAGATTGATATCCTGATTACATCTACTTCGTCGGAAATTCCGTTGCTGACTCCCGTAAATTTGGGACCGATGTTGGCCGATCGTATTGACCGTCCGCTTTTCATCATCGATATCGCCGTTCCGCGCGACGTCGATCCCGCCGTGAACGAAATGGAAGGCGTATACCTTTACGACATCGATGCATTACGATCTGTCGCGGAGCAGTCGCTCGCAGTGCGCCGGCAGCAGGTAGCTTCTGCCGAAGCGATCATCGGCGAACATGTCGCAGATTTCCTCGAGAAAGTTTCGTGCGAACTGAAGCGTGCTTCGGGAATCGCTGGACATCCCCAGGTCGCGGACCGTTCGTTACGCGCGTCCCAGCTGTAGCTGTAGGGGAAGCTGTCAGCTTCGGCTGCAAGAGCTATATTTCCCTGATGACAACAAGGATCATCCTGGGGACGCGCGGCAGCGAACTGGCACGCGCGCAGGCTCGGCTCGTTGAAAAAGCAATACAAGCGGCGCGACCGGACGCAGGAATCGAAACGAGATTTGTTACGACACAAGGCGATAAAGTCGGGTCGCTTGAGCGCCAGGCTGGTCGCAAGGGAGTGTTCACTGCGGAAATTGAGCGAGCGCTTCTCGCCGGTGACGTCGATATTGCGGTCCATAGCGCAAAAGATCTTCCGAGTGAAACGAGCTCAGATGCAGAAATTGCTGCGGTTCTTCCTCGTGCAGCGATCGAAGACATGCTGGTTTCGAAACGCCCTGGTGGTTTCGCTTCGCTGCCGAAGGGCGCGGTCGTCGCCACTGGCAGCGTGCGAAGGAAACATCAACTGCTATGGAAACGCGCGGATCTCAAAGTCGTCGACCTTCGCGGGAATGTTCTAACTCGGCTACGCAAATTGGTCGAAAACAATTGGGACGCTGTCGTGCTGGCTCGCGCGGGCGTTGCACGGCTTGGTCTGTCGCCGACTCATGACAAAATCGCCTTCGAGGGCAGCCAATTTTCCTTCGGAATCCTTCCACACGAAATTTTCCTGCCGGCAGGCGGTCAGGGAATCATCGCGCTTCAAGTTCGTGCCGATGATCAAAGCATGAAGGCGATCGCCGATCTTGTGAACGATCGCGAGACATTGCTTTGTTTGCGGGCGGAACGAGAGTTTCTGCGTTTGTTGCAGGGTGATTGCGATTGCCCGGTGGGTGTGCTCGCGACAATCGACAACGATATGATGAAATTGAGGGCTCAATTGTTTACGGATCAATCAGCAGCACCGCGACAGGTGCAAGTGGAAGGCACTCATGACGAGGGTGAACGTCTAGCTGAGGGGCTACTGCTCCGATTACGAGCATGAGTACGAGTGGAAAAGTTTACCTGGTTGGTGCCGGACCTGGCGATCTCGGGCTGGTAACGTTGCGCGCCAAGGAATGCATCCAGAATGCGGATGTGATCGTTTACGATCATCTTGTAAATCCCGAGACGCCCGGCTGGGCGCGGGACGACGCTGAAATTATTTATGTCGGCAAAACGCCTGGCGAGTCGTCGAACAGTCAGCAGGAAATCAATGCATTGCTGGTCGAGAAAGCGCGCGAGGGAAAACAAGTCGTTCGACTGAAAGGCGGAGATCCATTCGTGTTTGGTCGAGGCGCCGAGGAAGCACAGGTGATCGCTGCCGCGGCTATTCCGTTCGAAATCGTCCCCGGAATTACCTCGTCTATCGCCGGGCCGGCGTATGCGGGTATTCCCGTGACGCACCGCGCGCACAATTCACACGTGACATTCTTTACGGGACACGAAGATCCGGCGAAAACTGAAAGCGCAATCGATTACGCAGCCCTCGCGAAACTTGGTGGCACACAGGTCATGTTGATGGGCGTGGAACGTCTGGGATCGATCACGAGCGAAATGATGAAGCAGGGTGTGCGCGGTGATTTGCCAGTGGCGCTCGTTCGCTGGGCAACCACCGGTCAGCAGGAAACGCTCACGGGCACACTGCGAGACATCGCCAAAAAGGCCGCTTCCAAGGGTTTTGAGCCTCCTGCGGTCGCAGTATTCGGAGAAGTTGTCGCGTTGCGCGATAAGCTTAATTGGTACGAAACGCGCCCGCTGCTTGGGAAAAGAATCGTCGTTACGCGAACAAGGAAACAAGCCAGCGCGTTAAGCACCAAACTGCGCGCGCTTGGCGCTCACGTTATCGAGTTGCCCACCATTCGCATCGAGCCGCCCGGCAACTTACGCGCGTTCGCAGAACTTGTGCAAGACGCACACGTCTACGACTGGATCGTGTTTACGAGCGCAAACGGTGTCGACGCGTTTTTCGATATTTTCTTTAAACTATACGACGATGCGCGCGAAATCGGCGGCGCCCGGATTGCCGCCATCGGTCCGGCCACGGCTCAACGCTTAAAAGATCTCCACCTGCATGTCGATCTTCAGCCACAAGAATTCGTCGCTGAGGACGTGGTACGGGAGTTCAAAAAGCAGGGAAGCGTTGAAAATTTGAAGATTCTCCTGGTGCGCGCGGAAAAAGCGCGGGACGTGCTCCCGAAAGGGCTCTCAGGCCTGGGAGCGATTGTGGACGAAGCATTCGCATATCGGACCGTGCCGGAAACGCGCGATACCAATGGTGCGCGGCGACGAATAGCGAAGGATGGTGCCGATTTGATTACCTTCACCAGTTCTTCAACCGTTGAGAATTTTCTCGCGCTGAAGCTACCCTGGCCGAAAGGAATGCGGGTTGCCAGCATTGGCCCGATCACGTCGCAGACCGTGCGCGACAATGGTTTGAAAGTCGATGTCGAAGCAAAGCGACACGACATCGATGGCTTGGTAAAGGCAATCGGCGAATTCTTTGCCGCGAAGACTGCTACGAAAAGCCAAAAAGTTGAATTGGTTAAAAAGTTAGATTGAGCATCAGAACTGCTGTGCCCGGACAACTTTTTAACCGCCTAGACGGTAACGTTCAACTTTTTAGCTGGGATTGAATCGGAACTTGGTTCGACCGCGTTTGGCGTTGGCTTTCGCTTTGCGGCGATGCTTTTGCGAAGGCGTCTCGAAGGCACGCAAACGGCGGACCTCCTCGAGAATGCCCTCGGCATCCAGCTTGTTCTTCAGCCGTTTCAACGCGCGATCGACGGGTTCACCTTTGCGAACGATCACTTCTGGCATCAATAATCACTCCTGACTTTCGAAATAGACTCCTAATCGGCGAGCGGGAGCCTACTCGGGCCCCGCGGCCCCGTCAAATCTGCTCGGAAAAGGCCCCAGAGACCGCCTCCGGTAGCTGCAAAAGGCAATGGACACAGGGTCTGGAACTCCCAAAAGCGGCTCAGCGCTGGGCAAGTGGATTGGCTGCTGTCGCTTTTTCGGTAACCTCGCGCCGTAGGGCCGTAGCGCCGCCACCGCGTGCCCGCGTCCACCACAGCACAATAGGCGAGGCGATAAAGATGGAGGAGTAAGTGCCGACAATTACCCCAATGATAATCGCGAGCGAGAAATCCCGCAGCACCGCGCCACCAAAGAAAAACAGACAAAGGATCGGAATAAGCGTCACCGTGCTTGTCAGAATGGTTCGGCTCAGCGTCTGGTTGATGCTCGAGTTCATGATTTCCTCGATCGTCCCGCGCCGGCCGCTGGCCAGACCTTCCCGGATCCGGTCGTAAACAACGATCGTATCATTAATGGAATAGCCAGCAATGGTTAGCACCGCGCCGATCATCGTGAGAGTAAGTTCGCGTCCCAGAAGCGAGAATACGCCGACGGTCATGAACACGTCATGCAACAAGGCGACAATCGCTCCCACGGCAAACGCAAGCTCGAAGCGAAACGTCACGAAAATCAAAATACCCAGAATGCCCAGTCCGAGCGCGATCAACGAATTTTTTGCCAGCTCACCGCCTACGAGCGCACCGACGCGTTCCGAACCTTCCACGCGAAAGCCAGTACTTGGCAATGTCTGCATGACCTGCTTCTCCACCTTGTCACTGGTATTCAATGGCGTGCGGATGGTGATGTAACTCCGGCCGACTTGCGTGGATTCCTGAATAGAAGCGTCGGCAAGCCCGATTGGCTTGAGCGCACCGCGCACTTGCCCGATATCGATCTTCCCAGCTGCGCTCAACGTGATGAGATCGCCGCCGCGAAAATCGACGCCGAAGTTACGTTCGCCGCGTTGGTAAAAAGCGAATGCGCCAGCGAGCAGCAACGCGAGCGAGCACATGCACGCAATAAAACCTTTCCCGAGAAAATTGATGTTCTGCGCTGAAATCAAGTGCAGCATCGAGATGCGTTTCAGCCGTCCCGTATCCACCAGCGAGCCGAGGCAATTCCGCCCCACAATGAGCGCCGTGAACAAGGATGCCAAAATGCCGAGCGTAAGAGAGATGGCGAAGCCCTTCACGGGTCCAGTCGCTTTCCAAAAAAGAATCGCCGCGGTGATCAACGTCGTGACGTTGGCGTCGAAAATGGAGCTGAACGCTTTCTCGTACGCCGTGTTCAGAGCGACTTTAAGCGATTTTCCAAGCGCCATTTCTTCGCGCAACCGCTCGTAAATCAGCACGTTTGCATCAACCGAAAGACCAATGGTCAGGATAATACCAGCGATACCGGGCAACGTGAGGACGAAATGAAACATCGTTAACGCGCCGACCAGCAAAATGAGATTGATGATCAAGGCGAGATTTGCGATGAGCCCGGGGATTTTGTAGTAAACCGCTACGCAAACCAGCGTAATAGCCAGGCCGACCAGGCCGGCGAGAATACTCGCGCGAATCGAATCGAGTCCGAGAGTGGGCGAAACGCTGCGCTCTTCCTCGATGCTCACCGGCGTTTGCAACGGGTTCTGAAGCACGCTTGCCAGGCCCCGCGCTTCTTCCTCTGTGAATCTCCCTGTGATCTGGGCGTCGCCGCCGTAAATGGCGTCTTGAATTACCGGAGCAGATTGAATGATTCCATCCAGCACGATCGCAAAGCGATGATGAATGTGCGCGGCTGTTATGTCGCCGAACTTTTTCGCTCCTTCGCTGTCGAATCGCAAATGAACGACCCAACCGTCTCGTTCATAAGAAGCACCTGCGTTCGAAACGCGATCGCCGGATAAATCGGCTTTCTTTTTGACCAGCAGCCGTTCTTCTCTTGGTTTTTCTTTGGCACCCGCAACCGCCTCCCCCTCTGGACTAAGTTTGTAAGTTTCAATCCGGTAATCTGGTGGAATGACTTGTTTTCCTTCGTCGATCTGCCGCAATCGTTCACCGTTATCGGGATAAACCAAGCGGAACTCCAGCTTCGCAACCCGCGAGAGTTGGTCGCGCGCTTCCTGGATCTTGGCCGTGTCGAGTCCTGGGATTTGCACCAAGATGCGGTCGTTCGCGACGGGACTGATTATCGGCTCGCTGACTCCAAACGTGTCAATACGCTTGCGAATGACCTCGACCGCCTGGTCAAGCATGCCCTTAGTGACTTCTTTGTCGCCACCTTTCAACCGAATCAGGAAGGAAGTGCCGCCTTGAATGTCCAGGCCAAGCGCGATCTTCTTCTGTGGCGGCCAGATCGTGACAATGCTGGAAACGACAAGCAACAGCACGAGCGTCATTGCCAGCAGCCGTTTCCGTAGCCCTTGGTCCGTGGCAAAATACCACCCAAACAGGACAAGAATCGCGAGTCCGGCAAGAAATGTAAGCGCAGGGGTCATTGAAGGCGGTTGATAGTTGATAGATGAAAGTTGAGAAACAAAAACACAGATGAAATGACGTTAGATTCTCTCAACCAAAGACTCTCAACTCTCAACTGATTTCAGTACCGTCGTGATGGCTGATTTCTCCATCTCGATCTTCACGTTGTCGGCTACTTTCACCAACACGGTGGTCTCCTTCACATTCGAGATTAAGCCGTGAATGCCGCCATTGGTTACGACCCGGTCCCCGGTTTTCAAGCCCGTTATTAACTTCTGCTGCTGTTCCTGCCGCTTCTTCTGCGGCCGGATCATCACGAAGTACATGATGATGAAAATGAAAATGAGCGGCACGAAAAATGAACCAATGCCACCGCCCGGCATTTGTTGAGGAGCGGCGCTTTGCGCCTGAGCAAGAAACGTCTGTAACATATTTAGAATTGGAGAGCGCACCTTAAACCCGAAAGCGTCCCCTGCAATCGTTCTTTCGCGTGGGCTTGCGGTTATTCAAATGCCTTACTGTCATTCTGAGGAAAGCGAAGAATCTCAGATCATTTCTTTACACTTACGCCGGGCGACAATCAGAGATGTTTCGCTCCGCTCAACATGACAGATGAAATATGAATACGGGCAATACGCTAAACAGAATCTTTCCGAACTGGAGGTAAGGGGATTCGAACCCCTGGCCTTCTCATTGCGAACGAGACGCTCTACCAACTGAGCTATACCCCCGCTTTACCTATGAAAAACGGTTCGCTGATTCGGTCCAAGAATAACGCTTGTCCGGCCATTTTATCCGGCATGCACTCAGGCGCAAATGAGAACACCTCAGAGCAAGAGTGCATTCCAGAAAGTGGGCGAATGTTTGTACCGCTATTCACCGAACGGCGTCTATTATGCGCGGTTCGAGAGCGGCGGCAAGGAAATCCGCCGCTCATTGCGCACGACGGACCGCGCATCGGTCTCAAATGCGCATTAACTCGGAGCCAATTCGATGCGTATTTTCAAGGGGCGCTTTTTGCGGCCGGGTTTGCGGTGTATAAATGGCACTTTAAGCGAGCGCGCGATATTCCTGAGGACTTTGATCTTGATTGTGCTGCCTGGCGCCACGATCTCCTTAATTTCCTCTATCGTGTGGCGCGGCCGCCCTGGAGTAAAGACCAGTTTAACGACAAGCGGTAGGCGATCAGGTCCGATTTGATTTTTTCGGACTGCGCGCGCTGTTGTTCTTGGCGAGCGGTTCCTAACGCGTAGAAAAACTGATCGGCCCCCTTGTCCAAGCATTGGAACAGATCGCGGAGAGCGACCCACGCCGAACCAACGGGATAACCATCATAAACCCCAAGAAAGGACCCGAGGCATTCACGCGCGGGAGCGCTGGCGTAGGAACTACTCGGAGGCCGCACGGCAAAAGTTTTTTCTCTTTCAGCACTCCTACTTGGCAGCGTATGATTTTGATTCCGCGCGGAAATTTTGCCGAAAAGCAAATATGAAGACACCGGCTTGGAGAAAGTGGCGCGCCACGCTACTCGCCGTCATGCGCACCAGAGTGGCCCTGCTGACTAACTGGCGCGCGAAGTTGATCAGCCTGCTGCTTGCGACAACGGTATGGTATCTAATCAAAAAGAACATAGAGACCACACCCTCGCCGTCTGGAAAGTCCTTCCCGGAACGAGTTACGGAAACGCGCTGAAGGGCGACTTATGAGCAAGCGAAGGTGCGAGCACCTAATTCGCCGGTCCGCCGCGCTGAGTTTATCTTAAATGACGCCCAGCCTTAAAGGGGGGGCCGAGCTCGTTCCACAAGTTGGGGGACTTTTTGAAAACGGCCTCGCGTCTGAGTGCCGTGCACCCATTTGAGGCAGGCATACAGAATCCAGAAGGTCCAATTTTCATCGCCCTTTCTCTTTAAACACGGATCTCTTTTCCTTGTGATCGAAAATGCCCGCGAAATACCGGTCCCCAGGGAACGTGCCTAACTGACGAATCAGCCAATTCCGCGCGTCGGTGAGATCGTCTGTCCAAAGTTTTACTTTCCTGCTCGTGGTCGGCACCTCACAATCGTCGATCAAAATCACAGTGGTCTCGTAACGTTTCTTTTCCTGGACTTTTGTCTGTGGTGGCGCTGGCGGTGGGGGAGATAACGTAGAGGTCTTCGGAACGGTGACCGTCGCATTGCAGTTTGGGCACGGAGCTGTTACGCCGATTTGGGCACGTGTCGCGGAGATGTGTTGACCGCAGCTTGGACATGCGAACCTGACAAGCGGCCATGGTGCTGGTGCAGGTAACGTAGAGGTCTTCGGAACGGCGATCGCCGCATTGCAGTTTGGGCACCGACCTGTTATGCCGATTTGGGCGCGTGTCGCGGAGACGTGTTGACCGCAGCTTGGACATGCGAACCTGAGAAGCATAGCGAGTATTGGGGACGTTTCAGCGATTTACTACCAAAAATCAGACCTATCGCGCGAGCGAAAACTTGAGTGAGTTTATTGTGAATTGTCCCGTACGCTTGTCCGGCTGTTTTGCACGGCAATGATGCTTTCGTGAGGTCACTTCAGATTAGGTGAGAGCAGACGTGCGGAATTTTTACCTATGAAAAAGCGCGCGAGATCAAATAGGAACAAATAGGAATATTCGTTACGTAGCATTGAGAACGAGACGCTCTACCAACTGAGCTATACCCCCGCGACGGGGCAAGCTACCACGACGAAAAAATTCGTCCAGCAATGCACGAGACTGCGATCCTAACTGAGCGACCTAGTAAGAAATGCGAAATCGGCCGGGAGCGCGCTCGCGCGTCTGTGCTACCTCCAACATGTATGGCATCCGTTGCGCCGATGCTGGGCGATGGTGCGGCAATTGGTTGCTGTCCCCTGGCTTTGAAAGACCCGTTTACAGGCGGTAGGTCTTTGCGCGAGCAACTGGTCAAAACACTTTCGTCGTGCTGTGCAGCTCCGGCTTCAATGTGCCGATGCACCCAAAGTGGTAATAAATGCCCCTGTGCGAAAGGCCGCCTCCGGCTGCGCACAGAATATTTTTGGACGGATTGTTCCGCAATGCTGAAAGTGTCGTTTCTTTGTCTCGAATAGCCTCCAAATGAGCTTGCACAAAATTCGGAACGGAATCACGATTACGGCATGAGAATAGAGTACAGGTTTAGTTGCTTGTGCGGTTCGTCGGTTCGATGCGCGAGTCTCGTGATCACGTTCGCATTTTGCGCATCGGCATTTGCTGCTGATCCGAGCAAGAACGTAGTGCTGGCGGCACATCCACAGCGGGTCATGAAGACCGCGAAGAAAATGTGCTACACGTTCACTACAACATCCGGCATTCCTATGCCGTGTGACAGGGTCAGTGCGATTCCGACCACCGCCAGCCCCATGACTATCTACAAGAACCCGGCGACCAAATAAAATAAGTTCCGGAAGGACTGACTTTGCCGAAAGGGCGCATCGCGCTGGCGCCACATCTCTCCGTGAGTGTAATGAACCGGGTTGCGCAAGACCGGGCAGTCCCGTCGCACTTCCGACGGCCAATTCAACGCAAGCATTAATCGCTGTGATGGTAGAGAAATAGTGCGAGGCCTCCGATTCGATCGCCAGCAGAATCGAGCGCATGAAGTAGACGCCATACAAGACTGCCAGGGTAAACAGCCCGGTGAGAGCGATCGACCTGATACCGACAGGTCTCTGTATCCATCCGACCAGGCGTAAGCGGCGCACGGGATACGAGCTTCACCGCTTGACGCTCGTCGTCGGAGACATCACTGCGCTCGCGTGAATCAAGAATACGTGACGCCTAGACCCGGCATACTTAACGACGGTTACTAAGAATCTGTTGAAATCGCGATGCCCGTGTCGGTGGCGACATCGCGTTGATACGAGAGATTGCTTCGATTTCGGAAAGGTTGCGCGAAGCAAGCAATCACAATGGGCCAAACTCCGTGTAGATAAATGCCACGGAGACTGTTGGAATGTCAAAGCACGGGTTTTTTTGTGCTTGACATTTGGAATTGCGATCTGGCTTTGTAGGAGGAAACCCCAGTTTTACGTGGGCTGCAGACTGTATCTCACGTAGGACGCAACCTAACCAAAGGAGAAACCATGATCAGAACCGGACATTCTAAGTTCGGATTCCTGCGCGTGACTCTAGCTGCCTGCGTTGGAATCCCTCTCATTATCGCGTCGAACGCATTTGCCCAGAACCTCCAGCCGCTGTCGACGGACATTGGTGCTGCCCCGACGCCGACTGCTGCGGAAGCCCAGCGCGTCATCGTAACGGGTTCGAACATTCCGACTGCAGAAGAAGTGGGACCGAACCCTGTTGATATCTACAATCGCGAGAACATCAACAAATCAGGTGAGTTTACCACAGAGCAATTTCTCCAGAGCCTTCCCATCGCCAACGCCAACATAATTCCGACTTCGAATAATGAAAACGGCTCTAACACCGCTGTGGGTGCTGCGACGATTGCGCTACGCGGTTTCGATGCGAGAGCGACTCTCATCCTCTTGGATGGGCGCCGCGTCGCTGTTTATCCTACCGGCAACAATCCCGGCTTGGTCAATGTGATGTTTGTCGATTTGAATTCGATTCCCCAAGCCGCCATTGAGAGCATTGAAATTCTGAAAGACGGCGCTTCCACCACGTATGGCGCGGACGCGGTAGCGGGTGTCGTGAACCTCAAGATGCGTCACAATTACGATGGCGCGGAGGCGAGAATCCAATACGGCAATACCCTCGATAAAGACTCCGGCGAACTCGACTCATCGGCGATCTTTGGTGTTGGCAACAAAGATACCAACATTACCGGCGTTTTGAATTACTATCATCGCAACTCCATCTTCAACCACGATCGCGGCTTCTCGCTCACGCCGCCGTTCCTAAGCTCGAACAATAGTCCTTATAATCTTCAGCTAAGCAGCGATGTAGTGGCAGCCGCTGGTGGCAAGAATTTAAATCCTGGTGGGACGGAATTCGCGTCTGCACCCGATTTTACGAACGGATTGGCCCCGGCAAACAGGTATCTCTACGATGCTAATAACCGTGTCAGGGCGGCCGGCGGTCTGCGTCCCGGCTTTAATTTCAATCTGTTCTCGTCCTCGCTCCCTGAATCGGAGCGTTATGGGGTGTGGTTAAGCGGTGACCACAAGGTCTTCGGCGATCAGATGGTCGTCTATGCCGATGGTTTTTATCAGAACGTGACAACCCACAACGAACTGGCGCCTCCCGCAAGCGGTTCGTTCCAAACGAAGGGTCAGACGATATTGGCTATTCCACCCCATTCGCCGATTGCGCCAGGCTCGGAACCACCCAACACACCCACTCATGCGGAAACAGGTGTCCCGGCTGACGCATTCAATCCTTTTAATCCCTTCGAGCAGATTATCTCCGGCGGCACGCGCGCGCGTCTGGCTGAATTTGGGAACCGTTTGTTCGATAACGAAACTGACGCATGGCTAAGCACCATCGGCATCAAGGGAGACAAGCTGTTTGACGGGAGCTGGGGGTACGACACCGGTTTCCGCTACAGTCAGCTCAAGAACGTTCAGACCGGCACGCAGGTGTCCGCATCGCGTTTCAACCGGATCTTGAACCAGGCCGATCCGATCTTTGATCCAACATCTCCGCAATTCATCGGCACCACGGTCGCGTTCAATCCTTTCGGAGATTACCGCAATCCAATCTCGTCCAATTCGGCCACGGTCGAGTTCGCCAGAGTGCACCCCAAGGACGAAGATACCTCAAAGTTGGCCACGTTAGATGCCACCATCTACACAACCGACCTCTTTCACCTGCCGGCTGGCGGCGTCGGCTTAGCTATCGGTGGTCAATGGCGGCGGGAGCAACTGAGCGAGAATCCAGACATGCTCAATTTGGAGGGAGACATCGTTGGCAACTCGCCAGTTCCAGGTGCTCAGGGCAGCCGAAATTCTTATGCGATTTACGCAGAGACCAGAATTCCTATCTTCAGCCCCGTGACGAGTACCTACTCCAGAGGCGACGGCAAAAATCCGCAAGTCGTGAGCGAGACCCATGCAGCAATTCCCGGCTTTTATTCCCTGGAGTTTACCGCTGGGGGGCGATTTGAAGAGTTTCTGAACAACGATAGCAATGTCTTGGTGCCAAAGGTTGGCATGCGCTGGCAACCGTTTGACGAGCAGCTGACCCTGCGCGCGACTTGGGGCGAAGGGTTTCGTGAACCGTCACTTGAGGAACTGTTTGGGTCCCCGGTCTCAACGTTGGAGGTTACTCACGATCCGCTCAAAGGTGGTCTGCTCGAATCTGAAACGAACACCCTTATAACTAGCAACCCGAATCTTCAACCTGAAGATTCGCGCTCGTTCAGTGGCGGCTTTGTTTACTCGCCAAAATACGCACCTGGGCTGAATGTCTCG
>Ga0209577_10004995_pt1 | contig 12412 bp, 9 predicted proteins | sample GraSoiAngelo_109_FD_185874 | JGI IMG/M metagenome (GOLD analysis project Ga0209577, IMG submission 185874) | Grasslands soil microbial communities from the Angelo Coastal Reserve, California, USA - 14_0903_12_20cm (SPAdes) (version 2) | ecosystem: Environmental > Terrestrial > Soil > Grasslands ... | reverse complement strand
GCGTCGTGATCCCATAATGATGGAGCAGCTTCTGCGTTTGGCGCGTGTCCTCGCAGGCGATCAGGTTAACTCCCTTGAGCACGCGCAATGCGCGCAGAGTGATGTCCTCGAGATTGCCGATAGGGGTCGCAACCAGGTACAGCGCTGGACCAGGCTCGAGCGGCGTGAATTTGGGCGAGGGCTCGGGGGACATCGCGGGAAGGATAACACCGCTGCCAGTACCGGGTACCGAGTGCGCGCCGAGTGCTGAATGCTGAGTGCCAAGTAGCTAAATTGACGCGGCCTGCCGCATCCCCCTAGAATCTAGGCAGTTGAGAGGCGCGCCAAGCGGTTCTGCGCGCGGCCTGGCCGTTTCCTTAGACATTGGAGTTTCATGCCACTTTACGAGTACCAGTGCAAGAAGTGCCACCACCGCTTTGAACGGATCCAGAAATTCTCTGACCCACATGTGAAGAAGTGTCCCGACTGCGGCGGACCGGTCGAGCAGGTTCTGTCCGCTCCAGCCGTGCAGTTCAAGGGTTCCGGTTGGTACGTGACCGATTACGCCAAGAAATCGTCCGGCAGTACGGCCTCGTCCTCGAGTAATGGCGAGTCAGGGAGCAGTGGTGATTCCGCCGGCAAGAAGGACGAGAAGAAAGAAACGAAGACCGAAACCTCGAAGGCCGAGGGATCGTCGAAAAAGAAGAAATCGTAGAACAGCTATTAGCGGTTGGCTATTAGGTTTTAGCTCAAACTAACGAGCAGCGCTAAGCCGAGCTTGGGAAAGATGCGCTGGCACGACAGCATGCGCTGCTACGAACGGCGATTTACATCCAGATTCGCGGTGTCGCAGATTCCTCCGCCGCGTTCGGCGTCGGAATGACAAAATTATCTTTAGCTCGAACTGCCGGGTTCCGCCCCTACCCGGCGAATGCTTACCCTTCCACTGGCTAAGCGGCGACCATGGCGAATGCCTGCTTGGCGGCGGCGATGGTTTTCGTGATGTCTTCCTCGGTGTGAGCTGCGCTCAGGAAGGCAGCCTCGTATTGCGACGGCGGTAAATAAATTCCCCCCTCCAGCATATTGCGGAAGAAGCGTCCGAAAGCTTCCGTGTCTGATTTGGAGGCCGACTCCCAGTCGGTGACTGGGCCCGGCGTGAAGAACCAGGTGAACATTGAGCCGACGCGGTTCGTGGTCATCGGAACGCTCGCGGATTTCGCGGCTGCGGCTACGCCCGCTACCAGCTCACCGCTCAGCTTGTCGAGCCTGGCATAGATTTCTTTGTGCTCTTTGAGGTACCGCAGTTGCGCGTAACCGGCCGCCATGGCCAGCGGATTTCCGGAGAGCGTGCCTGCCTGGTACATCGGGCCAAGCGGTGCGACCAGGTCCATGATCTCCGTGGGACCACCATAGGCGCCCACTGGCAAGCCGCCGCCGATAATCTTTCCCATCGTAGTCAGGTCGGGCTTAATGGCATAGAGTTCCTGCGCGCCGCCAAAGGCGAGGCGGAAACCCGTCATGACCTCGTCGAAGATCAGAAGCGCGGCGTTGTTCGACGTGACCGCTCGCACCGCTTCCAGATAGCCGCGCGCGGGGGGAACGCAGCCCATGTTGCCGACCACCGGCTCGATGATCACGCAGGCAATCTGCTGCTTGAATTTCTGAAAGGCCTCTTCGAGCGCATCGGTGTCGTTGTAGGGCAACGCCAGGGTGAACTGGGTGAATTCTTCGGGAACTCCAGCCGACCCCGGGATGCCGAGCGTGGCCACACCGGAACCAGCTTTCACCAGCAGGGCGTCGGCGTGTCCGTGATAGCAGCCCTCGAACTTCACGATGTACTTGCGCTTGGTGTAGGCGCGAGCGAGGCGGATCGCGGACATCGTGGCTTCCGTCCCAGAACTGACGAAGCGCACTTTCTGCAGATGCGGGAACGCCGAGAGCACGAGTTCGGCCAGGTCGGCTTCCGCAGGCGTGGACGCTCCGAAGCTGGTGCCGTTGCGCAGGGCCGCGCCCAGGGCTTCGATGACCATGGGTGCGGCATGGCCGAGAATCAGAGGTCCCCAGGAGCCGATGTAGTCGATGTACTCGTTGCCATCGGCGTCGAAGATGTGGGAGGCCCTGCCGCGCACCACGAACGGCGGATCTCCGCCCACCGCGCGAAAGGCACGCACCGGGGAGTTGACGCCGCCCGGAATCATCATTTCGGCGCGTTTCTGCAGTTTGCGCGACTGTTCGACCTTACGGGACATGCGACCTCCTGACGAGTGCGTGGGAAAGAACTAACTATAACAGCGGGTCGGAGCGGCGGGCGCAGGCATAATCACCAGCAATTGTGACGGAAGGCACAAGCGCGCGTGGCCTACATTTTTACGAGATTTTCACGGGTTGGAAACATTGCCGAAACATCGGCGGCGTATTTTCGAGACAGTAGTTTGCCCTTCTAACCGGGAGGGATTTAAAGGACAGCCTCGGGGGCTCCGGGCTGTCCCGATTTTTTGGGCAGTTTGCGGGAAGCGCGAAAAGCTTTTAACCGCGAAGGTCGCGAAGGAATCGCGAAGAACGCAAAGAGAACCTTTTGGCCATCGATAAATGAGATCCTTCCTCTTAGCGTCCTTTGCGGTCGTTCTTTGCGATCTTTGCGGTTAAAAGCTTTTCTCCGCGAAGGCCGCTTACTTCTCCACCTTCACGCCCTTCCAGAACGCCACGTAGCCCTTGATCCGCGTAGCAGCGGGTTTCGGCTCGGGATAGTACCAGGCGGCATTCGCATTGCGCTTGCCGTTGACTTCGACATCGTAATAGTTAGCCAAACCCTTCCAAGGGCAGGTGGTGTGCTGCGAACTCGGCTTGAAGTAGTCGGTCTTGATCGCCTGCGGAGGGAAGTACTGGTTGCCTTCGACCTCGATGGTCTGATCGCTCTCCGCCAGAACCGTGTTTTCCCAGATTGCTTTTGTCATAATGCCCATTTAGATTCCTAAGGCCGACCGACGGTTTCATATGACAACCCTGACCAAGACGGAAAAGTACAACGGCCACTCCATGGTGGGCACACTCCAGAGAGTAATGGTCTGCGCGCCCGAGGCGGCAGGATGGAACGATGCGAAGCGGGTCGCGCAGGCGCGAAACCTGGGCTTTCCGCGCGCGCCGCTGTTCGAAGTCGCCGAAGCGCAACATCGCAGGCTGTGCCAGATTCTGCAGGAGGCGGGCGCGGAAATCAGCTACCTGCCGCCGTCGCCCGATCTGACGCTGGACGCGGTCTACACGCATGATGCTTCCCTCGCCACCGATTTCGGTCTGATCGCCATGCATCCCGGTAAATCCAATCGCGTGGTCGAAGCTGCGCGTCAGCGCGAGTTTTGCGCAGGACTCGGCATTCCCACGCTCGGCGAAGTGAAGGCGCCCGGGAAAACGGAAGCCGGCGATATGGTCTGGCTGGATGAAGGCACCCTGCTGATTGGCCTCGGTTACCGTACGAACCGCGAAGGTATCCAGCAGATGCGCGATCTGCTAAAGCCGCATGGGGTGGAGGTGCTGGCAGCGCCCCTGCCGTACGGTCCCGGCCCCTCAGCCTGCCTGCATTTGATGTCGCTCTTCAGCGTGCTCGATGAGAATACGGTGCTGGTCGATCTACCTTGGCTCGCGGTCGAGACAGTCGAATTGCTGAAGGAGCGTGGTTACCGTTTCATCGAAATTGATTCGTCCGAGCGCGACACCCTGGCCGTTAATGTGCTGTCGCTGGGACGACGCCGGCTGGTGGCAATCGAAGAGAACCAGAAAACGAATCAGCGCCTGCGCGATGCCGGGTTCGAAGTACACACCTTCCCTGGCTCGGAAATCTGTATCAATGGCGCCGGTGGGCCCACGTGCCTGACGCGGCCGCTACTCCGTGGGTAGTTCGTGTAAGCAGAGCTAGGCGCAAAGGCAGGCGTGTACAGGAAGCTCGCTGCCATCCCTAGCTCTTGCGCGAACCGAGCACCAGCGCCAACACTCCGCCGGCAAGGAGCACAATTCCCACCCCAGCCGGCAGCTTCTCGCTGTGCTCTGTCTGCACCCCAATCTTGGCATCCCCAATTTTCACGCTGTGGTCCTCCCGCTGCGGAACGGGCACCACGAGCGCCAGCACTCCCAGCAACAGCAAAACAATCCCGATCAAACGCGTGCTATTCATAGTCAGCTCCTATCTGAGACTGCACACGGCAAGCTGCAACCGATCCCTGATCCTCAGGTTTCATTGACCCGACCAGATTCACGACGTAACATTCTGCCCGGCCCATGATCGGCGAGACCATCTCGCACTACCGCATCGTCGAGAAACTCGGCGGCGGAGGCATGGGCGTAGTCTACAAGGCCGAAGACATCAGCCTGGGCCGCTTTGTCGCCCTGAAATTCCTTCCGGGACACGTTGCCGGCGATCCGCACGCGCTCGAACGTTTCCGCCGCGAGGCCCGTGCCGCTTCTTCGTTGAACCACCCCAACATCTGCACGATCTACGAGATCGGCCAGCACGATGATCAAGCCTTCATCGCCATGGAATTTCTCGAAGGCATGACCCTCAAGCACCGCATCGCCGGAAAGCCCCTGGAGATCGAAATCCTGCTCGCCCTCTCCATCGAGGTCGCCGACGCCCTTTCCGCTGCGCACGCCAAGGGCGTGGTTCATCGCGACATCAAGCCTGCCAACATCTTCGTCAAACTCGACGGCCACGCCAAGCTTCTCGATTTCGGCCTGGCCAAGCTCTCGCTCCAGCAACAACCGGCCTCTAATGCCGCCGCAACTCTCGAAATCACGGAAGATCATCTCACCAGCCCCGGCACGATGCTTGGCACCGTGGCCTACATGTCCCCCGAGCAGATCCGCGCCAAGGAATTGGACTCGCGCACCGATCTTTTTTCCTTCGGGGTGGTGCTCTATGAAATGGCAACGGGAAACTTGCCCTTCCGCGGCGAATCCAGCGGCGTCATTCTCGATGCCGTCCTGAACCGCGAGCCCCTTTCTCCTGCCCGCTTGAATCCCGATCTTCCCCTCCGCCTCGAAGACATCCTCGCCAAGGCGCTCGAAAAAGATCGCAACCTCCGCTATCAACACGCGTCTGAAATCCGCTCCGATCTGCAGCGCGTGCAACGAGACCTCGTCAACGCCACAACCAGCGCAGAACGCGCGCCCAGCCAGCACACGCGGCAAGCGCGTGTTCCTGTTCCCGAGAGCCCGGATCCTTCGAAGAACCGAGCGGGCGTTCTGCTCATTTCACTGACCGCGTTTGCCCTCATCGCACTTGCCATCGTCTTTACTGTGCGCTGGAAGTCGTTTTCTACCTCCGGGCTTCACACAACGCTTGCGCAACTCACCTTCGCCGAGGGCATCGAAGAGTATCCGGCATGGTCGCCCGATGGCAAGACGTTGCTCTATACCGGCGACGTGGGCAAGATCCGCAAAATCTTTCGGAAGGACCTCTCCTCCGGACAAGATGCCCAACTGACCCACGGCGACTCCGACGATCTGCAGCCTGCCTGGTCGCCGGACGGGAAGCGCGTTGCCTTCGTCCGCGCGCGCCAGCCTGGAGTCAAACTGCAACCCGGCGACGTCTTCGGCCAGTTCGACGACGGTGATATCTGGGTGCTCGATCTCGCTTCCGGCGCGGAAAGCAAGCTGGTCGAAAAAGCCTTCAATCCGGCCTACTCGCCCACCGGAGATCGCATCGCGGTGGACGCTTCCTGGGTCGGCCCTCGGCGCATCTGGACGCTCGATCGCGATGGTCACAATCCCCAGCAAATCTCGACCGACACCAGCGAGGAAGTCGGCCACGTTGCGCCCGCCTGGTCTCCCGATGGCAAGAAGATCGTCTTCCAGAATCTGCTCCGCACCAAGTTCGACGTTCGCGTCGTGAATCTCGATTCAAAGCAGATGACCTGGATCACCAACGATTTTTTCACGAACACTCGCCCGGCGTGGTCTCCCTCCGGCAAATTCATTTATTTCTCGTCTTATCGCAGTGGAGGCATCAACGTGTGGCGAGCGCCCGTCAATCGGGATGGCGCGCTCGGCGGCGCGTTGCAGCAGGTCACCACCGGCGCCGGGCAGGATGTCGAAGTCGCCGTATCTCCTGACGGCAAGCGTCTTGCCTATGCCACACTGCGCCAGAACGCCGATCTCTGGAGGCTTCCCGTCTCCCCGCAAACCGGTCTGCCCACAGGAAACCCCGAGGCCGTCATCAGCACCACGCGCGAAGACAGCCGTGGCGCCTGGTCGCCCGATGCCCGGAGCATCGCCTTCAACTCCGATCGCGCCGGTGACATGAACATTTGGCTGTTCTCGCTTGCCGATGCGAACGCCCGCCCACTCACGAACGGCCCCGGCGGCGACTTCCAGCCCAACTGGTCGCCTGACGGAAAAAAGATCGCCTTCTTCTCCTCTCGTTCCGGAAGCCCAAACATCTGGGAGGTGGATGTCGCCGGAGGCGCGCCGAAGTCGCTGACCTCCAACCCCGGCGTGAACGTCAATCCATTCTTTTCTCCCGATGGATCACACATTGCCTTCCAGTCCGATCACTCCGGCAGGCTCGAAGTCTGGGTGATGAATGCGGACGGAGGGAATCCCCGTCAGCTTTCGAACGTTGGCATCACTGGACATTTCATGCGCTGGTCCGACAACGGCCGCGAGGTGATCTTTCGCTGCACTTGTACCGGCAAGCCCGCCACCATGAAAGTCTCCATCGACGGCGGCGCTCCTCTACCCTTTGCTGAGACGAAGGGCGGCTCGCACATGTCCTTCTCACCCGATCGCTCCCGCATCATGGATGTCGTCGGTCACCGCGTGCTCTGGGTCTCACCCGTAAGCGGCGGCGCACCCGAGAAAGTCTACGAATTCCCTGACCCTGACGTTCGCATCGATTATCCGGTCTGGTCTCCCGACGGAAAGTGGGTCCTCTTCGACCGCTTCCTTCCCCAAGGCGGCGATATCTGGTCTTTGAGCGGGGTGGAGTGATCGGAGTCGGCTGAGACGAGTTACGGTTCGGGGAGATTTTATAAGCAAACACACCCTGCAACTTGTAAGAGAGAGAACTGCGCGGAGGGCGCAGAGAGAAGCTTTTAACCGCGAAGTTCGCAAAGAAGTCCCGAAGTTCGCAAAGAAACCACAACGGTGGTGGAGTCGAGCTGCTCTTATTTCGATGGGTTCGCCTGCAGTTCTTTGTGCTGCGCTTTCACATACTCTGCAACCTGTTCGAGGGTCGCGAACCACACCCCGGGCTTCGCCTTCATATAGACAATCAATTTCTCCAGCGCCGCAATCCGCGACCGATGCCCGCTGATGTGTGGATGCAGCGTGAGAATAAACATCGTCCGCTCCCGATACGCCACATCGAACTCGCCCTTGTACACCTCATACACCAACTCCGGATCGGGCAGCGATCCGCTCGCCTCCGGCTCATAATAAGGATAGTCATCCGCAATCCAGTTGATGGGAAGCTCGATCATTCCCGTCTTCTGTCCGCTGGCGAGCAACTCGTAAGGCTCATCCATCGCCATGAAGCTGCTGTCATACAAAAATCCAGCCTTGCGAATTTGCTCCATCGTGGACTGGCTGAACTCCCACGCCGGCGCCCGGATTCCCACCGGACGTTTCCCGATCGCCTTGGTCAGGTACTCGATCGACTGCGTCAGCAACTGCTCTTCCTTCGCCGCATCATTTACCTGCGTCAAATTCTCGTGCATCCAGCCATGGACGCCGATCTCGTGCCGCTTGCGCTGCAAAATATCCTGGATCATCTGCGGATGCAGCGCCGCGCTCATCGCGGGAATATAAAACGAAGCCGGAATCGAATGCCGATCCAATAGATCGAGCACCCGCGGCAAGCCCGTGGTCGCGCCGTACTCGCCCTGCGAGAGCGGAACCGGCCACGGCGTCCGCCTCCACAGCAGTTCGTTATCGACATCGAAGGACAAGCACACGGCAACCCGCGCCCCATTCGGCCAAGCCTTCGGCGTGAGCTTGTCCCCGGCGCGCACGAGGGAAACGGCCTGTCGGACTAGCTCTTCCGTGGCGTCGATGGGAATGGGCGGCACTGCTGAAGGCTGCTGGCCCATCGCGGGGAGCGCGAACCAAAGCTTCGCGATTAACGCCAACAGCAAAAGTCGGGAGACGGGCATGCTTATCCTCCGGTGGTGTCGCAACGCCAGTGCCAGGAAATTGGTAGGGGCTTTCGGTGTTGCACGCAGTGGCGGGGTCCTTCGACTACGCTCAGGGCAGGCCTTCGACTTCGGTCGGCTGGCCAGCGAATTTCTTCGAGGGTCATTAATAGTGCTCCCGCTTGTTCCCTGCATTCGCCTGCTCGCCGTTGTACGCCTTCCACGCCTGATCGATCACGTACGCATGGATCGCTTCCGCCTCCTGTGCCGTCATCTTCATGTGTGGAAAGGCAAACTTCGGAGGATCTGCGAACCCCGGCATACCCTGTTCCCAATGCGTGCCCGCCAGTACGATCGCCTGCCATTGGCTGTGCACCTCGGGCGGCGCGTAGCGAAGATCGGGCACTGCGCCATCGAGCACCCATGCTCCACTTCCATCCGTGCCCGGCGAATGGCATCCATCGCACACCCACGTGACGTAAAGCTTCTCGCCTCGCTTAATGACGTCCGCGCTAGCCTTTTGTTGTGGAGGCTTCGGCACCGGAGGCACGATATCCGGTGGCGTCGGGAATGGCATGCTGGCGCCCAGTTTGAACGCATAGAGTCTCGCCGGCCCCCGTTTCGATTGCGGAGTGGCCATCGTCCACGCCGGAGCAAAGAGCCGCGATCCCGAGCCCCATCCAACCGGCGTGAGAACGTATTGCTCTCCCTTCACCGAATAAGTCACCGGAATCGACTCGATCGCGGATCCCGTTTGCACCGACCACAGTCTCTTTCCGCTATCGGCTGCATAAGCCGCGAACTCACCCGTGCCCTGTCCTTGAAACACAAGATTCCCTGCCGTGGAGAGCACTCCGCCATTGGTGGGAATCTCCTCTTTCACGGACCACTGCGCCGACCCTCTCACTGGATCCCACGCGATCAGCCGTCCCTCTGTCGCCTTCATCCATTCGCCGTTCTCCACCGCAGCCCGCGACGCAGGACGCCGATCCGTCGCCGGAACATACACCAGCCCAGTTCCCGGGTCGTAGCTCATCGGCCACCAGTTGTGCACGGTCCACTGCTTGCCGCCGCCTTCCGCGACCGGGATCTCCACCGCGCGCCCCGTTTCCAGGTTGTACGAGTTCGCCCACGCCAACTTCACCAGCGGCTTCGCCGAGAGCAGCTTCCCCGTTTTTGCATCCAGAACATAGAAGAAGCCATTCTTCGGAACCGTCATTGCCACGTGACGCTTCTCGCCATCCAGCATCAGATCGGCAATCAGGATGTGATTGTTCTCTGTCTGCAATCCGGGCGCGCTCGTCTGGAAGTGCCACACGTATTCGCCCGTCGATGCCTTTACCGCGAGAATGCAGCCGGCGAACAGCCTGTCTCCCGTCACCTTGATCGACGACAATTCGCCGTAATCGACGCCTGCGCCCGCCGTGCCGAAAATCACGTAGTCGTTCACCGGATCATAGGTAATGGCATTCCACACGTTTGCGCCGCCGATCCTCCAGCTATCGTTGCCCGTCCACGTCTTCGCGGCCATCTCGAGAGCTTTGGTCTCCAACGGTTTTTTCGGATCGCCGGGGACTGTCCAGAAGCGCCACGCTTCCTTCCCGGTTTCCGCATCGTAGGCCACCAATGATCCTCGCACGCCGTCATCGGAGCCGTTGTATCCCATGAACACTTTTCCGTTTGCGACGTGCGGCGCTCCGGTGATGCCCGTTTGCGTGGCATCACATACCGGAGCCTCCCAAACCTGCTTGCCGGATGTTGCGTCAATCGCAACCAGCCGGCAATCTCCAGTGCCCACGTACAACTTCCCATTCCATACGGCCACGCCACCGTTTGTGCGCGCTGAATAAGAGCCGTTGATGGCCAGATTCAGCCGTACTTTGGGATCGAACCTCCAAAGCAATTTTCCCGAGGCTGCATCCACCGCGTACACCTTCGACAATGGGGCGCTCACATAAATGACTCCATCGACCACCAGCGGCTCCGCCACGATTCCGACCGTGCTATCCACATCCAGATACCACGCCAGGCCTAGCCCGCTGACATTCTGATCCGTAATCTCCTTCAACGGACTGAAATGCTGCGACTCGAAATTCCGCCCATTCACGAGCCAGTCATTTCCGCCGGAGTCGGCCGATACTCGCGCCTCATTCACATCGCCTGCTTTCGTGGGAGCATCAGCCAAACTCTGTAGAGCCACCGTCGCCGTGATTAACAAAATCATCAACCATCCGAACCTTCGCCCTTGTTTCATTCAAAGCCCCCTGTGCCAGACGCGGAATTGTATGACATTCGGTAGAGAAAAACAGGACAGGCGTAGTCCCGCGGAATTTAGCGTCACACACACGATGAAATTTCATAGATACGCGATTTCACATTCGCCGTTCTATGGTTTTGTGGAGTCGCATTTGTGTACGACGTCGTTCTTACCAAGCCATAAACCTGAAAATTCCGTGTGCGCAGAAAACCTTTTCGAAAGTATCGTGCATCGATACTTTGATTTCGATCTCCGGTCGATTTTTCAAACAACCCAATCTCGATTCGAATTTCTATTACGGCCCGGGCGCTACCTACTTCGACCAGGTTCGGAATGGGTCGGTTCAGATTGCTCCCAGGAGTTCTGTGGGCGGTCTGTGGAACCCGCGCTGGGGAACGGTCGGTCCCCGCATTGGTTTTGCGTGGGATCTCTTCGGCAATGCTTCCACCGCCCTGCGTGGTGGATGGGGCATCAGCTACGAACGCAACTTCGGCAACGTGACTTACAACGTGATTCAAAACCCGCCCGCGTATGCCACCCCGCAAATCCGCAACCTGCAGGGTCTCCCAAGCGACAACCTGGGCCCCTTCGCCGGATCCAACGGCACCGCGCCGCTCAACCCAACCAGCCCGCGCAACGTCGATCAGAACATCAACGTTGCTCAGACTCAGTTCTACAGCCTCAGCCTGGAACGCCGCCTTGGCACCGGCGCTCTGTTCGCACTCGAGTACAACGGCGCGCATGGCGTTCACTTGTACGACATCAAGAACATCAATGAACTGGGCGGCGGGCAGGAGTACCTGGGTGATCCGCTGACGACGTCTTCCACGTGCGGCGACTTTTATGGCATCGGCACTCCCACGGGCCTTTGCTTTACCCGTCCCAATCAGCAGTGGACCTCCATCAATAACCGTGGAACGCAGGGCTTCTCTCACTACAATGGCCTGAACCTGCGCTTTCAAACGCAGAACATCCACAACACGGGCCTGACCATTGTGACGAACTACACCTACGCGCACTCTCAGGACAACCTGAGCTCTACCTTCTCTGAGAGCAGTGGTGGTTCCAACGGTGTCGGCAATCTGGGCTATCTCGATCCGCGCAATCCGGCGCTGGACTATGGCAACTCCGATTTTGACATCCGCCACCGGGTGGCGTTCTCCGCAGTCTGGACTGAGCCCTTCTTCAAAGGACGCCGCGACGTCCTCGCGCAGACTGCCGGCGGATGGGTGATCAGCCCGATCTTCACCGCCCGCACGGGAGTCCCGTTTAACGTGGCGGACAGCACCAATTCCTTGAATGCCGGGACTGGCACCGGCATCCCGCGTTACGCGCCATCGGCGCCCATTCCGAGCTTCTCCGTCGGCAACGGCGTGTCCACTGGTCCGAATAACTTCACCCTACTCACTCTGCCAACTGCGAACAGCTTCGTCGGCGACCTCGGCGTCTCCGACTTCGGTCCGTATCCTGTTGGGATGACGAGCCGCAATTCGTTCCGCGGACCGGGAGCCTGGGATTTTGATCTTGCTGCCAGCAAGAGTTTCAAAATAACCGAGCGTGTTGGCCTTGAGTTCCGCGCCGAGGCCTTCAACCTCTTCAACCATCACGATATGTTCGTCAACGGCTTCGCCGAAGATGCTGCTGCTTTCTCCGGCGGTCCCGTTCTCGTCGAAGGCAAAAAGGGAGGCCTGGGCGCCCTCGCGACCGGCGGCGAGCACGACGAGCGTCGATTCGGCCAGTTCGCTCTACGTTTGACGTTCTAAACTCCAAGGAGACGCAGCCTCGCTGCGTCTCCATCTTTTCCTGCTCGTACTCAGGGGAGCTTCTGCTTTCGTCCAGTCCCGCAGTGAGTGTGGCTGCTTTTGCGTGTTGGTTTCCTTGCACCCTTGGCTGCCGTTCCCGGCGACCTTTGTTGCAAGCTTTCCTTCGTGTCCCTTCGTGTCCTTAGTGGTTAGCTTTTGATCTTCTGTTGGCGCATAGGCCCGAACGATATCCTCAAAGTGTGTTCACGATGCGAGCTTTAAGCGCCTCAAACTCCGCGTCCGAAATCAATCCC
>Ga0209577_10004994_pt1 | contig 12412 bp, 9 predicted proteins | sample GraSoiAngelo_109_FD_185874 | JGI IMG/M metagenome (GOLD analysis project Ga0209577, IMG submission 185874) | Grasslands soil microbial communities from the Angelo Coastal Reserve, California, USA - 14_0903_12_20cm (SPAdes) (version 2) | ecosystem: Environmental > Terrestrial > Soil > Grasslands ... | reverse complement strand
CAACACCACCTACCGCTTCCGCGCGCGGCCGTGGGACATCGAGGCCGCGGGGACCGTCTGCACGCTGTGTCCGAGCCAGTGCAACGTGGACCTGACCGTCCGCGACGACAGGCGCATCCTCCGCGTCAACGCGCGCGACAACACCGAGGTCGACGACGGCTGGCTCTGCGACAAGGGGCGCTACGGCTTCCAGATCTTCCACGCCGCCGAGCGCGTGGTGGAGCCGATGATGCAGGACGGCGGAGGGCTGCGGCCGGTCTCCTGGGAGCGGGCGATGGAGGCGGCGGTGAAGGGCCTCGACCGCGCCGGCGAGCGGACCGCCGCGATCGTGGGCGGTGAGGCGACCAACGAGGAGGGCTTCCTGCTCCAGTTCCTGATGCGCGAGGTGCTGGGGTCGCCGCACATCGACTCGCGCGCGGGCGGCGAGCTCGACCCCGAGCAGGCCCGCGCACTCGCCCGCCCCGATCTGACCGCGACGGTCTCCGACCTCGACAACGCCAGCGCCATCGTGGTGATCGGAACGGAGCTGGTCGACGAGTCGCCCATCCTCGACCTCCGCGTGCGCAAGGCCGTGCGGCGGAATCACGTGCCGCTGGTGCTCGTGGCGAGCAGGCCCAGCTCGCTCGAGCCGAATGCCGATGCGGTGCTGCGCCACGCGGCCGGCGCCGAGGAGGCCGCGCTCGCGGCGCTCGTCGCCGAGCTCACCGGCGCCGAGGCGCCCGGCCCGAGCCGCCCCGGGCGGGCCTCGTTGAAGGACGCCGCCGAGCAGCTCGGCATGCGCCGGCCGGGGCGCGAGGCCGAATGGGCGGCGCGCGCCGGGGCCTCGCCGGACGATGTGCGGAGCGCCACCGAGGCGCTCCGGGACGCCGGGCCGGTGGTCGTGCTCTGGGGCGAGCGCGTGTCGCACGGCCCCAGGGGGCGTGAGGCCGTCGCCGCGCTGCTCGCGCTCTCGCGCGTGCTGGGCGTGGGCCCGGCCGGCGGCGCCGGGATGATCGAGATCCCCTCCGGGACGAACCTTCGCGGTCTCCGCGAGGTGGGCTGCCTCCCGAACATGAAGGCCGGCCTCGCGGACGCCGACACGCCCGGCCTCGGCGCCGCAGCCATCGCTCGCGCGCTCGGCGACGAGCTTCACGCGGTGGTGCTCTTCGGCGCGGACCCGCTCCGCACCTACCCGGACCGCGGCGCCTGGGAGAGGGGGCTGGACGACGCCGGCTTCGTCCTGGCCTTCAGCGACTTCCTAACGGAGTCGGTCGAGCGCTTCGCGGACGTGGTCCTTCCCGCGGAGGTCTACGCGGAGAAGGAGGGGACCGTGACCCACCCGGACGGCCGCATCCAGCGCGTCCGGGAGTCCGTTGGCCGCGCGGGCTCGGTGCGGCCGCAGACCGAGATCCTGCTCGAGCTGGTGTCCGAGCTCTCGGGCGCCCCGTTCCGCCTGCCTGCGCCCCAGCTCACGCGGCTGATGGCGGACACGGTGCCGTTCTACCGCGGGCTCACGCTCGAGGAGATCGGCGGCCGCGGCATTCGCTGGCAGGAGCGCGATGCCGCCGGCCAGCTGCCGCAGACGCCGCTTCCGCCCGCGGAGGTGGAGCTTCCTCCGGAGCTGCCCGACGGGCTGCGCCTGGGTACGGCGCGCTCGCTCTGGGCAGGGCGCGTCTGCGACCACGCCCCGAGCCTGCGCTTCCTGTCGCCTCGTCAGCAGGCGGAGCTGTCGGCCGAGGACGCTGACCGGCTAGGTGTGGGGTCCGGGGACGACGTCGAGGTGGCGGTGAACGGGACCAGCGTGCGGGCCCGCGCGGCCCTGCGCGCGCGGATGCCGGCCGGCAGCGTGTTCCTCATCGAGGGCACGAACGAGAACAACGCCACCGTGCTCGCGAACGGCGAGCCGCGCACGGTGGAGGTGCGCAAGGCGTGAGCTCGGGGCTCGGGTCGGTCACCTTCGCCGAGTCGGCGCTGGTGCAGGTGATCAAGGCGCTCGTGATCTTCGCCTTCGTGCTGGGGGTGGTACCGATGATCCTGCTCCTCGAGCGCAAGCTGCTCGGCCGCTTCCAGGCCCGGCTCGGGCCGAACCGAGTGGGCCCGTTCGGGCTCCTCCAGCCGCTGGCCGACGTGCTCAAGCTGCTCTCCAAGGAGCAGTCCACGCCGAAGACGGCGGTGCCGTGGATGATGGCCATCGCGCCCGCGATCTCGATCTTCACGGCGGTCGTCACGCTGGCCATCGTCCCGTTCGGCGACGTGACCCACAACGGGATCTTCGGCGCCAGCTACGGCCTCTACGGGATCGACGTATCGATCGGGATCCTGTGGGCGTTCGCCTTCGGGGCGCTGGCGTTCTACGGCCTGATGCTGGGGGGCTGGGCGTCGGGCTCGAAGTACTCGTTCCTCGGCGCGATGCGCTCGGCGGCGCAGCTCATCTCCTACGAGGTGTCGCTGGGGCTGTCGCTCCTCGGCGTGGTGTTCACGGCGGGCTCACTGTCGCTCACGGAGATCGTGGCCAGGCAGGACCAGATCTGGTACGCGGTGCCGCAGTTCGTCGGCTTCTGCATCTTCCTGGTCGCCGCGTTCGCGGAGACCAACCGCCCGCCGTTCGACCTGCCCGAGGCCGACGCGGAGATCGTTGCCGGTTACAACACCGAGTTCGGCGGGATGCGCTTCGGCTCGTTCTTCATGGCGGAGTACATCAACATGGTCGCGATCTCGGGGATCGCCACGGCCATGTTCCTGGGCGGCTGGCACGGCCCGGGACCGGGCTGGCTCGGCCCGATCTGGGTGCTGGTGAAGATGCTCCTCTTCCTCATCCTGTTCATCTGGATCCGCGCCACGCTGCCCCGGCTCCGCTACGACCAGCTGATGGCGTTCGGGTGGAAGGTGCTGCTGCCGCTCGCCACGCTCAACGCCCTCGTCACGGCGATCCTGGTGACGGTATGACGGCCTGGGGCCCGTCCGAGGACGTCATCGAGATCCAGCGCGGGCCGGAACCCGGCGGCCTGGGCGGCGCGTACCGCGCCTTCGGGGAGACCCTGCGCGGCCTGCGCACCACGTTCGGCCGGATCGTGGAGGGCCCGGTCACCATGGAGTACCCCGAGGACAAGACGCCCGTCTACCCCCGCTTCCGCGGCCGCCACAAGCTCCATCGCTTCGAGGACACCGGCCTCGAGAAGTGCGTGGGCTGCTCGCTCTGCGTCGCGGCCTGTCCCGCGGAGTGCATCCGGGTGGTCGCGGCCGAAAACACCCCCGACCACCAGGTCTCCGCCGGCGAGCGCTACGCCGAGGTCTACGAGATCAACATGAGTCGCTGCATCTTCTGCGGCTACTGCGAGCTGGCCTGCCCGTTCGACGCGATCACGATGGGCAACGACTACGAGCTCGCCGACTACACGCGCTCCGACCTGATCTTCACGAAGGAGATGCTCCTCGCCGACCCCGTCGAGCGGACGCCGCTGCGGCGCGAGGGCGAGTAGCGGGTCTAGATGCTCCTGGAGCAGATCCTCTTCTTCGTCGCCGCGGCGGGGGCAATCGGCGGGGCGCTCGGGGTCGTGCTCCTGCGGAACCCGTTCTTCAGCGTGCTGGCGCTGGTGGCGCACCTCGTTGCGCTCGCGCTGCTGTTCCTGCTCCTGCGCGCGGAGTTCGTCGCGGCCGCCCAGCTCGTGGTCTACGCCGGCGCCGTGATGGTCCTGTACGTGTTCGTGGTCGCCTACATCGGCGGCGTGGAGGAGACCGTCGGCGGCGAGGGGCTGATCGGGCGGACCGGTCCGGTCTTCGCGGGGGCCCTGCTCGCGGAGCTGACGATCGCGGTCGTGGGATCAGGGTTGGGCGCGCTCAACACGCGCGGCGCGCACGTCCCGGCGGGGTTCGGCTCACCCGGGGCGATCGGCAAGCTGCTGCTCGAGAAGTTCCTGATCCCCTTCGAGGCGGCGTCGTTCCTGCTGCTGGTGGCGGCCGTCGGGGCGATCGTGCTCGCCCGGCGCCGTCGCGGACTCGAGGAAGTGGACGAGGAGGAGCTGCCCGAGCGCGCCGGCCGGGCCCCGGTCGGCGACCCGAGCGGGCGCGCGGGCGCGCCGGAGGAGGAGGCCGAGGGTCCACCGCCCGGTACCGCCGAGGGCCGGGGTGATCCGACGCCCGAGCGGTCCGAGGTGCCGGCCTGATGGACGTCGTCTGGTTCGTCGTCCTGGCGGCGTTCATCTTCTGCATCGGCGCGGCGGGCGTCCTCAGCCGCCGCAACCCGCTCGTGATCCTGCTCTGCCTCGAGCTGATGCTGAACGCGGGCAACCTGGCGCTCGTCGCCTTCTCGCGCATGGTCGGCAACCGGGAGGGTCAGGTCTTCGCGCTGATCGTGATGGTGGTCGCCGCGTGTGAGGTGGTGGTCGGGCTCGGCCTGATCGTGGCGATGTACAGACGGCGGGTGCCGATCGACGTCGACGAGGTCAGGGAGCTGCGCGGGTGACGATCGGCGGGTGGGGCTGGCTGATCGTGCTGTTCCCGCTCGCCGGGTGCCTGGTGCTCTCGCTCGGCTGGCGCTCCTTCCCCGGGCGCACCGCCGGGTGGCTGGCGAGCGCGACCGTCTTCGGGTCGTTCGTCAGCTCGATCGGGGCGTTCGCGGCCCTGGAGGGCAAGTCGGCCTCGCACCGGCTCGTCGTCTCCAGGGCGTTCGACTACCTGCACACGGCGGGCGTGAACGTGGACATGAGCATCCAGGTGGACCCGCTGTCGGTGTTCATGGCGCTGGTGGTGAGCGGCGTCTCCTTCCTGATCCACGTCTACTCGGTCGCCTACATGGGGTCGGACCGCGGCTACGCGCGCTTCTTCGCGTACCTCAACTACTTCGTCTTCTCGATGCTGCTGCTCGTCATGGCGGGCAACTTCGTCCTGCTGATCGTGGGCTGGGCGTTCGTGGGCGCGGCGTCGTACCTCCTGATCTCGTTCTGGTACCGGCGCGGCACGGCCACGTACGCCGGCATCAAGGCGTTCGTGATGAACGTGATCGGCGACGCCGGGATGGTGGTCGGCGCGTTCCTCATGTTCCGCTCGACGCACGCCCTCGACTACGTGCACGTCTTCGGGGCGACCAAGCACGCCTTCTCGGTGAACGACGGCACGCTGGTCGCTGCGTGCATCCTGTTCCTGGTCGGTGCGGTCGCGAAGTCGGCGCAGCTGCCGCTCCACACCTGGCTGCCAGACGCCATGGAGGGCCCCACCCCCGTCTCCGCGCTGATCCACGCGGCGACGATGGTCACGGCCGGCGTGTACCTCATCGCCCGCCTGCACCCGCTGTTCGAGCAGGCGCCGGCTGCCGCCGACGTGGCCGCGATCACCGGCTGCGCCACGCTCGTGTTCGCCGCCACCGTGGCGCTGGTGGTGACCGACCTCAAGCGCGTGATCGCCTACTCCACGATGTCCCAGATCGGCTACATGTTCCTCGGCGTGGGGAGCTTCGCCTACACGGCGGGGCTGTTCCACCTGATGACACACGCCTTCTTCAAGGCGCTCCTGTTCATGGGCGCCGGGTCGGTGATCGGGGCGATGGGCGGTGAGCAGTCGCTCGACAAGATGGGCGGGTTCCGCCGCGCCATGCCGTTCACGTTCGTGACCTTCACGATCGGGGCGCTGGCGCTGTCGGCGTTCCCGCCGCTGTCCGGCCTGTTCTCGAAGGACTCGATCCTGGCGTTCGACCTCCACCGGGGTGGGCTGTACGCGGTGCTCGCCGTGCTCGGGTACCTGGCCGCGGGCATCACCGCGCTCTACGCCTTCCGGATGGTGTTCCGGGTCTTCCTCGGCGAGTCGGTGGAGCAGGCGCAGTCGCTCGAGCGCGGCGAGCTGTGGCACGGCGAGCACTTCAACCCGGCCACCGGCGAACAGGAGGACACGGACGTGGGCTTCCCGGGGCCGGAGCACCACATCGCGGAGCGCGAGGGCGCGATGCGCGCCGCCATGGCGCCGCTCGCACTGTTGTCGGTGGTGGGCGGGATCGTCCTCATCCCCGGCGTGACCACCTGGCTCGAACGCTTCCTCGACCCGGTGTTCCACGACTCGCGGCTGGCGGCGCAGGTTCCGTCGACGGGGGCCGAGTGGGCCGGGCTGGTGGTGGGCTCCATGCTCGCCGTGGTGGGCGTCGGGTTCGCCTGGTTCATCTACGTGCGCGACCGGGGCTACACGCTCATGCTGCGCGACCGCTACCGCCGGGTGCACGACTTCCTGGCGGCCAAGTGGTACTTCGACGAGCTCTACGACGCGCTGTTCGTGCGCCCCACCGAGACCTTCGGGCGCTTCGGCCGAACGGTGGTCGAGAACGCGTTCGTGCAGGGCGTCGTCATTGGGGGCGCGGCGGCGGCGGTGCGGAGCGGCACCGCGATCGCCCGCGGGCTCCAGTCCGGCTACCTTCGCGCCTACGCGCTCTTCCTGATCCTCGGCCTGAGCGCGCTCGGCCTCTACTTCCTCCTCCAGTCGTCGTGACCGTCCCGCTCTCGATACTCGTCCTCCTGCCCCTGGCCGCGGGGCTGGCCGGCGCGATGGCGCCGCGACGGTGGGCGCGCTGGCTGCTGCTCGCGGGTTCGGTTGGCGTCTTGGTGCTGGCGGTGTGGATGCTCGCCGACTACCCGGCCAGCGGCGGCGGCCTGAAGTACGTGACCAACGCCAAGTGGATTCCCGAGCTCGGAATCCGCTACTCGCTCGGCGTCGACGGGCTCAACCTGTTCCTGATCGCGCTGACCGCGCTGCTGTGGGTGGCAGCTGTGTTCGCCGCCGGCCTGCGCGACTGGGAGCGGCCGCGGCTCTTCTTCTTCCACATGGCGCTGGCCGAGACCGCCGTGCTCGGCGCCTTCTGCGCGCAGGACCTGGCGCTGTTCGTCTTCTTCTTCGACCTGATGCTGGTGCCGTTCTACTTCCTGATCGGTGCCTGGGGCGGCCGCCGCCGCGTGCCGGCGACGATGAAGCTCGTCATCTACACGCTGGCCGGGTCGCTGCTGATGCTGGTCGGGGCCGTGGCGCTGGGCGTGCTGTCCACGCCCGACGGCGGCCACATCTCGTTCTCGTTCGCCGACCTGGCCCACCGGACGGTCGGCAAGGGCACGCAGGAGTGGATCTTCCTGCTGTTCGCCGCGGCGTTCCTGGTCAAGGCGCCGGCGTTCCCGTTCCACGGGTGGATGCCTGACGCCTACCGCGCGGCGCCGATCCCCGTGCTGCTCGTGTTCTCGGCGGTGCTGTCCAAGGTGGGTATGTACGGCTTCCTCAGGATCGTGCTGCCGATCATGCCCCAGGCCGCGCAGCACTACCAGGAGCTGATGATCGCGATCGCGGTCGTGTCGATCCTGTACGGGTCCGTGCTCGCCTTTTCCCAGGACGACGCGCGGCTGGTGGTCGGGTACTCGTCGGTGGCGCAGCTGGGGTTCATCCTGCTCGGGATCTTCGCCCTTGATTTGCAGGGCAAGGGGGCGCAGGGCGCGCTGCTGCAGATGGTCAACCACGGACTGGTGGTCGGCCCGCTCTTCCTGATCATCGCGGCGCTGGCGGCCCGGGCCAGGGGATCGGAGTCGCTGTCGCGGATGGGCGGGATCGCGTTCCGCGCGCCCCTGCTGGCGGGGCTGTTCCTGATCGTCGCGCTCGCCACGCTCGCCATGCCCGGATCGTCCAACTTCATGGGCGAGCTGCTGATCCTGTTCGGGACCTTCTCGACCAAGATCGCCTTCGGCCTGGTCGCGACCGCGGGCACGGTGCTGGCGGCCGTCTACATGATCCGGCTGTACCAGCGGTCGATGCACAACCGGGCGGGACCGGACGTGGAGTCGCGCGAGCTCTCGCTCGGCGAGCTGGTGCCGATCGCCGGGCTGGTGGCCGTGATCGTCGCGCTCGGCGTATATCCGCACTTCATCGTGCGGCGGACAGAGAGCTCGACCGTGTCGCGCGTCCAGCTCGCAGCATACATCGAGCACGCGGTCGCACAGGGCCTCCCGTACAAGGTCGCGGGCAACGAGGGGATCTTCATCGGATCTCACCAGCCATGATCGCCACTGCGCAATCCCAGCTCGGCCACTTCCACGCCCCGCACGTGGACTGGAAGCTCATGTCGCCGCTGATCGCGGTGCTCGGCGGCTCGGTGATTGTCCTGATGGTGGGACTGCTCCGCGGTCGCCGCACCCAGCGGATCCTGCCGGCCGCGCTCGCGATCGTCTCGCTGCTGGCGGCGATCGGACTCTCGATCTGGATCTGGAAGCCCGGCGGGGCGCGGCCGATCGTGGCCGGCGCGCTGTCGATGGACACGCTCGCGCTGGGCATCTCGGTGCTGTTGTACGTCGCCGGGATCACCACGATCCTGCTCTCGCTCCGGTCGGCCGTGATGCGCGAGTGCGGAGCGGGCGAGTACGCGTCGCTCCTGCTCGGCTCGATCGGGGGGATGGTCCTGCTTGCCGGCGCCGAGAACCTGGTCACGCTGTTCATCGGGATCGAGCTGCTGTCGATCCCGCTCTACATCCTGTGCGGCAGCAGTGTGCGCCAGGAGGCGTCGCTCGAGGCCGGGATCAAGTACCTCATCGTGGGCTCCGTGGGGTCGGCCACTCTGCTGTTCGGTCTTGCGCTCGTCTACGGCGCGACCGGATCGACCGACCTCTCCCGGATCGCGAATGCGATCGGCGCGACAGTGCCGCTGAGCGACCCGCTGCTTCTCACCGGCATCGCGATGGCCAGCGTGGGACTGGCGTTCAAGGCGTCGGTGGCGCCGTTCCACCAGTGGACCCCCGACGTGTACCAGGGCGCGCCGACCCCGGTCACGAGCTTCATGGCGGTCGCCACCAAGGCGGCGGCGTTCGCGATCGTGCTGCGGCTGTTCGACCACGGCCTGCTCGGCGAACATGCGAACTGGGCCCCGGCGCTGGCCGCGCTCGCTGTGGTGACGATCGTGATCGGTAACGCGGGCGCGATCCCGCAGAGCTCGCTGAAGCGGATGCTCGCCTGGTCGGGCGTGGCGCAGGCGGGCTACATGCTGGCCGGTGTGGTGGTCGGGACACGGCTCGGCCTCCAGGCCACCGCCTTCTACCTCGCCGTGTACCTGCTGATGAACGTCGCCGCGTTCGCCGTTGTGATCGCGCGCGAGCGCGTCTCGGAGCTCGGAGACGACATCCGATCGCTCGAGGGCCTCGGGCGGGCGAGCCCGTGGCTGGCCTGGCCGATGACGATCGCGATGCTCGCGCTGGCCGGCATCCCTGCCACCTCAGGCTTCATCGGGAAGTTCTATTTGATCGACGCCAGCGTGAACGGCAACTACGCGTGGCTGGGGATCGTGATCGTGGTCGGCTCGATGATCTCGCTCGTCTACTACCTGCGGGTGCTGGCCGTGATGTGGATGCAGCCGGTCGGCCTGGAGCTCCCGACGAGTCCACGCCGCCGCGTCCGGCCCGTCTCCGGGTGGTCGCCGGAGGCGGACGCTCGCGCGCAGCCGGAGGTCACCTTCGTGGCGATCGCCGCAGCGGCGGCCACGGTCGCCCTCGGGATCGTGCCGCAGCCGCTCTTCCACCTGGCCCACGACGTGGGGAGCGCGCTGAGCCAGCTCGTGTAGCCGCTTCCCGGCCCGTCAACGTCCAGTCTGCAGTCCTATAGGACTGCGAACCGTACGTTCGTTCGTTGCCGGCCAAAAACGAGTGAGGCCGCGGCTCCGGGCCGCGGCCTCTCCCATGCTGTCGGCTCGAACCCGTGCTTACCCGCGCGACACGTGCTCGCAGTTCTTCGCGACCTTGTCCTTGCGGTCGGCCTTCACCCGGTCGTTGCCGCGACCGCAGTTGATCCGGTCGGTGTGACCGTCGCGGGCGTTGATCCGATCGTTGCCCGGGCCGCCCGAGAGGACGTCGTTGCCCTTGCCGCCGTTCAGTGTGTCGTTCCCGGCGTCGCCCGTCTCGACGTCGTTGCCCGACCCGCCGTTGAGCGTGTCGTTGCCGGGGCCGCCGTCGAGGTTGTCGTTGCCCGGGCCGCCGTTCTCGACGTCATCGCCCTGGTCGCCGCAGATGTCGTCGTCGCCCTGGTCGCCGTTCAGTTCGTCATTGCCGCCGTTGCCGTCCATGACGTCGTTGCCGCGGCCGCCGTTCTCATCGTCGCCGCTGCTGGTGCCGTTCATGTTGTCGCCACCGCTGGTGCCGGACTCGTGGTCGGCCGCGCTCATATGGTCGCCGCCGCCGCTCTCGTCGCCGGAACCCGTGCCCGGGGTGGTGCACGCGGTGTTGTTGTCGCCTTGGCTACCGCCCTCGTCGGCGAGCACGGAGGCCACGCCGACGCTCAGCGCCATAGCGGCCACCAGGCCAAGGATTGCGATCAGTCGTTTCATGTGAGTGTCTCCTTTTGCGAACTCCCGTCTCCACTGCAACGCTCGCCGTGCGCGAAAGTCACGTTCTGGCGCGCTGGCGCTCAGCGCCCGAGCAGTGTGAGCAGCCGCTCGCGCTCGCCGGGTACGTCCTGCGCGAGCCGCTCGATCGCGCGGAGCTGCGTCCAGCGCGACAGCCGATCGGCGTCGATCATCGACCGTCGCAGGTACGCACGTGCGTACCCATGCAGGAGGACCCCGCGGCCGATCCCCACTAGCCGGCGCAGGAGCGCCGGCGCGCCGGGCGGCACCGGGGAGGCCTCCAGCAGCACCCAGGTGCGGGCCACGTCGCCAGCCGGATCGCCGCGGGTCGCGCTCGTCCAATCGACGACCGCGGGCCGCTCGCCGCCGACCATGATGTTGCCGGGATGGAAGTCCCCATGGCAGAGCCGGTCCCCGTCCGGGAGCTCGTCGAGGAGCGACAGCGCCTCGCGATGGAGGTCCTCGGGAACGACATCCGACTCCTCGAGATGCGCCCTGATCCACTCCTTGAGCCGCGGAAGCGCCGCGGGCGCGTCGACGCGGTGGAGCTCGGCGTGGAGCTCGGCCGTGCGGCGCGCAATGTTGAGGACGAGCCACGGCCGCCGACCCAGCAGCGTGAGCAGATCCGGTTCCTCCAGGCGCTCCATGATGAGACCCGGTCGCCCGTCGCGGACGACCGTCTCGTACACGCGCGGTGCTGGCGCGCCCGCCTCGACGGCGGCCGCCAGCGCGGCGGCCTCGAGGCGAATGCGTTCCTCGGCCCGTGGCATGCCGGGCCGCACGAGCCGGAGCACGCGCCCATCGGGCAGCAGGAACAGCTCGGCCTCACGGCCCTCGGCGATCTTCTTCAGCGCCTCGCTCACGCTCGTCGCGCGAGCGCAGCGATGCGGTCGACGACCGCCCAGGCGCCGACGCCTGCTGCGGCGGCCACGATCGGGGTCGGCGGGATCGTGTAGCGGGCGATCAGGATCAGTGTCGCGGCCGGCAGGACGACCAGGGCGGCGCCCGCCAGCGCGAACAGCAGTGCGCCGCGGCGGGCGTCACCGCGCGCCAGGACGACTCCGAAAAGCGCCAGGATCGCCAGCGCCGCCGGCACCGCGCCGCCCGCCCGCTCGGTGTCCTGCCACTCGGCCATCCTCCGCACGAAACCGCCGATGTGCAGTTTCGCCGCCGAGTAGTCGCGATGGATCTCGGACGTGACGTGTGCCTCCGTCCCGGCATAGCGCCCGCCGATCGAGAACGGCCCGCCCCCGCTGTAGAGGCGGTGGTACGCACCCGGGTCCACGAAGCGCGGCAGCTGCCGCGCCACGTCGGCCAGGTAGTCGAGCGGCTGGGCGAATATGGCGGCGCGCCCGAAGCGGCCGAGCGTGCCGTTCCCGTTGGGCGGATGGCCAAAGCGCCGTCGCGCCGGACCCCTGAACCAGAGGTAGTAGAGCGACGCCGGGCGCGCGCTCGACGGCGACGCCTGACACAGGAAGCGCGTGCCCTTGGGTGGGGTGAACTGCTTGCAGTCCGCGAACGGGGCCGCCTTGCCGTAGAGGTTCCAGCCGCTCACGTCGGACATGCCCATGGTGCCGCCGTGGAGCGCTGCGAGCGCGGCATACACGCCGATCACCACCGCCCCGCCGCCGGCCGCAGCCGCGGCTCCGATCAGCTTCTCGCGGACCGCCCCGGGCGTCGCGGCCAGTGCCCAGATCGCCACCACCGGCGGCAGGATCAGCCCTACGTTGCGAAACAGCGACGACGCCGCCAGGAGCGCGCCGCCGAGCGCTAGCCACAGGTACCAGCGGCCGCTGCGGTCGAGTCCGCGCACCGCCGCGTACAGGCCCCCCGCGGCCAGGGCCAGGAACGGAGACTCCGACAGCGGCGAGTGCTCCAGGTACATGAGATCGCCGGACAGGAGACCGACGGCGGCTGGCACCAGCGCGGCCCAGCGCGGGGCGCCGAGGCGGCGCACCGCCGCGTACAGGAGGAGCGCGGTACCCACACCCATCAGGTGCTGCAACGCGATCGTCGCCTCGAACTGCGTGGTGAAGAACCGGATCGCCTTCAGGACCGCCGCGTAGCCGCTCGGCCCGAAGTGGTCCTCGAACA
>Ga0209577_10004993_pt1 | contig 12415 bp, 7 predicted proteins | sample GraSoiAngelo_109_FD_185874 | JGI IMG/M metagenome (GOLD analysis project Ga0209577, IMG submission 185874) | Grasslands soil microbial communities from the Angelo Coastal Reserve, California, USA - 14_0903_12_20cm (SPAdes) (version 2) | ecosystem: Environmental > Terrestrial > Soil > Grasslands ... | reverse complement strand
AGCTTTGGTATAAAACCAGTAAGGTTTGGCTTGGGCATCATCGCCTGCGTCGGAATCGCGCTCACCCTTTTCTCGCTCCTGTTCGGGTTTCGCTCCATTCCGACAAACTCCGTCGGCGTCAAGCTCCGCTTCGGCGCGTTATCTGGAATCGAGGATCCCGGTTTGACCTATGTCATTCCGTACGTGGACGAGCTGGTCATCGTGCCGACACAACGGCTCCTGAAACTCGAGTTTGGGTTTGGCACGTCCGGCTCGACCAACCCCTATCAGCAGGATCGATATGCGGAAGATACCGAAACCATGATCACCGGCGACCTCAACACCGCGCTCGTGCCGTGGGTGGTGCAATATCGAATTACCGATCCAAAAATGTATTTGTTTGGTGTGCGCGAGCCGGAGCAAACCTTGCGCGACTTATCGGAAAGCGTAATGCGGGAAGTGATCGGCGATCGCACCGTGGACGAAGTCCTTACCATTGGGCGCCACGACATTGAAACAGCCTCGCTCAAGCGCCTGGCCGAGCTTTGTTCCGACTACAAACTTGGCCTTCAGATTCAACAGGTCCAACTTGCCACGGTGCGGCCTCCGGCGGTGGTGCAGGCTGCTTTCAACGAGGTAAACCAGGCGCAACAAGAGAAGCAGACCGCGATCAACCAGGCCTGGGCGGTTTATAATGATGCGGTCCCGAATGCCAGCGGCCAGGCCAAGGAACGTCTGAAACAGGCTGAGGCTTATGCATTTCGCCGGGTAAATCAGGCCAAAGGCGACGCTGAGAAGTTTACCCTTCTACTAAGCGAGTATCGTAAGGCCCCCGACGTTACCCGGCGCCGTATTTATCTGGAGCAAATGCAGGCGATCCTGCCGGCGTTACAAAAGAAAGTGATTGTGGACGACAGCCTGAAAAACATCTTGCAAACTCTTCCGCTAACGACTCCAGAATCGACTCCCCCAACGCGTTAGGGAATTACTGGTTATGCCGCCAACACTGATCCGGATTTTGCAGTCCCGCACCATGGCGATACTGGGTCTCGTCTTCGTTCTAACGGGACTTAAGTGGGGTTCAATGCTCTTTATCGTTCGCCAATACGAAGACGCGATTGTTACTCGGTTCGGCAAAGCCATTCGCACCGTAACTACACCGGGATTGAAGTTGAAGTTGCCATTTTTCGATAAAGTAAACCGGTTTGATAAACGTGTCCTTGCCTGGGACGGTCCGCCGACGGAATGCCCGACCAAGGACAAGCTTTATCTCATCGTCGATTGCTTCGCGCGCTGGCGCATTAGCGACCCGCTTCTCTACTACAACCGGTTAAATGACGAGCGCAGCGCACTCTCCCGACTGGACGATATTCTCGGAAGCGAAACGCGGACGGCAGTAGCTACCCATGATCTCGTCGAGATTATTCGAGTAACTAAGGGACGGCAGCCCTTGCGCGATCCGGAACTGGAGAAAAGCGGCACGGTTCTGCCAAGTAAACTTCCAGATATTCAACTTGGGCGAGGGGAGATTGAGAAACAAATTACGGAACGCACCCGGCAAAAGATCGCCGACTTTGGAATCGAACTACTTGATGAACGGTTCAAACGCAGCAAGTACAACCCGGCAGTAGCTGAGAAGATCATTGAGCGGATGTCGAGCGAACGCCACCAGATCGCGGCCCGGTTTCGTTCTGAAGGTCACGGCGAGGCTGCCAACATCAGCGGACAAAAAGAGAGCGAAGTGGCATCGATCATCTCCAGCGCCAACCGTGACGCATTAAAGATTGAAGGCGAGGCCGACGCGGAGGCAGCGCGTATTTACACCAACGCCTACAGCGCACCCGACGCGCAGGACCTTTACCTTTTCCTGCGCAGTCTTGATGTAGCTCGCTCCGCATTTGAGCACGACACTACGGCGGTCATTTCCACCAACAGCGATCTCGGTCGTGTTCTCAAAAGTATGAGCGGATCGCTGATTCCAACAAAGCCAGGCGGCCAGTAGCCCACGAAACACGCCAAATTCACGAAGGGGCCGCAAGCTTCGCGGGTTGGCTTTCTGTCATGTCGAGCGCCAGCCGAGATATCTCTTTACTCAGCAGAAAATAGTTAGAGATTCCTCGACTGCGCTCGGAATGACAAAGGTTCGAAAGGCGTTTCTTTGACGTTGGATTGCCTAAGTAGGGAATTTTACCGTCTTTTGGCGTGTTTGGCGGTTGAAAGATCCTACCTAACCAAAGCGCGAATTAGTCGGATTCCCGACGAAGCCTTCGCTTTCCAAATGAAGGATAATCTCTTGGGCTGCTTCATCAGGACTGCGCTCGGCTGTATTGATGATAATGTCCGCATCAGTTGGTTCTTCGTACGGATCCGAGATGCCGGTAAACTCCTTGATAATACCCGCTCGGGCTTTCGCATAGAGACCTTTACGATCGCGTTCTTCGCAAACTTCAACCGGTGTTGAGAGATGCACCATGATAAACCCGCCCAGCGGAGCAATCATGGCGCGGACCTCCTTCCGGGTGGAATCGTATGGAGCGATGGGCGCACAGATGGCGATCCCACGGTTCTTGGTGATCTCGGAAGCGACGTATCCGATGCGTCGAATGTTGAGGTCGCGATGTTCGCGGGAAAAACCAAGCTCGGAGGACAAATGCTTCCGGACAAGATCGCCGTCAAAAAGCGTAACAGGTCTGCCCCCGATTTCGTTGAGTTTGATCAGCAGGACATTGGCAACGGTTGATTTACCGGCGCTGGACAAGCCGGTGAAAAAAACGGTGAAGCCTTGTTGGTGGCGAGGCGGGAAGCTTCGCCGCAGTTCTTGTATGACTTCGGAATAGGTAAACCAGTCCGGGATAAGACGCCCTTCATTGAGCCGCTGGCGTAATTCCGTACCTGATAGCTTGAGTACCCTGGCTTCGCGCGGAACTTCATCCTCCGGCAGGTACTTGGCCTTATCCTCTACATAAACCATGTTGTGGAAAGGAACCATCGTTACCCCGATCTCCGCTTCGTGTTTTTGGAATAACTCCTGAGCAGCATAAGGTCCGTAGAAGGGTTGCCCATTCTTATCTGCACCCGGCCCGGCATGATCGCGCCCAATGATCATGTGCGAACAACCGCAGTTCTTTCGGATGAGAGCGTGCCAGATCGCCTCTCGCGGTCCCGCCATCCGCATGGCAAGCGGTAGGAGGGAAAGTTTCGCGGTGCCCCGCGGATACTTCGTCAGTACTGCCTGGTAACACCGGACTCGCGTAAAGTAATCAACATCACCCGGCTTTGTCAGTCCCACTGCCGGGTGAATCAGCAAACTTGCTTCAGCCTGTTTGCAGGCGCGAAAAGTCAATTCGACATGGGCCCGATGCATGGGATTGCGGGTCTGGAAGGCCACAATCCGGCGCCAGCCTTGCCGGGTGAATTGCTGCCGCAATTCCAGAGGCGAAAGACGTAAGGTCTTGAAATCGTAGCTGGAGGGCTTCTGCACTCCTTCGAGACGGCCTCCGACGTAGTACGGGTTCGATTTGTTCAGCACATAATCAACGGCCGGGTGACCGGGGCTAATGCTGTCGAAAACGGTCTGCGCTTCCTCACGGCGATCGGGTTTCCACACTTCTTCCACGTGCAACAGCGCCAACATCACGCCTTCGGCATCGCGCAGCGCAATTTTGCTCTGCCCTGGAGTCAACGATTTCGCGAAATCTTCAGTGACATCAAGCGTGATCGGAATCGGCCAGAGAACGCCACTCGTTAATCTCATCTCGGTGCAAACGCGCTCGTAATCGGCCTTCCTCATGAAGCCGCGCAGAGGCGAAAAAGCTCCGTTGAGGAGCAACTCAAGATCACAGAGCTGCCGGGGCGCTAAGTCCCAGGACGGCATTTCCCTCGACTCTGTCTTGATCTCTGCGCGTCGCTCGGGACCGACGTAAAGGTCGACCAGCTCGTCGCCATGCGCAGCCGGCAGGTGGTGGGCGGAAGTGCGTTCCAAACTGTCGAGCGTTTCGTCGTGCATTAAAATCGCGAAAAGATGGACCCTATTTACGGGGCAGTTCGAAGCAAGTCTGCGTCAGGAAAAGACTGCATAGGGTTGGCAGTGAAGAAAGTTTTGTACCGGAGACAAAAGATCGCCGACTTCGGGATAAAGCTACTCGATGAGTGGTTCAAGCGCAGCACGTGAAACCGGGCCGAGGCTGAGAACAATTATCGAGCGAGATGATAAGAATTCATCCAACCTGTTTCCCGGACATCTCACGCGCGAGCGCGCTGAATTGATCGAAATCGAGCGACTGCGGTCCGTCGGACATTGCGCGATCGGGCTCCGGATGAATTTCAATCATGACACCGTGTGCGCCCACCGCGCGCGCGGCCCGTGCTAGCGGCGCAACCCAGTCGCGGCGACCAGCGGCATGGCTTGGATCGACGATTACGGGCAGATGTGTGCGTTCACGCAGTACCGGCACGGCAGAAAGATCGAGGGTGTTGCGAGTGGCAGTTTCGAACGTGCGAATGCCGCGCTCACAAAGGATGACGCGCCCGTTGCCTTCGGCCATGATGTACTCAGCCGCCGCCAGCCATTCGTCGATCGAAGCCATCAGACCGCGTTTTAACAGGACCGGGAGTCGCGATTTTCCAACCGCCTTCAACAAGGCAAAATTTTGCATGTTCCTCGCTCCGATCTGAAGCACGTCGGCCTCGCGCGCGACCGCATCAACATCTGCAGGATGCAGGACCTCGGTCACGATACGCAAGCCGTAAGCCTGGGCCGCTTCATGCAGTAGGGTCAATCCCTCGAAGCCGAGTCCTTGAAAATCATATCGCGACGTGCGTGGTTTGAAGCAGCCGCCACGAAGAAGTCCCCCGCCGGCGTCGCGCACGGCATGCGCGCAAGCTGTGATTTGTTCGCGCGACTCAACCGAGCACGGGCCCGCAATCATGAGGAAAGGCGCGTCACCACCAACGCGATTGTGGCCGATCTCAATGAAAGTGTCGGCCGCGCGATGCGCCCTCGATGCGAGGCGGTAAGCAGAGTTTTTTTTCGCAGCAGGTGAAGGTGCAGCAATGTTAGCGGTCGGGGCCTCTGGACTACCCCCAATTATCGGCACGCTGATTTGTGGTTTCTGTGCAAGGGAAACAGTTCCAGTGCGCGGATAGGTGCCCAGAACACGAACCGCTTCAGCGTGTTTCGCTAATTCGCGCAGTGCAAGATCGACGTGTTGTTCGTGCAGACCACCCTCGTGATCCAAATAAAAAAGATATTGCCACGGCCGCTCCAGACTCGGCCGCGATTCAAGTTTCGTTAGGTTGACACCATGCTGCGCGAGCGCATTAAGACAGCGCGCAAGCGCGCCTTTCTCATGCGCCGTTGTCAACAAGAGCGACGTCTTATGCGAAAGACGGCAATCCGCCGGTTTTGCTTCGCGCGCCACCGCCACAAAACGCGTGTAATTCTCTTTTTGGTTGGCGATGTTTCGCTTAATCACCTGCAATCCGTAGCGTGTAGCCGCTTCTTCGCTGGCGATGGCTGCGCGCGAAAGATCGCCAGATTCCGCCACCAGCATGGCTGCGCTAGCCGTGTCGGATTCGATTTCGACCCGGCAATCTCGAAGCGCCGCCAGAAAGTTACTGCATTGAGCCAGCGCCTGCGGATGTGAACCGATCCGTCGAATCAATCCGAGTGGCACTGGTTTGAGCGCGATCAGACAGTGTTCCACGCGGTGTACTTCCTCACCGATCAAATGCAGATTCGTCTGGCTCAGGAGATCGTACGTTTCTGTAATCGATCCGGTAAGAGAATTCTCGATCGGCAGGAAGGCCACCTCCGCCTCGCCACATACCACCGCCTCGAGCGCCGCTGCGAATGATCGATAGCCGTGGAATTGAACTTCGCCCTGGGTCGCGGCGAAGTGACTTCGCGCAGCAGTGTGACTATAGGAACCCTCGACTCCTTGATGCGCGACGACGAGTCCTGCGCCGCGTCCCTCATTATCCTGGCGGGCCGCTTGAAACCGAACTGAATGCTCGAGAATGCGACGGTAAAGCGACTCAACGAAATAACTGTCCAATCCTTGCGCGCCGGCGAGCGCAGAAACGCGCGACAGCAAGTCGCGTTCACGTTCCGCATCCCGCAATGGGAGCGCAGGATCAGCTTTGAGCCCGGCAATTTCCGTTACAACACGTTGACGTTCCGCCAGCGCCTCGATCAGACGGCGATCAAGCTCGTCGATACGGTTGCGAAGTGACTCAAGAGGATCAGACATGGCTGGCGAACGGAAACACGCTGCGAAAAACCGCGGCGCAACTTATCGCGTCCGTCCGAGCTTCGCCAGATATGGCGTGCCGAACGAATGCAAAAAAAACAGGTCGCCCGAAACAAACACAAATGCGTTCCTGAGCGGCGCGACCTTCAAGCTCATCAAGCGCAGGCTATCGTGGAACCGGTCCCTAAGTCAAGCCATTTGAACGTTGTCCCCGGCGAGAATACGTCCGTCGGGGCCGAGACGGATAGGCGAAGCCCCACAGGGTCGAAGCGCGGGAGCCCTGCCACGTGACACTTGGCGACGGCAGGAACGCCGTTCGGATTATTGAGGAAAGTCTATGCAAGCGCGCCAAGATTCGCGGAGAGCAGCAACCGGTCTCCGTTCCACAATGGGAGCAACAGTTTCAGAATTGGCCGTCAGAGGGCACCGAGTATTTCGTTTGATTCTCGGGCGCTGGCTTGTTCGTTAATGTGGTGATTCTGCGGAAGCTTAAGAGTCCGCCTAAGCCGTAGAGAAGCAGGAGAAGAGTCGTGCCGCTGGCGGGATTTCCGAATAGACAACCTACAGCGAACTGCTCACCATGTTTTTGCGCGCATTGATCCTCGCGGCTTTCATCACATCGGCGGTGACGCCGATGAAGGCGGCCGAACAATCAATTGGTGATACGGGGAGGCGAATTGTCTCGACACCAACGCCGACTCCCCATCGGAAGAAGAAATCAAGGAAAAAACGATCGCCCTCTGCCTCGCCAGCAAGGGTAAAGAAGAAAACGGCGTCACCGTCGCCAAGTCAGGAGGAAGAGAAATCGCCGTCGCCTTCACCGTCCGAGACCGCGTCGTTACCAACTCCGGCAGCGAGCGGAGCGGTAGCACCGACCTCAACGGCTTCCCCGTCACCCAGCCAGATGCTCGCGCCGCAAAAATCAGTGTTGCCGCAGAACAAAGGCCGAGGAGCTCCCAACGTCACGTTATCACCCGAAGCAATAACGAATTTTGAGAGTTATCCCCCAAAAGTGCAGAAGCTACTTACCTCGGCGCTCGAACTCACCACGCGCAATCTCGATTACAAATATGGCTCCGCCGATCCGGCGAATGGTGGGATGAATTGTTCCGGGTTTGTTTACTACGTGCTCAATCAAAACGGCGTCGCCCCCTACGTACCTGATGACTCCAAGGACCAATACATTTGGCTTCGTAGCACAGGCACCTTCGAGCCCGTGGTCGGTGGTAAGGACGATTCCTTCGAGCTCAAGGAGCTAAAACCGGGCGATCTCCTCTTTTGGAGCGGAACGTATTCGATCGAACGCGATCCTCCGATCACTCACGTCATGATTTATCTCGGACGCGAGAAAAAAACCGGCGCCCGTGTGATGGTGGGCGCGAGTGACGGACGCACCTACCAAAGTCAGCAGCGTTTCGGCGTCAGCGTTTTTGAATTCAAAATGCCACAGACGGAAAATAGCGAAGCTTATGAGGGAAGAGAGCGTTCACGCTTCATCGGTTACGGGCATATTCCGGGTTTGAATGAATGAAGTTGTAGCGAAGGGTTTAAGACGAGCGGATCTTCTTGACCTTCGGCGCTCCCGCAGCGTCGCCTCCAACTCCAAGAACGCGCTCAACAGCTCGTCCGACTCGACGACATAGCGGCGACCATTCCTGCGAGCGTCAACCACCCAACGCCACCCGTGCTTTTGTCACCACGCTACAATAGCCCCATGACCATCCGGCAGCACTGAGCTTGTCAGCGATGATTTCCCAGTATTTTATTGGCGGCATGATGCCAGACTTAGCTAGTGGCGTGCAACAGACCGGGTCAATAATTGAAATTCGACCTTACCGCGGTGGCTGGCAGTGTTTTGAAGCACCGGGTGTAGCGCCGTTTTGGACTGGTAATGGAGCGAAAGAAGATGCGATTAGCTATGCGAAAGGCCGCGCGAGATTTGGTCGTGGAAGAGATTCGCGTGCTCAACCGTGACGGGTCAATCGAGTGCATAATTCCGTTCGGCGAGAGCGGCAACAAGTTGTAATGCAGCAGTGATCAATGCGTTCGTGCTTAGGAATCGTTAAGCCCTGCTACCCTGCAACACTGTTCCCATGAGCCAGTGCAGGTGGGTTCGGGTTCGCTCGGCGGCGCCATTGATGGCGTGATCGCGTCGGCTTATTTGTCCGCCGTGCCTGGTGTAGTGGAAGCGAGTTTTTGGAAGCGCGGATCATTGCGGAGCGGATCGAACATTGGATCGAGCCGGAGCAGAGCAGGAGTCAGCGGCGGAAGTTGTCCGAAAGTTCGCTCTATTGTTTCGGCGCGAGCGAGGCGACGATTTTTTCGAAGCGCGGATCGCCGCGCAGGGGGTCCCAGAAAGGATGTAGTTTCAATTGGCCGTAGCTTAGGCGGCCCGGGACTTGCAGCGTCGCGGCGATTTGCTTAATCGCGAGATCTTTCTCTCCCGTCCACGCGTAGATAACGCCCAGATGTTGCATGATGTTGGCCCCGTTGATCGCGTCCTTGCTAACTGGGAGCAGTTCGCTGGCGCGGCGGCCCTCGCGGATGGCTTCCTCTTTTCGACCCAGGCCGGCGTCAATCAGACCGAGCACGCAGAGCGGCGGCCCGTAATCGGGCTGTTCGCGCACGGTACGCTCGACTTCGGCGCGTGCGGCGCTGAAGGCTTTTCGCGCTCGCACGTCGTCCCCGAAAGTGCGCGCGACACCACCCTCCATCAAGGTAAATGGGATATAGAGCCCATCCATGTTAAATCCTTCCGGGATGGTCGCCAGAGCGCGTTCGGCCACGGTTGGATCGCGCTCGCACAGAGCAAGGTAAATCCAAGCTTCACCCCACTCCGCCGCCACGCCTGAATCTTCGTTGATCATAGCCTCAAATGTTTTGTGCAAAGGCTTCGGATCGGCCCGCCAGTCGAGATCCATCCAGGCTCGAATCACCCGCGATCCGCCATCCTCCGGAGCCAACGCGATTGCGCGATCCAAAGCGGTGGCCCCCTCAGCAAAACGACGCATTGATACGTAAGTGAACGCGAACTGCCGGAGAGTAAACAAGTTGCGAGGGTCGAGCTCCAAGGCTTCTTCATAGTTGCGCGTCGACTCGTTCCAGCGGCCCTGGAAACGGTCGATATGGCCCATCAATGCTAAGACCTTGGCGTTGTTAGGTAGCGTGCGCTGGGCGAAGGCGAGTTCCGCGCGGGCGTTGTCGTAATCGAGATTGCAGCTGGAGAGGTATCGGGCCTGCGCGAGATGCGCTTCGCCCGCTTCGGGCCGCAGATGAAGGGCAGCCTTAACCGCTCGGTCGGCTAAGTCGCGTCGCACCGGAGTGTGATCAAAGATCGCGTAAAGGCGGCTGTGCGCTTCGGAGAGTAGGCAGTATGCGAGAAAGAAATCCGGAGCGCGCGCGATGGCTTGATCAAGCAGACGCGCGGCCTCGAGCAAGTTCTCAGCGCCGATCAACGGGGTCATCACAAGTAATTTTGCGCGAACGTAAAGATCGTAAGCGGCGAGGTCCTTAGTGGGTCGCTCCTCGATGGCAGACTTTATCTTTGGCGAGAGCTTTGCTTGTAGCTGCGTGGCGATCTGCACGGCTATCTCACTTTGAATAGCAAAAACGTCGGCGAGATCGCGATCATAAGTCTGCGCCCAAAGATGCGCGTCCGTCCGCGCGTCGATCAGCTGCGCATTCACCCGCACGCGATTGGCCGCGCGCTGCACGCTGCCTTCTAAAAGATGAGCCACACCGAGCTGCTGGCCGATCTCGCGCGGATTGCGCTGGAGACCGGCCTTGTACTGCATTACCGAAGTGCGACTGATCACTTTCAGGCCTGCGATTCTGGCGAGGTTGGTTAGAATTTCATCCTGCACGCCGTCCGCGAAGAACGCGTTGTCTTTTTCCTCGCTCAGATTTTCGAACGGCAATACCGCGATACTTTTTTCTGCGACAGTTAATGCCGATCGCATCGGTCTGCGCAAAACGAACAGGAAGGCGGCGACAACGGCAGCGAGCACCAGCAATGCGATTGCCACTTCCGCCCAGCGCACGCGACTCCGACGTTTCTGAAGCGCCTGGAACTTTTTCGGCAGCTGCGGATTACCAATCTCATCTGAGTAGAGGTTGGTGACGCCGACGCGCATCCCGTGCTTCACTTCGCAAACGCCAAGGTCGTGCAGGAACGGTCGCCAGTGTTCGTATTCTTCCAAATCTTCGGCGACGTGCTTGGAGACAAGAATGTGTCCGGCGTCCCCACACGCCATCACCCGTTGGGCCATGTTAAGGCCGGCACCCGCGAGATTGGCGTGACCGTTCACATCGATCACCCCGCTTACCGGACCGCTGTGCACGCCCATGCGAAGTTGCAGGCGTGGATGCTCCTTGAGAGCGCCACTGATTTCAATCGCGCATTGCGCAGGCGCTTCCTGACTGGTGTAGAAGACCAGCGCCATGCCATCGCCGGTTGGAATTTTTATCAACCGACCCGCACCTTCGCCTTTCCGGTATTGATCCGAACCGCGGACGATTGTCGTTAGCTCGTCAACTACCGCCCGCTGCTCGTTAATCGAAAGCTTGGAGTAACCAACAATGTCGATGAAAAGGACATGCGCGACTTCGAGCCGAATTTGCTCTTTAACCTCGGCGGGCACGTCGTGAAGTTATCTGAAAACAAAGCAATTGATAATTGCACTCTTGAGTGACCGTCCAGAACAAAACTCGCGCCTGCCGCGAATGCGCACCCGAGATCACAATTTGCTCATTCTTATACAATCGATGTATTCTTTTTCGATTTCTCAGTCCCCGTAGTTCAACGGAGAGAACAAGGGTTTCCTAAGACGAAACGGATCGATTCCAATTCTAGCAAGGCGCTCAGCAGTTCGTCAGAATGGACGATGTAGCGCCGACCCTCGTCCCGGTGGGCATGGGATTAACGCTGGAATGCTTGGAAACTGCAAGGCCGTAAACACGAGCTACGGCAAACATCCCCGCTAACGGCAAGCCCAGCCACAACGTTGAGAGAGAATCTGGCACGCTGGAAGGAGCGGAAATTAAATTTCCATTACCGTCCGTGATGAAGGTGTTAAACACCCCACTGGGTGGAGCTGGCGCAACCACATCACTCGTGGTGGTTAGCGTGCCTGCGCTCAGAACAATGGTATCACCGATACTGACCCCTGGTATCGCGTTTACTGTATTCGGTCCGTCCGGCGCCCAGAAAAGAAGATCATTAACTGTAACGACACCCGCAACAGCCTGGGTGATTACCCCGATGGATATAGGTGAGCCGCCATTGACGGTAAAAGTAATGTCACCAGTAAGTAACGGGGCCGAGGTGGGAAAGATGTTGCTGCCCACATTTTGAAGAATAAAAAAAGGCGCGCCCCCAAAAGGCACGCTTGCTGTGATTAGATACGTAACTGGCTCTGTAAGCGTAAAGGATAGCGGGGTTCCGCTCCCACCAGAAAAGGTGACAGGAACGGCGGAAACTTGAGGGGCGCATGAAATTGCAACGGCGGCCGCCAAGCCGAAAAAAATTTTGGAGAGGTTTTTGTGTTTTACGAAAATTTTGGGGTTCATTGGTTTGTTATGCTGTGCCTGGTCGCATGGTCGCATGTCACGATCCGCTCTCGTGTGTTCGAAGACATGAGCCGATCTGCGATTACGACTGCAATGGTCCTTATCTTCATGCGAATCCTTTCGTTAGAGTTGAATAGAAGTTTGTCAGATCTCGTTCCGTCAACGCGGGCTACTTTAAGGCCAGTGCAAGCATAGACTGCACCGATGTCAGAGGGGACCCTACAGTAACAAAGTCCTATGACCTGTAAGGTAACGCCTTGCAAGAACGAAATATAATTACCGGAATAGCGTGATTTTGAGCGACTCTGTAAAGCACTCCGACACTGTATGCGATCGCCGGCAAAGAATTGGAATACGCAAGGTTCTCGTAACTTGAGAGTTGTGTAGGTACCCATGAGTTTGTCGCTACTCCTAACAACTCAACGCCGTGCTGACGGGAAATGGTCCGCTGCCACGCGTCGCGATTTCGTGGGCATACTCCTAGCCGACATTCTGGCGCGTCGCGTTCCCGTTAGCGCCTTTTGCCGCTATCACGTCTCTCTCCAGCGAAAGAAACGCTGTCAACAAGTCATCGGCTTTAACGATGAATCGTTTTCCGTCGCGACCCGCGCTCGAAA
>Ga0209577_10004990_pt1 | contig 12418 bp, 15 predicted proteins | sample GraSoiAngelo_109_FD_185874 | JGI IMG/M metagenome (GOLD analysis project Ga0209577, IMG submission 185874) | Grasslands soil microbial communities from the Angelo Coastal Reserve, California, USA - 14_0903_12_20cm (SPAdes) (version 2) | ecosystem: Environmental > Terrestrial > Soil > Grasslands... | reverse complement strand
TGCTCACGTCGTTCCCGAAGGAGCTGATCGAGGTCTCGTAACGCCGGAACCTGGTTCGCGGAGCGAACCAGGTTCCAGAGTTCGGTACCCTGCTCCGCGCCATGGCAGAGGTCGTCTCGACAAACCAGTTCCGTAACGGCATGCACATCGAGCTCGACGGGCAGACCTGGCGCATCGTCGAGTTCCAGCACGTGAAGCCGGGCAAGGGCGGTGCGTTCGTGCGCACGAAGCTCAAGTCGCTCGGCTGCGGCTCCGTGGTCGACAAGACCTTCCGCGCCGGCGAGAAGTTCCCCCGCGTGCGCACGGAGCAGAAGAACATGCAGTACCTCTACGACTCCGGCGACGAGGTCGTCTTCATGGACGAGCAGACCTTCGACCAGCTCTCGCTGCCGCACGCCGACCTCGAGGACGAGCTGCCGTTCATGCAGGCGTCGTCCAGCGTGCAGGTGATGTTCGTCGGCGGTTTGCCGACCGGGGTCGAGCTTCCCGCGTCGGTCGTGCTCGAGGTGACGGACACGGAGCCGGGCGTGAAGGGCGACACCGTCTCCAACGTGACGAAGCCCGCGACGCTCGAGACCGGTGCCGTGATTCAGGTGCCGCTGTTCGTGAACGTCGGCGACAAGATCAAGCTCGATCCACGCGAAAAGCGCTATATCCAGCGGGCTTGATCGGCGGCTCCAGCGGCTCTTCGCCGTCGGGGATCGCGGCGGGGAACCAGGCCGGATCGCCGCATTTCGGGCAGGCGAACGTGCCCCGTAGGAGCGGCGGGTAGACCGTGCCGCACGCGGCGCACTGAACCCAGTCAGGTCTATCTCGTCTCCCGGACACGGGAGTACGACCCGCGGAGCGTCTCGAAACTTGCGGCCTAGCTCGTGAAGCGGTCGGGACCGGCGGTAAGGTCTGCGGTCATGCCGCGCCTCGTCGACACGACGATCCGCGTCCTCAGCCAGGAGCCGCTCGCCGGCCTGATGCCGACGGCGGATCTGCTGCGCCTCGCGGAGCTCCTCGACGGGGCGGGCTTCGCCTACCTCGAGGTCTCGGGCGGAGGCGTCTTCGACAACGCCGTCCGGCGCGGGGTCGAGAGCCCGTGGGAGCGGATCCGCGCGCTGAAGGCGCGCACAAAGACCCCGCTCGCGCTCGCCGTGCGCGGTCGCTTCCTCGTCGGCTCGCGCCCGGTCGGCGGCGACTTCGCGCGCCGCTTCGTCGCGAGCGCGGCCGCGAGCGGCATCGACGTCTTCCGCCTCCACGACCCGCTGAACGACGTCTCGAACCTGCGCGAGCCGGCCGAGGCGATCGTCGACTCCGGCGCCGAGTTCGAGGCCGGGCTGCTCTACGGAAGCGGCAAGCACGAAGCGCTCGTCGACGCTGCGAAGCGCCTGCCCGAGCTGGGAGCTGCGCGCATCCTGCTCAACGACCCTGCCGCGCTGCTCCAGCCGCACCGCGCGAGCGAGCTCGTCGCCGAGCTGCGTGACGTCTCCGGCCTGCCGGTCGGGCTCTACGCGCAGGGCGCCGGCGGCAACGCGCTCGCTGCGGCGCTCGAGGCGGCGCGTGCCGGCGCGGACGTGATCGCGACCGCCGTCTATCCGGTCGCGCTGACGATGCACCGCGTCTCGGCGGAAGCGGCGGCGCAGGCGCTCACCGGGCTCGGCATCTCGACGGGCATCGACATGGATCTCCTGTGGGCGGCCGCGGACCTCGTCGACGAGCACATCGGCGACGAGCCGGTCTCGCCGGTCGCGCCGCGGATCGCCGTGCGCGCCGCGCAACGCAAGCTTCCGGTCGGCCTCGTCGCGGCGCTCGACGCGCAGCTGCGCGCGCAGGCCGCCGGTGATCGGCTCGACGAGGTCCTCGAGGAGGTCGACAAGGTGCGCCAGGAAGTCGGCTCGCCGCCGCTCGCCGCACCGATCGGGCAGATCGTCGCGTCGCAGGCACTGCTCAACGTGCTCACGGCGAACCGCTACTCGACGATGGTCGACGAGTTACGCGATCTCGTGCAGGGCCGTTTCGGCCGCACACCCGCGCAGGCCGATGCGGCGCTCGTCCGCGCCGTCGAGCTGTACGGGAACGGTGCGGAAGAGGACGCGCCGCTCGATCTCGACCAGTTGCGCGAGGAGGCCGAAGGGCTTGCCTCGAGCGAAGAAGAGCTGATCCTGCTCGCGCTGTTCGGCGAGGAGGCGGAGCCGCTGCTCAAGTCGATCCGCGAGCGCTCCGGCGGCGACGAGTCGCTCGGTGCGAGCGGTGTCGACCGCGCGCGCGCCGAGAAGATCCGCGAGGTCGTGCGGATCGTGCAGGAGACGGGCGTCGGGGAGATCACGATCGAGGAAGACGGCATGCGCGTCAGCGTGCGCCGGACGGCGGAGCCGACGTACGTCGCCGCGCAACCGGCGGCGCCCGGGGGAGAGCCGGAGCCTGCGCCGGTCGCGCCGCGCAACGACCCGTTCGTCCGCGTCGAGAGCCCGATGGTCGGCACCTTCTACCGCGCGCCCGCGCCGGGAGCGGCGTCGTTCGTCGAGGAAGGCGACGCCGTCGCGGCCGGACAGACGCTCTGCATCCTCGAGGCGATGAAGCTGATGAACGAGGTCAAGGCCGAGATCGAAGGCGTCGTGCGCAAGATCCATGTCGGCAACGCGGAGCCGGTCGAGTACGGGCAGCTCCTGTTCGAGCTCGAACCGATCAACGGCCGTCCGCTCGACGCGGTCTGATGTTCAGCAGAGTCCTCGTCGCGAACCGGGGCGAGATCGCCGTCCGCGTGATCCGCGCGTTGCACGAGCTCGGGATCGAGGCCGTCGCGATCTACTCGACCGCGGACAAGGATGCGTTGCACGTGCGGCTCGCCGATCACGCCGTGCACATCGGCCCGCCGTCTGCGTCCGAGAGCTACCTCCGCATTCCGAGCGTGATCGCCGCTGCGACGACGACCGGTTGCGAGGCGGTGCATCCGGGCTACGGCTTCCTCGCCGAGAACCCCGCGTTCGTCGAGGCGTGCGTCGACAACGACCTCGTCTTCGTCGGCCCGCCCGCGGACGTGATGGCGATGATGGGCGACAAGATCTCCGCGAAGCGGGCGATGCGCGCTGCGAACGTCCCGACCGTGCCGGGCACCGAAGGCGCGACCACGCCGCCGGGGGCGGCGGCAAGGGCATGCGCCTCGTGCACGTGCCGGACGAGCTCGAGGACGCGTTCGGGATGGCCGCGTCGGAGGCCGAAGCGGCGTTCGGCGATCCGACGATGTACGTCGAGAAGGCGCTTGTGCCTGCGCGGCACGTCGAGATCCAGGTGCTCTGTGACCACCACGGCAACGTGCTCACGCTCGGCGAGCGCGAGTGCTCGATCCAGCGGCGCCACCAGAAGCTGATCGAGGAGTCGCCGTCCGCCGCGCTGACGCCGGAGGCGCGCGAGGCGATGGAGTCGGCGGCCGAGCGCGCGTGTGTCGCCGTCGGCTACCGCAACGCGGGCACGTTCGAGTTCCTGCTCGGTCCCGACGGCAGCTTCTACTTCATCGAGCTGAACGCGCGCCTTCAGGTCGAGCATCCGGTGACAGAGCTCTGCACCGGGATCGACATCGTGCGTGAGCAGCTGCGCGTCGCCGCGGGCGAGACGCTGTCGGTGACCGGACGCGCGCCGCGGCGCGGGCACGCGATCGAGATCAGGCTGAACGCGGAGGACCCCGAGCACGATTTCCGGCCGTCGCCCGGCCTCGTCTCGCAGTTCTCTCCCGCGCAAGGGCCCGGCGTGCGCGTCGACACCTTCATCGAGTCGGGCTCGGTCATCTCGCCGTTCTACGACTCGATGGTCGCGAAGCTCGTCGTGTGGGACGACGACCGCGACCATGCGATCGCGCGCGCCGAGCGCGCGCTGCGCGAGACGCAGGTCGTCGGCGTGCCGACGACGCGCGACCTCGCCCTCGACGTGCTCGCGAGCGAGCCGTTCCGCAGCGGCGACTACTCGACGTCGACCCTCGAGGCGCTGCGCGCGGAGTCCGATGCCGCTCTCGCGTAGGCAGGCCCGCCGGCAGGCGCTGTTCCTGCTCTACCAATGGGACCTCTCCGGCCAGGCGATCGGCTCGCAGTACGCCGGCGAGATCGACCCGTGGGCGCGCGGCGTCGCGGAGTCCGTGGCCGGACGGGCGCCCGAGCTCGACGCGCGCATCACCGACGCGTCGGAGGGCTGGACGGCCGACCGGCTCGGCACAGTCGAGCGCAGCGCGCTGCGCGTCGCGGTGCACGAGCTCGAGACGGGCGAGGTGCCGGCGGAGGTTGCGATCAACGAGGCAGTCGCGTTCACGAAACGGTATGCCTCCGAGGACGGCGCGAGACTGGTGAACGGGATCCTGGGTCGAATCCAACGGGAGGCTGCATGAGTACCGCTGATGAGTCACTGAACAACGCGGAGCATCTGCTCGCGCGGCTGGAGGCCGCGCGGCGGCGGCTGGACGAGACGCAGGACCCGGATCAGGCGATCGAGATCCTGCAGGAGCTGGCGGAGCTCGCGAAGGAGGTCGAAGCCGAGTTGCAGCGTGCGAAGCGCGCCGCCGAGACCGAGGCTGCGACCTCCCCGGAGCCCGATGCCCCTGCCGCCTGAGCAGCTGCGCGAGCGCGTCGAGAGCTACCTGGCCGAGCTCTCGTTGACGCCCGAGCTCGGCACGCTCGTCGAGCCGATGCGTCACGCGCTCGGCGGGAAGCGTGTGCGGCCCGTGCTCTGCCTGGCGACGGCGGATGCGATCGGCGTGCCCGTCGAGGACGTGCTGCCCGCGGCGGCGGCGGTCGAGCTCGTGCATTCGTTCTCGCTCGTTCACGACGACCTGCCGTCGCTCGACGACGACCGCGAGCGCCGCGGCGCGCCGTCGGTGTGGGCGCAGTACGGCGAGTCGGCGGCGATCCTCGCCGGCGACGCGCTCCTCGTCGAGGCGATGCGACTCGCGCTGACCTACCCGACCGGCTCCGTCGCGCGCGAGCTCGTCAGCGCGACGCTCGCGATGATCGGCGGGCAGCAGATGGATCTCGAAGGCGGCGCCCCGCTCGACGAGCTGCACTCGCTGAAGACCGGCGCGCTCTTCTCGGCGTCGGTGATGTGCGCGCTCTGGGCGGCCGACATCCCGATCGACGAGCACCCGCCGTGGCGCGCGTTCGCGTCGGAGCTCGGCCTGCTCTTCCAGATCGTCGACGACCTGCTCGACGGGGACGGATACGTGCTCGAGGTGGGCGAGGACGGCGCACGCCGCCTGGCCGACGAGGCGGCCGAGCGCGCGCACGCGCGGCTCGCCGAGATCGACGCGGGCACCGAGGTGCTCGAGTCGATCGTCGACGGTCTCGCCGTTCGAACGACATGAACCTGGGCGAGAGCGTCGGCGCGCTCACCGAGCGCAATTTCCGGCTCGTCTTCTCGTCGACGACGATCTCCGCGATCGGCGACGGGGTCGCGTCGATCGCGCTCGTCTTCGCCGTCCTGCACATCTCGCACGATTCGCCGACCGCGGTCGGGGTCGTGCTCGCGTCGCGACAGGTCGCGGCAGCGGGCGTCGCCCTCGCCGCCGGCGTTTTGTCCGACCGGCTGCCGCGCCACACGGTGCTCGTCGCGGTCTCGGGCACGCAGGCGATCGTGCAGGCGATCGCGGGGACGCTGATCGTGTCCGGCCATGCGACGGTCGCAGCCCTCGTCGTGCTGGCCGCCGTGTACGGGCTCGCGGACGGGTTCGTCATCCCGGCGCAGAACGGGCTGATTCCCGCAGTGATCAGCGCGGCCCGGCTGCAGCAGGCAAACGCGCTGATCGGGCTCAGCCGGTCGATCCTCGGCTTCGCCGCGCCGGCGCTCGGCGGCATCCTGGTCGCGGCCGGGAGCCCAGGCGGGGCGATCCTGATCGACGCGGCGAGCTTCGTCGTCGCCGCCGTGTTGCTCGCGCGCGTGCGCGTGGCGGCGCGGGAGGACGTCGTCGAGCCGGAGCCGTTCCTACGCGAGCTGCGGGAAGGCTGGACGGAGTTCAGGCGGCAACGCTGGATCTTCAACACGATCGTCTTCTTCTCGATCGGCAACTTCGCGAGCCAGGCGTGGGGCGTGCTCGCGCCGCTCGTGATGAAGGAGCACTATGGCGGCGCGACGACGTACGGCCTCGTCCTGTCGGTGTTCGCTGTCGGCCTCGTGCTCGGCGGGCTGATCGTGCTGCGCTGGCACCCTTCGCGCCCGCTGCTCGTCTCGTGCCTTTGTTCCGCCCCGTTCGGGCTCGGCCTCTGGATGATCGCGTTCGTCGTTCCGCTGCCGGTCCTGCTCGCCGCGCAGTTCGTGGCGGGCACGGGGCTCGCGATCCACCTCGCGCTTTGGTTCACGGTGTTCCAGCAGCAGGTGCCCGAAGCGGCGCGATCGCGTGTCAGCTCCTACGACGCGCTCGGCTCATTCGTCCTCGTCCCGCTCGGCACCGCCGCCGCGGGGCCGATCGCGGCGGCGATCGGCGTGAAGGAGACGCTGATCGGCGCCGGTGCGATCACGGTCGCGATGAGCGCGCTCGTGCTCGCACAGCCGGTCGTCTGGTCGATCCGGCGACCGGCGCTCGCACCCGCATGATCCGCGACCGCTCGCTGCTCGCGCTTCTCTCGGGCGAGTTCGTCTCGCGCCTCGGCTCGCAGTTCACGAACCTCGCGCTGCCCTGGTTCGTGCTCGTCACGACGGGCTCGACGTCGAAGATGGGGCTCGTTTTCGCCGTCGAGCTCGCCCCGATCGCGCTGCTCGGCATCCCGTCGGCGCCGCTCGTCGAGCGGTTCGGGCCGAAGCGGTGGATGGTGACCATGGACGCGCTGCGCGCGCCCGTCGTCGCGGCCGTGCCCCTCCTGCACGCCGTCGGCGGGCTCTCGTTCGGCTTGATCCTCGCCCTCGGCGCGCTGCACGGGACGTTCTCCGTCGGGTACTTCTCGGCGCAGCGGTCGATCTTGCCGGCGGTGGTCGGAGAGGACGAGCAGCGTCTCGCGCAGGCGAACGGTCTTGTCGAAGGCACGACGAACTTGACGAATCTCGCCGGGCCCGCGTTCGCCGGTGTGCTGATCGCGACACTTGGCGCGGCGAACGTGATGTGGATCGACGCGGCGTCGTATCTCGCGTCTGTCGTGCTGATCGGCCTGTTCGTCCGCGTGGCACGCGCGGTGCACGAGCAGTCGGAGGACGCGCGCGGTGTCTTCGCGGGGCTGCGTTACCTGCGAGGCGACCGGCTGCTCGCGCGGGTATCGCTGTCGAGCCTCACCTTCGGGTTCATGTTCCCAATGCTCGCCGCGTCGTTTCCGGTGCTCGCGTACGAGCAGTACAACCGCAATCCGCGCGTCGCCGGCGTTCTGTTCGCCGTGATCGGCGCCGGACAGGTCGTTGGCTCACTGCTCACGTATCGACTCGTCACGCGCGTACGGCCGATGCGCCTCGCGTCGGCGGCGGCGCTCGCAACGGGGCCGCCACTGTGGTTCCTCGTCCCGCACGTCCCGCTCTGGGTCGTCGGCCTGGCGCTCGCGGTGATCGGCGCGTCGGTGCCGTTGATCAACGCGCCGTACCTCGGCTTCCTGCAGACGCGCGTGCCACCCGCGCTGCGCGGGCACGTGCTGCAGTCGCTGATCACGATCAACCAGGTGCTCGGCCCGCTCGGCTACGTGCTGGCCGGTGTCCTTTTCATGCGCATCGGGCTGCATCCGTCGTACGCGGTGATGGCCGTGCTCGGGACCTTCGCGACGCTCAACTTCGTCATCGCGGTCGCGCCCTTGAGAGGAGCGCCGGTTGCCCAAGAAGCGGCTTGACGTCCTGCTCGTCGAGCGCGGCCTCGCGGACTCGCGCGCGCAGGCGCAGGCGCTCGTCATGGCAGGGCGCGTGCCGGGCCACTCCAAGGCGGGCGAGCAGCTGGACGAGGACGCGCCGCTCGAGGTCGAGGCGCCGCCCCCGTACGTCTCGCGCGCCGGTCACAAGCTCGCGAACGCGCTCGACGCGTTCGGGATCGACGTCTCCGGACGCGACGCGCTCGACGTCGGCGCGTCGACGGGAGGCTTCACCGACGTGCTGTTGCAACGAGGCGCCGCACGCGTGATTGCGCTCGACGTGGGTCACGGGCAGCTGCACTCGAAGATTCGTGACGACCCGCGCGTCACGGTGCTCGAGCGCGTGAACGCCCGCTCGCTGACGGAGTTGCCGTTCGCGCCCGACCTGGTCGTGTGCGACGTCTCCTTCATCTCCCTGAAGCTCGCGCTCCCGCCGGCCCTTGCGCTCGCCGCGCCGGGGTGGGAGGCGCTCGTGCTCGTCAAGCCGCAGTTCGAAGCGGGACGGGCCGAGACGCCGAAGGGCGTGGTGCGCGACGTCGAGGTGCGGCGGCGCGTGGTCCGGGAGATCGCGGAGGCGCTGCTCGCGAGCGGGGCGGAGCCGAGGGGCGTCGTAGACTCCGGTCTTCCCGGCCCGAAGGGAAACCACGAATTTGTCCTCCACCTCGTCCACCGCGAACGACCAGAGCTCCCAGCCGGGTTCGACCGGTGGGTCGACGATGCCGTCGGTTAAGCGCGCGGCGGTCGTCGTGATCGACCGCGAAGGCGCCGACGAGGCGCTCGCGCGGCTGCAGCGCGTCGCGGAATCGTCGGGCGTCGAGCTCGTCGACGGCGACGATGCCGACATCGCGATCGTGCTCGGTGGCGACGGCACGATGTTGCGCGCGCTGGCGCGCTTCCTCGGGACGGGCGTGCCGGTGATCGGCGTCAACTTCGGCCGCGTCGGGTTCCTGACGACGATCGGCGCCGACGAGCTCGAGTCCGGCGTCATGCGCGTTTTTCGCGGCGAGTACCACACGCAACCGCTCGCGACGCTCGAGGCGCACGTGAACGGCGGCCGCAAGGTTGCCGTGAACGACTTCGTCGTCGCGTCGGACACGCCGGGGCGGCTGATCGAGCTCGGCTACACGATCGGCGGGGAAGATCTCGGCAAGCAGCCGTGCGACGGCCTGATCTGCGCCACGCCGACGGGCTCGACCGCGTACAACCTTTCGAACGGCGGCCCCGTCCTCGTCTGGGGGCTCGACGCGATGGCGGTCACGTTCATCGCACCGCACGCGCTCACGATCCGCCCGCTCGTCATCCCGCGCGACACGGAGGTGACCATCACGAACCTCACGCCGGACGTCGAGACGACGGTGCTCGTCGACGGCCAGCCGATCGGCAAGCTCGCCGCCGGCGAAGTCGCGTCGGCGCGCATCGGCGAGCAGCACACGCTGCTCGCGACCCTCCCCGAGGTGACGTTCTTCACGCGCTACGCCGCGACATTCGGTCGCTAGGAGGGCGTCGACCTCCCCGGGGCCCGAGATCGCGGGTACGGTGGACGCACTCGGTTTCCTCATCGGCTGTTGCCTACCGGGTTGCACGCCCCCAACGGCCGGGTTCCGAGGTACGTCACATGGATGTCATTGCGCGGCGGGCGGATGTCCGCCAGGCGAACAGGTCGATTGCGCGGCAAGCGCATGAGTCCGAGTTCGTCGAGCCCGTGCCGTTCATCTGCGAATGCGGCGATACGACGTGCACGGGGTTCGCGCGGCTGGCCGTCGACGCGTTCGACGTCGTGGCGTCGCAACCTGAGTGGCATTTGCTCGGTGACCGTCATGGCTACCGCGCGGCGGTGGTCGATGCCGGCGGCGTCGTCGTCGAGTTGCCGGCGCTCCCGCACATCGTGCAGTAGGCGCTTCGGGACCTCGTCGTCGAGCAGGGATTAACGCTCGGCGCGCGGGGAACCGCTGGAGCGTGGCCGATGATCCGGTCAGCGTGCGGATTGCCGAGAATGAGTCTCGGTTCCGACTGGCCAACGAGCAGATCGAGGCTACGGCGGAACGCATGGGGATCCTCGACCCGATCCCGTTCATGTGCGAGTGCCCGCGCGACGAGTGCTCCGAGATCGCCCGGCTGTCGCTCGACGAATACGAGGAAGTTCGCCAGCACCCGACCTACTTCTTCACGGTGCCGGGTCATCAGGACATCGCGGTGGAGGCCGGCGCGGGTACGGAAGTTGCTTCGAACGATCGCTATGTCGTCGTGGACAAGATCGGCGTCGCGGGAGACGTCGCACGGGCGCGGTACGACGAGCTGTCGACCGCCGATCCCCCGCAAGAGCTCTCCTGACGGGCGTTCCATGGCCCTCACGCTTCAGACTCGTCGTCGCCGTCTCCGGTGAGCCGTCCCCACGGGTCCGGGCCGGGCTTCGTCAGCCACCACGGGATCGTCGACAGCAGGTCGATCCGCCGGCTGAGGTAGCCGAGCGCGACCACGAACAACAGCGGGACGCCGACAGCGAGTGGAAGCCGTACGTAGAGCGGCGACGTCAAGCTCAGGCCGATCGTCAGCCCGATGTTGAAGACGACGCCGACCAGCGTGATCCCGACGCCCACCTCGGTGATCCGCTGGCGCAGCTCCGCGGCGTCCCGCTCGTCTTCCGCGTCCTCACGATGCACCCCGTCCGCCACCGCCACGGACTACCCGCTGCGTCCGCCTTGACACGACCGAGCTACGTCGGCGGCACGTCGTGCGACAACAGCGAGTAGACGACGGCATCGGCCCGGACGCCGTCGCGCGTGAAGCCTGCACGCTCCGCAACGCGCTGAGAGGCGGCGTTCTCCGGATGGGTCCGAAGCTGGAGGCGGGGGAGCAGCATCTCGCGCAGCGCCCACGACCCGGCGAGACGGACGGCGCGTGTCGCACGTCCCTCGCCTCGGCCGTCCTCCAGGAGCCAATAGCCGATCGAGGCGCCGCCGTCGTCAGCTCGTTCGACGAAGACGTGACCGAGGCACGTGTCGGGCTGGGTTGCATCGCAGATCGCGAAGGAAGCACCGGTTCCCTCTGTCCACGCTGCGCGCTTCGCGGCGAGGTAATCGGCCGGCCGCCGTGTGTGCAGATCGAACCACTTCCGAATCTCGGCATCGCCCGCGGCCCGCTCGATCGCGCCCAGATCGCGCTCCTCCAAAGGACGGAGGACGACGACGCCGTCCGAGAGCGGCGGCTCCGGTGGTGCGACCCTCACGTGTCGGTGCGTGCGTAGCCGACGAGCGACGCGTGGCGCCGGAAGCCGATCGACTCGTACAGGCGGCACGCAGCATCGGTGACGCAGTAGACGATCGCCCGCCTCCCGCCTTCTTCGAACCAGCGGCGCAGCGCATACGTGCACACCGCTGCGCCGAGGCCGCGCCGGCGGAACTCGTCGCGCACGCCGACCGGTTCGAGCTCGCCGACGCCGTTCGCGTCGTCCGGCCACAGCAACGCATACGCGGCGAAGCGTCCGTCGGGCGCCTCGACGACGCAGTCGAGCGACTCGCGGTACGGCCACTCTGCGCGGACGTGCGCGAAGCTCGCCTCGGTGAAGCGCGACGGCCGGTCCGGCCGGCTCCACACCTCACGGTGGATCGCGACGCGCTCCGCGACGTCGTCCTCGCCGGCGGTGCGATAGCGAAAGCCCTCGGGCAACTCGGGCAGCTCCGGCGCCTCGGCGAGCTCGCAGGTGTTGAAGTGCATCGCGCCGTCCTCCGGCTCGGTGAACCCGTGACATGCGAGCACCTCGCGCGTCGCCGTGTCGTCTTCGAAGGCGTACGCGACGCGTGCCCGCGGCTCATCGGCGATCTCGTCCAGCAGGTGCAGATGCTCGGGATGCACCTGGAACTCGAGCATCGCGCGCCCGTCGTCCTTCAGCCACGACCACGCGACGACCTGGCCATGCTCGACCCAGAGGCGAATCTTCCACTCGTCCTCGCGATCCTCGTGCTGGCGCAGGCCCCAGGCGATGTCGCCGATGTGCCAGTACGCCCGCGGGCCCTCCAGCCGCCGCTGCTCGAGGGCCAGTTGCTGCATGCTCGCGATGATCTCTCGTGGAAGTCGCATCGATCCTCTTCGTGGCCAAGTCGACCGCGGCGCCCAGGGAGGTATACGCTCTGAGCACGCCCCGGCCAAGATGCAGCGTGCGCGAAGCGCCGTGCTCCTCATTTCAGCTTCCGCCGGCAACAACGCGGTTCGTCTCGCGAGTAAGGACATCTTGGAAAGCACCGAACGTTCAGGCACGCATGCCGATGACGCCCTGCAGATGTTTCTCGACGCGATCGGCAAGATCGCGCTTCTGACGGCGGCAGAAGAGATCAGCTTGGCCAAGCGCATCGAAGGCGGCGACGCGCGGGCGGGTGAGCAGATGGTGGAGGCGAACCTTCGTCTCGTCGTCTCGATCGCGAAGCGCTACCGGAACCAGGGGTTGCCCTTCCTCGATCTCATCCAGGAAGGGACGATCGGCCTGATGCGCGCAAGCGACAAGTTCGACTGGCGCAGGGGATTCAAGTTCTCGACCTACGCGACGTGGTGGATCCGCCAGGCGGTCGCGCGCGCTCTGGCCGATCAGTCTCGGACGATCCGTCTGCCGACGAACGTCAACGAGAAGCTCTACAAGATGCGCGGCG
>Ga0209577_10004985_pt1 | contig 12422 bp, 10 predicted proteins | sample GraSoiAngelo_109_FD_185874 | JGI IMG/M metagenome (GOLD analysis project Ga0209577, IMG submission 185874) | Grasslands soil microbial communities from the Angelo Coastal Reserve, California, USA - 14_0903_12_20cm (SPAdes) (version 2) | ecosystem: Environmental > Terrestrial > Soil > Grasslands... | reverse complement strand
TCGAACTCAAGATGCAAGGCAAGGGAATCGGCTCGGCGCTGGTCGAGGCATTCGTGTCGCGGTGGCGCTCCAAAGCGAAGTCCCTTCGCGTCGGCACCCAGATCTCCAACGCCGCATCGCTGCGCTTGTACCAGCGCTGCGGGTTCTTCTTCCAGGACGCGCAATACGTGCTGCATGCCCATGTACCGGAGGGCTCATGAAGATCGGCGGCATCGACACGCGCCGCACGCCGCTCGTCGTCGCGGAGATCGGCAACAACCACGAGGGCAATTTCGCCGTCGCCCGGAAGCTCGTCGAGGCGGCGGCGGCCGCGAGGGTCCACGCGGTCAAGTTCCAGACCTTCAACACCGATTTCTACGTGACTCGCGCGGACGAGGCGCGCCACCGCCGGCTCAAGTCGTTCGAGCTCACGATCGAGCAGTTCGAAGAGCTTGCAACGCTCGCGCACCAGCGCGGGCTGCTCTTCCTTTCCACCCCTTTCGACTTGGGGAGCGCCGCCGGTCTTTCGCGCTTCGTAGACGCCTTCAAGATCGCCTCCGGCGACGTCGACTTCTTCCCGCTCATCGACCGCGTCCTCGGCTACGGCAAGCCGCTGATCGTTTCCACGGGCGCGAGCGATCTGGACAAAGTTGCGGCGACCGTCGGGTTCGTGAAGGAACGCCTGGGCGCGAGGATGCGGGACGATTTCGCCCTGCTGCACTGCATCGCCAGCTACCCGGCGCCGGCGTCCGAGGTGAACCTGCGCGCCATAGCGCTCCTCAAGGACAAGTTCGGCGTATCGGTCGGATTCTCCGATCACACGATGGGCGTCGACGCGGCGACTTTCGCGGTGGCTGCCGGCGCGGAGATCATCGAAAAGCACTTTACGCTCGACAAGAACTACTCGGAATTCCGCGACCATCAGCTCTCCGCCGATCCGCAGGAGCTCGCCCTGCTCGTCGAGAGGATCGCGGCGGTGAGCACGCTGATGGGCTCGGCGACCAAGGCGGTGCAGCCCTCCGAGCAGTCGTCGGTGGCGCTGATCCGCAGGTCGATCGTCGCGGCGCACGCGCTGCCAGCCGGCGCAACGATCCGCAGCGAGGATCTCACGTGGGTCCGCCCCCGGACAGGACTTGCGCCGGGGGCCGAGCAGCAGCTGGTGAACCGACGCCTGCGCCGCGCCAAGGCGTTCGGCGAGCCGATCACCGGCGAAGACTGTGAATGATGCAGGCCGTCACTCTGCTCACAACCGACACGCCCCACCACCGGTACTTCGCCAGGGAACTGGGCAAAGCGGGGTTGCTCGGCGGCGTCGTCCTGGAGACCGCATCCGCGAAGCCGCCTTTCGAGACCTCCCATCCCTTTGAAGCGCGCCGGGATGAATACGAGCGGGACGTGCTGCTCGAGGGAGACCCCGCCGAGTTCGCCGAGTTTGGCCCGGTCCATCGCGCCGCCGATATCAACGATGCCCGGGTCGTCGCGGAGCTCAAGCGATCCGAGCCCGCGGTCGTCGTGGTGTTCGGCACCCGCAAGCTCGGGCCGCAGATCATCGGCTGCGCCCGGGTCGCCTGCCTGAACCTGCACGGTGGCGATCCGCGGCAGTACCGCGGGCTCGACACGCACCTGTGGGCGATCTACCACGGCGATTTTGGCGGGCTGGTGACCTGCCTTCACCATGTCGATCTGCAGCTCGACACCGGCGACATCGTCGATTGCAGGCTGGTGCCTATCGCGCGCGACATGGAGCTCCATGAGCTCAGGGCGGCAAACACACGCGTCTGCGTTGAGCTGGTAAGGAGCGCGCTTGCATCCGGGAAGCTGAAGCGCGTTCGCCAAGCCGCGAAGGGCCGCTACTACTCCTTCATGCCGGGGTGCCTGAAGGAAATCTGCGTCGGGAAGTTCCGCCGATATGCCGGTTCGCTTTGACCGCTGCCAGGACGCGCTGCGCCGCGACGAGGTCGCGATCTTCCTCTTTCACGGCGTGATCCCCGAGCAAGTGCACCGCGTGCGCAACTACACCCGCAAGCATCTGCCGCAGGTCGACTTCGAAAGCGCGCTCGCCGGCCTGCGCAGCCGCGGCCAGCCGCTCTCGATTCCCGAGGTCGCCGACCTGATGGCCGGAGGCGGAACGCTGCCGGAATACGGTTACGCGATCACGTTCGACGACGGATTCGAGAACAACCTGACCGTCGCGGCGCCCTTGCTCCGGCGCTACGAGACCCCCGCGATGTTCTACGTCTGCAGCTCCTTCGTCGACGAGAACCGTATGTCGTGGACCGATCAGATCGAGAGCGCCTTCGAGGCGTCCTCGTCGGTCGACCTGCAGATCGACGGCATGCGCAAGACCCTGTCGTCGGACCAGGACAAGATCGATGCACTCGATCGGATTCGCAGCCATGTCAAGAACAATCCGGACGTCGAGCCGTACGCCTTTGCCGCCGCAGTGGTCGCCGGCGCCGGCGGATTGCCGAAGGACCGCGACCGCTGGCTGGACCAGAAGCTCAACTGGCAGCAGGTCGGCGAGCTCGCGCGCGACACGCTATTCGAGGTCGGGGCGCACGGGCAGTCCCACCGGATTCTCTCCTTCCTGCCCGCGCACGAGCTGCGGCGCGAAGTCTCCGAATCGATCGGCAAGCTTAGGGACGCGACGGGGCGGCAGGTCCGGCACTTCTCGTATCCAGAGGGGCTTGAGCACTGCTATTCGCCCGAAGTCATCGCCGAGCTGAAGGCTGCGGGTATCGTCTGCTCGCCAACTGCAGTCGAGGGAACGAACGGCCCCGGAACGGATCCGTTCCGGCTGCGCCGCACGTTCGTGGTCTAGCGCCATGTGCGGAATCGCCGGTTGCCTGGGGACGCGCGAGCTGCCGCGTGAGGCAGTGCAGCGCTGCCTCGCGCGCATGCGCCGGCGCGGCCCGGACCATCAGCAGGCGCGCAGCTGGAACCTCCCCGGCGGCCAGCGCTTGCAGCTGCTCTTCAGCCGGCTGTCGATCATCGACCTCGACCCGCGCGCTAACCAGCCGCTCGAGCACGACCGGCGCTGGATCGTGTTGAACGGCGAGCTCTACAACTACGTCGAGCGGCGCGCAGAGCTTGCGGCTCAGGGTGCGGCCTTCCGCACGACCTCCGACACCGAGGTGATGCTGCAGGCGATCGCCCGCCACGGCTGGAGCGTGCTCGACCGTTGCGAAGGGATGTGGGCGTTCGCGCTGTTCGACGAGGCGGCCGGCGTGCTATCGCTCTGCCGCGACCGCTTCGGTGAGAAGCCGCTGTACCTCCTGCGCACCGACGATGGCCTGTACTTCGGCTCGGAGCCGAAGTTCATCGCCGAGCTGCTCGGCAGGCCGCTGCGCCCGAACCTGAACCATCTGCGCCGCTACCTAGTGAACGGCTACAGGGCGCTCTACAAGGGGCGCGAGACCTTCTTCGAGGGTCTGGAGGAGCTGCCGGCCGGGCACGTGCTGCACGTCGCCGCCGACGGCGAGCAGCGCCTGGAGCGCTACTGGCAGCCGAAGCTCCGCGTCGAGGACGACATGAGCTACGACGAGGCGGTGGCCGGCGCGCGCGAGCGTCTTATGCGCTCGGTGGAGCTCCGCCTGCGCGCTGACGTGCCGCTCGCGTTCTGCATGAGCGGCGGCATCGACTCGAACTCGCTCATCGGCATCGCCAAGCGGCACTTCAACTACGACGCGCACGGCTTCACCATCGTCAACACCGACGCGCGCTACGAGGAGCAGGACATGGTCGACCTCGCCGTGCGCGACCTGGGCGTCCGCCACACCGCCATCCCGGTGCGGCCCGACCGCTTCCTCGCGCGCCTGCGCGAGCAGGTCCGCTACCACGACGCTCCGGTGTACACGATCTCGTACTACGCGCACTGGATGCTGCAGGAGAGCATCGCGGCGCACGGCTATCGCATCTCGGTGAGCGGCACCGCGGCAGACGAGCTGTTCACCGGCTACTACGACCACCATCTGGCCTACCTTGCGGAAGTGAAAGGCGAGCGCGGCCTGTACGAGCGCGCAAAGCGCGCCTGGCAGGAGCACGTCCGACCGATCGTGCGCAACCCGCACCTGCAGAACCCGAATCTCTTCATCGCAGATCCCGGATTCCGCGACCATATCTTCATGGGCGCCGACAGCTTCGCGGCGTACCTGACCACGCCGTGGACGGAGGCATTCCGCGAGGAGCGCTACGCGGAGAGCGTGCTGCGCAACCGCATGCTGAACGAGATCTTCCGCGAGACCATCCCGGTCATCCTGCACGAGGACGACCTCAACGCGATGTACTACTCGGTCGAGAACCGCTCGCCGTTCCTCGACCGCGATCTCTTCGAATTCTGCCACTCGATCCCCGGGCGCCACCTGGTGCGCGACGGGCGCGCCAAGGCGGTGCTGCGCGACGCGATGCGCGGTCTCGTGCCACAGGACCTGCTCGATAACCGGCGCAAAGTGGGATTCAACGCGCCGATCTTCGACTTCCTCGACGTGCTCGACCCGGCGGTGCGGCGCGAGGTCCTGGCGGACAGCCCCGTGTTCGACCTCATCCGGCGCGAGTGCATCGAGGCGCTCATGGCGAAGCCGAACCTGCCCAACAGCGAGAGCATGTTCCTTTTCTCCTTCCTCACGACCAAGCTGTTCGTCGAGGAATTCAGCCCGCAGCGCGCGCTCGCATGAAGTACTGCCGGCGCTGCATCCTTCCCGACACCCGGCCCAACCTTAGGCTCGACGCCGAGGGCGTGTGCAACGCCTGCCGCAGCCATGCTTCGCGTCCCGACATCGACTGGAAATCCCGCGCCGCGGACTTCAAGCGACTGGTCGAAAACGTCCGGAAAAAAGGCAAGGGCTTCGACTGCGTGATCCCGGTGAGCGGCGGCAAAGACAGCACTTGGCAGGTCGTGACCTGCCTGGAAGTGGGGCTGAAGGCACTCGCGGTGACTTGGCGCCCGCCGGGCCGCACGGCGATCGGCCAGGCGAACCTCGACAACCTGGTGAAGCTCGGCGTCGACCACATCGACTACAGCATCAGCCCGAAGGTTGAGGCGCGCTTCATGGTGAAGGCATTCGAGCGCTTCGGCAGCACCGCGATCCCGATGCACCTCGCGCTGTTCAACATCCCGCTCTTCATCGCGGTGCGCTTCGGCATTCCGTTGGTCGTCTGGGGGGAGAACTCGGCCGTGGAATACGGAGCTGCCGAGCGCGCGCACGAGGGGCACAAGCTCGACGCCGCCTGGCTCGCGACGTATGGCGTGACACACGGCACGACCGCGAAGGACTGGATCGACGGCGAGCTCGGCGAGAAGGACCTCTCGGCCTACTTCGGCCCCGACCCCGACGCGCTCGAGTCGCTCGGCGTGCGCGCCGTGTTCCTCGGCCACTACTTCCTCTGGGATCCCGCGACCACGTACACGGTGGCGAGAGAGCACGGCTTCCGCGGGAACCCCGACGGCGCGCGCACGGGCCTCTACGACTACGCGGACATCGACGACGACTTCATCTCGCTGCACCACTGGATGAAGTGGTACAAGTTCGGCTTCACGCGCCTCTTCGACAACCTGTCGCTCGAGATCCGCAATGGCAGGATCACCCGGGGACAGGCCATCGAGATGGTCGAGGCGAAGGGCGACCAGACTCCGCATTCGGACATCGACAAGTTCTGCGCCTTCGCCGGCATCGCACGGCAGCGCTTTTTCGAGATCGCCGAGCGGTTCCGGAACAAGGAGGTGTGGCAGCAGTCCGGTGGTACGTGGCGCATCCCGGGGTTCCTGATTCCCGACTGGAAATGGCGGTAAGCGTGGATGCCGCTTACGGCAACCTACTGAACCCGAAATACACCCTGCGCGGATTCGCGCACCAGCACTAGGAGAACGCGTGGCTACCACCACACACAACGCCGAAGACTACGAAAAGCGCTACCGGGAGGGCTACGGCCTCCAATATCCCGAGTCGCACATCATCCGCGTCAACAAGCAGATCCTGGAGTGGCAGCTCGGGATGCGCGGCGGGAAGGTCTTTGACTTTGGCTGCGGCTCCGGCGCGCACCTGAAGTACTTCGCCGAGCAGGGCTACGAGCCGTTCGGCTGCGACACGAGCGCCACCGCGATCGACGCCGCGCGCCGGGTGCTGCCGAAGTGGAGCGCCAACCTGAAGGTGACGCCGGTGAACCCGGACCTGCCAGCGCTCTTCGGCGCACGGGATCTCCAGGTGTTCATGTCCAACCAGGTGCTCTACTTCCTCGACGACGCCGGCATCGCCGCGATCGTCGAGCAGGCGCACCGCATGGTGGCGCCGGGCGGCGTGTTCATCGCGACGATGATGGCGCCCACCTGCTGGTACGCGCGCTACATCACCGGCGAGCGCGACGGCTTCAAGGTGGTGCGCCTCGACACGCCGCGGCAGAAGAGCGAGCTGCTGATCAACTTCAAGGCGCGCGGAGACCTCCCGCGCCTGTTCGCGCCGTTCGTGCCGCTGCACGTCGGCTACTACGGCAGCCACATTCGCCAAGAAGAGGGCTCGACCGATCACTGGATCTTCGTCGGCCGCAAGGGGGGCAAATGAAGTTCGACATCCGCAAGCCGCCGCGCGAGTTCTCGCCCTATCCGGGCCTCAAGCTGAAGGACATGGGCGACCTGCACCTCGGCGTCGACGAGCAGGTCACCGTTCGCCTAACGCCCGACCGTGGCAACGACGTGCTGCGCAAGCCCTGGGGCTTCTACCTCACCAATTCCCTGAACGGGACGCTGCAGGCGCAGGGCATCAAGACCGCGCTGGTCGAGAACCGCGAGTCGCGGCGCACCTTCCTGATGCTCGTCGACAAGAACAAGGTCGGGGAATTCAACGCCTACCTCGCCGAATACGGCATGCACCTCCTGCGCTGGCTGGACGAATGGGACGGGAGCTGATGCGCAGGTTCGCCGGATTTGCCGGCGTTCCTCCCTCCGAAGCGGCGCGCCGCGCGCGCGAGATGCTCGCCGCGGTGGGCGGTCCCGGTCCCGACACCGCGCAGGAGGGCGGCGTCACGATCACCCTGGCCGGGACGCTGTTCCAGCCGGCCGGGGGCGCGGCCGCGCTGCTCCGTCTCTACCGCAGCCGCGGGCTCGACGGGGCCTTGCGCGCGCTGAACGGCGACTTTTCCTTCGCTATCGCCGACGAGAACGCGGCGACGCTGCACCTCGCGCGCGACCGCTTCGGCGTGCGTCCGCTCTTCTACTGGTCGGACGACGGTAAGCTCGCCTTTGCCAGCAGGCTGCGCTCGCTGCTCGCTCTGCCGGAGGTGCCGCGGGCCCTGAACAAGAAATTTGTCGGCCTCTTCGCCGGGTCGCACTACCGCACGTTCGACAACGATCCGGAGCGCTCGCCCTTCGCGGCGATCCGGCAGCTCCCGGCCGCGCATTGCCTCACCTGGAAGAACGGCACGATATCGCTGCATCGCTACTGGAGCCTGGACGCGGAGCAGGACCTGTCGAGCGAGCAGGAGATCATCGGGCAGTACCGGGAGCTTCTCCTCGACGCGGTTCGCATCCGGCTCGCGGCGGCCCCCGAAGCGGCCTTCTCGCTGTCGGGCGGCATGGATTCGTCGTCGGTCCTCGCCTGCGCTGTACGCATCCGCGGCGGGCGGCAGCACGCCTTCTCGACCGTCTACAGCGATCCAACCTTCGACGAGTCCGAGGACATCAAGACGATCCTCGGCGCGACCGTGCAGCAATGGCACCCCGTGCAGGTGGACGAGCCCGACGTTCATGGCCTCGTGAAGGAAATGGTGGCGGCGCACGACGAGCCCGTGCTGACGGCCACATGGCTTCCCCATTACATGATGTGCCGCGAGGTGAAACGGGCGGGATTCGGCGCGCTGTTCGGCGGCCTGGGCAGCGACGAACTGAACGCGGGCGAGTACGAGCACTTCCTCCCTTTCTTCGCCGACCTCAGGGCGCGCGGCCTCCATTCGCGCCTCGACGAAGAGGTGCAGTTCTGGGTCCGATACCACGACCATCCGATCTACCGGAAGAGCCGCGAGTCGATGGAGCGCGACCTCGCGCGCCTCACCGATCCGGCGGTGCCCGGCCGCTGCTTGCCCGACCGCGGCCGCATCGAGCGCTATGCCGACGCGGTCGATCCCGCTTTCTTCGACGTGCGCTCCTTCCAGCCGGTCATGGAGCATCCGTTCTCGAGCTACCTCAAGAACCGCACCTGGCAGGACCTCTCGCGCGAGACGGTTCCCTGCTGCCTGCGCGCCGAGGACCGGCAGTGCGCCGCGTTCGGCCTCACGAACGTCCTGCCGTTCCTCGATCACCGCCTCGTGGAGTTCATGTTCCGCGTGCCTCCTGTCCTCAAGTACAGGGACGGCGTGACGAAGCACATGCTGCGCGAGGCCATGAAAGGCGTGCTCCCCGAGGTGACGCGCACGCGTGTCAAGAAGACCGGCTGGAATGCGCCTGCCCACCAGTGGTTCTCCGGCGGCGGCCGCGAGACGCTTCAGGACCTCATCGGCTCGCGACGCTTCCGCGAGCGCGGCATCTACCGCATTGAGGAGGTGGAGCGTCTGCTCGCGGAGCACGACGAGATCGTCTCCCGCGCCCTGCCGCGCGAGAACCACATGATGTTCTTCTGGCAGCTCGTCAACCTGAATACATGGCTCGACTGGCTCGACGCCCTGCCCGCGGCGGCATGAAGATCCTCGTCTTCGCGCCCCATGCGGCCATCTGGATCCATGCCTTCCCGGAGGCCCTGGTCGCCGAGTCGCTCGCGCAGGCCGGGCACGAGATCGTCTACGTCACCTGCGACCGGCAATTCGAGCATTGCGTGGCGATGGGCGCCACCGGCGTGCCGTTCGGCGCGCCGGCGGAACAGCGGTCCATGGTGTGCGATCGCTGCCGCGCCCATGCCCGGCTCATCGGCGAACGCTTTCCGTTCCGCACGACCGACCTCGGCGAATGGCTGTCCTCCAGCGACGAAGAGCGTATCCGTGACATCGTCGCGAAGGCGGATCGTCGCGATCCCGCCGCCACCGAGCTCGACGGACTGGCGATCGGGCGCTTCGCGCTGTACGAGCTCCTCATTCGGCGCAAGAAGATGTCGCTCGAGTTCTCCGAAGAAGAATGGCCGCAGTACCGTGTGCAGCTCGCATCCACTGCGCGCACGGCCCTGGCGCTGCAGCGCCTCTTCGGCGAAGAGCGTCCCGATCGGGTGATGCTGTACAACGGCCTTTACTCCATCAATCTGGTGTGCCGCCACATTGCGGAGCGCGCCGGCGTCCCGACGTATTTCCTCCACGCCGGAGGCAATCTCGCGCATCGGCTTCAGACCTTGATGGTCGGCCGGGGCCACACCTTCCGCTTTTTCCCGGCGCTCGTGAAACAATGGCCGCGTTTCCGGGACCGGCCCGTCTCGCAGGCGATGGCGAGAACCATCACCGACCATTTCGTCGAGGTCCTTCGCGGACGCAGCGTGTTCGTGTATTCGACGCAGAAGAGCCCCCAGCCATTCCGCGTGCGCGAGCGCTTCGGCATCCCGCCGTCGGCGCGCATCCTCGTAGCCGCGCTCGGCAGCTACGACGAGGAGTTCGCCGCCGAGGCGGTCGGAGCCCGCGTGCACGAACGCCCATTGATTTTTCCGATGCAGTCGGACTGGATCAGGGCGCTTTGCGATTTTGCGTCGGGTCGCCGGGACCTTTTCGTCATCGTCCGCGTCCATCCACGGGAATTCCCCAATCGGCGCGAGCAGGCAAAATCGCAGCACGCGGCGTCGCTGATGGAAGCACTCGTGAATCTTCCGGAAAACGTCAGGATCAACTGGCCCGACGACCACGTCTCGCTTTACGACCTCGCGGAAGAGACGGATGTCTTCCTGAACTCGTGGTCGACCGTCGGCAAGGAGATGAGCATGCTCGGCCGCCCGGTCGTCACCTATGCTCCGGATTTGGCGTTCTATCCACCCGACCTGAACTACGTCGCCGCAACGCGCGCGGAATATTTCGTGCAGATCGAGCGCGCGCTCGCCGACGGATGGAGCGCCGAGCACATCCGGCGCACCTACCGCTGGCTGGCCGTGGAATACGGCTACGGCCTGGTCGATATTGCCGACGGCTACGACCTGCGCGAGAGCGAAAAACCGTCGCTGCCAGTACGCGCGTGGAACCGCCTGCGGCGAAAGTTCGACCCGCTGCACGCTCAGAAGCGAGACTGCAGGCGGCGACCCGCGCGACTCGCTGCAGCACCGTCGATTGCGCGCCTGATCGAGGGCGGCCACGAAACGATCCTCGATACGATCGGCACGGGGGACGCGGGGCGCGTCTCAGTCGCGGAGGAAGACCAGATCCTGCGCAGTGAGATCTCCCGGCTGGTGCCGCACCTTTACCCGGCGGCGGCGAAACCGCTGCCGGGGAGCTTGCACGCACGGCTCAAGGAGTACGGCGCATGAGCCTGCTCCGAACGCTGCTGCGGCCGGTCTGGCGTTTGCTGCGAGCGCTTTTCCGTCCGATCTGGCCTGTCCTGCGAATACCGTTTCACTGGACGCGCCTCGCGCTCGGCTGGGCGAGCTTTCTTTGGCGCGGGCGGACTCCCGGGTTTGCGTACCAGAGCCTGATATGGCTGTTCTGCCTTTCGGGCGGACGCTCCAACGACCGGCTTTCGTGGATCATCAGCCGATTCGCGCCGCCGTATCGATTTCCAGGTGCGCGCGGCGTCCTCGGCAATCTGTCCGCCGAAGACCTCGCGTCAATCACGGAGCGCCTGGACCGCGATGGCTACTATGTCTTCCCCGCGCGACTGCCGGAGGAGGGGTGCCGCCGGCTCACCGACTACGCCCTCAGCCAGCCCGGAACAATCCTGGAGGGCGACTCCGCCCGGTCGGCGACGCCACTTCGGGCGCCGTACGGGCTTGAGCGTGGCGCGCCGCGCGGCGTGCGCTACGAGCTGGCGATGAGCGACGTGATCGCAAATCCGGAAGTCCAGGCGCTGCTGTGCGACCTGTCGATCCTCGCGGTAGCGCAGTCCTACCTGCGAGCCCGTCCCATCGCTGACGTGCTGGCCATCTGGTGGACCACCGCCTTCAACGCGCAACCGAGCGCCGCGGCGGCGCAGCTCTTTCACTTCGACATGGATCGGATCAAGTGGCTGAAGTTCTTCATCTACCTCACCGACGTCGGCCCGCAGAGCGGCCCGCATGCCTTCGTTGCCGGATCGCACCGCAGCGGCAGCGTTCCGCAGCACTTGCTCGAGCGGGGTTACGCCCGCCTCTCCGATGACGATGTGCGAGGCTGCTTTCCCGATGCGAAATTGGTCGAATTCGAAGCGCCGCGCGGAATGATCCTGGCGGAAGACACACGCGGCCTCCATAAGGGCAAGCTGGTCAGCAGCGGCGATCGTTTGATGTTGCAGCTGCAGTTCAGCAACAGCCTGTTCGGCGCGACGTATCCCGAATGCCGGCTGCGCAAGGCCATCGAGCCGCCCCTGCGCGGCGTGGTTGATGCCTATCCACGAATTTTCTCAGCCTTCCTTTGAGCACGACAGCGATCAGCCTGGTTCCATGCCCGCTCTGCGGGGAACGAGAGCGTCTTACGGACGTTCGCGTCCCCTATGCGGACGAGCACATCGCGAGCTACGGCGGTCTCTATGCGGGGCGGACTGCCAGCGAATGGAAAATTTGCGGGCGGTGCGGGTTCCTGCACCAGAATCCACGCCCGTCGGCCATGGCGCTGGACGCCTTTTATGCCGCCGCGAAATACCGCCAGAAGCACGACGACCCGGGTGCCAAGGAGTACGGCCAGTTCGCCGAATGGTATTTCGGCCCCAAGGTGGACTATGTCAGCCGGCTGTGCGGCCTCGCCAACGGCAGCGTTTTCGAAGTCGGTTGCGGCTTCGGCGCCGCGCTGCTCGCCTTCCGCTCGCGTGGCTGGACCTGCCAGGGTATCGAGCCCGACGCGCACTGCGCTGCCTACGCACGCGGCCAGCTCAGGCTGTCCGGAGTGCGGACCGGACTTCTCGGACCCGATTTCTCACCCGATCACAAAGTCGATGTGGTGTTCAGCAACCATGCGTTCGAGCATTTCGCCGACCTCGACGCGGTGATGCAGGGCGTACGTGCCGTATTGAAGCCTGGCGGTTTCATCGTCACGGTCGTGCCGACTTACCGCGAGAACCGCTCAAGCATGTCGAAACGCTGGATGAACAGCGGCCACTATTCGCTGTTCTCCCATGCATCGCTCAGCCACCTGATGTCGAAGCACGGATTCGAGCCCACCGCGCGTACCTACCGCGGATGGCTTACAGAGATCGACGAGCTCTGGCACTGCGCCCGGTTCACCGGAGCCGTCCCGGACCCGGCTCGATTCTTCGAGGACCCTCGCGCCGTGGAGCGGTACCTCAGCGTCACCAACCCTGTGCGAACGGTTCTGTACTACCCGGTATTCGACCGCTGGAACAAGAAACGGGACCTCTTCCACCTATTGCG
>Ga0209577_10004984_pt1 | contig 12424 bp, 12 predicted proteins | sample GraSoiAngelo_109_FD_185874 | JGI IMG/M metagenome (GOLD analysis project Ga0209577, IMG submission 185874) | Grasslands soil microbial communities from the Angelo Coastal Reserve, California, USA - 14_0903_12_20cm (SPAdes) (version 2) | ecosystem: Environmental > Terrestrial > Soil > Grasslands... | reverse complement strand
TGCTTCTTTCTTTAGCTTCCGGTCGGTTGCGTGCACCTGCTTCAAAACCTCGTGAAATGCCCTGGCATCGGCGCGGGGGAACGCCTGAAACCACCCGAGAAGTATCTGCGCCAGCCGTCGCGGCACGTTAGATGGCGGATGAGCGGAAATATTACGAAGAATCTGCCCAATGCGCTCGCCTGCACGCCGGGAAACATCGGCAAAGGACTGCTGGTAGAGGCCCTTCTTGGACTTGAACAAGCGATAAATCGAACCTTCGGTAACGCCGGCGGCCGCGGCCACGTCGCGGGTGGAGACACCATCATAGCCATGGTCGCCAAAGAGCGCGATGGCGTGATGGAGAATGATCGGCTTGATCGTTGAAATTTTCTTCGGCAACGCTATGCCCCTGGCGCATTTGTTATTATAGGCACGGCTATTATAATTGATAGCTTTGCTGGAGTAACAAGAAGTTAGAAAGGATTATTTGATGCTTATCACGCGGTATTGCAGCGCATGGGGCGGCGAAATATCCGGTCGATTTCATCAAACAGGTCAGTGCCTTTGCGAAAGAGATCATCCAATTGCTCTGGGGAAGTGGGCGTTGAGCCGCCTTCGTCCTCTGGCTCAGGGCGGGAGAAGATGTAAATCCAGGCGATAGTGACCAGGATGAAAGCAAAAGAAGGCAAATAGTGAAACCAACCTTCGAATGCTGCTCCAAATTTTAGGCGGGTTGCGTATGCCAGCAAGGAAGCCATCGAAATAGCGGCAAACCCACTGATGACATAAAAATTATACGACTCCCATATTTTTCTGTATTTTGGTCTTAACCAGAGGCACATGAGAAAAATGACAACTTCAACAAAGCTGACCGCAAGATCAAAGGAGTAGATAATGCTTGCCGTGATACCCAGCCGACTCGTTCCAAAGGAGTGCTGGACAGTTCGCCAAAAAGCAAAGTCAATGAAGATAAGCAGGGCAAGTGGCAAGAGGAACCCCGGCAGGCCAAGTCTGCGGTTGACGAGCTCCACTGCTGGCCAAAAGATTCCGATGATGACTGCCAAGGAGAGCAGGCTCCCAACGGCGCGGATCGTCCAATAGGCCGTATAGAAAGCAAAAGTATTATGGGCGACCGATAGTTCGATGAGCAGACCAAGAATCCCGAACGCCGTATAAGCAAAGAACAGCGCAAACCTGCCGATCAGCTTGCGATAAGCAAGACAAAAGAGCAAAGTTACGTCAGCGATGACAGCGACAATAGCAATGATCAGGTCAAGGTTTTGCATTTGCCGAAATGGGTGTGCCTTTAGGTTAAAGCAGCAACCCGTTCGGAAGCAAAAGTTAAGTACAATTAAGGCCGGGCGGGCAAAACGGAGGGGCTGGAAAGCCATCTCGCATAGGTGCTGTTGGAGACAGGAGGATTAGGAACGCGGCCGCCAAGATACTACGTAATATCAATTTTTTCATTGGAAACTCCTTTTTGTTGAGAATAATCGTTGATTTGACGTAGCCCCGCTGAGGGGCAAAATATTCATTGCATGTGCTTTTTGGAACTCCTTTTTGCTTGCTGGCACGTGATTTTTAGGGTTTGCGAACATCAAGTAGCGCAAAGTGGATATTTCTTGGGAGGATATGCCCATTGCAGGCAAAAGCCTAGAGACCGGGAAGATTTCTATGATTTTTAGAAAATCAGCGTTTCTGGATTAAATTTGTGTGGCGGAAAAGGGGATTTGATCTAATAAAGGATTTGCCGTTTGGCTGCTGTCGATTAGGGATGAAAACTCGAATAGGCCGGAATAGACAAGAAAAAGCGCGAGACGACGCAACAAGAAAACCCGGTCAAGGACGTCTAATTTCTGAAAACGGAAATTCGCAACAGTCAGATTGCCCAGGAGATTACCTGATGATTTTCAAAAGTGTTACATCTGCGCCTCGATCTCGTTTCTGATCTCTTCGGCAGCAGGATACAGCAATGCGATAAGTTCTACGGCTGCGGCCTTGAGTTCGCAATATTTTGCTGGGAGATACACGTCTCCAGAAGTTCCAAATTTGGCCAGCTTGGGGACAGGAAGAAAGGTCAACCTCTCGAAAGGCATCATGTTCCAGAGCGTGGCACGCAGAAGCGGCAGCCCAAATGCCGTATGGCAGCGGTTTGCGGCACGCATGAAACTCTCGGCAGCATGAGCGCGATGGCGAAGCGTGGCTAGATGTTCGCTTTCGTTATTGATAGTCGCTTCTGAGTCTGCAAGCTGCTGCGCCGTTACCTGATTGCCGTCTTCTTCCAGGTCAAGCTCTTCGAAATCCTCCGTCTCGGGCATGCGCTCCAGTCGCGACAAATGAGCGTGTCCCGCCTTGGCAACCGTCAAGCTCCAGTAGGCGGCGCGGCAGGCTTTTTTCAGATCGAATGCCTCAGTTTCCGCAAACTCATACAGCACATTGACATTGCGCCTCATACGGCCAAGAAACTCTTTGTAACAGCGGACCAGACGCGTTATTTCTGCCCGGTAAGCCTCGCCACACTCTGCTTGCAATGATGCCTGCTGCTTGGGATCGAGGTTGGCTTCTAATTCCGGCAGGTATTCCCTAACCTGGTTCATGTAATGGGCCACTTCTTCGATAGACCTTCCGCGAAAGCCAGGGTGACGCGAGAGAACGAACATTATGAGCACAACAAAAAATGCGACGATCAAAAACGGCACTACGATTGAGCCAAGTGTCATCGGTTTCAGGGCCTCTCACTATTGAGTAAACGAACAAAACTACTTCACAGAAATATCACAACCCGAAAGACTTTGATGTTTTGACGGATGAATTTCTGAAAACAGAAATCGAGGCGGTCCATTAGAAATTGTTAACCCTCTGATTTGCATGATATTAGATGCTATGTAATATCATAGCGGATGAGTACATTAGTAATGTTAGGCAAAAACGGGCGGCGAGAAGCACGGCCGGGCAAATCTTGTGAAACTGTATGGTTCTCAGGAATGGGTCTTGCAGGTTGCCACGGAAATGCTTATCCGCATGAAGAGGCTTCCAACGCCGGTATTAGGAAGCCGTGCCGGAACTGACGCAGATGAATCGTGGTGGAGCGCATCAGTCAGATGTTGACCAATTCAGATGCGGCTTAGAGATTCTGATGATCTGGTCATTTGGACTTTCTTCTGTTGGGGGATTTGTGTGGCTGAAATTCTACATCGATCTTGAAACGGGGCACTGTCGGTAAACATAAATTCGTTGGATCCGAGTGGAAATGCCTCCTTCGGTAGTGAAGATTTTTTGTAGATCGGATCTTGTCATGCCGGGTTTAAATGCTTCGTATGCTCTTGAGGGATTCTTCAACCCATCGTACATGCTCTGAATTCTGTGAATTCATCGCCAACAAGTACAAAGATGCTAATAATAATATTACAGCTATAGCCGGAAAAAATCTTTTGGGATTCCATATCTTATGCTCGTTATGAAAAATCAATCGATTCGAGGACCGGCGTACTGCTAGTTCTGAGACGGTCCTTTCTCTCCCAGTATGGTTTGAAGAGCCGAGTTGATCTTTTCAAACCGCTGGATTGCCCTGGGGAATTGCGCTTTATTAGGACGAAAGAAAAAGCCGGGCCGCTTGAAACGCAGATCATCCCAACCCAAACTCCTCATTTGACGCTCCGTTTTGTCGAGTTCCGCCCGTTGGCTTTGTTTGTCCATGTGGCTGGTTAGCATTAAGGCAAGATTCCATAGGGAATCGCCTTGCATCCCAAGCAATTGCAAGAGCACATTTAGCTCCGGGTGTTCGCGGGCCAATGCTCGCAAGGCTCGCGGATTAAAAGCTTGTGCTTTGTTCATTAGAGCGTGGAAATCTTGCCATTCGAGATCGACAGTGCACGGAACAGGAGCGGGCCGTTTGCGATGGGCCTTCAGAGCAGTGGTACAACATGAGATAAGCTGCCGGTTGATTTGCGTGAGCCGCTTGAATTCCCTGCGGTATTCGCTGAAATCGAATTCGACAACACTGTTGGGGCGCGGAAAGGAGCCGTGCGGCCAGCCTGCGGCCTTAAGCATCTCTTCGATTCTGTCGAACTCCTGGGTACGTTCGCTTCTCGGTAAGGTGCCGGCAATCAGGACGCCGGCACGCCACAAACTTTCCCCCAACTCACGCTGAAGCCGGATGATCTCCTGCACATGAGGACCGGAGCGGTTCGGGTTATCGGGCCGTAGAAACGTTTTTGCGAATGTGGCCGAAAATTGCTTGAGCATGGAATCGTAATCCCGTCTCAAGACTGGGTACATTTTGTCAGTGATCCTGGACATAGGCAGGAAGAGTTTGACCTAAGCCGAATGTTGGCTTTTGAACATCGCATCTAGCCCTAGCATGGACGCCATGAATTTTAGGGGTTCGCTATTGTCTCGTCAACCATTCTTACATTGAGCGGGTGCCCTAACGCAGGAAAGAATGAGATTGTCGGCGGTGTTGCTATTTTCCAGGAAAGAATGAAACTGATGCGGGTACCGGGTTTAAGAGGTAATCGACTGCGCTTTCATCATTTGTCGCAATTTTTGCATGACATCCTCGGATTAAGAGCGAGAATCTTTATCAAAAAGGAAAGATTTCCGGTGATTAACAGAGTATGTGCTCAAATTGTGAACACATCTGTCAAGGCGAAGTCAAGGCGAGCTTCGTTCCGGCAGCTTTTGCAAGACAATGAGTAATTCGCGATGAGTACCTGGATCAATCAATATTGGCGACCCTTTAGGGCGTGGAGATAATTCTCCATTTTCCCAAGTTGTGTAGCCTGGTTCTGAAATTTGAAGATTGAATGGTTTTGAAGGAATCGTGAACTGGAATTTGCCTTTGGTATCGGCACGTGTAGAGAGCAATAGGCGGGGATTATCATCGCGCGAAATCGATATTTTCGCTCCAAGAATCGGTTGACGATTTTCATTTACGACTAATCCCGATAATACCGCACCCTTTGACAAGTGAACTATGACCCCTGATGTTGTTTTATCTTGCTGAACGAAAACCTCTGGAACAACATTTACACCTTGGGAGAAAGGACCAATCATGGTGTCCGGGTATCCGTCGGCTGTTTTGCTTGCGAATACAAAATTTTTACCCACCGGTACCCTGCGGATGAAGAACTCTCCTTCGGCATTGGATGTCACGGAAGGAAGTATTTCACTGGTTCCTTTATCGGTTGATTGTACGGTGACGTCTGCGAACGGCACGGGTTTGTCGTGTTCGTCAAGAACATGGCCTTGGATAGATCCAAAATCTGCATTTTGATCTTGCCAAACTGAAATAATCGGAAGCCAAGATAGAGCGCAAAATATGAAAATTCTATAGAGCATTGGAATCCTCACGGAAAGATGTCAGTCCCAGGAATAAAAATGAAGTTACCTCCTACGGAGATCAGATCGTTATGAACGACAATATCTCCAGGAGTTCCTATTGATAGGGGAGTGGAAGGTCCGCACCATTGCCATGTCTGGCGGGTATAGGTGTGGCCGCATGATCCCCCAATGCTGTTACAGCCCACGGTCAAGTTGTCGACAAACGCTGAATTGGCAAGAGTGCAGGTTTCGCTTGTTGAGACGGTTGTTCCACAACTCTCAGCACTTTTGGAAGCGAACTGCTCTCTAATCGAGACAGCCCCTATAACAGGATTTTCATTGACATCCACAATCTGATATTTGATTCGTCTTATCTGAGTATTCTGAACGTCCGTGCTTGGGCAAATGGTTAACGTAAAGGTCTGATCGGAAAGCACCAAAAGATGATTTGGTTGTCCAGGTGGTGGTGTTGGTGTTGGCGGTGAGGGTTCGCATGGTGGGCAGCAAGTACTGCCATCGCTTCCATCGCTGAAAGAACCTCTACATTGATAACCAGTGGAACATGAGAAACAGCAGTTAATCGCAGAGTACTCAGCCGGCATGAACAGAGGGTTAAAAGGACGGTTAAATGCATTCTGGCGTTGGCGAAGCGGACTGACGCCAGTTGTCAGGTTTAATTTATGAAGCGGCTGTTCAATAGCCAGATCAGGAGTGACGATCTCGTTGCCGTTTGCCAGTTGGAAGGTGCCCAGATTTTCCGAGAAACGGACAGCGCCGAGGAACGATGTGGCAGGCCGGATGGTCATGACCTGGGCCGATGCAGCAAAAGTAAAGCCGGTGTCGCGCAAATCGGCTACCGGAATGTTGCTGTGTTCATATTGTTCGACAATCGAGTGTTCGCCAGGAGAATAGGAATAAGTCATGTGCTGGCCATCTGGAGTGAGGACTGCTACCAAACGATCGAGTTCATCATATTCGAACGTTGTTACCCCTCCATTTTTTATATGCTTAACCAAATTTGAATTGGGGTCGTAGCTATACGTTTCTACTGTCCCGTCAAATAAGACGCGTTTCGTGACCTGGTACGAGTCGTTTAAGGTAAGCGTCTGGCCTTGTACCTGCTTTCCCTGTGAATCGAAGACTCTTGTTGATAATAAATTCCCTACGGGATCGTAGGCGTATTCAAGGCGGCGCTTATCCTGGTAGGTGAGCCGGCTGCGCAGCCCGGAAGGCTGGTATTCATATCTGGCTGTTTGGCCCCCAGGGAATTGCGCTTCGGAGAGTTCACCGCCTGACTTGTAATCAAGAGCGGTGACGCTGTTGTCGCTATCTTTAAATGAAGCGATCAGCCCATCGTCGTTTGAAGTAAATTGAAAATTCAATTTCCCTATGACCAATGAGGCAAGATCACCCGATGGGAAATAGCTGTACTTGTGCAGGCCATCGGCCAGAATGGCGCTGGTCAAATTGCCACGGGCATCGTAGGCAAATGACTGGTTTACAGTGCCTGGGGCGTCAATGCCGGCCAGAAGGCCCGTCGCAGGATCGGACTTATAGCGGATTTCGGTGGGTTCTGAAGGGCCAAAAGTTTCGCGCTTTGTGAGGTGATGGTCCTGGTCATATTCAACTTCATAGCAAGACTGCCATTTCGGAAGAAAGAGACAGGATTCCGATTGGCATCGAGGTAAATGCTGGCTTCTTCTCCGAGAGCGTTTACAACCCGCGTGGTGACGCCTTCTGCGTTTTGAAAAAATCTCGAGACGTGCTGCCTGCGATCAGTAACCGTGGTTGAATGGGCGTTGGCATCGTAGTCATATCGAACCATGCCAGAAGGCAGACGTAGACGAGTAACGCGGCCATCTTCGTTGTAAACGGCCACAAAGTTAAGTCGGCCTATGGGATCGGTCGCTGATTCAAGGTGGCGATTTGCCGTATAGGCATATTTCCAGGGTGCGCCACCAAGATCGTCTGTCTCGGTTAATTGCTTGCCATCGCCGTAGACATATTGGACATGGCGGCCTTGATCGTCTTCTGCACGGACAATTCGGCCTTGTTCATTGCGAAAAAGCTGAATAAAGTGGTTTTCGTTTTGAAGTCTGGAAAGCAGTCGTTCTTTATAAATGAGGCGAACTTCGTTGCCGCTGCGATCTATGACCTTGGTGAGGCGATAGAGGTCCCCAAGGAGCGTGAATTCCTTGGTGAAGCCCGTACGCAGAGTGGTACGAATTGTCGAGCGTTGGGGGCGCACGAGGTTTCGGTAATCGGAAGGACGGTCTTGCAGCAGTACGAACTTGTCCGGCGAAGCTTCCTTAAATTCAACTATTGCACCATTTTCGGTTGACAAGCGTGCTACGTGTTCTCGAATTGAGACGGTCTCGATGCATGAGAGGGACCATCCTGGGCCAAAATCATCGCTCTCGGAATAGTTTGAGTCATAGACCCGAGCTAGAACGAGTGGAATTCGCCCGGCCGTGACGATGTCACGACGGAGAAATGTAAGATTCCCTGTCCCAACATTTACAAAGCTTACTTGAACGCCAGAGAAGATCGACTGTGAATTCGCGAAATAGACATTCGCGCGGGCGCGTGAAGTCAGCTCGGATGCTGTTTCAATATATGAATTCATTTCAGTTTGAGAAGTAGCCGTCGTTATCAATAAAGCTACTGCGCAAAACAACAGTCCAGATCGTTTCATGTTTTCGGAGATCTCCTGGTCGTGCCACGAAAAGTGTTAGACCGCTAATCTCTAATGGCCTGCGCTAGAGACAGAGGTTTTTTGAATGTTGAAGGAAACTCTTGCTATGCCGGTGCGAGCAAGAATTCAAGCTTATTGGAAGCCCCAAGTGCGGAGGGGCTTGGGTGATGCTTCGAAAGGCAAATCCGACAGCGGGCGAAACTTATATCCCAAATTGGTGGCAAATACTATTGAAAAGTGATATCGATTTGTCAAAAGATTGTCACAAATAGGTTCCAAATCAGGAACATTCTTGAAAACAGACTATTCGACTGCCTATAACTGGCAGCATTAAGATATATATAGCATTTATGTTTTCTATTGGTTTGATGGGCTCCATGAGTAACTTTGAGTATGTGAAAATTGTTTATGGAAATCAGTCAAAATTAGTTGATATTCCAATTTGACTTTGAAAATCTGACGATAGTCTGTTCCGCGCATCGTATGTTCCTGACCCATGTTTCTTCTTAAATCCTTTGCTCAAAGGGGTTTGCCGTGGGTGGCAAACTGGCGGATATGTTCTCCCGTGGGAGGGCAGGATCATTCGCCGTGTATTTGTCGCGGACGATTTAGCCATAAGATCAAGTGTTACCACTGAATCTGAGTGTAGCCTTTGCTGTTTTGCTGGGGCAAAGTCATAAAAGGGCGCCCTTGACGGTTCCGCTTTGGTCCCTTGTCCCGCATCTCAGGAAAGAGCGGCGTATGAAGAGAACGCACACCCTATGGCAAAGATACTTTGCACCGGAAGCCATCTGGCTCTGATTGAATTGCGCAAGGCAGTGCTCGAGGGGGCAGGGCATACCGTAGTTACGATTGTCGAGCCCGGCGATGTGGCTGCTGTCTGCAACGACACTTCTTTTGATGTCGCGATCATTGGGCAGTCCATTGGGCCGGAAAGCCGAGGAGCCACGGCTTCAGCGATTCGCCATTATTGTGCCTCTGTGAAGTTCTTGAGTTGTATCCCTGGAATCAGAGCAAGGGCATCAAGGATGCCGATGCGTGGCTGGAAACACCGGTTTTGGCGCGGGACCTTGTGCAGTGTATTGCAGAATTGTCAAACCCTAATTAGTCCAATGGCCTGGCGGTCTTCGGAAAGGTGACGCGCTAAAGGACAGTAAGTGACAAGAACCGAACCCAGTCTAACAAGGCCGTTTTTGGGGTCTCTGGAGATCCAGATACTGAGCGAACCAGTTCATTTATTTACACAAGCTGCCGGTATCAAACTATTTGGAGCCGACGTCATCGTTTCCCATTCTTCCAGCAGGTCGGTTGTTCGGAATGGCAGAACGTTGATATCAACAGGTCGTTCCAGGACGAATCTCACAGCTCCGTTGCATTTTTTGCAACGGGGAAAATAGGTTTCCTGGATAAGGGTGGCCTCGTGCATGAGACGATGGCGATTATGGAAGATCTTATAAATCCCCGTGCGGGGAACGATCTGCCCTGGTCTGTATTGCAAAAACCTAGCCGTTTCCTTCACTGTGCAAATACCCCGGTTCGAGGCGCGGCCAGACGCTTTCAATTAGGATACAAAAACGCGGCTGAGGGCTGACCTAAATCTCCCGCGAGCCACGGGAGACAAAAGAGCAACCCTCAGCCCCACAAATTACGACAGATTATAGGGACAATGCGGTTATCGCGACAAGCTGTTTGGCATAGATTTCAACCAATATTTTTTATTGTGTCAAACAACGTTTTTTCGGGATCTCTCATCTAATTTTGGCGCTGTGTCGAATACCTTGGGCGGTCTTGAGTGGTGCTCTCTGAACTCAGCCGTGCAGCCGAAAGCAATACTCAAGGCCCATCGTGAGTGAATGAAGAAAGAACCTGATGCGACATTGCGGTTTCACATGTTGAATAAAAAAGTGAAAAGAAATAAACCTGCAATACCGAAGAAAGACAGGCAGCAAAAGAAGAAGAAATATGCTGAGAACGATAACCGTCAAGAGTCAACGGTGTGGGTCAATCCCAATTCTACGTTCAAGGGACCACGCGGGCACCATTCTTGGGAACGTCTCGGGGTTTCGCCTCCTTCGGCTGGCCGTCTTTTGGAACTCGCGGATATAGCGCTTGGCTTCATTAAACCCTCCGCCTGGCCAGCCAAGAATAGGAAAGTCTCTGCTTAAAATTGACGCATCTCATATTGCATGGCCCTCGGGTCGTCTACCCAGCGCGCAATTCACCGGATCAACGTCCGCATTCCCAGGCTGGTTGAATCTTATTGTGAGGGCTGTGGGTTGCTGATTGCTGCCAGTCCATCGAAGAAAATTCTGGCCGTAATGGAAAAGCTGCACAAGTGCCCTGTCTATTTCCGTTATCCAGGGCACCAACGGGCCGGCTAAGAGATATTCCAAGAAAGCGCTTGGCTGGAATTCGGCCAGCTTTTGTTTCCAGGTTTGGGAACAGCCTATGAATTACCAAAGTAACTGTACCTAAATGCGAAATCGTGCATCACAGGACATGTACTCTGGAAATCTTGCTTTTATAACACGTAAGGACTGGCCATGAACGAACTTTTAAGCTGCATTAACCGCATTACCAAGGAGCTTCGTCTTCTTCAGGAGTTGCTGGAGTTTTCTACCTTTCAGAACTCAGACCCGGATACCCATAATCGCGTAGTGCATCATCTGGTTGACGTGGGCATTATCCATAACCTAAAGAGCGCCGTCGATCATATGCGACATTTTCTTTGGAACTATTTAGAAACTATTGGCCCCGATCCCCAACCCGGAATTGATCTGGCAACACAAAGCCGTCGTTTAGATCAAATCACGGACCTGCTGTGCCTACTGCACCATTCCGCTTTGCCCCTTTATGCCTCAAGCTTCATTGACCGTATGACCGCGTCTGTCGATGATCTGCTCCAACAGTCCGATTCCCTCGAAATACTAGTAAAACAAGCTGCTGCCTGAAATCCAGAGTGAGCGTTGGATTTGTAAAAGAAACAGCACCCATAGTTATCGAGCCGACGTATGGATGGGCAAAAACAATGATTTTTCCTAGCAATCAGGGGACCGGCAGCAAGATGCGACGAGAGCCCAGAGTTCCAATGCGAATTCCGATAACGGTTTGGGGGATGGATCTGGACGGCAGACTATTCAGGGTCCAAGCGCATACCATGAACATTACGCCAGCAGGGGCCCGCCTGGAAGGAATTTGGAAACCTCTGCATCGTGGCATGAATATTGGCATCGACTGTGCCGGCAGGCGCGCCCGTTTTCGCGTAACCTGGGTCGGAAGACTGGGTACGGGAAGGGGAGGGGAGATTGGGGTGCAATGCGTCGAACCGGGCAGATACATTTGGGGGGTGCCACTAAAACGTTACATAGAAATGGATGTAGCGTAGCAGACCCGGGAAAACCCGATTTTTCAGCGACTATAGCCGGAAGCCGCGCTGCGCACCTTGAAACGGCGCTCTTCGGGGTGCTCCTGAGCAGGCTGCCCATGATCAAGTCGCGAATTTTCGCTTCAGACAAGACTAGAAGAGGCCGGAATTTGATAATTGACTCCGGCCCCTTGTAGAGAGGGAATGGGGTAGTTAGGCTGTTTTTGCCCTCCTGCTGTTATTTTGAAATTCTGGACGGACTTTGAAATCGTCTGTCAACACAAGGCAGGCATCATAGGTAGTGTTTCCGCCCCTCTTTTTGAAGCCTTTGATTAACCCAGTTCGACCTTGGGTCACAAGCTGCTGGAGTTGTTCGGGAGTAAGTTTTTTGCCATTGACCTCAGCCCAAATTGAAAAAACACATCCTTCCCTAAATCTGCTGCAACCCGCGCCCATCTTGGTCTTGCGGACGAATCCTAGCTTGCATTTCGGGCATGGGCCATAAGCGTTGTGGCCGGGGGCTAGGATTGGGATTGGGGGAGCAGTGATGATGTCTGAAAAGAGTCCGCGCACAAGGTTCAGAATTCCTGCACTGAAAGAATCAGCAAGTTGTGCCCCGTCCTGGATGTCTGCCAATTGCTGCTCCCAGGATGCGGTAAGGGAGACATCTTTAAGGGTTTGGTGAACTTGGCTGATAAGGGCTTTGCCTTTCTCGGTCGGTACCAACGATTTCTTTTTGCGCTCGATGTAGCCGACTGTAATGAGTTTTTCGATGATGGCGGCGCGGGTAGCCGGTGTTCCCAAGCCGCTTTGTTTCATGGCAGAGGCAAGGTCTTTGTCGTCTAGCTCTTGGCCAGCATTTTTCATCGCGGTCAAAAGACTGGAATCATCAAAAGATTTTGGCGCTGCGGTTTTGCCTTCTTTCAATTGTGCGCTCTGTTTACAGATGGTCTGGCCTTGAGAAAGAACCGGGAGTTTTTGCGCGGTATTCTCGCTCGCTTTTTCATCTTCGGCAGTGCTGGCGGCAATGACAGTCCAACCTGGTTCTTTAACTACCGTACCCA
>Ga0209577_10004983_pt1 | contig 12426 bp, 11 predicted proteins | sample GraSoiAngelo_109_FD_185874 | JGI IMG/M metagenome (GOLD analysis project Ga0209577, IMG submission 185874) | Grasslands soil microbial communities from the Angelo Coastal Reserve, California, USA - 14_0903_12_20cm (SPAdes) (version 2) | ecosystem: Environmental > Terrestrial > Soil > Grasslands... | reverse complement strand
GACGCCGGTCGCGCAGTTTCGTCCCTGGCGCAGATTCACCTGCGCACGGGCGACGTCGAGCAGGCGGAGGAGCAAGCCCGTCACGCGCTCGAGCTGCTCGACGATCGCGTCGACTACATCGACGAGGTCGGCAGCGCGCAGCTCGTGCTCGGGCGCGCCCTGCTCGAACAGGACCGCCTCGACGAGGCGGAGACAGCTTTCAAAGCAGCCGAGACGTGTTTCGGGGAGCTCGGCTCCGGGAGTCACCGGGCCGCGGCCTGGGTCGCGCGCGGCGACCTGGCGGCTCGACGGGGGGATCACAAACGGGCGGCCGACCTCTACCGCACCGCGGCCGAGGCCCTACAGGACGTCCGCTTCTAGGAACCGGAAGGAGGTGACGAATTGACCAAGGGACGGCTCATCTATGTATTGCTCATCGCGTCGCTCTTCGCCTACATGCTCGCCTGCGTGCGCCTTCCGCTCGACCACTTCGGGCACGGCATGAGTGACGGCGGCGGCCACTAGCGCATCCTCGCGGCAGCGGCGACGCGGTCTAGGCGTCGCCGTTCGCGGAGCCCATGCGCTCCATCACGACCTGCGGCACGCGTGCCGTCGGGCTTAGCCGCGTGCACATGCGGACGACCTCGGCGCAATCCTCGGGGCGGATCATCTCGTCCGGCTCGAGCCCGGACCACTGCGCCATCGGCGTGTCGACGAAGCCGGGACAGAGGGCGATCGCCCGCACGCCGTCGCCGTCGAGCTCGGCGTTGAGCGATCGCGTGAGCGCGATCACGGCCGCCTTCGTGGCGCCATAGGTCGCGAGCCCGGGCGTCGGGACGGTGCCGGCGATCGAGGCGAGGTTGACGATCCAGCCCTTCGATTCGCGGAGGAGCGGGATCGCCGCCTGCGTGACGAGGAAGAGCCCGCGGAGATTGACGTCCAGCTGTAGGTCGAGCTGCTTCAGGGGCAGGTCTTCGACCCGGCCGCCGAACCCGACGCCCGCCGAGTTGACGAGCACGTCGAGGCGCCCGAACCGATCGCGATGCTCGGCGACGACCTTCTCGCAGTCGTCCGCCTCGGCGACGTTCGCGGCGACTGCGAAGGCGCCGAGCTCGGACGCCGCGGCCTCGACTCGCTCGGGCCGGCGGGAGGCAAGCGTCAGGTCGAAGCCCTCGTCCCGCAACATCCGTGCGATCGCAAGCCCGATGCCCGACGAGCCCCCGGTGACGAGTGCAGCCCGGCCCATTGCGCCTACAGTAGACGGGGTGGAGATCGAGGCGGCCGGACTGACGAGCCTCACGGTCGGCGGCGGCTGCGCGGCGAAGTACTCGGCCGCGCGGCTCGAGGAGCTGTTGAAGGGATTCGTCCCGGTCGAGGCGGAGGATCTCCTCGTCGGCCTCGACCCCGCGGACGACGCCGCTGTCTATCGCCTCGACGACGAGCGTGCGCTCGTCTTCACCGTCGACTTCTTCCCCCCGCTCGTCGACGACCCCGCGCTCTTCGGCCGGATCGCAGCGACGAACGCGCTCAACGACGTGTTCGCGATGGGCGGCACTCCGCTCCTCGCGCTCTCGATCGCCGCTTTTCCGGAGGAGCTCGCGACCGATCTCGTCTCGGCGGTGTTTTCGGGAGCGGACGAAGCTGTGCGAGCGGCGGGCGCGATCCTCGCCGGCGGCCACACGATTCGGGACACCGAGCCGAAGTACGGCCTGGCGGTCGTCGGCACCGTCCATCCGGACGGCGTCTGGGTCAAGAGCGGCGCTCAGCCTGGTGACGCCGTCTTCCTCACGAAGCCGCTCGGCACCGGGCTCGTACTCGCAACGAAAGGCGACTTGTCTGAAGCGACTCGTTGGATGACGACGCTCAACGACCGCGCCGCCGAGGTCCTGCGGGCGTTCTCGCCGCACGCGGTCACCGATGTCACCGGCTTCGGCCTGCTCGGTCACGCGCACGAGACGGCGGACCGGAGCGGCGTCCGGATCCGTCTCCGCGCCTCCGCGCTCCCTGCGCTCGACGGAGCGCTCGAGGCGGCGCGCGCAGGCGTCCGCACGGGCGGCGATCCGCGCAACCGCGAGTTCGCCGGCGCGCACGTCTCGAGCGAGGGTGTGCCGGAGGAGCTGCTCGCTCTCGCGTACGACGCCCAGACAGCGGGCGGGCTCCTCGTGACGCTGCCGGCGGAGAAAGCGCTCTCCCTCGAAGCGGAGTTCGAACGCGTCGGCCTCTTCCTCGCGCGCGTCGGCGCAGTAGAGAACGGCGCAGGCGTCGTGCTGGAGCCGTAAGGAGCCGGGAAACCCCTCTACACTCGATTCGTGCACGCGGGGTCCGCATCGGCCGCGCTGCCGCGCCGGTTGGCGCGGACGGTCTCGCCGGTCGCCTTCCGGCGCGTCGCCTTTGCGGCCGTCGGCGTGCTCATCCTCATCGTCGCCACCGGCGCGACGGTGCGCCTCACCGGCTCAGGGCTCGGCTGTCCGCACTGGCCGACCTGTACGACGAAGCACGCGCTGCCGCGCGGCTACCACTCGGACATCGAGTTCTCGAACCGGGTGGTCTCGGCGGTCACGGTCTTCACGACCCTCGTTCTTGCTTTGGCGGCGTGGCGCACCCGCGGGCTCGGCCGTCGCGGGCGCTGGCTCGCGACGGCTGTCTTCGTCGGGACGCTCGCGCAGGCGCCGCTCGGGGCCATCACCGTCTACTACGACCTCAACCCGTACCTCGTGATCACGCATCTGCTGCTCTCGTTCACGCTCGTCTCGCTCGCGGTGCTGACGCTGCTCGAGGCGTCGCGCCTCGTCCGCGGTAGCGGGACTCCGCTGCCCGGGATCGCGCGGCTCGGAGGTGTCGCCCTCGCGGTCGCTGTGGTCGGGCTCGCGGTGAGCGGGACCGCCGCGACCGCCGCAGGCCGCTTCCCGGGAAGCTCCGGCACAAAGATCGTGCCGCGGCTCGGTTCCTTCAAGCCCGAGGTCTACTGGCACGTGCGCGCCGTCGCGGCGTTCGGGGTCGTCTTCCTCGTGCTCGCGGTCTGGGCGTGGATGCAGCGCGCGCGTTACCCGTGGCTGTTGCGCGGCTGCATCGGGCTGTTGGCGATCCTCGCTGTGCAGATGACGATCGGCGAAGTGCAGTACCGGACCTATGGCCATGTGCCGTGGTGGCTCGTGCTATTGCATGTCGCGACGGCGGCGACCCTGGTTGGTTGGACGGTAGGCGTCGTCGGGCGTCTCTGGCGTCCGGTTGGCGCCGGCTCGACCTAGACTGGGGAAATGTCGGAGCTGATCGTCTCCTCGCGGCCGGAGCTGCGCCGCCCGGTGCTCATCGCCGCTTTCCGCGGCTGGAACGACGGCGGTCAGGGCGCGACGCTCGGAGCCGGGTACCTGGCCCGGCAATGGAGCGCGGAGGCGTTCGCCGAGATCGACCCGGAGAACTTCTACGACTTCCAGGCGGTGCGGCCGAACGTCTCCCTCGAGGAGGGTCTGACGCGGAAGCTCGAATGGCCGTCGAACACCTTTCTTCATGCGCCGATTCCGGATCTCGACCGCGACGCCGTGGTCCTGCTCGGCGTCGAGCCCAACCTCCGCTGGAAGACGTACTCCCAGCTCGTCCTCGACTTGGCGCAGGAGCTCGGGGTCGAGATGGTCGTCACGCTCGGATCGCTCCTCGCGGACGTACCGCACACCCGCCCGGCTCCGGTGAGCGCCGCGGCGAGCGATCCGGCGCTCGTGGAGGAGCTCGGAGTCGAGCCCTCGCGCTACGAGGGGCCGACCGGCATCCTCGGTGTGCTTCTCGACGCGTGCCGGCGTGCGGGCATTCCGTCGGTGAGCCTGTGGGCGGCCGTGCCGCACTACGTCTCGCTTGCGCCGAGCCCGCGCGCAGCGCTCGCGCTCTGTCGCCGCCTCGGCGAGCTCGTGCGCACCGACATCGACCTCGCCGAGCTCGAGCAGGCCGCGGAGGAGTACAACGAGCAGGTGACGGAGGCGGTCGCGTCAGACGCCGAGACTTCTGCGTATGTCGAGGAGCTCGAGCGGCGTGTCGACCTGATGGAGGCGGCGGAGGAGCTCCCGTCCGGTGAAAGCCTGGCCGCGGAGCTAACGCGCTTCCTCCGCGAGCGTGAGCAGAACGGCGAGGACGGCGGCAGCCAAAGCGCCGGGGGCCCGGCGGGCTAGCTCGCGCCGGAAGCGTCGTAGTTCGTGGTCAGGCGGACAGGGTCGCTGCCGTCGGTCTTCACGGTGTACAGGTCGAGTGACGGTGCACCGTTCTTGCGGGCAGTGACGACGAATCGCGCCCCGTCGGTAGACCAGGCAAGCGACGTGACCTGCGCGAACGGCAGGCTCACCTGGCTCGAGCCGACGACGAGGGTCGTCCCGTTGCTGCCGAGGAGGTAGGCGAGGCGGCCGTCGGCCGACCAGACCGGGGACGTGCCTGACTTCGCCACCCTCACCTGTTCACTGCCGTCGGGATTGGCCGTCCAGATCCCGGGCGCCTTGTCGCGGTCGACGTAGGCGATTCGCGACGGTCCCCACGCCGGGCTGGCACCGGGGACGTGGAGGTCGTGGGGGGAACCGCCTGCCGCGGAGATCGTGTGGAGGTCCGGAACATTGTCACAGCCCGACTCGGAGTACAGGATCGTCTGGCCGTCGGGGGACCAGGTGGGTGCGACGTCGTACGTGCACTGGTCCGGCTTCGTCAGGATGCGTTCGCCGGTGCCGTCTGCGTTCACGACGCGAATCTGCGAGGGGCAGCCGCCACAGCTCAGGCCGGTGAGTTGGGCCCAGGAGTACGCGATGTGGGTGCCATCGGGGGAGAGCGCCGGCTCGATTGCATAGGGCCTGGCGCCCGGGAGCTCTCGCGGTGTTCCCCCGTCAGGCGCGACCGCGTAGAGCTGCGAGAACGGCTCGTAACAGAGACTCGCGTAGAGAAGCGATCTGCTCCGGCCCACGAATTGAAGCGAGTCCACCGCGGCGCCCAACGCCATGTCCGCGTAGCAGCCGCGGACGTGTCCGTAGGTCTTCGCGGCGCCTCCGGCGGTCGGCGCCACCTCGATTGCGAACTGGCTGCCGGCCATCCGGGTTTCGACCGCCTGTTTCCTGTCAGCCGACAGTGGCGCGAACCACAGGTCCGATGCGCCCGAGATCGTTCCGGTGCGGATGTCCACGCTCTTCGCGCCTTGGCACTCGCAGCGGCCGAAGCCGCCGAGCACGACGCGACCGTTCCCGTTCCAGACGAGACCGTGATGGCCTGAGAACGGCTTCCGCAGCACGACCCCGCCCGTCTGTGTCAGCACCTCCAGCTTGTTCGCGACGAGCGCGGCGAGGAGGTCGCCGTCCGGTGACCAGGCGGGTCCGCCCGAGACCTGTCCACTCGCTGCGAACCGGCGACGGCCGCTCTCGTCGTAGACGCCGAGCCCCGGTTTGGCCGCGATTGCCAGCAGACCCCCCGATGACCAGTTCGAGAAGTTGCTCGCGGCCGGCACGCTGAAGAGTCGCCGCCCGCTCGGCGAGACCGCCACAGCCTTCCGCCTCCCGTACGTGTAGACGAGCAGGACGCGCCCATCCGGCGACCACCTCGGCTGGACTGTGCCGTTGGCGCCCCGCACGCGAATTGGCATGTGGCCAGCGCCGAGCATCCAGAGACCCGCCTGCGGCGACGACGCAGTACCGCCGGCCGTGAGCGCGACCAGGTTCCCGTGCGGCTGCCATGCGAGGTACGGGTACTGCCCCTGCGGCGACAGCGACGGGCCGATGCGGACGAGACCGCGGCCGTTGATCCCCATCTCGTAGACGCTGACCGAGTTGCCCCGCTGGCTCAGGAACGCGACCGTCTTTCCGTCCGAAGAGACGACTGGACGGGTGTCCTGGTACGGGCTGTGGGTGAGGTTGACGCGGTGCCCGTTCGGGTCGACCCGGTAGATCTCGCCCGAGACGGACGGTGCGCGGTCGGCCGAGAAGACGATTAGTGACGGTGTCGCAGCGCGCGTCGCGCCGACCCCGAGTGGGATCGTGAGTAGCGCTGCCAAACAGGCGATTCGTCTCCGAGGCACGTCCGCAGGGTAGGCAACGGCCCTAACGGTTACCTAATTCGCGGCGACGAGCTCCAGCCGGTTGCCCCAGGGGTCGGCCGTGTAGAAGCGCCTGACGCCTGGAAGAGAGTCGTCCCACTCGACGCGCTCGCCCGCCGCTTCGAGCCGTTTCGCGAGATCCTCGAGCCCCTCGGCTGAAAGGCGGAATGCGGGATGCGCCTTCTGCGCCGGGGCGAAGGGGTCTTCGATGCCGATGTGGAGCTGGCCTCCGCGGTCGACTGCAAACCAGGCGCCGCCACGAGAGCGCAACGACTCGGGCTTCTCGAGCTCCTCCAGGCCGAGCAGATCGCCGAAGAAGCGGCGCGCTTCCGGCTCGCAGCCCGGCGGCGCGGCGAGCTGGACGTGGTCTAGCTCGATGGCTTCTCGGCCTGATCGGCCGGCCCTTGCGCCTCCGCCGCCGGCGCCGCTTCGTGCGGCCGCCGCCTTGCTTCGGTGCGGGGAGGTTCTCCGCGAGCGCGAGCGCGACCTCCTGGACCGTGCCGAGCCGCTCGCGCGCCTCGTCGATGAGCTTCGTCGCGCGCGGCGTGTACCCCTCCGCCGACGCCAGGAGCGCGGCGCCCACCGGCACCGGCAGCTCGAGCGCGGCCTTGACCAGCTTCGCGGCGTTCTCCTCGTGCCGGTGTCCGCGCGAGTTCGCGAGGGCGCCGAGCAGGCGTTTCGCCTCCGGGTACTCCGCTGAGGCGCGCCGGTCTTGCACTTTGCGCGTCGCCCGCGCCAACCGCCAGGTCCAGCGGGCGAGGATCTGCTCCGGCGCGTCCGGTTTCTCGGCGCCGATGGCCCGCAGGAGGATGCGGATCCCCGCGAGCCGTTCCTTTTCCCAGGTCGGCGCCTGTGTCACGAGCGTGACGAGGTCGTCGAAGTCGGCACGCTCGACGCGCATCGAGACGCGGTCCTGCAGCGCCATCATCCGCAGTCGTCGATTCGGATTCTCGGCTGCGGCAGTGGTCAGGAACTGCTCGAGGGCCGCCTTGCTCGCGCTCCGGTCCGTCAGCTTCTGGACGAACGAAGCGCGCTCGTCGAAGCGGATCTGGCGGCCGGCGATCATCGCCCAGGCGCGCTGCTCGTCCTCGTCGAGGTACTTCGGATCAATGCGCTGCCACTCGCGCTGGATGACGCCGTAGCGGCGGCGGACGTCCGGCGTGACCGGTACGAGCCACGGCGCCGGTGTCAGGCGGCGGCGCGCGCGGCGCTGCGAGCGGCGGCGCGGCGCCGGAGTGACGCGCGCCCCCTCGCGGTAGAAGTCGGCGTCGAGGAGCGAGTGCAGTGAGACGACGCGCTCGTTGTGGGTCGCGCCCTTCGGGACGAAGTCGACGACGATCCCCGCCTCCTTGCGCGGGTGGAGGCGCATGATGCGGCCGATCCGCTGCTGGTACACGCGCTTCGACGCCGTCGGCGCGAGGTGCATGCACACGGTCGCCCGCGGCGAGTTCCAGCCCTCGGCGAGCAGCTGCGCGTTGATGAGGACGTTGATCTCGCCGCGCTCGTAGGCCGCCAGCGTCTCGGCGAGGCGAACCGGCGGGGTGCGCCCGGAGACCGCCTCGGCTTTCAGACCGGCTGCGCGGAACTCCTTCGCGAGGTTGTACGCGTGGTCGACACCGGCGGCGTAGACGATGCCGGGCGTGTTGTCGAAGCGGTCGCGGTACATGCCCGCGGCGGCCTGGTTCAGGGCCTGGTGGTCGAGCGTCTTGGCGAGAATCTCCTGGTCGAAGTCGCCGCCGACGATCGGCACCGCGTTGATCGCGGTGACCGGCGGCACGCGCAGGTCGCGCAGCGGCGCGATCAGGCCCCGGCGCGCGGCGTCCTGCAGCGGCAGGTCGTCGACCGAGGCCGGGAACACGTCGGAGACCTGCTTCGCGATCAGCTGCTCCGTCGCCGTCATACCGATGTAGATCGGCTCGGGGAAGGAGCGGATCGCAGCCGAGGTCTTTTCCCCGAGCGCCGTGTGCGCCTCGTCGCAGATCACGAGCTGGTAGGCGTCGCGGTCGATCGAGTCGACGTGGCGCGCGAACCAGGCGTACGTCTGGATCGTGAGCGGTGCCTTCTTCCCGCTGCGGCTGTCCCGCGTGATCACATCGGTGAACCGTTTGCCGTAGCCCTCGGTGGTCAGATCACGCGTGAACTGGGAGACGAGGAGGCGTCGGTGCGTGAGGATGAGGACGCCCAGGGTGCGGGCCGCCTCGACGAACCCTGCCGCGGCGATCGTCTTGCCCGAGGCTGTCGGGTGGCGGAAGCGGTAGCGGCGGATTGCGCCCGGGTCGTCCTGCTCCGGCTCCTCCGGTAGCTCGGCGTTCTCGATCTCGACGACGAGCGTCGAGTCTTCGTCCTCGTCTTCGACCTGCTGCTCCTCGAGCTCCTCGGCCGTTGCCGCGTGGCCGTTGCCGTTGCCGTTCGAGTCGTAGCGCTGGCTCGCCGCGATCAGCTCGGTGAGCATCCCGGCGAGCGCGTCGACCTGGTGGCGGCGTAGCGCGGTGCCGGAAGCGGTCGTGGGGTCGGGCTCGGCGAGCACGCGCTCGAGGCCGAGGAGAAGGCCGTAACGCACCTTCCACTGCGAGGGCGGCCTCTTCTGCCCCGCGTCCATCTCGGCGATTGCGTCGTCGAGCGCGCGGCGGCGCGCAGTACCTTCGGCGAGCGCCTCGGCCGGATCTTCGCCGTCACGCAGGAACGGCTCGCCCGCCCACGCTTCCGCGCGGAGGGCGGCGGCGACTATCGGGTCTGTCGCCTCCAGTGAGCTGGTCGGCTGCTGGATCGCTTCTTGCATCTGCGCAGCACACTGCGGTGCTGCCATTCCAACGAAGAGATGCGCTGCGCTCTGCTGATTCCCCTGTGCGAGCGGCGCAACGGGAAGAATACCCTCCCGGCGGGATCCGTCAATGTGGGACTAGCTACCGAGCCCGCCGAAGATGGCGAAGGGGTTGGCGCGGCCCGTCTCGTAGACCAGCTCGCCGCCGGGCTCGACCTCGCCGTGGAGCCGGGCGGCCAGCGCGTCCGCGTCCTCGCGGGTCGCAGCGCCGACGATGAGGTACTGGAAACGGCGTTCGGGCTTGTACCCCTCCGCCTCGAGACGGTCGGCGAGATCCCGCGCCTCCTGCCGCGACGGGCATTCGACGCGCACCTCCCACGGCGCAAAGCCGCGTTCGAGCTCTTCTTCCTCCCACGTCTCGCCCGGCGGCTCGTCGTCCCACCGATCCTCCTCGTCGAGCCAGTGCTCGACCCGGCTCGTCCGTGCCTGGATCCCGCTCTCGGCGAGCTCGGCCTCGATCACCTTGTAGGCCTGCTCCGCTTCGGTGCGAGTGTCGGCATAGACGAAGAGAGTGTCGTCGTCGCGCGAGACCGCGAGGCGCCGCTCCTTCAACTCCTCGGCCAGCTCGCGCGCCTCCGAGCCGAGCTCGCCTGCGAGCCGCTCGAGCAGCCCCGCAGCGTGCTCCTCTTCCTCGACCTCGATCCGGATGCGCCAGTCGTCTTCGGCCATGTCCTTTCGAGCCTAGTCTGCGCGGGTGGATTGGCGCGAGCGGTACGAGCGCGCGGCGACGCGGTACGCGGCGGGGGAGGCCCGCGAGCTCGACGAGCGGCAACTGGTGCAGCTCGCGAACGCGGCGTGGGCTGCCGGGCTGTCGCTGTGGGCGGCCGGCGACCGCGACGGAGCAGGCGAGTGGCTCCAAAGGTCGGCTGTGCGATATCGGGAGAGCTGGGACGCCGGGGCGGCGACCGACGCCTGGGGGAGGCCGATTGGAGCGATGAAGGCGCTACTGATCGCGGGTGCAGGCGCTGAGGAAGTGGCGCGATGGACACTCGACATCGGCGCTGCGCAGGCGGAATCGCCGATCGGTCGCTATGCCGCGTCCCTGGCGCTCCTCGTCCTCAGCCGCGACGAGGAGGCGGCTCTGCTCGCCGAATCGTTGACCGGAGAGTTTCCAGATGACGTCGCGGCTGCAGTCGGCGCGATCGCCCGTCATGACTCCGCGTCCTACGCCGAGGCCGTCGAGCGTGTGCGGCGCTCGTTCGACGACCGCGGGGACTTCCTCGAGGACGTCCCGGTGCCGGACACCGCGCTCGCGCTCGACGCGCTCGCCGCGAGGCGCGGCCTGAGCTAGAGCTTCGCGGCGGCGGCGCGATCGAGAACTGCTCGCGTCACGCCTCCGCTCCAGGCACGCGCGAGGCTGCCGGGCGTCTCAGGTGAAGGCTCGCCGGCGAATGAGCGCTCGACCGCGTCCGCCTTGTCGTCGCCCGTGACGAGGAAGACGAGTTCCTGCGTGCGCCGGAGGCGGGGGAGCGTCATCGTGACCCGGTCGACGAAGGGCTCGTGCCCTGCTTCCGACCCGATGACGGCGCGGTCGAAGACGTCGAGCGTCGGGAAGTCGGGGAAGAGCGACGCGACGTGGCCGTCGGGGCCGAGTCCCAGCAAGAGGAGATCGAAGGCATTGCGGTTGCCGATTCTGTTCTCGTAGTCGTCGGCGCCGGCGTCGCGTCCGAGCTCGCCCAGAATGCGGTTGATCGCCCCGGGCTGGCGCTCGAGCCGATCCAGCAGCGCCGCTTTCGCCATCCCGTAGTTCGAGCGCTCGTCGTCCGGCGGCACGCAGCGCTCGTCCCCCCACGAGATCTCGACGCTGCTCCAGTCCGGCTCGAGCTCCGCGGCGATCTCGTATGCGCGGCGCGGGGTCGATCCACCGGTGAGGACGACGTGCCCGCCGGCCCGCGCCTGCTGGGCCAGCCGCCGCGCCACGAACCGTGCAGCTTCCTCGGCGTCCGCGACGACAGTGATCTCGACGGAGCTCATCCGCCTTCGGCGAGCTCGCGCGCGCGATCCATCGCTGCCTGGATCGCGTTGAGAAACGCAGCGCGCACACCGGCCTGCTCGAGCTCGCGGATCGCGGCGATCGTCGTGCCGCCGGGCGAGGTGACCGACTCGCGCAGCTCGACCGGGTGCATGCCCTGGTCGCGGAGCTGCTTCGCGGTCCCGAACATCGTCTGCACCACGAGTGTCGTCGAGATCTCGCGTGAGAGGCCGAGCAGGATCCCCGCCTCGATCATCGCCTCGGCGAGGAGTGCGAAATACGCAGGGCCGGAGCCCGAGAGGGCCGTGATCGCATCCATCCACGTCTCCGGCACGCGCACGACACGGCCGAGATGCGAGAGAAGCTCCTCGGCGAGCGCCAGCTGATCGTCGCCGGCATGGGAGCCGGCGCAGATGCCGGCCATGCCCTCGTGCACTGTCGCCGGCGCGTTCGGCATCGCGCGCACGACCGGCACGCCGTCGGCGATCCGCTCCTCGATGTACACCGTCGGGATGGCGGCGGCGACCGAGACAACGGTCTGCTCTGTCGTCAGATGGGTGCCGATCTGGGCGAGCAAGGCGCCGATGTCCTGCGGCTTGACGGCGACGACGACGACCCCGGCGCCGGCGATCGCGGCCGCGTTGTCCGCGGTTGCCTCGACGCCGTAACGCTCGTGCAGCTCGGCGGCCCGTTCCGCGCCGCGGTTGGTGATGGCGATCTCGGAAGCCTCGCACCAGCCGGAGCTGAGCAAGCCGGAGAGGAGGGCCTCCCCGATCCGCCCACCGCCGAGGATCGCAATCTTCTTGTTCATGCCGGAAAGCCTAGGCCGCGCGGGCCGCGGGCAGCGGTATCAGGCCACGGCCGAAGCCGGCGAGGAGATACACGCTCGCGAGGCCCGCCCAGTCTCCGTATGGCTCGAGCAGCTCCGCCGTCTCCCAGGTCTCCACGGTCCGCCGACCGCTCAGTCTGCGCACGAGCTTGACCAGCCCGAGATCGCCGACGAGCCCGTGCTCGTAGCGGCCGAGCCCCTCGAGGCAGACGACGCCCGCCGACCAGGGGCCGAGACCGCGCTCGCGCTCTAGCCGACGCACGACTGCGTCGGTCGGGACCTCGTGGAGCCGCTCGAGCTCGAGTGAGCGGCAGAGCCGGACGACGGCGGCGCCGCGACGCTCGTGCAGCCCGAGGCGACGAAGCTCGAACGGCGCTGCGGCAGCGAGGGTGGAGGTTGTAGGAGGTTCGCTAAGACCGGTAGCAGCCACTGCACGGCTCTGCAACGCGCTGATCACGGAACGCTCGAGGCTTCGTGCCGTTTTCGAGTCGATGAGCTGTCCGCAGACGGCGCGGAGGAGCGCCTGCGCGACAGTTGCCGTACGAACGGGCCGAAACCCGCGGAGGTGTTTTGTCGCGCGCCCGACCAGAGGATCGCCCGCGAAGCGCAGCAGAAACTCGGAGTGATCGTCGTCGAGCGCGAGCATCCAGCGGAGCTTCTCCGCGGCGGTCGCAGACTCGGATCGGATCGTCACGGTGCCGTCTTGCGACTGGAAAGCCCGCGCCTCGCCTCCGCCGCAACGGGCGGTGACGAGGCCTTCCCGCACCCGCCGCGTC
>Ga0209577_10004982_pt1 | contig 12428 bp, 9 predicted proteins | sample GraSoiAngelo_109_FD_185874 | JGI IMG/M metagenome (GOLD analysis project Ga0209577, IMG submission 185874) | Grasslands soil microbial communities from the Angelo Coastal Reserve, California, USA - 14_0903_12_20cm (SPAdes) (version 2) | ecosystem: Environmental > Terrestrial > Soil > Grasslands ... | reverse complement strand
TTCCCCACGTCGCTGCCCGGAGGCATCCCCGGAGGGATCGTCGCCGCCCGTCCCACTTCGGAACGCCGGGCGAGAGCGGCCAGATGGGGCATGCGGGCGGCCTCGAGCGGTGTGCGCCCGCCGAGCTCGGTGAGGGGCTCGTCGGCCGCGCCGTCCGGGACGCACACGACGTATTTCATGAACTCATCGTAGGTACCGTGGGCTGCGTGGGCCGCCGCTTGGCCGCTGTGCTCTTCGTCCTCGCACTCGTGGCGGCAGCGTGCGGCAGTGGTTCGCATCCCAATCACCTCGAACGGGCGGTTGGACCCTCCCCGCTCGAGTCGACCGTCCCGGAGACGACGACGTCGACGGTGGCGCCTCCGGCGCCGACAGCGGCGCCGCAGTCCCCCGGATCGACGGCTGCGCGTCGCCCGGCCACGACGGCGCCTCGGCGATCGACGGGCGGGGCCCCAGCCGGAGGTGGCGGGGCGCCGGGAGCAGGCAGCCCGGCCAACCTGGGCGCCGTGCGCGTGCACCTCACCCCCGTGGCGAACATCGCGGGGGCGTTGGCCATGGCCGTGCGCGCCAACGACGGCGCGCTCTACATCGCCTCCAAGGGTGGGCAGGTGCGGGCCATCCGAAACGGCCAGGTCGACCCCACGCCGGTGCTCGACCTCGGTGGCCAGGTGTCGACCGGCGGCGAGCAGGGTTTGCTCGGGATCGCGTTCGGCCCGGACGGCAGCCACCTGTACGCGAGTTATACCGACACGAGCGGCGACACGAATGTCGTCGAATACGCGATGTCAGGAAGTGTGGCGAACGCCGCCACACGGCGACAGATCTTCTTCCTGCATCAGCCATACGCCAATCACAACGGCGGGAACGTCGTGTTCGGTCCTGACGGCATGCTGTGGCTGGGTCTCGGCGACGGCGGCAACGAGGGTGATCCCAACAACACGGCGCAAAACCCGAACACGCAGCTGGGCAAGATGCTCAGGATCGACGTGGCGTCGGGTCAGAGCTCCCAGTGGGCCCTCGGGTTCCGCAACCCATGGCGCTTCAGCTTCGATCGAGCTACGGGAAGCGTGTGGATCGGCGATGTGGGCCAGGACATGTGGGAAGAGATCGACTTCGCCCCGGGCGTGGGCTCGGCAGGAATGAACTTCGGCTGGTCGCGGTTCGAGGGCAACCATCTGTACAAGGCGTCCGAGGCGGCCCCGAATGCCGTCCCACCGGTGTACGAGTACTCCCACGCGGGCGGGAACTGCGCTGTGTCCGGCGGCTACGTGTACCGCGGCTCGCACGTTCCGAACATGAACGGGGTCTACCTGTTCGCCGACGAATGCGCCGGCCACGTGATGGGCCTGGCCAACGGGCAGGTCCGCGACCTTGGTGTCACGCAGAGCAACCTGGCCTCGTTCGGCGAGGACGCAGGCGGTGAGCTGTATGTCCTGTCGCTGAGCAACGGCGTCTTCCGCATCGATCCCTCGTAGCTGCTGTACTACGCCCCATGGGGACGGAGACGGGGAAGGTCTTCGCGGAGCTGGTCGACGAGCTGCGGGCGCTCGAGGAGCGCATCCGCACGGGACCCAACACGCCGCTCGACGACCAGGGTCTGCTCGAGGGCTACAAGTGGATCTTCAGCATCCTCGCCGTCGGTCTCGACGCCTACGTGTGGGCCGACCCGGGGCGGCCGCGCTTCGTCGACATCGTCGGGCCCTACCGCAAGTGGGGCGGCGACAACGCCGACGCGTTCTATCAGTACGCGCCGATCGACCCGGCCCGGACCTACCGGGTGCACGGCCGCAAGGGCGACGCCGTCTACTTCTCGTTGGCCGTGTACGGCGGCCCCAACGACGGCCGCTACTCGGACCGCATTGTCGGAACCGTCAACGACCGCACGCTCGACGTCGGCACCGACGGAACCTTCTCGCTCGTGCTGTCACCCGAACCGCACGACGGGACGTGGCTCGAGCTCGAGCCGGACGCCGTGTGCGCCATCACCCGTGACTACATCATCGACCCCGCCCAAGGCCGGCGCGTCGAGTGGCAGATCGAGTCCGAGGATCCGCCGGCAACGCGGCGGGAGGACGACGCCGACCTGGCGCGGCGCTTCCGGGCCACCCTCACGTGGATACGCGAGCAAGCTCAGCTGGTGCCCCTCGGCCTCGGCGAGCCCAACGAGGTGGCCGAGCCTTACGGCGTGCCGACCGTGACGTACGGATGGGCGGCGGCCGACGCCGCCTACGCCATGGGCAGCTACGACCTCGGGCCCGACCAGGCACTGGTCATCAAGGGGCGTTCGCCGGAGTGCGCCTTCTGGAACCTGTGCCTCTGGAACCAGTTCCTGCACACCTACAACTACGACTACGAGCGGGTGACGATCAACGGCGGGCAGGTGCACTACGAGGACGACGGCTCCTGGACGATCGTCGTCGCCGGCCGTGATCCGGGGCACGCCAACTGGCTATCGACCGCCGGGCACCCCCGCGGGCTCCTCTGGTTCCGCTGGTTCCACCCGTCGGCCACGCCCGAGCGCCCGACGACCGAGGTGGTAACGCTCTGATGGCCGCCGCAAGGCCTACGCCCGTCTCCATCGACGACCTCGCGGCGCCGCTGTACCCCGATGAAGTGGCCCCGATCCGCGAGGCGATGGCCGAGATGGGCGCAGCCGTCTCCATCGAACCCGACTTCCTCATGGCCGCCGCCGTCGAGCAGGCGGGGTTCGACGACTTCGGCGACATGGGCTTTCGCGAACGCCTCGACGTCCTGTGCGAGGCGTTCGCCAAGGACGTCACGCTCAGCGCCTCGGGTCGGGCCGCCGTGTTCGTGCAGCTCACCGAGCTGCTCCGCAACCGCTTGATGATCAACGACGTGCTGCGCCGCCACCCCGAGATCGACGACCTGGAGGTCAAGGCGCCGATCATCATCTGCGGTCTGCCGCGCACAGGGACGACGCATTTGCACAACCTTCTGTCGGCGGACCCGTCCCTGCGGTCGCTTCCGTACTGGGAGAGCGTGCAGCCGGTCCTGCCCGAGGGCGCCCCCGACGAACGCGTCGCCGCCACCCAAGCCGCACTCGACGTCGTCAACACGGCGCTCCCATACTTCAAGCGCATGCACGAAATGAGCCCCGACGAGGTGCACGAGGAGATCAACCTTCTGGCCATGGAAGTGTCGTCGATGTTCTTCGAGACGATGGCGCCCATGCCGACGTGGCGTGACTACTACCGGAGTACCGACCAGACCCCGGCCTACGAGTACCTCAAGCGCGTGCTGAAGGTCCTGCAGTTCCTGCGGGGCGGCGACCGCTGGGTGTTGAAGTCACCGCAGCACCTCGAGCAGTTCGGCCCGCTGTCGACGGTGTTCCCCGACGCCACCTTCGTCGTCACCCACCGCGACCCGGTGTCGGTGACCAAGTCGCTGACCACGATGATGACCTACCTGGCCCGGCTCAACCTCGAGCCCGTCGAACCCGAGATCGTCGGCCGCTACTGGGCCGACCGATTGGAGACCATGCTCCGGGCGTGCGTGCGCGACCGCGACCTACTCCCTGCTGACCGCTCGATCGATGTCCGCTTCGACGAGTTCATGGCCGACGACGTGGCCATGGTCGAGCGCATCTACGCCATCGCAGGTCAGCCCTTCACGCCGGACGTCAACGAGGCCATGGACGCCTTCATGGCGACCCATCCGAGGGGCCGCCACGGCGGCGTGGTCTACAACCTGAGCGAGTTCGGCCTCGACGAAGCCGAGCGTCGACAAGCCCTGCAGTTCTACGTCGACCGCTTCAACCTCGAGTTGGAGTAGTCAGGCGACCTTGGCCGCGGCCAGAACTGACCGGCCGCCGCCTTGGCTCTTGGCCCGGTAGAGCGCGTCGTCGGCCCGGCAGATCAGGGACTCGATGTCTTCGATGCCGTCCCATCTGGCCACGCCCGTCGAGAAACTGACGCCCTGGCACACGAGTTCGAGGCGGCCGACGATCTCCATGGCTCGGTCGATCGTGCAGTCCGGCAGCAGGAGGGCGAACTCGTCGCCGCCGTAACGCGTGAGCAAGTCCGACGCCCGGATCTCGCGTGCCCACGCCGTCGCCGCCTCGGTCAAGACTTTGTCACCCGCGAGGTGGCCGTTTCGATCGTTGAGGTCCTTGAAGCCGTCGACGTCGATGACTGCGACGCACAGCGGCTTCCGGTTGCGACCGGCAAGCGCCAGTTGACGTGGCAGCGCCTCTTCCCACGCCCGACGGTTGCCGAGCCCGGTCAACGAATCCCGCAGCGCCAGGTTGCGCACCTCGGCTGACAGGCACCCGACAGTGACTCCAGTGGCGACGACGATGCTCGCCACGAACAGCCACTCGGAGACCGCGGTGCGCTCATGGACAAGGGCGAGAAAGACGCCGAACGACACGATGGCGTAGCCGATGTGGGCGGCGGCGACGCGCGGCCTGAAGAAGTGAGCGCTGTAGAGCGCAACGAAGACGTACAGGAAGGCGACGGTGGCCGACCCCACACCCGCGCCGGCCATGTACACACCGACGCCGATCATCGTCGTCCCCAACACCATCACGACGTGCAGGACGGGAATCGGCAAGCGCCCCCGCGAGTACCAGAGGGCCGCCGCGGCTGGGTAACCGACGCAGGCGGCGAGGGCAATCGTCAGGTCGCCGTACCGCGCCCAGTGGGGCACGACCAACGACGCCAACGTGATCGTCGACGCCACCGCGAAGATTGCGGCCAGCGACCGCTCCATGTACTGGCGGCGGGCCGACTCATTGCGGCCGGTCCGCGTCTCCCCCGAATACTTCACGCCGATTTGCCCCGATTTCTGGTCCCCTACTGACACCTAGAGTGCCACGTCCGGCACGGGGTGTGTCAACGCAGTTGCCTAGTCAATAAAAGAAGGTCCGCACCCGGGGCCTCGGCATCGCCTTGAACCAAGGCTCCTGGCCCCACCGCCAGAGCCGGTTGTCGATCTCCGCTGGTGTCAGCGAGCCTCCCAATTCAGCGGCCATCCGCTCCCCCGCCTCGACGGCGCAGGCCCGCAGCTCGACCTCGCCGGCACTGCCGGACTCGAGGGGCCGGCCGGCGTCGATCATCGCCGCCAGGTCCTCTTGCACCTGCAGGACGCCTTCGACGCGCAGCACGTGCGGCACCAGGTTGTCGGCGAAGACGGTCAGGCGATCGAGGTCTGAGAAGCCACCGATGTCCGACGCCGTGATCTGCGCTCGCTTGAGGAACGGAACCGTCCGGCCCTCGTAGACGGCCACGTCGCGATACATCGGCATCTCGACCAGCAACTCGACAAGGCTGACTGCCGAACCATCCGCGCTCTCCGCCAAGGCCGAGAACGAACCGTCGAAGCGGTCCAGTAGGAACCGCCCGAGGTCGTTCCACGACTCCGCGAACAGCCCCATGAGCTCATCCATCGGAGGATGCAGGTGCTGTCGGAACACGCGAGCACAGTCGTCCGCGGTCACCCGAGCCAGCTCCTCGGCCGTGAACGGGCCTTCGGCGTCGAACCGCTCACGGAGCCGCGTCGACAGAGTGACGTTGCCTGACTTGCCCGGGAGCTTCGACATGAACGGGTGCCAGCCCGAGCCGAAGTTCACGGCGTTGAACGTGACGGCGTACGCAATGTCGAGTCGCTCGGAGTGCTCGACCTCGTCCAAGGACTGAGCCAACGACCGCAGCCGTTCGTGGTCGATGTGCACGAGCCGGGCGCGCTCGGCGACGAACGCGCAACCGGCGCGCACCTCCTCCGGCGTCAACACTCTTACTGCTCCCACACTCTGACTGCTCCCACGCTCTTACTGCTAGAGCCCCAGCTCCGCTTTGATGGCGCCGTAGTCGGCGTCGACGGCGGCGGGTACCGCGATCTGGGCAATGGCCCGGTCGGGATCCTTCAGGCCGTGGCCGGTGAGGATGCACACGACTGTCGACCCTTCAGGCACTCCGACCGACAGCAGCCCGGCGACCGACGCGGCCGACGCCGGCTCGCAGAACACCGACTCGTTGGCGGCGAGGAATCGGTAGGCCTCGAGGATCTGCTCGTCGCTGACGGCGTGGATACCGCCGCCGGACTCAGACGCGGCCGCGGTTGCGCCGTACCAAGAGGCCGGGTTGCCGATGCGGATGGCAGTGGCGATCGTCTCGGGATTCTCGACGGGGTGACCGAGCACGAGCGGCGCCGCGCCCTCGGCCTGGAAGCCGACCATCGCCGGCAGCTTTGAACACCGTCCGACGTCCTGGTACTCGCGGTAGCCCTTCCAGTAGGCGGTGATGTTGCCGGCGTTGCCGACCGGGATGCAGTGGTAGTCGGGGGCGTCGCCCAGGGCATCGACGATCTCGAACGACGCCGTCTTCTGACCCTCGATCCGGAACGGGTTCGTCGAGTTCACGACCGTCACCGGCGCCTTCTCCCCCAACTCCCGGACGATGGCGAGGGCCTGGTCGAAGTTGCCGCGCACCTGCAGCACCTTGGCCCCGTGGATGAGCGCTTGGGCCAGCTTGCCCAAGGCGATGTGGCCCTCGGGGATCAGCACCGCGCACGTCAGGCCCGCACGCGCCGCGTAGGCGGCGGCCGAGGCCGACGTGTTGCCCGTGGACGCGCACACCACCGCCTTGGCGCCCTCCTCGACAGCCTTGGAGATCGCCATCGTCATCCCCCGGTCCTTGAAGGAACCGGTCGGGTTCAGACCCTCGAACTTCAGGAAGACCCGCGCGTTCATCCGCTCGGACAAGCGAGGCGCGGACAACAGCGGCGTGCCTCCCTCCAGCAGGGTGACGACGGGGGTGTCGTCGTCGACGGGAAGGAAGGAGCGGTACTCCTCGATGACGCCGCGCCAGCCGACCGGCATCGCTACTCCGGCCCCACGACGCGCAGCAGGCTGCCGACGCGGTCGACGACGTCGAGGTCGCGCAGATCGGAAAGCGTCCCCTGCATGGCCCGCTCCTCGGCCGTGTGGGTGATGAGGATCAGCCGTGCCTCCTCGCCGATCCCCTCCTGCTGCGCCTGCTTGATCGACACATCGTGGATCCTGAACACGCGGGCCACGGCCTCCAGGACACCCGGCCGGTCGGCGACCTCCAGGGCCACGTAGTACTGGGACGACAGCTCCTCGATGGGACGGATGCGCGCCTTGCCGAGGATTCCCATGCCGGCGTGGGTGCCGCGTCGACGGTTGGCGGCGGCGTCGATGACGTCGCCGAGGACCGCCGAAGCCGTCGGCCGGCCGCCCGCACCGCGTCCGTACAGCATGAGATCGCCGACGGCCGCGCCCTCGATGAACACGGCGTTGAAGGACTCGCGCACCGCGGCCAGCGGATGGTCGGCGGGCACCATCGCCGGGTGCACGCGCACGGCGACGCCCCGCTCGTCGGCCTCGGCCACCGCCAGCAGCTTGACGACATACCCGAGTCGGTCAGCGAAGGCGATGTCGGCGGGCGTCACGCCCGAGATCCCCTCGTTGTAGACGTCGCCTGCAACGACGCGCACACCAAAGGCGACGGTGGCGATGATGGCGGCCTTGGCCGCGGCGTCGAAGCCCTCGACATCGGCCGTGGGATCGCGCTCGGCGTACCCAAGGTCTTGGGCTTCCGCCAGCGCCTCGTGGAAGGTCGAGCCCTCCTCGGTCATGCGGGTGAGGATGAAATTCGTGGTCCCGTTGACGATGCCGAGGATGCGTTGCACCCGGTCGCCAGCCAATGACTCGCGCAGCGGGCGGATGAGGGGGATGCCGCCGGCGACCGCCGCTTCGAACAGCAGGTCGACACCCGCCTTTTCGGCGGACTCGAACAACTCGCCCCCGACGTTGGCGAGCAGCTCCTTGTTGCCGGTGACGACCGCCTTGCCGTTCTGGAGGGCGGTGAGGATCAGCTCGCGAGCGGGCTCAATCCCACCGATGAGCTCCACGACCACGTCGACGGACGGGTCCTCGACCACAGAGCCTGCGTCATTCGTGAGCACGTCGGTCCCCAGCTGCACCGCCCGTTGCTTGGCGGTGTTGCGGACGGCGACCCGCTCGACCTCGAGCCGCATCCCCGTACGCTCGGCGATGGAATCGCGCTGCTCGTCGATGAGTTCGACGAGGGCGCCACCCACGTTGCCGCAGCCGAGCAACCCCACTTTCACGACGGCTGGGTCCACCCCCACGAAGGTAATGGGCTCGGCTTCTTTTCGATCGCACCGCCAGGTGCTTCCGCTCCGAAGGAGCGGATCAAGTCGGAAAGAAGCCGAGAAGTAACCTCGGGTTGTGGCTATTCGTGTGGTGCTCGCCGAGGACCACTACCTCGTGCGTGAGGGCATCAGGCAGCTCATCGAGGCGCAGCCCGACATCGAGCTGGCCGCCGTGTGCGAGGACCTCGACTCGCTGCTCAAGGCGATCGACGAGGAGAAGCCCGACGTCGTCCTCACCGACATCCGCATGCCCCCCACGAACACCGACGAGGGCATCCGCGCCGCCGAGCATCTGCGTGAGCTCCTCCCCGACGCCGGCGTCGTCGTCCTCAGCCAGTACGCCGATCCCCAGTACGCGCTCTCGTTCCTCGAGCACGGGTCCCAGGGCCGGGCCTATCTGCTCAAAGAGCGGGTGTCCGACAGCGACCAACTGGCGAGCGCCATCCAGGAGGTCGCACGCGGCGGGTCGGTCATCGACCCGAAGGTCATCGACGCCCTCGTGGCGGCGCGGTCCAAGGCCGCCGAGTCGCCCCTGCGCCAGCTCACGCCTCGCGAGACCGAGATCCTCTCGGAGATGGCCCAGGGCAAGAACAACGCCGCCATCGCCGAGACGCTCGTTCTGTCCGAACGGGCTGTCGAGAAGCACATCAACTCGATCTTCTCCAAGCTGGCCCTGGGCGCGGAACCTGAGATCCACCGTCGGGTGAAGGCCGTGCTCCTGTTCCTGAGCGACAAGCAGGGCTAGCCAACGTCAAGGGGGGTAGTCACCACCCCCCGGACACATGCCCTCACCATGGGCACTGGGTGTCCGAAATGGGACGATGAAGGGCCGTGGCAGACGAGGCCGTCTCCGTCCTGGTCGTCGATGACCAGCTGCCGTTCAGAATGGCAGCCAAGACGGTCGTTCGCGTGACCCCGGGGTTCGAGGTGATCGGCGAGGCCGAGTCCGGTGAGGACGCCGTGGCTCAGGTCGACACCCTTCGCCCGCGCCTGGTGCTGATGGACATCAACATGCCCGGCATCAACGGCATCGAGGCATCTCGACGCATCCATCAGGCCCATCCCGACGTCTGCGTGGTGCTGCTGTCCACCTACACGGCCGACGACCTCCCGGCCGATGCTCTCGCCACCGGCGCCGCCGCCTACATCAACAAGGACGAGTTCGGCCCCCAGGTCCTGCGCAGCACGTGGGACGGCTCGGGCCCGAACGGCGACGGCCCCGCCTCGGCGAAGCTCTAGACCGCTAGGAGGCGGCGGGGCGGGCTGTGTCTCGGTGACCGGGATCCGGCCCGAGATCTTGGTGCCCTTCCCGGGCGCCGACTGCACCTTGATGCTGCCGCCAATGGCGCCCACCCGGTCGCTCATGTTGGTGAAGCCCGCACCGAGGTTGGGACGCGAGCTCAGGTCGAAGCCGGCGCCGGTGTCGGCGACGTCGAAGAGCAGGGCGCCTTCCTCTTTCCACACGTGGATGGTCGCGGAGGCACCCTCGCCGGCGTGCTTGCCCGCGTTCTGCAAGGCCTCGAGGCAGCAGAAGTAGACGGCCGCCTCGACGTCGGGGCTGAAGCGCCCCAGTTCCTCGGCCACCACGTCGGTGGGCAGCGCCGACCGTCCGGCCGCCGCCTGCAACGCTTCGACGAGGCCGCGGTCCATGAGCAGTGGCGGATAGATGCCGTGGGCCAGATCGCGCAGCTGCTGCACCGCTTCCTGGAGGTCGTGGGCCAGCTGGTCGAGCATGGTCTTCGACGTCTCGGGGTCGGCCTCCGCCAACTGGCGAGCGAGCCGCAGGTTCACGGCCAGGGCGACCAGATGCTGCTGGGCCCCGTCGTGCAGGTTGCGCTCGATCTGGCGGCGGGCGGCGTCCGCCGAGGCGACGATGCGCGCCCGAGAGGCTCGCAACTCCTCGGCTTGACGGCGTACCTCGTCGAGGGATGCCTGCAGCGCGGAGTCGAGCTGCACGTTGTGCAGTGCGAGCCCGACCTGGCGGGCCAGCTCGGCGAGGACGGTCTCGTCGTCGGTGCGGAAGGCATCGCCGTTCCCCGGGCGCACGGCGACGATGAGACCCAGGAGCTGTCCCGAGTGGGTGATGGGCGCCACGCGCATGATGGCGTCCTCGCGCCCGGCCAGCAGCTGTGGAAGCCACACCTGCAACCAGGCCGGACCGGACACGCCGGCGCGAGCCACCACCGTCTCCTCGTCGGGTGACAGCGTGATGTGCGCCCGTTTGGTGTCGGGGACGGTGACCGTGCGCTCCAGCCGGCCGCCGGAGCCCGTCCATACCTCGGCGATGCTCAGGGCCAACGTCTTGCGCAGGCTCTCGGCCACCTGCAGGAGGAGCTCGTCGAGGGGGATGGCGCGAGAGAGCCTGGTGCCGAACGTGCGCAGCACCATGTCGGGCGCTTCTCGTTCGCCGTACACGAGTCGGTTGGCGAAGCGCGAGAGCCGCTCTCTCGTCGGCAGGTACAGGGCGGCGGCGATGGCCGCCGCGATCATCGAGAGCACCAGCAACGAACGCTCGTCCTTGGTCGGCACCCGCCCCAGCCCCAGGACGATCACGAGATACACGGCCACAACGACGAAGCTGAGCCCGGCGATCGACACGGTCTGGGCCAGCAGCCGGTCGATGCGCCCGATCAGCTTGTTCGACGACCCCACCATGAGGGCGATCGGGATGGGGAGGCTCGCGGCGGCGCAGACGACGCCGACGTGGGGCGGCCAGCCCGTGAGGATCCGGAGGGCGAGCACGATCAAGACGACCTCGGTGCCGACCGCGACGGCCCAGCCGAACCACTGCATGCGCTGGCGCTCGACACCGGTGGAGCGGCGGTAGCGGTGGTTGGAGCCGGCGATGCCGACCGTTGCGGCCACGATCGACTCGATGACAACCAGCCACAGCGGTATGCCAGGCCGCTGCGTCCACAGCAAGACACCGACGAAGACGCCGATCGGGTACCCGGCGACCACCGCCCAGCGGGCGACCCGGCAGAAGCCGTCGGGCAGACCGAGAATGATGTGCATCGCGGCGATGGGGAGAACGCCGACGGCGACGGCCTCGACGAACTGGAGCAGGTCGACGACCGCCGACGACAGGTGGGTGCCATGACCGTTGGCGGCCAGGAGCGATGCGCACATGCTGGCCAGCGCGCCGATGGCAGTAGCGCGCAGTGCCAAGGGGCCGATCTGCTCCTCGGGCCGCCGTCGGGTGGCCACCATGCCGGCGACGGCCCACACGATGACCAGGCTGACGCGCACCCATTGGCCCACCTGGCCGCCGGCGTCGCGTGCGACGACGGCGCCGCCGACGGCGAGGACGACGGCGAGCGGTCCGTAGAGCAGCGCGGCCGGGCGCCGCTTGTGTTCCTTGACGACCTCCGCCGGCGCGGGGCCCGACATCACACGTTCGAGGGCGGTTGCCATTTCTCTACTCCGATCTCAGCACAGGAGCGGGTTGAACGCGTGCAGCAGCGCGTCCGGGAAGGATCGCCACCACGTTGGCGACGACAAGCGTGAGGGCGGCTAGGACAAAGAACGTCAGGAAGGGCACGGCCGGGCGGGGGACGATCCCGAGCTGATGGGCGAAGACGACCCACACCCACCGGCCGCAGGCAACGCCAACCGGGATGCCGATCACGGCGGCGACGAGGCCCAGCGTCGTGGCCTGCCACGCCACGGTCGTACGCACCTGGCCCGACGAGAAGCCGAGGGTCTTGAGCACGGCGAGGTCACGTCTGCGCCTGCGGATCGAGGTCACCAACAGATGGGCGAGCGTGGCCACGGCCAGCGTGCCGAGCAGGGCAGCGAGCAGCACCGGCAGGCTCTGGACACGGCCGAAGTTGACGAGGTCGGTGGGTCGCTCCGGCCTGACGACGTAGTAACCGCCCGATCCGAAGGCGCCTGACACCTGCCGCTCGAGGTCGGCGACGGCCTTGGTCTTGTCGACGCCGGGACGGAAGCGGATCAGGGCGTTGTCGATCGGGGGTACGTCGGCGCCAGGCGGAAGGGACCGTTCGAGGCCTTTGGGCGTGAGCGCCGCTCCCTTGCCGAGGCCCATGGCATCGCTCAGAGTCGGGAAGACGCCCTCGCCGACCACCCGGAACGCGAGGGGCTCGGAGCTGTCGGCGAGGGTCGCCAGCACGGTGCCGCCGAGGTGGGCGTGCAACTGCGCCATCGTGGCTGAGCCCAGCATGATCTCGTCGGGACCCGCTGGGGCCCGACCCTTCAGCGGCGTCGGCATCAACGAGCGGCCCTTGACCGACTGCATCGCCATGCCGTCGATG
>Ga0209577_10004977_pt1 | contig 12431 bp, 23 predicted proteins | sample GraSoiAngelo_109_FD_185874 | JGI IMG/M metagenome (GOLD analysis project Ga0209577, IMG submission 185874) | Grasslands soil microbial communities from the Angelo Coastal Reserve, California, USA - 14_0903_12_20cm (SPAdes) (version 2) | ecosystem: Environmental > Terrestrial > Soil > Grasslands... | reverse complement strand
TTCAAGCAATCGGGCTTCACGGCTAGGATTGGTAGCCTCTGTCTTCCAGCGATAAGCCGATATTCTACCCGTCAGTTTATTTCTCGGCCATACAAGATTACTAGGGGGATATTCTCGTCAAGAGCTGCGAAGGTTGCGGTCTTTATTTTCGCCCTGAGCCTTCTACTATCCGTCTCAATCGGGCACGCGCCCCTCCAGGTGGCTGTGAACTCGGCGCCATCCGGCGTGTCCACCCTCTATGTGAGCCCTCAGCCGTTCATCAACGAGTCAGTCTCGACGGGAAAAGTTACCATCGGTGTCTTCCTCAATCTGACGTTGGGAGAGAGTTTCAACGAGTTTGATGTCAGGCTCGACTATTCCAACTATGGTTATGGTAGTGTTCTGTTGGGCTCTGGAATTAGCTACTTCAATAATGTCTTCGGGTCCAGTGGGAACTCGCCGACCGTCGACTGCATTGACGGTATTCCCCAGCCCCCTAGTTCTGTCTGTCCTCCAGGGGACGGTTTGGGGAAGATAGAGCTTTCACAGTCGGTACTCGGAACCGTGATCCCTGGACCTCGGAGGTGTTTTCTTTTCAACGCCACCTTCTCCGTCAGGAACCCTGGGTCGAGTGTTTTCACCTTCGAGCAGGTCTACCTTTACAACCCTGGATCCGATCCTGCCAATCCGCGGGTCACCCTCGTACCCTACGTGGGCCTGGGCGGAGTCTTCGGGAACTCTGGAGTTGTTGCGTTCTACAACTACTATCCCGCGTTTCCGCCAGCGATAGCATCCGCGCCTGCAATCCTGTCCGGTAATCCAGTGGTCTTTGATGCCAGCGGAAGTTTTGACGCGAGTAACCCACCTACGGATCCAATTACGAGCTATAAGTGGGTCTGGGGAGACTCAACGACTAACACGACATCGTCGCCGACGATGACTCATACCTTTCAAGCTCCTGGGAACTATTCTGTTCAACTCGCCGCTTCTTCTCAGAACGGCGGCAAGGCGAATCTGACACGCACTATCATAGTGCTTCCCCATCTTGGAAGTCTAAATCTACTAGTGCTTGACCAGATGGGGACAGAGCTCCGGGGTGGAAACCCTAGCTCGGGGGCTCTAGTCCAGATTTTCAACTCCTCCTCTAGTTCAAAGTCTTTTGAGAATCAGACAACCGACTTTGCGGCCCACGTGGAATTTAACAATCTTGTTCCGGGAGTATACTATGTGAGGATCTCAGGACACAATATTGTCACCGGCAACGGCCAGCAGGAAGAGGTGTTCGCTGGCTGGCCGACTCTAGATACGATCTATGTCACCGTGACCTATCCGCCTCCTCCGCCTCCCGACTACAGCGGTCTAATCTATTTGGCGAGCACAGGAGCGGCACTTGCGGTAATAAGTGGGCTCCTTTTTAGGAAAAAGAGAAAATCCGGCAAGACAGTTGTTGCGCCTGCGCGTGAGCGCGGTAAGAAGAATAATGGTCGTTGAAGATCAAACGAATCCTTGGTCTTGTCGCGCCTATATGCGACCGACGGTTACTTTAGATACTTGGTTTTTTTCCGCGCCGGCGTACTAGAAGCGTTATTGCGACGATGACGATTATCGCCGCAACTATTCCCACGACTATCCAGATCAAGTTTCCGGATAGGAGAGAAGGCGGGGTGGACGTCAATGTAAGGGCCGAAGGTGTTGATGACTGGCTCGAGGGCAGGTTTCCCCCTGTTGCCACTGCGGTCAGGTTGAAGTTGCCAGCATTGAACCCGGTAGTTGTCCAGTTGTAGACTATCGTCTGGGTTGCCCCAGCGTTTATTGTGACATTGGTTGGTCCGGCGACTGCGACTGAGCCCCAGTTTACCCCTAGTAGAAGGTTGCCAGCTGCAGTGCCTGTGTTCTGTACTGTTACGGTTATCTTAACGACGTCGCCGATCTTCGCGGAGCTGGCGGAAACTGCGAGTGTGATGGAGATGACGGGGAGTCCTGGAGAGACTGACAGTGTCGTGGAGTGAGAGGCGGACTGGAACGCCCCCTTTATCGTGATGATGAACGGACCCGTCTGACTGGTTGCAGGCATCGTGATGTTGAGCGTCGACGTGGCTGAGCCGGCTGCTGAGACCGTAACGCTTGTTGGGGTGAGGGTTGTCGTTGGGATTGCGGGCGAGATGCTGGTTGATAACGCGACTGTGCCGCTGAACGAGTTGAGGCTACTGACCGTTACTGTTGCGGTTACCGATGTGCCGGGTTTTATCGTCAGGGTTGAAACGCTGACAGTTAAGTTGAAATCGGATACGTGAATAGTGACTGTCAAAAATGTGCCCATGTAGAGATTTCCAGAGAGTGGCGTGTTGCTAGTGTCTGCGTGACCCACAACGTAGACAATGTACGTTCCAAAGGCCACGAATTTCGTGGTTGTGATGGTCAGCGTTGTTGTGCCGCCGTCGGTGATCGATGGTGGCGAGACTGAGGCGGTGGGTCCGGTAGAATTGGCGTATAGAAAAGACACGTCAACGCAATTGATCCCACCGCAGGAGAAAGTGTCGTTCTCGATCAGCGCTATGGTCGAGGCCTTTGTCCCTGCGACCCCTTTCACGAATGTGACGCTTGTCGGACTTCCTGATACGTGGAAATAGGGCACTCCTGTCTTACTCGTAGAATATGCTGCCGTCATGAGATTCTCCGGGACAGCAAAAGCGGAACCGTTCTCAATGGTCACACAGTTAGGAGGATTACTAGTAGGGTTCTGCACCGTTCCGCAGCCAGTCTGGAAGCCGACCGAAGAGGTCCCAGTCGTTACATTTCCGACAATGCTGAAGACCGCGGTGAAGAGAAGCCCGCTGGTTGGAGGCAATGTGACTCCTGTGCCTCCCTGAACTCCTGTGGCCAGTTCGATCGTGCCTGAAGTGCTTGTTGAAGCACAACTGGTTCCTACGACTGGGACAACTCCGATGCATTTCCTTAGGACTTGAATCGTGCCTCCAATCGAGCTAAGAATGCTGCCCGTGAGGTCTGCGTCAAAAGGCTTAAGGACGGTGGTGTCTGCTTTCAGTGTGATATCAAAACCGTTGAGGGCGTCAGAGTCGTTGATGTTCACCGCTACTCTTAGCTGTAGACCGACGGAAGTTGAGTTGGAACCTGACAGGGTTTCGGACGAGGTTGGACAGAACGAGGGCGGAGTTGTGAACGAAGGGTCCACTAAGCAGACCAGCCCCGTGAGCGCCCCGTGGGCTCTTGGAATAGATGCGATTCCAGGAGCGATTAGAAAGGCAATCACGAGAACTATGAGAAGTCTAAAGGCGGATTTGGATGCCAATGTCTTCTTCTTGCCTCGCGTGAACTGCTAGTAGCAGGCGTGCTGTCGTAGGTAATTATGCTTGCGTCGGTCGGGAGAATATTGCCTGGTCAGCTGTCCCGTCTGCAGCATGTCATGCCGGGAGGTACGTTCTCGGCACTTGGGCTTTTTCCCGCGTGTCTCTGGCCTTGGATCGGGGTTGGGGAAAAGCCTATACTTTTGAGGATGAAATGTTCTGTTGGTTTGACTGCTTCAGGGAGGCCAGGAGCTAGGCGGCGCCGTCTTGGGGCGGTCATTATTCCAGTCGTGGCTTTGGTCTCGATCCTTTTAGTGCTGGGTTTTTCGTTGAATCTTTTTGGTGGGCCACCGGTCGCTATGAATTATCTTCTGGAATTGTCGATTCAGGTTACGGACCCTAAGAACACGACGCAGACCCATTTTGTCATTCCCCCGCCGGCAGGGTCTCCGTCAACTCCTTGGGCGACGAATCAGTACGCGACTCTGGGAATTAATGACTATTACCCTGTCTATATGGATCCGCCGGCGAATCCGTATCGGGGATTTTCAGTCATCCATGTGAAATCGCGGACTGCCCATAATTTCACTCTTGGGGATCTTTTTGCGGTCTGGGGTCAGCCTCTGGGTCAGAATGATACCGTCGGGTTTCAGGCTGAGAGCCCGTCTGTGAGCTGGTCCATGTGTGTGGGTGTGGGAGCGAATACTTTGACTCCGGGTCTCTGGGCTCAGCAGCCGTTGGTGGCTGACACGGTTATTCTGTTGAGTTATGACCACGCATGCCTCTAGGGTTCATCGAATCTGCGTTGTTGATCTGAACTAGGGAGTTTGCTCAAATGTTCCTGGTCGAAGTGGCGGATATCCCTAGATATTTTGTGAGCATTTGCAAGTGCCTGGTATTCGAGTTTTCGCTGAACCGGCTTCTTGAGAATCAGAATTCCTTCGATTATCTTTTTGGTGGGTTCGGTCCGCAATGTTTCCTTGCTATGCGATCTTCTTACCATTGAAAAGAGAAAATGATCGTGAGCGAAGTTTTGTTTTTAGGCTGTCTGATCACTCTGAATGTCGCATTTTTTTCTGCGTGGAGTCATAGTAACGACCAGCGACTCGACCGTCACCTGAGGGGCTCTCTGTGTTCAGAAATGCTATCTGACCCAGCAGTTGTTTCGGATGATAATCGCGTTTGACCCCTATAGTTTCTGATACTTATCGTGATAAGAGTCGATGGGGGAGGGTTGGGTAAATCGTTTCCCGCTCGCGACGGGCTTGCTCTGTTCGCTGTTAGTGCGGGATATTTTCAGCATACCAAAGCAATCTGCTGTCGCTCTTGGCTATAACGGAGTAGTTCTCGGTCGAAAACTCTTATATGCCCAGCCGGGGTGAAGCCCTTTTCGCTGAATTCCGTTTGAATCGTAAGATAGTCGTTCTGCTGTTTCCGTTACTATTAGTTGCCGCGGGCTTGCTAGGATCAGGCATCGTAGTTCAACAAGCCCATGCTTTACCCGTTGGAGTGGTCTGCCTCACAGACCCTGGAAACCCTCTAACTAACGGGGCTCCGCCCACAGGTACCGCATGTAACAACAATGCTGGAACATTTCCAACAACTAACCAGACGTTTACAGGAATGAGCGTCACCGATGTTTCGACTCAAACCCCGGGCGGCCAGGTCCAGTTGAGGGTGGCCGTAGAAATAGCGAATTCCTCGGCGATTAACGGTTTTGACATTATTCTGACAGCGAATTCGGCGGTCCTGAAGCCTTTCGATGCTGATATTTCCGGCACGGTTCTGACTACGATCAGTGGATCAACGCTCCAAATTCTCCGAAAATGTATTGACGGTCTTCCCAAGGTCGGCGGCTCGTGCCCTGCCCAAGCAGGTGCTGGCACTCTTGAGCTCGCGGCTTCCGCCCAAGGAGGGGTTGGTGTTACGACTGCTCCGACCTTTGGATTGCTCTTTACTGCAGTATTCAATGTAGTGGGAAATACTGCCACGAGTACTCTCGTCGACTTCCAGACGGGCTGCGGATCCCAGATTAATCCGACAAGTACTCCGCCTTTCTGCATAATTATCGAGAACGGATCGACCGCTTCAGTCCCTGAGGGCGCTCAGAGGGCGGCCTATACGACTGGCGCTGCCGGGACAGTTCCCTTTTTTGTAGCACAACCGGCAACTGGTCAAGCGACTAGCTTCAACATCATAGCTGGACAGACGCAGTCGGCCATTAATGTCGCCGCAAATGTTGGAAACGGGTTCACCTGCGGCGGACTAAATTGTATCGACTGGGCAACACTCGTGCCTAATATTGCGGGCCTAACTGCCTCAATGTCGCCAACGGCTACCACTGAATCAGCTACACCGGGAACGATGGTCACCTCCCTCACGATTGCGACGACAGCCAACCTTACGCCTCCGGGAACCTACGTGATTTCCGTAGTGGCAAGGCCAGACTCTACTACTGTCCCGTTAACGGGAAACACTTTCCTCGGATCGGCTACATCTTTTACCGTTACGGTGGGAGAGTTTTCGGTTGCAGCGTCTCCTTCAATCCAGATTATTACTCGTCCTTCGACAGGGACGAACCCGGTGAGCGAGCAGGTCAAGTATACGAACCTTGGAAGTTTTGCAATTAGCGTAGCCCCGTCAGTCACCGTATCGACCGGGGGACCGACTTCTACCCTGAACCAGACAACGGCGCTGGCTTTGGGACCTGGCGCATCTCACAACTTGACACTGACGATTTCTCCCTCCACGACGATAGCTGTTGCAAACTTCACTGTCACCGCGAGGGGTATCGCTAACGCGCAGTTGCGAACGAGTGTGATTTCGGTGAGGATTGTGGACTTTACGATTGCTGCGAATCCGACTAGTGTGAGTATTACTCAGGGAGGAACGCCCGGGACTACGACAATTACGTTGACCGGCCTGAACCACTTTGCTGGGACAGTAACACTGACGAACAATTCGACATCTTTCGCCCCAGCTGGATCGGTTACAGTTTCATGTACGCTCAACAGTCTAAAATTGCCGGGTCCAAGTCCTAATACCAACTCTACAGTCTGCTCGATCTCGGCCACGACTTCTTCCCCGGTCGGAAGCTTCCACCTCAGCTTTGCGGGAACGAGCGGAGCCGCGGTCCACACAGTAGTCATCGCCTTGACGATCGCGTCAGGAGTGAGCACCAATCCAACAACGACCACGGTATCATGTTCAAGCCCAGTTCTTGTTAACCAGGGTTCGACCTGTACTGTTACGGTCACTCAGACCTCAGGCACACTCAGCAGTCCTACTGGAACGATATCGATGGCAGTCAGCGGCGTCTCCGGCGGCTTCACAACATGCAATCTAGCTGCGGGCGGAACTGCTGGCACTGCCACCTGCACATCTACCTTCACTGCAACGAGCGCAGGCACGGCTAGCATCACGTCAACCTACAGCGGTGATTCGAGCCACGCTACTAGCAACAACAACGCCACTCCTGCACTAGTCACCGTCAATCTTAGACCGACAACTAACACCGTCACGTGCAGCCCCTCGACCGTAATTGTCGCTCAATCTTCTACATGCACCGCAACTGTTGTTGACCCTGCCACAAACGCCGGAACCGTTTCGACACCTGCTGGAACTGTAGCGTTCACTCCAGCGGCCAACTTCGGCACAACGACACCATGCACATTAGCCCAGGGAACTAACCCAGTGGGAACCGCAACCTGCACCGCTACATTCACTTCGTCATCCGCAGGCAGCTTCAGCATCACAGGCGCTTACACTCCAGCTTCGACTGATACTGCTCATGCTGGAAGCACCAGTGCGGCGTTCACTGAAACAGTCAACCTGCGACCTACGACGACAACCGTATCATGCTCACCAACTACAGTCCTTGTTGCTCAGGCTGCGACCTGCACCGCTACAGTTGTTGATCCCGCCACCAATGCCGGAACAGTCTCAACTGCAACGGGCACAGTTGCCTTTACTCCTGCTGGCAACTTTGGAACAACAACGCCGTGCACTCTCGCTCAGGGAACCAACCCGGTCGGGACCTCGACGTGCACCGCGACATTCACAGCATCCGCGTCCGGCTCTGTGAGCGTGAGCGGCGCATATACACCAGCAACGACTGACACTGCCCACGCTGGAAGCACCAGTGCTGCATTCACTGAAACGGTCAACCGACGACCAACCACCACGACTGTATCATGCTCCCCGTCCACGGTCTTGGTTGCTCAGGCCGCAACATGTACCGCCACGGTGGTTGACCCTGCCACAAACGCCGGTACAGTATCCACCCCGGCCGGCACGGTAGCGTTCAGCCCAGCTGGCGACTTTGGCACTACAACACCTTGCACGCTTGCTCAGGGAACGAACCCCGTTGGAACCGCATCTTGTACCGCCACGTTCACCGCATCGGCCTCGGGTTCTGTTAGTGTGACGGGCGCCTATACCCCTGCCAACACTGATACGGCACACGCGGGAAGCACAAGTGCAGCCTTCACAGAAACAGTCAACTTACGCCCGACCACCACGACCGTATCCTGCACACCGACGACAGTTCTAGTTGCGCAAGCAGCCACTTGCACCGCAACGGTAGTTGACCCTGCGACTAACGCAGGCACAGTCTCAACTCCTGCTGGTACTGTAGCGTTCAGTCCCGCCGGCGACTTCGGCACAACGACACCGTGCACACTAGCCCAGGGAACTAACCCGATTGGAACTGCGACATGTACTGCAACGTTCACTGCGTCTGCGTCTGGCTCTGTCAGTGTTACTGGCGCTTACACTCCGGCTTCGACTGATACTGCTCATGCTGGAAGCACCAGTGCGGCGTTCACTGAGACTGTGAACCTGCGACCTACGACGACAACCGTCTCATGCTCTCCATCCACGGTGATTGTAGCCCAGCCTTCAACGTGTACTGCGACCGTGGTTGATCCTGCAACAAACGCGGGTACGGTTTCTACTCCGGCTGGTACCGTCGCCTTCACAGCGTCCGGTACAGCAACTGGCACAGTCGCTACCTCGCCCTGTACTCTATCTCAGGGAACGAACCCTGTTGGCACTGCAACGTGCAGTGTAACATTCACGCCGAACCACTCAGGCTCAGCGAGCATAACCGCATCATACACTCCTGCGACAACCGACACTGCACATGCAGGCAGCTCAACCACAACATCGGCCACAATAACCGTCAACCTGCGACCTACTACTACGACCGTATCGTGCTCTCCATCGACAGTGATTATTACTCAGCCATCGACCTGCACCGCAACCGTTGTCGATCCGGCCACCAACGCTGGAACCGTTTCAACTCCAGCTGGCACAGTAGCTTTCACTCCGGCTGCCAACTTTGGCACCTCAACACCATGCACCTTGGCTCAAGGAACTAACCCAGTGGGAACCGCAACCTGCACCGCTACATTCACTTCGTCATCCGCAGGCAGCTTCAGCATCACAGGCGCCTACACTCCAGCAACGACTGATACCGCACACGCCGGGAGCACTAGTACAGCTTTCCCTGAAACCGTGAACCTGAGACCCACCACCACGACAGTCTCTTGCTCGCCATCTACGGTTCTGGTCGCGCAGACGGCGACATGCACTGCCACGGTAGTTGATCCAACGACTAATGCTGGGACAGTGTCGACTCCTGCCGGAACCGTAGCGTTCAGTCCCGCAGCTAACTTCGGAACCACGACACCTTGTACACTCGCTCAAGGAACCAACCCAGTCGGAACAGCGTCATGCACCGCCACGTTCTCCTCCCCATCCTCCGGTTCTGTCAGTGTGACCGGTGCCTACACGCCAGCAACAACCGATACTGCTCACGCAGGCAGTACTAGCGTTGCGTTCAGCGAAACGGTCAACCGCCGACCAACCACCACGACGGTCTCATGCACTCCATCAACTGTCCTCGTAGCCCAGGCTTCGACCTGCACTGCAACCGTAGTCGATCCGGCGACCAATGCTGGGACAGTTTCGACTCCAGCGGGAACAGTCGCTTTCAGTCCTTCAGCCAACTTTGGCACGAGCACACCGTGTACTCTCGCTCAGGGCAGCAACCCAGTCGGGACAGCATCCTGTACCGGAACATTCACTTCGTCATCCGCAGGCACCTTCAGCGTTTCTGGCGTTTACTCGCCTGCCACGACTGATACCGCTCACGCAGGCAGCACGAGCACTGCCGTTACTATAACCGTCAACCTAAGACCTACAACCACGTCGGTCTCTTGCAACCCTGCAACTGTGACCGTTGGTGGAACCTCCACATGCACCGCGACTGTTGTCGATCCTTCAACCAACCCGGGTACTGTTTCCACACCAGCTGGCACAGTCGCTTTCGCCATACAGGGCACAGGCTCTTTCGGCACCACCTCGCCCTGCACTCTCGCCCAGGGAACCAACCCTGTCGGCACGGCTTCATGCGCAGCCACGTTCACAGCTGGTAGCACTGCAGTGAAGGCGAACATTACCGCCACATACACGCCGGCTACGACTGACACTGCTCACGCAGGAAGCGCAAGCACTCCATTCACAATAACCGTAACCACAGGGGCTGTACCGACCGTATCCAGTCCTACGTTAACGCCTAGTACTGCTCTGGTTGGACAGAGCGTAACTGCTTCGTGGACTGTAACCAGCCAAACCACAGTCACCCAGGTCACTGTCAACTGGGGTGATGGCACGACGGACACACTCGCTGGAACTGCTACAACCGACAGCCATACTTACACCAGATCAGGCACGTTCACGGTGACTGTCACCGCAACTAACGCGGCTGGCCCGGGTAGCAATAGCGCTGCTGAGACCGTGAATCTACGCCCCACGACAACAACCGTCTCATGCAGTCCTGCGACCGTGAACACTGGTGGAACTTCCACCTGCACTGCAACTGTCGTGGATGCGGCGACGGGCACCATCTCCACACCGGCCGGCACGGTCGCATTTACTGTGTCCGGAACCGCTACAGGCTCATTCGGCACAACATCTCCCTGCACGCTGGCGCAAGGGACACACCCTGTTGGAACAGCAAGCTGCACCGCAACATTCACTGCTGGCACGACTGCAGGCACCGCAAACCTGGTAGGTGCATACTCCCCATCGACGGCGGATACCGCTCACGCAGGGAGCACGAGTGCCGCCTTCGCGATCACGGTCCAAGCCCAGCAGGCACACGCAACTACCACAACAGTCTCCTGTAACCCAGCGTCAATCACTGTGCTCCAGCAGTCCGTCTGCACAGCAACAGTGAAGGACACTGCAACAACTCCCACGACTCCGACGGGCACTGTTAGTTTCGCAGTCTCCGGCACCGCCACAGGCGGATTCGGAACGACATCCCCATGCACGCTAGCCCAAGGAATCAACCCTGTTGGAACGGCTAGCTGCAGCGCCACCTTTACGCCATCATCGACGGGCACAGCCAACGTAGTCGGCATGTACAGCGGCGACGCGACACCGTCACCGGGCCATAGCACCAGCACCAGCGCTGCTTTCGCCATCACCGTCACAGCGGCGAGCCCAACAATCGCGACGGTCGTCAAAGACTCGACCGGCACAACGGTAACTTCAGTCGTCGTCGGAACAGCTGTTCATGATACAGCCACCATAAGTGGCGGGTTCCAAGCAGGCGGCTCAGTAACCTACACGCTCTACACCGGCGGCACATGCGCCGGAACAGGCACAGTCGTTTCAACAGCCACAGTAACGAACGGCGTGGTATCCGACTCAGCCGCAGTCACTCCGTCACCCGCAGGAAGCTACAGCTTCCAAGCCAAGTACAGCGGAGACGGTAACAACAACCCAGCAACCAGCGCATGCGAACTGTTCAACATTACAGACTTCACGATCACCGCAAGCACGACAAGCCTCACAGTGAACGTTGGGGCAACAAGAACCGTCACGATAACAGTCGCGCCCATCAACGGATTCACCGGCACTGTCACGCTAACAACCAACCCGTCCGCGGGTCTCACAGCGACAGTTAGCCCCGGCAGCATCTCCGGAGGCTCAGGCACCGCGATCCTAAGCGTCAGCTCGAACAGCGCAGGAAACTACACCGTGTTTGTGAATGGGACCAGCGGTCCTGACTCTCATAACACACAGATGATAATGGTCCAGGTAGTAGACTTCCAAATATCCGCCACGACACCGGTCAATACCACACCGAACGTCGCCGGCAGCTCCACCGTGACAATAAAGGCCATCAACGGATTCACTGGAACAGTCAGCCTGACCTCCAGCGACACGACCCACTGCACTCTATCGCCGACCAGCCTCACAGGCAGCGGAACCGCAATGCTCTCATGCACATTCTCCAGCGGCGGCACCTTCACCATAACAGTCACGGGAAACAGCACCAACCTCGTCCACAGCACTCAAGTCACGTACAATGTACAAGACTTCACCATCGCGAACAATGGTCCGATAACTGAAGCTCAGGGCCAGTGCGGCACAGCCACGATCACCATAACATCGGTGGGAGGCTTCGCCGGCACAGTCCAGCTGACAGCAAATGCTCCATCCGGGCTAAACGCAACGCTAGCCCCGACTAGTGTAACAATGTCAGGAACATCAACTCTAACGGTCTGCGCGCCATCTGCTTCCCCAGGCAGCTACACGGTCGTTGTGACAGGCACCAGTACCAGCCCCAGTCTGACTCACAGCACGAACGTAGGCGTGATGGTTTCATCAGTGAGCGCGACCACATGCCCCGACAACACCAACCCAAGCCACTCATGCAACAGCCCAGCCAGCTGAACTGGTCTCACCGCCTGAGCCTGCGCAAGACGGGCGTGGTCCAGACATGGAAGTTCGGAATATCCAATCCGAACAATGACACGCTCTACGTACAAGTGGTCATCAGCGGATCCGACGGCTCTGGAGTCTCGGACTTCACAGTTAGTAGCGCTGTCTTGGTAGTAGCGCCGACCAACTCTGTGAATCCGCCGCTCAACAACCAGCAGTTGAGCTATGCATTCCCCGCCACTGACAAAGGTGACACGTTCACCTTCACTGCCACAATATTCTGGGGCACTAGTCCGACAAACATGTCGGACACTAGCACGAACACTATCGGCGGAGTGCCCAACAGCGGCTCGTTCACTGTCGTAGGCTAGTTCGCGAACGAGCCAACCTCCTTTTCTTCCAACCTCC
>Ga0209577_10004976_pt1 | contig 12437 bp, 14 predicted proteins | sample GraSoiAngelo_109_FD_185874 | JGI IMG/M metagenome (GOLD analysis project Ga0209577, IMG submission 185874) | Grasslands soil microbial communities from the Angelo Coastal Reserve, California, USA - 14_0903_12_20cm (SPAdes) (version 2) | ecosystem: Environmental > Terrestrial > Soil > Grasslands... | reverse complement strand
CAGCGAGAACGATCGCGATCTGCTCGAGACCTTGTCTTGAAACAGGAAAGGTCACTTCTTCGCGTCGGCCTCAGGGGTCGGGGCGCCTGATGGGGCCGGGGCCCTACCTGTGGATTTGGCTTTCTTCTTTTCCTTCCGCGTCGACCACCACCAGAGCCCGATAAAAAGGACGAGCGGCACGCCGAGCTCGAGTATTTCGTCGAGCCAGGTGCCGGTCGCGCCGTGCGCGGATACGGACGCGAAGATCATCGGGATACAACGAGGCTATACGCACCCGTCCCTTCGTTCCCGATCGCGAGCGTGATCTTCCAGGTGCCTGGATCGAGCCCGGCGACATCGAACTTGTACCGGCCCGGACCGAACGTCGCCGGGTCCTCGACGGCGTCGAGCGGCGCCTGCGACGACGGGCCGGAGAATGTCGCGTGCAGCTTCTTGCCGAGGACCGGGTTGCCGTCCGCCCCCACCACCACGGCGAACAGGGTGAGCGGCGCGCCGGACTGCGGTGCGGCCGGGTCGGTGAAGACGATTACCAGATAGGGGCCGATCGTCAGGGGCGGTGCGGCGGTCGAGCCGCCTCCGCCGGGCGCCCTCACCGGAACGGTGAAGACCGTGCTCACATCCTCCTTCCCCGCGAGCCGAACGATCGTCTGGATCTTCCACGTCCCGTACATGGCGGTGGGGCTGCCTTCGGCGACGTACTCGCCCGCGGCGCGCTCGGTCGCGACGAGCTCCTGCTGACCCATGTCGTGCTCGACCATCGTGAAGCGGAATGCGATCTTCTCCGCGCCGGCGACCGGCGTTAGACCCTCGTGCACGCGCAGCACGTAGGTGTTGCGGCCGGCGCCGCCGCTCGCGACGAGCATCTCGAGACGCAGGCCGGACACGTGCTGCGTCTGGTCATATGCCGACGCCGACGGCTGCGCCGGCGGCGCGAGAGCGGTGAGCACAGAGGCGGCGACGATGATCACGATGAAGATCCCGGTCTCGGCCATCGTGTCGCGGATCAGGGCGGTGCGCGCGCGGATCCCTGCGCGCAATCGCGGACCCCAGCGCAGGAGGTTGAGCGCCCCGATCGCGAGCGCCACCAGGACGAGGACGATCTTCACCGCGAGCGCGACACCGTACGGGGTCTCGTACAGATCGTTGATGAGCACAAGGCGGTTGAAGGCCTGCAGCACCCCGGCAGTAATGAGCAGCGACGTCGCGATCATCGCGCTCACCGAGAAACGCCAGACCGTGGCGCCGAGGGTTCTTGCGTCTTCAGCCGTGTCGTCGTGGCTCGCAAGGAGCACGCACCAGAGCAGCGCGACGACACCTCCGGTCCATACCGAGACGGAGAGAACGTGGACGAAGTCGAGAGCCATGCTCTCCAGGCTCCCGAGCGCGGTCGCGTGCGAAACGAGGGTCGCCGTCATCGCGGCAGCGATGCCCGCGGCGAGCGCGATCATCCGTCGCGGCCTGACGGTCGCGAGCGGACCGATCGTCATGACGCCACCGCCCGCGATCGCGGCGACCGGTCGCATCAACGCGAGCCGCGGCGTGACCGAAACCGCGGCGAGCACGAGACCGGCGAAGGCGCGCACACCGAGCATGACGCCGAGCCGGGGCGGAAGCTTCGCCCCCTGATCGACGATGAGCATCAGCGATCCCGCGACGACGAGCACGCCGGCGATGCAGAGAAGCCACGACTCTCGACGCGGGTCGATTCCCGCCGGAGCCACGAAGAGGACGAAGATTGCGGTGCCCAGGCCGAGGGCGATGCCGGCATACGACAGCGCGCGGCCGGCGATCTCGAGCAGCGACGGAGGCGGCGCCGCTTCCGCGACCTGCGGCACGGGCGGGAGCGGACCGTTCCCGATTACGAAGGCGAAGTTGCCTTTCGTCGTGTGACCGTCGACCGCGCTCGTCGCGGTCCACGCGACCACGTAGCCGCCATCACCGATAAGCTCGACGGCGACCCGCAGCCCATTCGGGTCGCCGGAGAGCCTCACCGGCCCGGTGTCGTGACGTTTGCCGGTGGCCGTGTCCAGAACCTGGATCTCGCTTCCCTTCGGATCCGGCGGCTCGCTGAACTCGATGCGTATCTCGGCCGGAGCCTTCACCAAACGCGCGTCGGCCGCGGGATTCGAGCGCACGTAGTTCGCATGCGCCTCCGCGGCGCCGCTCAGCAGAACGGCGCCGCCGAGGACGCAGGCGACGATGACCGCGAGGCGTCGCATCAGCGTCGCCGCATGACCAGTCCGCCCACCGACGCGAGCAAGGCGAGGCCAGCGATGACGATCGCTGCGATCACGAGCGTCTGCATCGAGTCGAGGCGTGCGGAGAGGTCCGCGTTCGCGGGCACTCGATCCGGAAACTGCAGCTGGTCGGTCGCTACCACCCCGTCGAACGTGTTTGGACCCGACTCAAAGCGCTCATCGACCTTCGTCGAACCCACTTCGCCGAAAACATGAAAGATGTAATCGCCGACCTTCGTGGGGACGAAGGCTCCGGTGTAGTGGCCCGGGCTCTCTTCATCGGTCGCGAGATCGAGCGCCAGCTTCTTGGCGCCGCCGCCGACGATGACCTCCGCCTGAAGCGTGGTCGCAAGACCCTCAACGGGCTTTGAGCTGCTTGTCTCGGTGACGTCGAGGCTCAGGCCGTTCGCCGCATTCATGTACGCAGGCTCGTTGATCCACCCGACCACGAACGTATAGGGGCCGACGCTGCGATGTTCGTGGCCGAGCGCGACATTCGATGTGGCGGCGAAGCTTGACGCGACGATGGCGAGCGTCGCCAGCGCCGCGAGCACACGCGACATAGGACCCTCCCAGGTCTTTCTTGGGGTCGCGGCGAAGGAGGGTCTAGGTCCGAGGAGGTCCGAGAAGAAGCGGCGCGCCCCAGAGCGCGCGCGAGATCAGCGGGATCGGGACCTCGGCCGTGGGCCGGCGCGTGGGTCGCGGAAGTCGCGGCCATGCGAAGACCAGCAGGGCCAGGGCGACCGCCGCGAGGCTCATCGCGAGAGGCGAGACCATCTCAAATTTCTGCCCGCGGGCGTAGAGCTGCTGAAGGTGCATCAGGAAGATGGGGAAGCGGTATGCCGCGAGCACGTGATCGTGGAACGCCGGCGTGCCCGGCGGATCGATGTGCGGCGCGACGACCAGGCCGGCACCCGCGAGGGTCGAACCGGTCGCCGCGAGCGAAAAGACCGCTATCGCGAGAAGGCGGCGCACCTCTTCACAGGATACGGCCCGCGATTGCGTCCGGACTAGGGCGCGCACTCGCGGCATATCCCCACGATCGCGGAGTGGGCGAGGTCGGCGCGAAAGCCCTGCTCGCTGCGCAGCCGACGTCCGAGCGGCTCGAGCATGCGGAGCGCGATCTCCTGCTCGGAGCCGCAGCGCCGGCACACCAGGTGGCCGTGCCGCTCGACATCCGCGCGATGCCATCGCGTCACGCGATCGTCGAGATGGGTGTGGGTGACGTAACCGAGCTCCTCGAGCGCTTCGAGGTTGCGATAGACGGTCGACGGATCGATCTGCGGATGGCGCGCACGGATCTGGCGCGCGATCTCCTCCGCCGTGGTGTGGTGGCGCGCGCGTTGGAGCGCGTCGAGCACCAGGCGCCGCTGCACCGTCATGCGCCTTCCCTTGGAGCGAATCTCGTCCGCCACACTCACTTCGTTACCTGCTCAATCTCTTGGCTGCGCCTCGAGACGCGCTCAAGGCTGAACGTCTCGCTCCTCGCGAGTGAATCGCTCGTCGCTCGTTAAACCGCCTCATCTCGCGAGACTGCGGCAATCGCAAGTGTCTTGCAAGAGTCCACTATTGCGAGAACTTGCGATAACCTTCGAGGCGTGGACCTCAGCACCGCGGTGCTCCTCCTAGGAATGGCCGCGCTCGGATTCCGGCACGGCTTCGACTGGGACCACATCGCCGCCATCACCGACATCACGAGCACAACGAGCGCGAGCCATACCGAGGCAGAGGTGCCGGCGGGCGCTCCGATGCCCTCGCACGGCCACGAACCCGCCGAGCTGCGGGGCCACGAGCACGAGCACGCGGCCACCGGCGCGGGTGCCATGCACGCCTTCGGAGAATCCCGGTTCGCACACGAGGAGCGCCACGCCGTCGGGCTCGCCACGCTCTACGCGCTCGGGCACGCCTCGGTCGTGCTCGTTCTCGGGATCGCCGCGCTCCTGCTCGGCGCGGTGCTTCCGCCGTGGGTCGACCCGATCCTCGAGCGGGTCGTCGGAGTGACCCTCGTCCTGCTTGGAGTGTGGGTGCTCTTCTCCGTTTATCAGTACCTTCGCGGCAAGGGCGAGTTCCGCCTCCGCAGCCGCTGGATGCTCGTCTTCGACTTCATTCGCTACGGCTGGGGCGCGCTCCAGGCGCGCATCCACGGCCACGAGCACACGCCCTCTGTCCATGCCTCCCAGTACGGGCCGAAGACCGCGTTCGGGGTCGGGATGATCCACGGCGTCGGCGCCGAGACGGGCTCCCAGGCCCTGCTCCTCGCGGGGATCGCGGGGGTCACCGGCGTCACGGGGATCGTCATCCTGCTCGCGTTCATCGTCGGACTCCTCGCTTCGAACACGCTCGTCGCGGTGGTGAGCGCGTCGGGATTCATCGGAGCGCAGCGCCTGCGGACGGTCTACGTCGTGGTCGGCTTTGTCGCGGGCCTCGGGAGCCTGCTCATCGGGATCCTTTTCATCAGCGGGCTCGGCACGGCCCTTCCGGATCTGCAGCAGGTGCTCTTCGGCGCCCACACCGAATAGCCTCAGGGCGTGCGAGTCCTCGCCGCGCTTCTCGCGCTGCTCCTCTTCACATCGTGCGGCGGCGGGCCGCCGCTGCACACCGGGGCGCCGGTCGGCGACCTCGTGATCCCAACGACCGTCCCGAACGGGAAGGTCGAGGTTGTCGTGAAGGGCACGTACGCGGTCGGCGAGATGGTCCGCGCGACGGTCCGGCTCCTACCCGCGACCGGATCGCTGCGTGGCCCGCTCGACCCGTTCATCCAGGCGAGCGGTTTTCACGGGACCGCTACGGTGCGACACCTTTCGATCGATCCGATCAGCGTGTCTGCCGGATCCGCCGAAGCTGTGGTCCAGTGGGACATGCGCGATGACAGCGGGAAAGCCGTCGGCAGCGACGACTACAGCCTGGTCTTCAGCGTGATCGACGACTCCGGGCGCACGACGAGCGTCGGCGCGACGCTGCAGGTCCGCTGAGGATGCTTCGTCGCCTTGTCTTCGCGGTCGCCGTCGCCGCGATCGCGGCGTGCGGCGATCCCAACACCGGCGTGGGCATCGAGGTGATCGATGCGCACGTCGTGAGGGTGATCGAGACGGGCGACCACGAGGGCGCGAAATACCAGCGCCTTGCGGTGCAGCTCGACGGCTCGCTCTATCGCGGCGAGGTCGTCGCGCTCGAGTGGGACGGCCGGCGGGCGCTCAACGAGAACGGCTTCCTCTCTCCGGGCGACCGCGTCCTGCTGACGCTCAGCCGCACCGGAAGCACCCGCACCTACACGATCTCCGAGATCGTTCGCCTTCCATCGCTCTGGCCGTTCGTGGTCGTCCTCGCCGTCGCGCTCATCGTGGTCGGCCGGTGGAAGGGTCTCGCTTCGCTCGCCGGCCTCGGCGCGAGCATCGCCGTGTTCCTCCTTGCCGTCCTGCCCGCGGTGCGGAACGGCGGCGATCCGCTCCTCGCGACCCTTGTCGGTTCGATCGGCGTGCTTGTCGTCGCCGTCTTCGTCGTCCATGGCTTCAACCGGAAGAGCGTCGCCGCCCTGCTCGGCACGCTCGGGACACTCGTGCTCGTGGTCGGGCTCGCGGCGGCCGCGATCTCCGTCGCGCGGATCACGGGGCTCGGTACCGAGGACGCGATCTTCGTGTTCGTTGGGACCCAGGGCAAAGTGGACATGCCGAGGCTCGTCCTGGCGGGCGTCGTGGTCGCGTCGCTCGGAGCGCTCGTCGACATGGCGGTGGGCCAGGCATCGACCGCGTTCGAGCTATCGGCCGCGAGCGAGCTTCGTGGCCGCCGGCTCTACCTGTCAGCGCTGAACGTGGGCCGCGACCACATCGGGTCTCTGGTGAACACCCTGGCCCTCGCGTACTTCGGTGGCGCGTTGCCGCTGATCGTTCTCGTCTCGCTCGGGTTCCAGCCGCTCTCGGTTTCGATAAACAGCGAGGAGATCACGCAGTCGATCCTGGCCGTCCTAATCGCGAGCATTGGCCTCGTACTTTGCGTTCCGCTCACGACCGCGATCGCGGTGGCCCTCGTCGACCGAGTCAAGCCCAGTTAGCCGGTCCGCGCGAGCTAGCGCCGGATAGCCGGCGTGCTCGCGGGTCCCTCCGGCGACCACGCAGGGTCGCCGGCCCCCACTGCGCCGCCGGCCACCCGGCGCCGCTCGCCACGGCTGGATCGGCGAGGTCCAATCGCGAAGCGCGCCAGGAGATAGCACGCGAAGCTGAGCGATGTCACGAAGACGCTCACCGGCGCATTCGTGATGAGCGAGAGAAGGATCCCGCCGAGCGTGCAGAGGAGGGCGATCCCGACGCTGTATGCGATCGCAAGCCCCGGCCGCGGCGTGAGACGCTCGGCGGCGGCCCCCGGTGTGATGAGGAGCGTGAGGATGAGGAGAACCCCGACCACCTGGATCGCTTCGGCCACCGCGGCGGCCATGATCAGAAGGAAAACGACCGCGAGGGCACCCACCGGGACGCCCCGCGCTTCCGCGACTTCCGGATCGACGGTCGCGAACACGAGCGGCCGGTAGACCGCGGCGAGGGCGATCAGGGTGACCGCTCCGATCGCGATGAGCAGGAACACGTCGCTTCGGCTGACCCCGGTGATGGTGCCGAACAGGATCGCGAACGCCTGGTTGGCGTAGCCCTTGTAAAGCGTGATGAACAGGACGCCGAGTCCGAGGCCGAATGCCATCACGACGCCGACCACGACATCGCGTCCGCGGGCCCGTACGCCGAGGGTCCCGATGAACACCGCGGTGATCGCGCTCCCGAAGAGGAGTCCCAGGACGGGCGAGAGATGCACCAGGAGGAATCCAGCCGAGCCGGTGAAGCCGAGCTCGGCTAGAGCGTGCACCGCGAACGACATGTTCCGCGCGACCACGAAGCCGCTGACGACGCCCGACACAATCGCGATGACGAACCCGGCGGCGATCGCGTTCTGCACGAACTCGTAGGGGAGAAGCGCGAGCAGCTGGTCCATCAGTGCGCGTCACCGTGATCCACCACCGCGGCCGGCGGGTGATGAGGCTCTTCGATGTTGAAGCCCGATTCAGTCGATTCTCCGACGACAAGGATGCGACCGTGCACGCGGACGACGTCGACGTGCGATCCGTAGAGCTCCGACATCTTCTCCGAGCGGAGCACCTCGTCGGGCGTGCCGGCGGCCCACCGTCCGTTCACGACAAAGAGGACCTGGTCGACGACGCGCAGCACCGGATTGACGTCGTGCGTCACGAAGAGGACCGTGCCGCCGCTTCGATCGCGCCAACCGGCGATCAGATCGGTGATCGTCTGCTGGTAGCGGAGATCGAGGTTCGCAAGCGGCTCGTCGCACAGCAGGATCCGCGGATTCCCCACGAGCGCCTGGGCGATGCGGAGGCGCTGTTGCTCTCCGCCCGAGAGGCGGCCGATCGGAGCGTCGGCGTAGTCCTGCGCTTCGACCTCAGCGAGGGCACGAGCGACGCTCGCGTTCGCGGTGCGATCGGGCGATGCGATGCCCCAGCGGTGCCCGTCGATGCCCAGGCGCACGAGGTCGCGACCGCGGAACGGCAGCTCCGCATCGAAGCTCGAGTGCTGCGGCACGTACCCAATGCCGGGATCGCCACGCTTCGGCGCGCGGTCGAGCACCTCGATCCGCCCGGCCGACGGGGTCACGAGCCCCAGGATCGCTCTGAGAAGCGACGTCTTCCCCGAGCCGTTCGGTCCGAGGATCGCCACGAACGTGCCCGGTGCGATATCGAGCGACAGGTCGCTCCAGACAGCGCGGGCACCGTAGCTGAGCGTGACTCGTTCGAATCGGACGGCCGGCCGATCGCGCATCGTGGTGCTCAGGCTAGCTATTTCGCCAGAGCTTTCTCCAGATCGTCGAGCTGCGCCAGCTGCCAATCCTGGAAGGTCTTGAAGGTCGGCGGGATCGTCTCGGCGACCGGCACGACAGGGACGTTGCTGCTCACGGCAAGCTCGCGGATCTGCTCGGTGAGCGGCGACGTGACCTGCGAGTTGTACACAAGAGCTTTCACCTTGTGTCCGGTGAGCAGGTCCCGCTCCACGGCGACATCCGCCGGGGCCGGATCGGTGCCCGATTCGATCGCTTCCATGAACGCGGGCGGGGTGAGCACCTTGAGCCCGATCGCGTCGGTGACATACCCCGCGACGTTTTCGGTGAATGCGATCGGCGCGCCCGGGTATTTCGCCTTGAGCGACGCGATCTTGTCGTTCACGGTCTTGAGCCCGTCCAGGTACTTGGTCTTCTGGGCGGAGAAGTACGCCGCGGTCTGGGGATCGAGCTTCGCGAGCGCTGCCGTCGCGGCCTCGGCCACCTTCGGCATCGTCGCGGGGTCATACCAGACGTGAACGTTCGCGTCGTCCTTTACGCCGAGGAGGTCCTGCACGTTGATGACGACGCGGTCAGACTTTGTCGACGCACCGAGGAGCTTGTCCATGAAGTCGTCGTACCCGATCCCGTTCACGATGACGATCTTCGAGTCGGCGACGAGCTTCGCCGTGGCGGGGTTGGCCTCGTACTCGTGCGGATCGGCGCTTGGGTCGTTGAGGATGCTCGACGCGGTCACGCGTGATCCACCGATCTGCGTGAGGAGATCGGCGTAGAAGTTCTCGGCGCCGAGGACCGCAATGGGGGCCTCGGACCCGGAGGGAGATGGGGAAGCGGTCGGCCCGCATGCACCGAGGGCGACGATGGCGAGGACGACAAAAGCTCGTCTCATGGCCCGCGCGCGGAGTGGTGAAAACACGCCTGCCTCCCGCCCAAGTGAGAATGGATCTCAACTTATCTCAGATGAGACTGAGTGTCAAACAGCTGGCGGCGTTCTATCCTCGTTGGTAATGACCACGGCATCGATCGACACGCGTCTCGCGGCCGGAGGCCGGCGGCGCACCGCTCAGCGAGTGGTGGTGGCCGAGGCACTCGCCTCAGCGAAACGGGCGCTCTCTGCGCAGGAGCTTTACGAGCGCATCCGACGAACGCACCCGACGATCGGCCGCGCGACCGTCTATCGGGCGCTCGAGCAACAGGTAGAGGATCGGATGGCGAGTCGCTTCGAGCGCGAAGGGCACGTTTCGGCATACATCGCCTGCGACGCCGAGCACCACCACCATCTCGTGTGCACGAACTGTCAGCGTGTCGACGACGTCGCCGAGGAGATCGTCGCACCACTGCTGACCTCGGTCGGCAGGCGCCACGACTTCGCTGTCGACCATGCCGCGATGGACTTCTACGGGCTCTGCGCGATCTGCCGCCCGAAACGCCGCTAAGCGCGCGCGACTGCCTTCGGCGCACTCACGGGTGCGCGTCCCGCTCGAGCGGCTTGCGATCCTCGTTCTCCAGCTGGAAGGTCGAGTGCTCGATGTCGAAGTCGCCGCGAAGGCATGTCGCCAGGTCGTCGAGGACCGCGCTCGGATCCGCCCCGCGCTGCATGACCACGTGGGCTGAGATCACGTTCACTCCGCTCGTGATCGTCCACACATGGAGATCGTGGATGTCGAGCACGCCGCTGCAGGCGAGCACGTGCTCGCGCAGCGTGTCGACGTTGACGTCGCGCGGCGTCGCTTCGAGGAGCACGTCGATCGCCTCGCGCAGCAGGCTGAACGACCGAGGCACGATGAGCGCGACGATCAGGAACGCCGCGAATGTGTCCGCGAGCTGACGGCCGGCGAGGATGTTCGCGAGCGCCGAGATGATCACGGCGACCGAGGCCGCGACGTCGGCGAGCACGTCGAGGTACGCGGCGCGGACCGCGAGCGAGGCGTGCGGATCGCGGAGGAGATAGATCGAGACGCCGTTACTGACGAGGCCGACCGCGGCCACGACGAGGACGATGTTGCTCTGCACATGCGAGGGCTCGCTGAACCGGCGCAGTCCCTCGACGAGCACCACCGCCGCGACCACGAGGAGAAGCACCGTATTGAGCACCGTCGCGAGGATCTCCAGGCGCAGGAGGCCGAACGTCCGGCGATCGCTGACCGGACGGGTCCCGAGCCACACCGCCACAAACGCGATTCCGAGCGCGACCACGTCGATGAGGACGTGGAATGCCTCCGCCAGCAGGGCCAGGCTGTTCGCGAAAATGGACGCGGTCGCTTCGACCGCGAACAGGATCGCGGCGAGCGTTAGCGCGATGAGAAGACGGGTGCGCTGGCCGGTCCGGTGATGCACGGAATGAACGGTACAATTCGTATGCGCAGGCCTCGCGGCCGGCTTGGAGGCTTCCCACTTGGCGCAGATCAGTCACGACATGACCATCTCCAGCGTCGTCGAGCGTTGGCCCGACGCCGCACGGATCTTCGCGCGCTATGGCCTCTCGTGCGCCTCGTGCTCGATCTCCAAGAGCGAGACGATCATGGCCGGTGCCACCGGGCATGGCGGGGGTCGCGTGAATGTCGAGGACCTCATGCGTGATCTCAACACCTATGCCGATAGCGGCAAGCTCCCCGACAACCTCCCAGCCGCGAATGCGACCGCCGGTGCCGCGGGTATGAAGATGCGCGGCATGGCCGAGCAGAAGGGCATCAAGCATGTGATCGCGGTCATGTCGGGCAAGGGCGGGGTGGGGAAGTCACTCGTCGCCGGGCTCCTGGCTATCGGACTGAAGCGTCGCGGCTTTCGCGTCGGCGTGCTCGACGGGGACATCACCGGCCCCTCGATCCCGCGCATGTTCGGCGTCCGTGAAAAGCCGGTCTCGTCCGACGGCAAGACGCTCAACCCGCCAAAGTCGCGCGGGGGTATCCCGATCATGTCGATGAACCTGCTCCTTCCAGAAGAGGGAGAGGCCGTGATCTGGCGCGGTCCCATGGTGTCCGGCGCGATCCGCCAGTTCTTCAGCGACGTGCAGTGGGGTGAGCTGGACTACCTGATCGTCGACCTTCCGCCGGGAACGAGCGACGCGCCGCTCACGGTGATGCAGGCGCTCCCGGTCGATGGCGTCGTTCTCGTCACCACACCGCAGGCGCTCGCGGCGATGGTCGTGACGAAAGCGGTGAAGCTCGTCAAGCAGCTGGGCGGGGACATCCTCGGGATCGTCGAGAACATGGCCTACGTCCGCCTTCCCGACGGCTCGACGATCGAGGTATTCGGCCCGTCCCAGGGGCTGAAGCTCGTCATCGCCTCGAACGCACCGCTCATCGCGAAGATTCCGATCGATCCCGAGATCGCGAAGCTCGCCGACGCCGGTCTCATCGAGTCATACGAGTCGCCCGAGTCCGAGGAGCTCATCGTGAACTTCCTCGAGCGCGCGCCGGAGAAGCACCCGCAGGTTCCCGTCGCATAGGCGCCACGCGCGATCGCGCCGTCACGCTGGCCGAGGCACGCCGTCTCGCCGTCCGCGCCCAGCTTCTCGACCGTTCGCCGCGTCCGAGTCCCCGCTCCCTCCTGCAAACGGTCGAGCATCTGGGATACCTCCAGCTCGATCCCACGAACGTCGTCGCGCGCAACCACCTGCTCGTCCTGTGGTCGCGTCACGGCACGTTCGACCGTGCGGATTTCGACCAGCTCATGTGGAAGGACAAGGCGCTCTACGAGACGATCTCGTTCATCTTGCCAACGTCGGATCGGCCGCTTCACGAGGTGCACATTTGGATGAAGAAGAACGATCTACTGCGTCGCGACGTGATCGCGCGCCTTCGGAAGCACGGATCGTTGCCTCTCACCGCTTTCGAGGACCGCGCGGTCGATTCGTGGACGAGCTCCGGGTGGACCGCCGAGCGCAACGTCTCGCAGATGCTGATGTTCCTCATGCGCCTCGGTGAGGTGTCGGTAGGCGGCCGGGTCGGGGGCAAGAAGATGTGGACCCTGACGAAAAGCTGGTTGCCCAGAGTGCGACCCATGACAGCAAGCGCCGCTTCCCGCGGCGCGACCGAGCGCGCCCTCGGCGCCCTCGGGGTCGCGACCCTTCGGGATCTGCAGCTTTACTACGCACTCAACCGGCAGGTGAATGAGGAGGCGCTGGCGGCACTGGAGCGCGAGGGGATCGTGACACGTGTCACCCTCGAGGGCCTTCGCGGACCCTACTTTGCGCTCACCTCCGCCCTGCGGCAGCGCAAGGCGTCAGTCGATCGGACGACGCTGCTCTCACCCTTCGACAACCTGATCATCAACCGCCCGCGCACCGAGCTTCTGTTCGGGATGCGCTACCGGATGGAGATCTACGTGCCGAAGCATCTGCGGGTTCGCGGCTTCTGGGCCATGCCCATC
>Ga0209577_10004975_pt1 | contig 12438 bp, 11 predicted proteins | sample GraSoiAngelo_109_FD_185874 | JGI IMG/M metagenome (GOLD analysis project Ga0209577, IMG submission 185874) | Grasslands soil microbial communities from the Angelo Coastal Reserve, California, USA - 14_0903_12_20cm (SPAdes) (version 2) | ecosystem: Environmental > Terrestrial > Soil > Grasslands... | reverse complement strand
CGCGCGACGCGCACCACTCGCCGCTAGCGCCCGGCCCTGGTATGCGCGGAACGCGCGACTAGGACTTGGGCGGGCTTCCCGGACGACGCGGCGAAGGAATCGAACCTTCCAAGCCGGGGGCTGCCCGGCCCTGCCAGTTTTGAAGACTGGATGGGCCACCAGGCCCGTGCCGCGCCGGAGAGGATGCTAGGACCCCTTACAACCCCTGTTCGAATGCCCCCTTGACGGTCGCGTCCAGGGCGTTTATGCGGTACAGCGCGAGCGCCTCGGCCGAGGCGAACCGCCCGCCGGGGGCCGACGCAGGGCCGTGGTGACAGAGGACGCAGTGCAGCAGCGCGAGCCGCCGCTCCTCATCCAGGACCACGGCGCGCTCGGAGATCAACCGCTCGCCGATCACCAGATGCCCTAGCAGGCGCCCCTCCTCGGTGAGGCCGAGCTCGGCGCCGTAGGTGAACTCACGCATGCGCCCGAGGTCATGGGTGATCGCCGCGGTCATGAGCAGGTCTTGGCTCAGGCGTGGGTGCATCTGACACAGCTCGTGGGCGAGCTGCGCCACCGCGACCGTGTGCTCGAGCAGTCCGCCCAGGTACGCGTGGTGGCCCGAGCGCGTGCAGGGGGCACGACGCAAACCGGCCCGCAGCTCGCGGTCGCCGAGCAAGCGATCCAGGAGCGCGCCGTACGGGCGGTCGGTCACCTCCCCGGCGAGGTGCTCCAGGAAGCCCTCGAGCTCGTCGAGGTCCCGGTACGCGGTAGGCAGGAAGCTCTCGGGATCGGCGCCCTCGGTTCCGGGGTCAGCACGCGCGATGTCGAGCACCTCGAGCACGAGCTCATCGCGGAACCGCTCGACGCGTCCGGATGCCCGGACCAGGTCGCCGCGGTCGAACCTCCCGGCCAGGGCGTCCGCGTCACGGAACGCCCGCGCCTTCACCGTGCCGGTGCGATCGCGCAACTCCAGGGCGAGGTACGGCGAGCCCGTCCGGGTGGTGAGGCGGTCCTTGCGCGTGCACGCGAAAACGCCGATGATCTCGGCTCCCGGGCGCAGCGTGCTGATCGACGTCGCGGCCCGGTGATCGACCACCGTGGCCGCCGTCGCGTGCTCGGAGGGCATCGGCCCATCATGTACGGTGAGTCGGATGCATCCGCTGCAGTGGGAGTACCGTCCGGACGGCCTTCGCGCCCCGGCGATGATCTGCGCTTTCAAGGGGTGGAACGACGCGTCCGACGCCGCCTCCACGGCCCTCACGTTCGTCGGCAGCACGCTCGGCGCCAGGAGGTTCGCGACGATCGACCCGGAGGAGTTCTACGACTTCCAGGCGGTCCGACCGCAGGTGAAACTGGTCGAGGGGGAGACCCGCCAGATCGTGTGGCCGGCCGTGGAGCTGTACGAAGCGCGCGTCCCACGGGCCCCGCGGGACCTGATCCTGGTGGTCGGCACCGAGCCCTCGATGCGGTGGCGCTCGTTCACCAAGGTGATCGTCGAGCTCGCCGAGGCGCTGGGCACGCAGTTGGTCGTCACCCTCGGTGCGCTCCTGGCGGACGTGCCCCACACCAGGCCGGTATCGGTGACCGGGCTGGCCTCTGATCCCGTACTGATCTCGCGGCTCGGCCTGAGCCGCTCATCGTACGAGGGGCCGACAGGGATCGTCGGCGTGCTCCACGCGGCGTGCCAGGTCGGGGGGCTTCCGTCGGCGAGCCTGTGGGCGGCGGTGCCCCACTACGTCGCCGCCACGCCGAACCCAAAGGCGTCGCTGGCGCTGGTGCGCAAGCTCGAGGGGCTGGTCGGCGTCGCGGTCGATGCCGGCGAGCTGGAGGGCGCGGCGGCCGAATACGAACGGCAGGTCAACGCGGCGGTGCAGAGCGACCCCGATGTGCAGGCGTTCGTCGAGCGGCTCGAGCAGGTCTCAGAGACCGATCCGACCGTCGACCCCGGGTCGCTGCCCTCGGGAGAGACGATCGCCCGTGACCTGCAGCGGTTCCTGCGCCAGCGCGGTGAGGACCCCTCCGGCCCGAGCGTCTGAGCCGGGCCCGGCGCGCCCCTCGGTCCGGATCGAACCCTGGGGCCCGGACGACCTGCCCCTGCTCCGCAGGTGCGTCGGCGACCCGGCGATGATGGAGCATCTCGGCGGAGCGGAGGCCGAGGCGAAGATCGCCGAGCGTCAAGCCCGGTACGAGCGCCCCGGGTCACGCCAGTTCAAGATCGTCGACGAGGGAACCGGCGAGGGAGTCGGGTGGGTCGGGTACTGGGAGCGCGAGTGGGACGGCGAGCCGGTATTCGAGATCGGCTGGGCCGTCGTCCCCTCGCATCAAGGACGAGGAATCGCGGGCGCGGCGACGCTACGAGCGATCGAGCAGGCGAGGTACGAGCGCCCGCAACGGGTCCTATTCGCTTACCCGTCGGTCGAGAACGCGGCCTCGAACGCGATCTGCGGAAAGCTCGGGTTCGAGCTGCTCGGCGCGGAGGAGTTCGAATACCCCAAGGGCAGCTTCATGTCGTGCAACGTGTGGAGACTGCGCCTCAGCTGAGCCGGACTCCCCAGCGGCTCACCCGGGTCTCGCCCGGCTCGAGGCGCACGATCCCCTCGCCGGTCTGCAGAGCGTTCGCGGGGCACGTCATCGGCTCCGCCGCGAGGCCGCAGCGCCGGCGATCCGGGGCGAGCGTGTCGGCGGTGTACAGCTGCAGGATCGAGTAGGACCGGTCGCACCACAGCCCCACGGTCGCGCCATCTACGCCGCTCAGACGCGCCCACGCGAGGCCGTCCGGATCCGGCTCCAGGTCACAGAACCCGTGATCCAGCTGGAGGCCGCCGATCTTCCGGGGTGAGCGGAAGTCGAACTCGGTGCCGTCGACCGGCTCGCGCCCCACCGGCAGCGCGCGTTGCTCGTCGACGAGGATCCGCGTCGAGGCGGTGGCCTCCAAGGTGCAGCCGTCCAGCGGTCCCGCCCCCGGCGAGAGGTAGGGATGCTGCCCGGAGCCGAACGGGCATGGCGTAGGGCCGGCATTGCGGACACGCGTCTCCACGGTCAGCCCGTCGTCGGCGAGCGAGTAGGAGATCGAGACCTCGAGCGGGAACGGCCAGCCCGTCATCGGATGCAAGCGGATCCCCATCAGCACGCGGTCGCTGGCGCGCTCGAGCGCCGCCCAGTTGCGCCAGCGGAGCAGGCCGTGGATGGCGTTGCCGCGCTCGGGCTCGGTCAGCGCCAGCTGGTGCTCGGCGCCGTCGAACGAGTAGCGACCGTCGCCGAGCCGGTTGGGCCAGGGGATCAGCGGAGCGCCGTGGACTCCGTCGCACATCGCCTCGCGGGGGTACGGATCGAGCACCGGCCGATCGCCCACGGAATACGCCCGGATGCCGCCGCCCACCTCGACGATAGTCGCGCGGTGCTCGCCGTGGGCGAGCTCGAACTGCTCTCCCGAGGGAGGAGTCACAGCTCGGCCGCCGGGCACATGAGGCGGTAGTCGCACACCGAGCAGGCCGCGTACGAGGGCGTGGGCTCGAACCCCTGGGAGAGGATGCCGTCCGCCACCTCGGCCGCGACCTCCCGGATCCACTCCGACCGATCGCCGCCGTCGGCGGGCACCGCGACCTTCTCGTCGTCGAGCACGTAGTAGTAGGCCTGCTGGGAGGCCTCGAGGCTCCACGCCTCCCGGGCCCCGACCGCGTACAGCGACAGCTGCACGTCGTCGGAGAGCTGGGCGACGCTCTTCGGTCGCCCGGTCTTGTAGTCGATCAGCTCGTATTCGCCGTCTGGCAGCCGATCGACGCGGTCGACGCGTCCGCGCAGCAGGTGCGGGCCGAGCCGGAACGCGAACGCGCGCTCGAACCACACGGGCTGAGACTCCTCGGACTGGAAGCGGCCCCAGTAGCGCTCCAGGGCGGCCGCCGCCTTCCCGCGGAGCTGGCGCTCCTCCTCGGAGTCGCCGAACCCTGCCCGGCGCCAGCCCGCATCGAGCAGGCCGAGCATCTCGGGCAGCGTCCCGCCGGCTCCCGCGCGGCCGTGGAACCGCTCGAGCACCTGGTGCACGAGGATCCCGAACCGCTGGTGGATGGTCGGCTCCTGGGGGATCCGGAACACCCGCGCGAACTTGTACTTCAGCGGGCAGGTCCGGTAGGTGTCGATGTCCGACGCCGAGAGCACGACGCCGTCGCCGCGCTTGGGCAGGAACGGCGCGAGCGAGGGCTCGTCGCGGGCGGCGATCGCCTGGGTGCGCCGACGCTCGTCGCGCTCGGCGTCGAGCAGGTAGTCGTCGAGCGCCGAGGACGAGAGGATCTCGCGCTGCTCCGCGGTGACCGCCTGGAGCAGGCGCGCGTTCACGTCGCGCAGCGCCTCGGCCAGGCTCTGGCTCTCGGGCCGGGCGATCAGCGCCGCGACCTTCAGCAGCTCCAGATACCGGACGACGGCGTGGGAGACGTCGAGGTCGGTGTCGAACCGCAGCTCGCCCAGGCGGCCGCCGGCGCGCATCGTGCCCTCCAGCAGCTCGTCGCGAAGCAGCCGGTAGGTCGAGTGGAGCGTCTCGGCCGGCCCGAACAGCTCCTCGTGCTTGTCCTCCCATTCGCCCCCGACCGCCTCCCGGGCCGCGTCGGCCAGCGGAGACGGAGGGAGCACGGCGCCCCGGTCGTTGACGCTCGGGTAGCAGAGCACCGCGCGCGTGCGGGCGCGGGTGAGGGCCGCATACAGCGCCCGGCGGACCGCGAGCCGCCGGACCTGATCGTGCTCGGCGGCGACCTCCGGCGGGAGCAGCGCGTCCGGGATCCGCTCGGGCACGGGCACGGCCAGCCCGCCGTGGAGCCCCACGACATACACGTGATCGGCCTCCAGCGCGAACGCGCTCCCGAGCGAGACGATCTGGACGGCGCGGGCCTCCGACTGCTCGGGCTCGTCCTGCTCGCGCAGGCCGGAGTCGGCTACCGCCGCGATCGAGCGGGCGAACTCGCGGGGCGTCGCCTGGGGCGCTCGCCGGGCGTACGCGGAGGCCAGCTCGCCGAATCGCGCCAGCGCCCGCAGTCGCTCGACCACGTCGGCCTGGGCGGCGAACAGCTGGTGCCGGCGCAATCCCAGCCGGTCGATCAGCCGGTGCACGTACAGGTCGGGGCGGGTGGTGTCGATCGCGGCGATCCCCGAGCGGTAGAGCTTCAGGAAGACCATGATCCGCTCGCGGGCCTCGGGCGGAACCTGCGGCGACTCCGTGGCAGCGGCGAGCGCCGCGACCATGTCGAGCTTCCGCCGCCGCGCGATCTGGGTGCACCGGGCGATGTCGACCGACCGCAGCTCGATCGGGGGACGCGCCAGCGCACGCACCACCGCGGCCGCGTTCGACGCGTCCGCCAGCAGCCGCAGCCACGCGAGCAGGTCGCGGATCTCGGCGCGCTGGAAGAACGCAGCCTCTCCGACAACTCGGTGAGGCACGGCCCGCTCCTCGAACGCCACGGCCACCGCCTGGCCCTCACGAGAGATCGCCGGCACGAGCACGAGCACGTGGCCCGGGGAGACCCCCGCTCGTGAGATGAGGCGCTCGACGTCCCCCGCCACCGACTGCGCCTGCGCCCGGTCGTTGGCGCATCGCCAGAACACCACCTCACCGTCGCCCGACCTGGGTTCGGACTCGAGGTCCACCTCGGCCCGAGCCGCGCGCAGCACCCGATCGGGGCACCTCAGGCTTCGCCCCAGCGTCAGCACCTCGGCCTCCGGCAGCTCGAAGGACCCCCGCGCGGGGTCCGCGGCGGCGGTGAGCCGGGCCCCGCCAAGCTCGCGGGCCAGGCCTGCGGCGGCGGGCTCGAGCTGGTGGGCGTCGTCGAGCAGGACGTACTCGAAACGCTCGACGGGGACGGGACGCTCGCGGATCATGCGGAGCGCCTCGCGCACCAGGTCGCCGGCGTCCGCCACCCCGGCCTCGGCCAGCATCCGCTCGTGGGCGCGGTACACCTCGGCGAACTCGCACTCGAGCGCCGCCTCGGCGGGCTCGGTTCCGGCGTTCTGGAGCCCGGCCGCCCAGCTGGCGTACTCGTCGGCGCCGATCAGGTGGGACTTCAGCCGGTCGATCTTGCGGACGAACCCCGCCAGCAGGGCGGTCGCGCTGCCGCCGAAGTCGTGGCTGCGAATCGACAGCTCGTCGATCCGCTCGAGCAGCATCGCGAACCGCTCACCGGCGTCGACGACCGAGTCGAGCACGTCAGCGCCCGGCCCGGCGTCGTTCAGCAGCACGCCCGCCAGCTCCACGGGCGTGCACACGAAGAGCTCCTCATAGCTGCCCCGCAGGCCGCTCTCGAGCGCGGCGCGCATCGCGTCCGCGCGACCCGCCGACGGCATCAGCACGACGGTCCGCTCGGTTCTCGAGCCCTGCTCGACGAGCCACTTGAATCGCTCCAGCACCACGCGCGTCTTACCGGTGCCGGCGGCCCCGAGCACCAGCAGCGGCCCTTCCCGGTGCGTGATCGCCTCGCGCTGCCGGGGAAGCAACTCGTCTGGAGCGATGGCCACGTCTGACAGCATAAGTCCGAGATGACCTCCACTCGCTCGGCACTGGACGCGGACTGGCTCGGGGTCTGCCGGCGGTCCGTCCGGGGCCTCGCGGAGATCCTGTCGGCGTCGCCGACGACTGCCGAGAGGGCCATGGAGACGGGAGCCCGAGGCAGCGGCGGGGACCGCACACTGGTGATCGACCGCAGCGCGGAGACCCTCGTGCTGGAGCAGCTCGACCAGCTTCGCGAGGATGGCTACCGGTTCGTGGTCTGCTCCGAGGAGCGAGGCGCGATCGACTACGGCGACCCCGGCGTGATGGTGGTCATCGACCCGATCGACGGCTCGCTGAACGCCAAGCGCGGGATCCCCCACTACGCGCTCTCGATCGCGGTGGCGGACGGCAACACGATGGCCGACGTCGTGTTCGCGTTCGTGCACGACTTCGGACCGCGGGAGGAGTGGGTGGCCCGCCGGGGCGAGGGCGCAGTGCTGAACGGCCAGCCGCTCGATCCGACCCTCGGCGAGCGTCGCGGTGCAGACGGCCGTCTGGAGGTCCTGGGAATCGAGTCGGCCGACCCTCGGTGGGTGGCGGCGTCGATCGAGCCGCTCGCGACGCTGACCTACCGGCTCCGGGCGCTGGGGACGATCGCCTCCTCGCTCTGCCAGGTCGCCGCCGGCCGGTTCGACGCGATGCTCTCCCTGCGGCGAGCCCGAGGAGTCGACTCCGCCGCCGGTCAGCTGATCGTCCGCGAAGCGGGCGGGTTCGTGAGCTTCCCGAGATGCCCCGAGCGGCTGGCCGCACCGCTCGATGCCGCGCCGTCCTCGCCCGTGATCGCGGCGCGCTCGGAACAGACGCTCCGCCAGCTCGAGGAGATCGCGGGATGATCGACTGGATCGTCGCCGAGCGGATCGCCAGCGCGGTCGCGGGAAGCGGCGATGCGCGCCTGCCCTCGGTGGATCTGGCCCCGCTCGCCACCGTATCCGAGGCGAGGGTCACCGAGTACACCGGCCTTCGCCCGGTGCGCCCGCTTCCCGCGCCGGAGGGCATCGGCCGGCGGGAGTGGATCCGCAGCAACGTCGACTCGATGCGGACGCTGCTCGATCCCGTGCTCAAGCGCGCCGGTTCCAACCTCGGCCCGCTCAGGCCCGCGGTCGAGATCGGGATGGGGCTGGTGCTGTCGGCGGAGGTCGGCATGGTGCTCGGCTATCTGGGTCAGCGGGTCCTCGGGCAGTACGAGCTCGTGCTGCTCGACGAGGCGGTGGAGGACAGGCCGCCCCGCCTGCTGTTCGTGCTGCCGAACCTGGGACAGGCGGTGCGGATGTTCGGGGCCGACGAGCGGGAGTTCATGACCTGGGTGACGCTCCACGAGGTCACCCACGCGGTGCAGTTCGCGGGCGTGCCGTGGCTGCACGGATACGTCGCAGGCCTGGTACGCGAGCTGCTCTCGAGCGCGGAGGTGCGCATCGAGACGCCCCGCAGGTTCCGGATGCCGAGTATCCAGGAGCTTCGGAAGGCGGGCGCCGCCCTCCGCCGGGGCGATCTGATCTCGATCGTCACCAGCCCGACGGAGCGGGACACGCTGGACCGCGTCCAGGCCGTGATGGCGGTGATCGAGGGCCACGCCGAGCACGTGATGGATGCCGTCGCGCCCGATCTGGTGCCGTCGCTGCCCCGGCTGCGAGCGGCACTCGACCGCCGACGGAGGTCTCAGTCGGGGCTCTCCCGGATAATCGCCCGGCTGCTGGGGTTGGACATGAAGCTCCGCCAGTACGAGCAGGGCAAGACCTTCTGCGACGCCGTCGTCGCCAAGGGCGGGGTGGGCGCCCTCCAGCACGTGTTCTCCGGGCCCGAGGCGCTGCCGACGCTCAGCGAGCTGACCGATCCGGATACCTGGCTCGAACGGACCGCGACGCCGGTTTCGGGCTGATGTCGTAATCGCGCGATAAAGATTCGCACCGAGCTGTAACGATGCCGCCGGGGCGGTTTACAAACACACGTTCGGTAGCATCATCCACTCGAAAACAAGCTTCCAAGAGAGAGAGTCGATGGCGACCACTAGCCAGGGCACCACGCGGCCCACCAACAGCAGGTCCACCACGCGAAAGAGCACGGCGAGGAAGACCGGCACCCGCCGGTCGGCGACCTCGCGGCGCCCCACGCGTGCGACGACCACCTCGACCCAGCCCAAGACCCCGATCGAGCAGGTCGGCCAGATCGCCGAGCGGGCGGTCCTGGTCCCGGTCGGCGCGAGCCTCCTCGTGCGCGACAACCTCGTCTCGACGGTGCGCGGCCTGGTGACGAAGTACCGCACCCGCGCCGGCTTCGAGCGCGAGCTCAAGCGCTACGAGCGTCGCGGCGCGAGTGCACGCAACCGGTTCGAGCGGCAGGTCCGCCGGACCCGCACGCGGTTCGAGCGCCAGATGCGCCAGCGCCGCAGCCTCGTCGAGCGCACCGTGCGGCAGAACCGCCGCCGGTTCGAGCGCGAGGTGCGCTCGGTGCGCAAGGACCTCGAGCGGCAGTCGAGTCAGGTCGGAGCGCGCGCCCAGAAGCTGGTCTCCGACGCCCAAGGGCTGATCGGCCAGTAGACAGCTTCCCCCGCCCGGCGCCCAGGAGAGCGCCGGTGAGCGGGGAGAGTTCGCCGGCCTCATATCCTCGCCGGCGGACGTAGCACCCTCTCCTCCCTCAACCGCCGGGGCGTCACGGAAGTGGCGCCCCGTCGGTCCTTAACGGGAGGTTCCGGGCTCGGGGGTTGCGCGCTGACCGGAATTCCCGCCGAGCGACAGCTACCCGCACCGCTCTGCCCGCCCAGCCGGTCAGGTGCAGCGAGCTGTCGGAATCCGAAAGCTACTCGCCTACGTTCCCGCGCCCAGGGCGACCGGTGCGGATAACTGTCGGGCCGAGCGCGGAGCAGGACGCTCCACCCGCCCTACGACCCCAGCGGAGGGGCGCCCGAGGCCCCCGCCTACAATGGAACCCATGCCCACCAGAGACCAGGTAGTCGACTCGCTGCGCTCGGTCATCGACCCGGAGCTGCGCCGAGACATCGTCGAGCTCGAGATGGTGCGCTCGATCGAGGTACACGAGAACGGCGTCGTCGACGTGATGGTTTCGCTGACCACGCCCGGCTGCCCGATCCGCAGTCACTTCCAGACCGGCGTCGCCCAGGCCGTCCGCGAGCTGGAAGGAGTCACCGGCGTCAACGTGAGCTTCGACGTGCTGTCCGACGACGAGAAGAACGCGCTCGGTCGCAAGCTGGGGCGCGGGACCCTTCCCGAGGGCGCCCTCGCCCAGGTGGGCAACGTGATCTGCGTCGGCTCCGGCAAGGGCGGCGTCGGAAAGTCCACCGTGACCGCCAACCTGGCGGCGGCGCTCGCGGCCACCGGCAAGCAGGTGGGGGTCCTCGACGCCGACGTGTGGGGCTACTCGCAGCCTCGGATGCTCGGGCTCGGCGCGGAGCGCCCGCGGGTCAACGCCGAGCGCAAGCTCGTCCCGCTGGCCGCTCACGACGGGATCAGCGTGATGTCGATCGGGTTCTTCATCGAGCAGGATGCGGCGGTGGTGTGGCGGGGACCGATGCTGCACAAAGCGCTCCAGCAGTTCCTCGAGGACGTGGAGTGGGGCCGGCTCGACTACCTGCTGATCGACCTGCCCCCGGGCACCGGTGACGTGTCGATGACGCTGGCGCAGCTGCTGCCGCAGGCCAAATTCCTGATCGTCACGACCCCGCAGGCGGTGGCGCAGAAGGTCGCTCGCCGTTCGGCCGAGATGGCCTCCAAGCTCAAGCTCGAGGTCGCGGGCGTGATCGAGAACATGTCGGCGTTCGTGACGCCGTCGGGAGAGCGCTATCAGCTGTTCGGGGAGGGCGGCGGTCAGCTGCTCGCCGACGAGCTCGACGTCCCGCTGCTCGCGAACATCCCGCTGACGATGGCGCTGCGCGAGCAGTCGGATGCGGGTACCCCCGTGGTCCTGTCCGACCCGGACGACCCCGCCGCCCAGGCGCTGCTGCATGCGGCCCGCGGGCTGATCGCGCTGTCGCCGATCGAGCTTCCGGTGATGCAGGCGCCGGCTCCCGCCGCGGCTCCCAAGCCCGCCGGGATGTCGCTGCCGATGGCCTGAGGGCGTGGCTGCCTACGACGCCGTCGTCGTGGGCGGGGGACACAACGGGCTCGTCGCCGCGACGCTGCTCGGCCGGGCAGGCCGAAGCGTGCTCGTGCTCGAGCGTGGCGATCGCGTGGGCGGAGCTGCGGTGTCCGAGCGCCTGTTCCCGGGCGTGGACGCGCGGCTCTCGCGGTACTCGTACCTGGTCAGCCTGTTCCCGAGATCGCTGCTGGACGAGCTGGGGCTGCGGGTGGAGCTCCGACCCAGGCCCCACCGGCGCGCGCTCGCCGGTACCGGACGGCTGGATGAGCTGGTCTCGCGGGTGGCCGAGCGCGTGTTCCCCACGCTCACCGAGCCGCTGCGAAGCCGTGAAGAGCTCCGGCGGCTGATCGACCACGACGAGGCTTGGGACGCGCTGTTCGAGCGCCCTCTCGGCGAGGCGCTGGTGCGGCTCGTCGACGAGGAGTCCCGTGGGCTCGTGGCGACCGACGCGCTGATCGGGACGTTCGCCGATCTCGACGATCCGGGGCTCCGCCAGAACCGCTGCTTTCTGTACCACGTGGTCGGTGGCGACTGGGACGTGCCGGTCGGCGGGATGGGCGCGCTCAGCGGTGCGCTCGCTGACGCCGCGCGGAGATCGGGCGCGGAGATCCGAACCCGCACCGAGGTCGCGTCGATCGAGACCGACGGCAGCCGGGCGCTCGTGACCTGCGCGGACGGCGGCGCGCACGAGGCCCGTCATGTCCTGGCCAATGTGGCGCCGGCGGTGCTCGCGCGGCTGCTCGGCGAGCCGGAGCCGGAGCCGGCTCCGGAGGGCTCCCAGCTGAAGCTCAACATGCTGCTGGAGCGGCTACCAAGGCTGCAGGACGGCACGCTGGGTCCCGAGCGGGCGTTCGCGGGCACGTTCCACGTCAACGAGGGATACGAGCAGCTGCAGCGCGCGTACCGGGAGGCGGCAGGCGGGCAGATCCCGGCCGTCCCACCGTGCGAGCTGTACTGCCATTCGCTGACCGACCGCTCGATCGTGCCCGACGGACTCCAGACCCTCACCCTGTTCGGGCTGCACATGCCGGCGCGGCTGTTCGCGGGCGATGCCGATCAGGCCAAACGCGCAGCGGTGGCGGCGACGCTCGAGTCCGTCAACAGCATGCTCGCCGACCCGCTCGAGGACTGCTTGGCGCGCGACGCGGACGGGGCACCGTGTCTCGAGGCGCTCACACCCCCGGAGCTCGAGTCAGAGCTGGCGATGCCGGGCGGCCACATCTTCCACCGCGACCTGAGCTGGCCGTTCGCCGAGACCGACGACGAGGTCGGCCGCTGGGGCACCGAGACCGATTACGCCAACGTCTGGCTGTGCGGCGCGGGTGCTCGCCGCGGCGGCTGCGTCAGCGGGATCCCCGGTCACAACGCCGCCCGGGCGGTGCTGGCGGCGGGCTGAGCGCCGCGGCCCGGCGCCCAAGTTTGCTGATCTAGTTGACGTATGCGCAACTCCGGCAGCAAACTTCGCACGAACGACCCGCGCCGCTGGTGCGTCAGCGGTTCGCGTAGTAGTCCGCGTTGAGCTTCGTGTACTGCTGCCACTCCTCCGGGAGCTGGTCCTCGGCGAAGCAGGCGTCAACGGGGCAGGCCTCGACACACGCGTCGCAGTCGATGCACTCCTCCGGATCGATGTACAGCATCTCGACGCTGTCGTAGTCGGGCTCGTCGGGCGTGGGATGGATGCAGTCGACCGGGCACACCTCAACGCACGAATTGTCCTTCGTGCCGATGCAGGGCTCGGCGATCACATAGGCCATAGGTGTCTGTCTTCCTGTCTCGAGCTAGATCGGGGGGCCAATTCTACGGACGACGCCCATCGATAGCCTCCCGCTACGTGGTCC
>Ga0209577_10004974_pt1 | contig 12440 bp, 13 predicted proteins | sample GraSoiAngelo_109_FD_185874 | JGI IMG/M metagenome (GOLD analysis project Ga0209577, IMG submission 185874) | Grasslands soil microbial communities from the Angelo Coastal Reserve, California, USA - 14_0903_12_20cm (SPAdes) (version 2) | ecosystem: Environmental > Terrestrial > Soil > Grasslands... | reverse complement strand
CAAACGGCACCGTTCTGGGCAAGAAGAGCGAACCCCACAAGGCCAGCGTCGTCGGTGACACCGTTGGTGACCCGTTTAAGGATACGGCAGGCCCATCGCTCCACGTCTTGATCAAGCTGCTCAGCACCATCACTCTGGTACTGGCGCCCCTGTACGTGGCCCTGCATCCACTGTAAGATTACCGCCAGGTGAATTCATTCAGCGAATGCGCTCAGTCTTACACATGTAGGGCTGAGCGTGTTCTTTGTACACGACCACCAGATTGTACAAAACACTGTTGCGTGCTAACACGTATGGACAAGCTTCCGCGTCATGAAACGTATTTATACGAGGAAACGTGAATGATAGAGAAGAGAAAATCTCTGCTACATCATATACTTACAACGCAGGCCGTAAAACACCTTACGTGAGGCAGGAGCTATGAAGAAATACCTCGCTGTACTGGCACTACTAGCCGTTTTATCGTTGGTATTGGGCGGGTGTGAGATAAAGATTTCAGGCAATGGCTTACCTAGTCCAGCAAATACAGCTATTCCATCGAGTGGCTCTGCTCACTTCGGTAAGCAAACGAAAACATCAGGGTGCGCAGCTCATGGAGGGCTACCCGACTCTGCGTGTACTCCAGGTGCTATCTTCCCCAACGCGACAGTACAGCAGATTTGTACGTCAGGGTATGCAAGTTCAGTGCGAAATGTACCCTCAAGTGAAAAGGATCAGGTCTACGCTGAGTACGGTATACGCTCTCACTATGCAGGTCAGTATGAAGTCGATCACCTCGTCTCCTTAGAGCTAGGTGGCTCTAACGACATCGCCAATCTTTGGCCCGAGGCCGCCTCTCCCAAACCTGGTTTTCACGAAAAGGATCAAGTTGAAAACTACCTGCACGACCAGGTCTGTTCGGGGGCTATGTCGCTGAAAGATGCACAAACGCAGATTGCAACGAATTGGCTAGCTGTTTATAATCGTATGCCGAAATAATACGGAGCACGGCTTTTTTCACACGCACGTCCATCATTGAATATATTTAGGGCCTGATAAGGAGGATTATTTCATGACACAGCAAAGTGATCTGGCTACCATGTTCCTACTTACCGGCGGAGACTTGAAGATTTCTTACTACATCAATGAAGATAATTCGTCTGAGCTTGATTACCAGGATGCGCAGGGAAGTCTCACCTTTCCCAGTGACAAACTGCGCATACAGCCAGGTGCGATTGGCACTCTTATTACGGCCCCTCTCAAAAATAGTGCTGACGCCGGAGCAACGACGTTCACCCTGGTGTTACCAAACGTGAAGTTGGGAGGACAGACAAAACAGCCCATAGAAACGTTCGCGATTATTACGCAGGACTATAGCACGTTACAAAAGGTAGGCGCTCAATTCACCTATAAAGTGGTGCCCCTTCAGGGCACCGGTCAGTATACGGATTATTAGGCGCTCGTATCCCGATTATTTCCATTTGAAGCACCCACAGAAATAGGATGATAGAGCATGCAGAAAATCTCTGCTATATCATATACTTACCACATAGGTCGTAAAAACAGTACGTGAGGTAGGGGTTTTATGAAGAAATACCTATCTATGCTGCCAATACTTGCTACTTTATCGTTGGTATTGGGTGGATGCATAATTAATATTTCAACCGGTGGGAGCAATACACCTCAGTGTACGAGCAATTGCGCGGCTGGTTCCGGCGCCCAGGGAGCGCGAGTCTACGTTGAGCCGGACGACGGGGAGCAGATAATAACAGGAGCAATCAAGGGAGCGAGAAAATCGGTGTGGTTAGAGATATATATCCTGTCGGACCGCAACGTTATCCGTGCGTTGGAAGACGCGGCCAATAATGGCATAGATGTACGCGTCATGCTGGAACCACATCCATTCGGAGGTGGGTCTTCCCCCTCAAAAACCATCGACCAACTCAAGGCGGCTGGTGTCCGGGCGCAGTACACCAGCCCCGATTTTGCGCTCACGCATGAGAAGGGCATGATCATCGATGGCTCCACCGCCTACATTATGACCTCCAATTTCTCACGCTCCGCGCTGGGCGGCTCAAGCGGCAGCAGCGGCTTCAGGAACCGCGAATACGGTATCATTGATACGAACGCGCAAGATGTGCAGGCCGTCATCAGCATCTTTAACGCCGATTGGAACCACACGACGGCGCAGTTCAACGATCCCAATCTCGTAGTCAGCCCGGTCAATTCACGCAGCGACTTCAACGCTCTGATTGGCAGTGCCCGCCGGACATTGCTCATCGAAGCGGAAGAGATGAATGATAGTTCCATCGAACAGGCACTCACCAGCGCAGCGCAACGCGGTGTGCATGTCGAGGTAATCTTACCTGCCCCAAGTAGTTCATCCGGGGATAGCAATAGCCAGGGCATAGCGACCATCAAACCGGGAGGCGTACAGGTACGGGAGGACAGCCAGTTGTACATGCATGCCAAAATCATCGTTGTGGATGGCGTCAAAGCTTTCGTCGGGTCGGAAAACATCTCCAGCCAATCGCTGGATCAAAACCGTGAACTGGGCATCATTGTCTCTGATGCCACTGTGCTGAGCAGGCTCCAGAGCACTTTCCAGACGGATTGGGGAGTCTCGCAAGGCGTGTAGCAGGGTATACCATACAACCTTGCGCAGCTATGATACGATACATCTCAGAAATGGAGGATTTATTTTTTTATGGTCACAGAAATTGCCATTTTTCAAGCGATCCCAGGAAAAGAAGATGAACTTGGACATGCGATCTTAAAGGGGCTGGAAGTGATTCGCCAGCATCCCGAATGCATCTCTTCTCGTGTGGAACGGTGCATCGAGCAGCCCAGACAATATATGCTCATCAATATCTGGACCTCGTTTGAAGCGCACACCCAGGGTTTCCGGGGAGGACCGCTCTTCCCACAATGGCGCAGTCATATCAACGGTTTGTTTGAAGATTCACCCACAGTATTCCACTATCAGCCTTTCTAAATGGAATAGTACAGAGAACCAGGAACACTCCAATACAGGCTAAGCAGGAGCAAGTCACATGGCCGAATTACAAGATACAACTCCATTAGAGCAGGCTGGCACAAGCGAAGAAGAACTTCTCGCCGCCCACGTCGCCCAATTGCGACACCAGATCGAGGAAGCCAACTATCATTACTATGTCCAGGATAACCCGACCTTAACGGACGCCGAATATGACCAGTTGATGATCGAACTGCAGGGCATCGAGCGGGATCACCCGGAGCTACAATCGCCCGATTCGCCCACACAGCGCGTCGGAGCCGGTCCGGTGCAGGATGTACCGCAGCATCACCACCCCGTTCCAATGCTGAGCCTGGCCAACGCGCGCAGTGAAGATGAATTGCGAGCCTGGCATAAACGCGCGCAGAACATTCTCCCCAACGCCGCATTTGAATACGTCTGCGAGCTTAAAATCGATGGGCTGGCCATGGCCCTGACCTACGAAAAGGGCAAACTCACCGTTGGAGCATCGCGTGGAGATGGCCTGGTAGGGGAAGACTGGACTCCCAATATACGCACCGTTCGCAGCATCCCCCAGAAGCTGCGCGGTGAGCGCATCCCCGATAAGGTGGAAGTACGCGGCGAAATTTATATGTCTACCAGGGGTTTCGAGAAGCTGAATGAAGAAATGACCGACAATCGCCTGTTTGCCAACCCACGCAACGCGGCAGCAGGTTCGTTACGCCAGAAAGACCCGCGCATCACGGCCACGCGCCATCTCGACTTTTTCGGCTACCAGATCGGCTATATGCAGGGCATGGACTTTCATAGCCAGTGGGAAGCGCTGCAACTGATACGTGAATGGGGTTTCCCCGTCAATCCGCACATCCAGCTTGCAAAGAGTCTCGACGAGGTTATGGACTACTGTAAAAAGTGGGAGCGGGAACGCTTTAACCTGCCGTATGAGATCGACGGGGTGGTGATTAAAATTAACGACCTGGCGCAACAGCAGGAACTGGGCACGGTGGCACGTGACCCGAGGTGGGCCATCGCCTTCAAATATCCGCCCATTCAAGTTGCTACGCAACTGCTCGATATCCGCATCAATATCGGTCGCACGGGTTCTGTCAACCCCTGGGCGCTGCTCGAACCCGTCAATATTCGCGGTGTAATCGTTTCTCGCGCCACACTGCACAACGAGGGTGACATCCAGCGCAAAGACCTGCGTATCGGTGACTGGGTGCTGGTAGAGCGCGCTGGCGAGGTCATCCCACAGGTAGTGAAGCCTGTCGTCGAACGGCGCACCGGCAAAGAGGAAGTGTATCACCTGCCAGAACGCTGCCCCATCTGCGATACGCTGCTTGTGCGTTCGCAAGACGAAGCCATGGCCTACTGCCCCAATCTGCAATGCCCGGCTCGCAATCTCGAAGGCATTATCCACTTCTCTTCAAAAGGAGCAATGGATATAGAAACCATCGGTGAGAAGATGTCCGAGCAACTGGTCGAGACCGGCTTTGTTAAAAGCATCGCCGATTTTTACTCACTGACACGCGACCAGCTACTTTCTCTGGATGGTATCAAGGATAAAAGCGCCGACAACATGCTCAATGCCATCGAAGCTAGCAAACACCGCTCCCTCGCCCGGCTCATCTTCGGTTTGAATATCCGGCATGTTGGGGGGAAGACCGCGCAGATTCTCGCCCAGCATTTCGGCTCGATGGATCGCCTGATGCATGCCAGTGAAGCCGACATCAGCAGCATCCCGGGTATCGGCCCTGTTGTTGGACAGAGCGTTTATAGCTGGTTCCAGAACGAACAGAACCGCGCCCTGATCGAACGACTGCGACAGGCCGGGTTGAATATGCAGGAGGAGCAAAAGACGGTCGAAGGCCCACTCGCTGGTCAGACCTTCCTGCTCACCGGACGCCTCAGCAGTATGACGCGCCCTGCCGCTGAAGAGGCAATCGTGCGCCTGGGCGGAACAATTGCTACCGGTGTGAGCAAAAACCTAAGCCACCTGATTGTAGGCGAGGATGCGGGTTCCAAGCTGGCTAAGGCGCAAAAAGCAGGCGTACCTATTCATGACGAACAGTGGCTGATGGACCTGTTGCAGCAGTATCAATCATCGTAATTCGGATTATGGTACTCAGCCATCAAATCTTGTACTGAGGCTATAACCTCCTCAACAGGAATATCGCTAACGAAGGAAGCCGAATGGGAACAATGGCCGTGGGAATGATCACAGCCGCATATCGGGCAGTTGAGCTGCCAGGACACGAGAGGACGATGGCGGAGCCGCGAAAGTGGGGCCCCGTTCATTAGATTAAAACACCAATAAATACCTACTGTTCTGGCACCGACCGCGTGAGCAAGGTGCAGTGGGCCCGAATCATTAGAGACAACTACGCAACTTCTGGAGAGCAGAGCAGCCAGCGCGCCGAGTGAGAGGCGGCCACACAGATTCACGCTCTCGCCTCGCATAGTTCGGGTTACCTGTTCAACAATCCTGCGCTCGGGCTCCATGCCGGTGACAACTACTGTCGCACCACTGGCCGTGAGGGTATCTCCAACCCGAGCAAACTTCTCTGCCGGCCAACGGCGCCTGGGATCACTGGCTCCTGGATGGAGTACGACCAGTGGCCTTTTCTGCCCCGGAAGAACGGCTTCTAACTCAACGATATCCTGCTCTGTTACCGCGAGATGCGGTTCGTGGCAGAGGGGAGCAGCTCCAACGAGCGAAACAACCTCTAAATAGCGCAGGATCTCATGCTGGAAATAGTGGTAGGGAATCCAGCGATCCAGAGCCATTGCATCCTGCGCTTTCAAGCCAACGGTCTCTCTGGCACCCAGGCCTACAATGAAAGGGTTGGAATACTGTCCTCCACCATGCAGTTGGCAGGCCAGATCAAACCGCTCCTGCCGCATTGCCTGGAAAAATTGCTCCAACCTGTCTTTGTCCTCTGCTTCGCCCGGCTTGACGCTTACCCCGGCACATGGAGGCACCACAACGACTTTATCAACCGGGCCGGGACGCTGGTGAAGAAAACGGGCATGCCAGGGCAACGCTAACAGCACCAGTTCTGCCTCGGGATAGGCGAAATGCAGGGATTCCAATGCCGGTAAGGCAAAGATGAAATCTCCTAAACGATTGGCTCGTAATACTGCTATCTTCTGCACTTCTGGCACATACCCTGAGCGCATGCTATCTATCTTCCCCCATTGTACTCATTTGCTTTTACATTGATTGGACGTGCATTCCGGCGAAAAAGATACTGAGCAGGAGAAGACAGTCAAAGCCTTGCCCTGCTAGCCGTAAAAGAAAAATGTTCCCTATAAGCAAAGGCCTATAGGGAACATTGGATTACCTGACTCCTTTACACATACTTCATCTCTACGAACCGCCGACGCAGTGGGTGCACCTGTTCTTTCACGTTCTTCTCGCGAATAGCATCATGGATCAGCTGGGCCAGTTCGCCCATGGCGCGCTCATCCATGCCGAAGCGCGTCATTTCGGGGACACCGATACGCAGCCCGGATGGGTTGCGCGGGTCAGCATCGCCAGGGACCATGTTGTAGTTCACGATGATGTCGTTGACTTCCAAACGTTTGGCAACCTCGACACCGCCACCCCATTGAGATACGTTGACGGCGATCATGTGGCTCTTAGTATAGCCAAAGTCGCGCGCCTCGACGGGTGTGCCGAGTTCGTCCAGGTTGCGCCCAAGCGCCTGGGCATTGCGCACGATTTGCGTGGCGTACTCACGACCGTACTTCTGCATTTCGCGAGTTGCTACAACCAGAGCGGGTAGCGTGAACAGATGGTGGTTACTGGATGTACCGGGGAACACTCCGCGATCGGCGGCGGGCCAATATTTTTTCTCGCCCTCTTCATCCAGGTTCCCTAAGATGACGCCCCGCTGCGGGCCAGGGAACGTCTTATGTGTACTGGCGGTCATCCAGGTCGCGCCCTCGTGCAAGGGCTGCTGAAACTCGCCGCCCGCGATCAATCCCAATACATGCGCTCCATCATAGAGGAGAGGAATATCTTTCGTTTTGCAAAAAGCAGCCACTTCCGTGACGGGTTCAGGGAAAAGGAACAGGCTTTTGCCCATAACCACCAGTTGTGGGGAAACACGCTCAATCAGTTCGATGGTCTTTTGCGCATCGATATGATAGTGATCCTCGGTGAGCGGCAAATAATGCAGGTTGATAGAGTTGGGACCACCCAGCTTGAGTGATTGGCCACGGCTCTGAATACGCCGCCCGAAGACACCCACAGGCCCGTGACTGATATGCCCACCCGCGTCGGTCGAGTTCGCTACAACGGTATCGCCACCACGCAGCCAGCCCATGGCGATGGCGGTATTGGCAGCATTGCCGCTGATCGGGCGCACATCGGCCTGTCTGGCCCGAAATAGTTCAATGATCTCCCTGGTTGCCATGCTCTCAATCTCGTCGATGTAGCGCGTCCCCTGATAATAGCGATTCACTTTATCGCCCTCGTTAGGATGCCCCTCGGCATAGCGCCCCATGAAATCAGAAAGCTGTACTCGTCGCACTGCCTCGCTGGGAGTATTTTCGCTGGCAATCAAGTTAATGGTTTGTGTCTGCCGCCAGGCATTTTCCTGGGCAATGATACTCTCAATGTCGCTGATATCTACGGTCATATGTTTCTCCTTCGTAGTATTTGCTGATTACTAAAATATGTAATTCAGTATAGCAGCAGAGAGGAGTCAGAACAATAGAAATAGACATGACTCGCAACATTGAAAGTGATCCGCGAAAAATGAAAAAGAGAAAGCCAGCGCATGCGCTGACTTTCTCTCCTGAGTAGCTTGCTCAAACAATTGAGACAGTAGACTTAGTAGCCTCTATCTCGATAGCCACCACCACCTTGGCGACGGCCTCTGTTTTGGTAACCCTGACCGCCTCCACGCTGTTGATCTCGCCGGTCACGAGCTTCATTAACAACGATGGTCCGGTCGCCAAGCGTCGTACCATTGAACTGGTCGATGGCTTTGCGTGCCGCAGCATCGTCACTCATCTCTACAAAACCAAATCCTTTACTGCGCCCGGTATCCCGATCAGTAATTACTGTCGCTGAGACAACTTCTCCAACCTGCCCAAACAGATCAACAAGGTCTTGATCTGTCGTGTTATACGACAGGCTGCCAACATAAATTCTCACTAGGGTTTGCTCCCACATCGACGTCAACTAACATATTGCAATCGGTGGAAACAATCTTCCCACAGTAACGATACAACAACATCTGACGTCATACTTATATTATAACACACACTTATCCCAATTTATTCCTTTAGTCCCCTAATTCCTACTCTAAAACATTCTCTCACCGGGCGGCACTGCATGCGTAGGACTCAGTAATACCACATCGCCATTCTCATCTGCTACGCCAAGCGTCAAAGATTCAGAAAAGAAAGGGCCAATTTGTTTGACAGGGAAATTCACGACTCCCATCACCAGTCTGCCCAGGAGTTCTTCTTTTGTATAATATTTCGTAATCTGAGCCGATGATTTCTTAATTCCAATTTCTGGTCCAAAATCGATCTCTAATTTGTAAGCTGGCTTGCGCGCCTGTGGAAAATCCTCCACTTTGATCACCCTACCCACGCGGATATCGACTTTCTCGAAGTCATCATACGTTATCATGCTTCACACCTCCGTGAGGGGTATTATAGCAGGAGGAGAGCAATTTGCAACTCACAAAGCCGCGATCCCCTTGATAAGATACGCTAGCGTCCTCATATCCCCCAACAGAAACGTCTCCTTCACATCCACTGGTCTCCCTTCCCCTTGTCGATTGACCCAGACCGTTGTATATCCCAGTTCGGTCGCGGGTACTATATCGTATTTGAAGCCGAAACCAGCGTGCCAGATATCCGAGACCGGCAAGCCCAGCCGTTCACGCGCCAGCAGAAAGCCTTTGTGACTGGGTTTATATGCTCCCGCCTGTTCAGCAGTAATAATTTCATCGAATTTCACGCCTATCGTGCGCTCAGTCTCAGCAATAATATCGTTGTCAGTATTCGTAATAAGTGCTACTTTCAGGAATCTCTGCAATTCTAGAATAGCTTCTTTAGTATCGGGAAACGGTTTCCATGTTCCCATTGCATTAGCAAATTCCTCGAGGTCTTGCTCAGCATAGGGGACCTGGGCAGTGTCCAGGGCCATGCGCATGGTATCACGCAGCACCTCACGGTAGGGACGATAGTGTTCTTGAATAAACACAAACTGAATCTCTTCCCACTGTCGTTGCAAAGCGTGCGTATCGATGCCCTCAATATTGTGCGCGGCCAGTCTCTGAGCGAAAAACTGCTGAATGGCGCTTTCCCAGTCGATCAGGGTGCCATAGCAGTCAAAGGTGATGGCTTTTGGAAGAGTAACCACGAGGATACCTCCTTACGATGCAGGAACAACGAAGTTTACTATGCTTTCTCGACGGCGATAAAATTTCTGTTGAACAAACCGCCTGATACTGTTATACTACAACATACTAACCAAACGAGATGGGTGTACTGTCTTTTTTACCTTTGGCCGGAACAATTCACAATTGGTGTGGGGATGCAGGCGCCTATTTCACCTATCCCCATAACACCTGATCTGGATAAGCCACCTCTGGCATAGAAACTCAGGAGGATAAGCGTTTCATGAAGGTCTATACTGCGGAACACATTCGCAACGTAGCGTTGATTTCCCATGTTGGAGCAGGTAAAACATCTCTCATAGATGCTGCGCTGTATGATAGCGGGGCGGTCACGCGACAAGGCAAAGTTGATGAGGGCAGCTCAATCGGCGATCACGATCCCGATGAACTCAAACGACGCATGACGTTGCATGCCAAAGTGCTGCCCGTCGAATGGAAAAACACCAAGATCAACTTCATTGATACCCCCGGCTATGCGGACTTCGTAGGTGAAGTCAAAGCGGCGCTGCGCGTGGCCGACGCGGTGCTGGTGGTAGTAACGGCTGAAAAAGGCGTAGAGGTCGGTACTGAATTGACCTGGAACTACGCCGACGAGCGCAATTTACCGCGTATGGTGCTTGTGAACAAACTGGATCGAGAAAATACCTCGTTCGACCAGGCGCTCGAATCGCTGCGCAAGCAGTTCGGCTTGAAAGTCGTCCCACTACAACTCCCTATTGGTGAGCAGGCAGGCTTCAAAGGCGTGGTAGACCTGGTGACACAAAAAGGCTACACCTTTGAGGGCGGCAACAAAGTACAGGAAGTTCCCATTCCGGCTGACATCAAAGAGCGCATGAGCAGCTATCGCGAGCAGCTGATCGAGTCCGCGGTCGAAAGCGATGACGCGGTGATGGAGAAATTCCTGGAGGGCGAAGAACTCAGCGACGAAGAAATTCTCTCGGTTATCAAGCAGGGGACACGCACCGGTCAATTAATTCCGGTGCTGTGTGGTTCGACCAGCAAAAACATCGGTGTGCAGACACTCCTCGACGCCATCGCTGACTACCTCCCAAACGCAGCAGACGCGCTGCCAGAGGACACGCAGGCCTTTGGCAACAATCTCTCAATGTTTGTCTTCAAGACGGCGGCAGCGCAAGTCGGTACCATTAGCAATTTCAGGATTTATACAGGGACGCTCAAGCCGGATATGCATGTGTATAACCTGCAAACGAAGGCCGATGAGCGCATTGGACAACTCATCACGCCGCGCGGCAAAATGCAAGAGAGTGCCACCGAAATTCCCGCAGGCGACTTCGGAGCAGTCGCGAAGCTCGCCAACACCCACACTGGCGATACGCTTTCCAGTAACAAAGACGCTGCCGATCCCCTGGAACCCGTTAACTTCCCAGAGCCTTGCTACACCGTCGCCGTTTTCCCAAAAAGTAAGGCCGACCTGGATAAAATGAGTAATGCACTGGCTCGTGTTGTAGAAGAAGATCGCACGCTGCGCGTTACGCGCGACCCGGAAACCGCCGAAGTGCTGCTCTCCGGCATCGGTGAATCCCACCTGCAGATTGTCATCGAGGGCATCAAGCGTAAATACTCGGTTGACCTGGAGGCGCGCGAGCCGCGCATCTCCTATCGCGAAACCATTCGCAAGAAGGCCCGCGCCAATGGCCGCCACAAGCGCCAGAGCGGCGGTCATGGGCAATTCGGCGATGTCTGGCTGGAGATCGAGCCACTACCAATGGGAGGCGAAGAAAACTTTATCTTTGAAGACAAAATCGTCGGCGGCGTGGTTCCCGGTCAGTACATCCCAGGCGTAGAAAAAGGTGTGCGCGAGTCGCTTAAACGCGGCTTCATTTCCGGCAACCCGTTGGTATACATCAAAGTGGCGCTGGTGGATGGCAAATACCACCCGGTAGACTCGTCTGCGCAGTCATTCGAAGTTGCCGCCTCACTTGGTATGCAAGAGGCGGTGCCCCAAGCCAGCCCAACGCTTCTGGAGCCGGTCATGACGGTAAACGTCACCGTGCCGGAGGGCAACATGGGTGACATCATGAGCGATATCAACACCAAGCGCGGCCGCGTGTTGGGTATGACCCCCATTGGCAATGGCCAGCAGCAAATTACCGCGAATGTGCCACAGGCCGAATTGCTGCACTACGCAACTGATCTGCGTTCAATCACGCAGGGGCGCGGCACCTTCACCATGGAGTTCTACCAGTACGAAGAAGTACCCCCTAATGTACAGCAGGAAATCATTGCGCAGCATAAGAAAGCGGAAGCCTAGAAGTAGTCTGATTCGTTATAACATATGTTCGACAATGTGTCGGACAACAAAGTGAAGTACCTTACCAATCGCATCTGCGGGAAGGGGAGACCAGTTCCAGTTCGTTCTGGTTGAACTGCACCGCGTCTTGCACGCAGGGAACGTACTCCACTCTCAGGTCAGCCCTACCATTAAATGGGTAGGGTGATCTACTACACTTCCAGGTCTTTGACCTGGAAGTGCTTTTTTCAGGTAGAAAAGAAGCTGTTACGCTTTCTTATCGCTCAGAAAGCTCTGGATGGTCGTGCCACAAACCGGGCAGGTTCCTTTTAAGGCATGCCTGCCATTTTTCATAGTCACTTCTTTCGGATCCTTTATTTCCCTCTTGGTTTTACATTTGACACAATATGCTTCTGCCATTTCGGTTCCTTTCATTGTAACTTCACACTCGCAGGTTGAGTATGAATAACGCTCGTTCGCATATCATAACACGCCGAGCTACTTTATTGATATACACGAGTTGCGACTCTGTGGGAGATACATCACGAGAAATCAAGATGATCGGCGAGCATTATGTTTCGCCGGTGATCCAACCTGCCTCTTTTGCGTTCCACGTCCCTGCTTCCCCTGTTGTGGCTGGCTCTTGCTCTTGCTCCGCTGCTTTCCAGCAGAACCCTTTTCTCTTCTCAGCACTGCGTTCGCCTCATCCTCGTGTCCATGACCCACCAGCCATTGCCGCGCTTGCTCGTGCAGATCTCGCAAGGTAGGGCTGCCAGCAATCATCATCCAC
>Ga0209577_10004972_pt1 | contig 12441 bp, 10 predicted proteins | sample GraSoiAngelo_109_FD_185874 | JGI IMG/M metagenome (GOLD analysis project Ga0209577, IMG submission 185874) | Grasslands soil microbial communities from the Angelo Coastal Reserve, California, USA - 14_0903_12_20cm (SPAdes) (version 2) | ecosystem: Environmental > Terrestrial > Soil > Grasslands... | reverse complement strand
GTGGTCGGCGATGCCCGCTTGCCCGCCGACCATCACGTGATGGCCCGTCTTGCTGCTGCCCGCGATGCCCACCTGCGCCACCAGGATGTTGTGCTCGCCGACCTCGACATTGTGGGCGATCTGGACCAGGTTGTCCACTTTTGTGCCGCGCCGGACGATCGTCTTGCCGAACGTGGCGCGGTCCACAGTCACATTAGCGCCTAACTCCACATCATCCTCGATGACCACCGTGCCAACCTGGGGGATCTTGTGATGCCGCCCGCCTTCCTGGATGTAGCCGAACCCATCGCTGCCGACGACCGTCCCCGAGTGGATGATCACCCGATTGCCGATGGTCACCCCTTCACGGATCGTCACGTTGGGATAGATCACGCAGTCCTCGCCGATGACGCCGCCTTCGCCGACGAAGACGTTGGAATAGAGCGTCGTGCCGCGTCCGATGGACACCCGGTCGTCGAGCGTGACGAACGGCCAGATCGACACGCCTTCGCCGAGGACGACATCGTTTCCTCGACTGACAAGCTTACTGACGCCAGGGGCAGGACGTTGGGGGACGAAAAACTTCTCCACGACCTGCGTCATGGCCAGGGCGGGGTTGGTTACGACGATCTGGGCGGACGCCAATCCGTCGATAGGCCGGGGGACGAGCAGGGCGAGGGCCCGCGTGGACGCAGCTTCCTTGGATGCGGCCTCGCCGGTCACAAAGGAGAGATCGCCGGGTCCGGCGTCGCTCAGCCCGGCCACACCGGTGATGACGAGATCAGGACGTCCCAGGAGCGCCCCCTGTGTGAGAGCGGCGATCTCTTTGAGTGGGACGAAGAATGCAGGCATGGTTAGATGCGGTCACGCATGGGCCGGCTTCTCCCTGGTCGTTTCCATCAGGTCGTCCGAGAGCGCCTGGGGCTCGACCAGCTTGAGCCAGGACAGCACGTGATCGTCCTCCGCCGAAGGGTCTTGCTCCACCGAGACGCGAAGCGAAAGGAAGAAGTCCTTCCACGACAAGTTGTGGTGCAGAATCTGATTCAGCCACACGCTGTCGAGAGTGACTGTACACGCGGTGGTTTGATCTCCCGTGCGCTCGAGCGTCAGCGCGCCGGCATCGCATCGCACGAGGAAGTCCCCGCCGCGGGAGCCTTCCACCACGAACCGGAGTTCCATCTTGAGCGCTTCCACCAGAGACTCGTTCGCCTCGCCCACACGCTGCGCGTAGGCGCGAAATGGCTCGAAGAGATCTCCGGCTGGCTGCGGCAGATTTGCCAGGTAGGCGGCGATGGCTGGCTGCATCCGGTCGGCATAGGCCTTGAGATACGCGTCCTTCCGGTCGAACGAGAACTCCCGCCTGACCGCTTGATCAGGCATGAACTCGCCATTGATCAAATTCAGCCGATCCCCCGGTAGGGGGATCTCGAGGCGGCGTGTGTAGCCGCGGACACGCAGCCAATCGTGAGCGCGCTTTTGGTCCGGCACGATACCTTTCCCGCCGAGGTCATCGTTGAAACGGAAAAGCGAGTCCTCCAGGAAGGCAGGAGGACCGGCGAACGGCAGCCCGATCCGCGGCGGCATCCGGTCCAGTGTCTGGAAGGCATACTCAAGCTGCTCGACGCGTCTCTGCACGGAAAGGGCCAGCATCTTCTCTTCGGGATGGCGGTAGCAGATCGGATTCCAGTCCACCCCGGCGCACTGGACGAGCAGCGCGTCGTTCCGGCCCCGGAGACGATATTTCAAGGTGTCGCGCTGTTTGACCGAAAGCCGGGCGTTGCTCATGTTGATCAACACGACCTCTCTGGTTTGGAAGGTCGCTGCTGCGCACGGGGTGATCGGCGTGTCTTCAGTGGTGAACAGAACCCGCAAGCCTTCTCCGAGTTGGTGGTCAACACCGGGTTTGACCTCGGTGATGGGATTCGCGCACGCGGCTCGAATTTTGTTCCAGAGCGAGCGGGAAGGGTGGTGGGGAATGATGACGGGGACGCCCGGCGCGATCTTCTCGGAGAGGAACGCGACATCGAGATGATCCTGCTGCTCGTGGGTGATGACGACGGCGGTGAGATCGCGGTAGTCTCGTTCCCACAAGTGATGGTTGCACGGGAACTGGAACCAGCTCGCGTGAAAGGCCCCGCGCGGGAGGAGCCACGGGTCGCAGGCCACGCGCATCTTGCCGGCCGTGATGATGACCCCGGCGTGGCCGAGGAACTCAACCTGCATTGCTTGTTCGCCTCATGTTGAAGTCCCAGCATAAACGGTTCGCGCAATTCATTCAAGACACACCTGCGGCGTCCGTAGCCGTGAGGTCTTGGCCGAACGGCGTTCAGATAGTTTGCAACGGATCGCGGGCGAGCCTAGCCCGGATTATTCAGGGATGTCGTAGCGAGGCAGCTGAGACCGAAGCCCGCCGTGGCTTCTCGCAAGTGAGGCAGACGCAGGCGTACTCGTGTAGTACGTCGAGGAGGCCGAACGAGAAAAGCCGCGCCGGGCGAGAGTATCGGGTGCCGTAGTAGATATTCCTGAATATTCCGGGCTAGAATGCCGGCCCTATGGTGAAGGTCAAGATCTGCGGGAACACCAATCTGGACGATGCGATGGCCGCGGTGCAGGACGGCGCGGACGCCGTCGGGTTCGTGTTCTATGCCAAGAGTCCGCGGGCGGTGGACCCGAAGACGGCCGCCGAGATCATCTCCCGTCTGCCGCCGTTCGTGGTGCCGGTCGGGGTGTTCGTGAACGAGGACCTGAGCGTCGTCCGTCGGATCATGGAGGAGTGCAACATTCCCCTGGCTCAACTGCATGGTGAGGAATCTCCTCAGTATTGCGCCGAACTTGGGCGCTCGGTCATCAAAGCCATCCGCATCCGCGACAGCCGGGACCTCGAGCGCATGACCACATACCAGGTCAGCGGGTTTGTCCTGGACGCCTTCGTCGAGGGGAAGCCGGGCGGGACGGGCGTCACGATCGACTGGGATCTGGCCGCTGAGGCCCAGATGTTGGGCCCGATCATCCTGGCCGGCGGCCTCACTCCCGACAATGTGCTGGAAGCTGTCCGCCAAGTCCGGCCGTACGCCGTGGATGTCACCAGCGGAGTGGAGGCTTCGCCGGGCAAGAAGGACCACGCGAAGGTGCGGGCGTTCATCGCCAACGCCAAGAGTTGGACGTGGTAATACCCCCTCCCGCTATGGTGGTCGCTATGATGGCAGATTGATTGCTCGCGCCTCGTAGCCTATACTGCCCTCTATGATGCAACTTCCTGATGCACGTGGCCGCTTCGGCGCCTTCGGCGGACGGTATGTCCCCGAGACGTTGATTCCCGCCCTCGATGAGCTTGCCCGTGAGTACGAGAAGGCGCGCCGCGACCCGAAGTTCAAGGCCGAGATGGACTCCTACCTCCGGCAGTATGTCGGGCGCCCGACGCCGCTCTACTATGCGGAACGGCTGACGAAGAAGCTCGGCGGGGCGAGGATCTACCTCAAGCGCGAGGACCTCTGCCACACCGGCGCGCACAAGATCAACAACACGATCGGCCAGGCGCTCCTGACCTGCCGGATGGGGAAGAAGCGGGTCATCGCCGAGACCGGCGCGGGCCAGCACGGCGTGGCTGTGGCCACGGTGGCGGCGCTGTTCGGCCTGCGATGCGAAGTGTACATGGGCACGGAGGACATGGAGCGCCAGGCTTTGAATGTCTTCCGGATGCGCCTGCTCGGGACGACCGTGACGGCCGTCCACGCCGGGAGCCGCACGCTGAAGGACGCCATCAGCGAGGCCATGCGGGACTGGACGACCAACGTCCGCACCACGCACTACATCCTCGGCTCGGTCCTGGGCGCGCACCCGTATCCGATGATGATCCGGGACTTCCAGTCCGTGATCGGCCGGGAGACGCGCAAGCAGATCCTCCAGGCCGAAGGCAGGCTCCCGGACTACCTCGTCGCGTGCGTGGGCGGGGGGAGCAACTCGATCGGCATGTTCACGGCGTTCCTCAAGGACAAGAAGGTCAAGATGGTCGGGGTCGAGGCGGGTGGGCTCGGCATCGAGAGCGGCAAGCACGCGGCGCGGTTCGCCACGGGCTCGGTCGGCGTCCTGCACGGGACCATGACCTATCTGCTCCAGGACGACGACGGGCAGATCCAACTGACCCATTCCGTCTCGGCCGGGCTTGATTACGCGGCGGTTGGACCGGAACACGCCTTCTATAAGGAGCGGGAGCGCATCAGCTACACCTATGCCACGGACGAGGAAGCCATGGCGGCGTTCGACCTGCTGTGCCGGACCGAAGGCCTCATGCCCGCGCTCGAGCCCTCGCATGCCGTCGCCCACGTGATGAAGCTCGCCCCGAAGCTCAAGCGCAGCCAGGTCATCGTGATCAACCTCTCGGGCCGGGGCGACAAGGACGTGCATCAGGTGGCGCGGATCAAAGGTGTGAGTCTGTGAGCCGCATCCAGTCCACCTTCCAACGTTTAGCCGAACGTCGTGAGAAAGCCCTGATCGCCTACGTGATGGCGGGCGATCCGACGCTGGAGGACACCGAAGACTACGTGTTGCAATTGGCCCAGGCCGGCGCCGACGTCATCGAGCTCGGCGTGCCGTTCTCCGATCCCATCGCCGACGGGCCGGTCATCCAGCAGGCGGCGGAACGCGCGCTCCGCTCGGGGACCACGCTGAAGAAAATCCTGGCCACGGTCCGCTCGCTCCGAGCGAAGACCCAGATTCCGCTCGTGCTCATGGCCTACTACAACTCGATCTTCCGATACGGGGAGGCGGCCTTCTGCCGCGACGCGGTCGCGGCTGGCGCGGATGGGCTGATCGTGCCGGACATGCCGCCGGAGGAGGCGGGGACGATCCATCCGTTAGCCGAAGCCGCCGGCCTCGATGTGATCTTCCTACTGGCTCCGACCAGCACGGCCAAGCGTGAAACGGCGGTGGCCCGGCTGTCACGGGGCTTCATCTATTATGTCTCGTTGACGGGGATCACGGGGGCGAAGCTGACGGACAAGGCTGATGTGGAAAAGAAGGTGCGCGAGATCCGGAGCTACGCCAAGACGCCGGTGGCGGTGGGGTTCGGCATCGCCACGCCGGACGACGCCCGCGCGGTCGCGCGCATCGCCGACGGCGTGATCGTCGGCAGCGCGCTCGTCAAGCTCATCGCCGAGGGCGGCCACGCCGCTGTCACCGATCGCCTCTCCTCCTTCACCCGCTCCCTCAAGGCCTCGATGCTGTCGGCCTGACCACTTTCTACACCCGCCCTCGCAAGAAAACGAAGTAAGTCGCGTCAGACATTAAGTGGAAGGAGCTGGCCAGAGCGTTGCGCAGTGGGAAAGGGATTCATGCGCCCGTTTGATGGTCTTGTAACACTCACACACCATGGTTTCCAGTCGCGGTCTGTTCAGGATGGTGATTTTCCCCCGACTGTACCGGACGACCCCGCTCCGCTTGAACGATGCCGCCACTGCGTTGACGCCGCCTCGGCGGATGCCCAGCATCTTCGCGAGAAACTCTTGTGTGAGCACAAACTCCGCTCCATCCACACGGTCCTGTGTCATCAGGAGCCACCGCGCGCATCGCTGCTCAATCGTATGGAGCCGATTGCACGCGCCCGCGATCGCCATCTGGATCAGTAACGCTTCCAGGTAGCGGTCTAACAGGATGGACAACGGCCCCCTTTTTTTCACTTCCTTGTGGAACGGCCCAACCTTCATTCGAAGGCCCTCACCCGGGACCTGGCAGATGGCTTTCAAGGGCTCTTGGGTTTGCCCCAGATAGGCGTGGATGCCCACCACGCCCTCATTCCCCACCATCGCCACTTCCATCGAATCTCCGCTTGGCATCGGGACGAGCAGCGACATGACGCCACGAGAGGGGAAATAGACGTATTCGATCGGTTCGCCGGGCACAGCGAGTGAATACTTCATGGTGAGCGTGACAGGCTCCAGCTTGTGACGGAGCCGGTTGTACTCTTTGGCCGGCAGGGCGGCGAGCAGCTTGTTGGGAATCGGCTTACGAAGAGTGGGAGCAGCAGGCACGAGGCCTCCTTCACCACACTACCTTCCCGCAGTGTGAGAGCGGAGCGGCTTGCTGGTGAGGAGGAAGCTCTTTGGCCGTTCGACCTTTGAGGAGGTCAAAGGGCGGGGACCTGGCCAGCAGGTCAACAGCTATACCTACTCTATACGCGCAACGAACCCTGGGCGCAAGGAAAAGAAAATAGTCTTTTTTGATGTGTGCGCTGGCGAACACATCGGCAGCTCATCTGTCCGGTCGCAAGCATATGTAATTATTGTGAAATAGTTGTTGACGCGGAGATGAGCCCGGGGGTAGCGTGAACACCCAGCTATAGCCAGACGGGTGAAATGCAATGCGTAATCCTGTGACGGCTGAGAGTCCTTCACTCCTCACCAGGACAGAGTGTGACGGCGCGCTGCGTGTCGTGGACCCGACGCTGATCTGCCGCCGGTGTCAAGGGCTGCTGATCGTCGATTACTTGACGGATTTGGAGGATAGCAGCGAGTGTCTCTGGCTACACGTGTGGCGTTGCGTGGCCTGTGGGGAGGTGACGGAACCGAGGATCGTTTGTCAACGGCTCGCCCAACAGGGCCATCCTGACTCTCCGGTGGAGCACTTGCGGAACAAGGCCCGCAAAAAACACGGGCCCGTCCGGCTTGGCGCCTGAACGGTCTGTCTCGAACTTATCGGCGCACTTTTTCTCGAGGAGGACGATATGGACGTTAACCACACGGAGGGAGCCATTCTCGAGTCAGTCATTCTCGATATTCTGCAGGTCAGTTCCCAACCGTTGACCATTGAGGAAATCGTCGACAGGCTCCCTTTTCTGGGCTGGAACCAAATATTTTTAGCAGTTGATTCCATGAACCGCAAAGGCCTGATCATCCTCAAACGCCAAGCATACAGCTTCATAGTGTCGTGCCCCACTCATGATACAACGAAACCTGAAGACAGCATGAGAAGCCTTTAAAAGGGGACAGGCTACTTTTCCCTCTAGGGGTACTAGGAACCGCCGCAGTACCCATCAAAGAAGCTAGAAAAGTAGCCTGTCCCCTTTTTCTCCACGCACGACCCAGCCGGCCTAGTCACGCTCATCACGCCAAAGGGTGTCTTACATCGTTTTTACCGACTCTTGACACTGTTTTTACCGACTCGTGTTCATTTGTGCTCATCGCCTTTCATCCCCTTCAGGTGGATGCGCTCTAACTCACATCTTTTCCTTCCCAGCGACGCCGGCATAACCTTTGCTCAAGTACATTTGCTCTAGTACAGACGAATAAAGGAGGTAATCATCATGACAACACTAACCGTCTTCCGAACCGGCTTGTTTGCGTTGACGTTAGTGGCTCTTGGCTTTCTACCAGGAGTCTCGGTGGCCAATCCTCTCTCAGCAACTGGCAATGGAGATTTCATCGTTAATGGCGACCTGAGGACCTTCTCCTTCAGCGCGATCATACAGCCCAATGGGAATGTGGCTGGCCGAGCGGAAGTCCATAACCGAGCTTTGGGTACTGTCGTCCACATGGACATCGATTGCCTAACTGTCGTCTCCCCGAATACGGCTTTTGTCAGTGGGACCATCACGAAGAGCAGTGTGCCTGGTTTGGTGGGGCTAACCGGAATCTTTGAAGCACAAGATAACGGGAAGGGCGCCGCTAGCCCACCTGATAGACTAAGCCTGTTAATAGTCCCTGGCCCGAGCTGCAGCACCAAACCCACTTTGGACCTGATCGATATACAGCATGGGGACGTCCAAGTTCGACCTTGAAGAGTGGCGGCCGACCCCCCGCGCCCTCTGACAAGGCGCAGGTCAGCGACGCCTCAGTCGTCCACGCCTTTGGCGGAGCGGGTGGGATCGAGGCCGATGACGCGGGCCAGCTCGCGGTGGATGCGGGCGACCCGTTCCACCTGGCCCTTGGCGGGGAAACGCTCGTAGAACCCCTCCGCGCGGAAGTCGCGCACGCGCTCCTTCCACGGCGCGAGGAGGCGCTCCCAGCGTTTGATTCGATCCTCACCCGATCCGCGTTCCTGTGACGCGAGTCCCGCGCAGACCCGCACCATCGCCTTAATCGTCACTGGCTTGGTCACCATGTAGTTCGCGTTCCCCCAGGCGTCGCCCCAGACGCGCTCCGCTGCCTTGAAGAAGTCCCGCACCAGCCCGTAGAACCGCGTGACCTCCCGCGCGCCGCTCCCTTCGCGCTGGATGGTCTTCCAATTCTTATACACCCACCGGTGGATCTCGTTGAACAGCTCGGCCTGGAGGATCCATTTCTCCTGCTGGCTGCGCCCGCCCAGCCGGTTGATCCGGTAGCGGAGCGGGCTGTCCCCCTCGCTGTACAGATGCTCGACGACGCGCGCGGCGAACTTCTTGTCGGGCGCCGCCCAGGACACGCGCTCGTACAGGTCCACCAGGTGGCTCTTGTTGATCCGGGTCGGCGTCGAATTGATGATGACGAACATCTCGGTCGCGAAGTCCTCGCTGCGGCCGTCGAAGATGACGCAGGGGATGTTGATGGTGTTCGCGTCATCAGGGTGGTACCGGCGGTAAAAGTGCAGCGCAGCCAGGCGGTGCTGGCCGTCAATGACCAGGTACCTGCCGCTTGGCTCCTCCAGGTGACCGACTTCCTCGGAGGATCCGAGGGCTCTGAAGTGGAGTCGTTCCGGTGTAAACAGCAACACGGTGCCCGGAATCGGCGGCTGACTGACGGCGGTCTCGTAGAAATTCGTGATGGCCTTGACCTTGGCGCGCGAGAGCTGGCGCTGAAAGGCCTTGTCGCTGCGCTCGATTCTGGCGATGAACTGGGCGATCTCGTCCTCTTCGGCAATCTCGGCCGGCGCGATCTGCTCGCCTTCGCCGTAGAACCGGCTGACGAACTGGACCTTCCGGAGCAGGTCTTCCGCCGGATAGGAGACGAAGTAGAAGACGCCGTCCTTCTGACGGACCCGCGTGGCAAGCATAACTCGTGCTCCTCCTGATTTCGCTACGCGATCTTCCCGTCCACCATGTGGATGATGCGGTCGGCCTGTCTGGAGAGCGCCTCGTTGTGGGTCACGATCACGAACGTGATCCCCTTGGCGCGGTTCAGGTCCCGCAGCAGCTTAAAGACTTCCTCCCCGGTGTGCGTGTCCAGGTTGCCGGTCGGCTCGTCGGCCAGCACCAGGTCCGGATGCAGGACCAGGGCGCGCGCGACCGCGACGCGCTGCTGTTCGCCGCCTGACAGCTCCCCGATGCGGTGCGCCAGCCGATGCTCCAGGCCCACTTCCTTCAGCACGGCCTCCGCGGCGGCGCGCGCCTCTGCCTCGGATTGCCGGCGGATCAGGGCCGGCAGCATCACATTCTCCAGAGCCGTGAACTCCGGCAGCAGGTGGTGAAACTGGAAGACGAACCCGACCTTGCGATTGCGGAACTCCGCCAGCGTCTGATCGTCCATGGCGAACACATCGTTCCCGTCGAAGCGCACGGTGCCGCTGGTCGGCCGATCCAACGTTCCCAAAATGTGCAGGAGGGTCGTCTTGCCGACGCCGGACGCGCCGACGATCGCCACCAGCTCGCCGCGCTTGATCTCCAGACTCACGCCCTTCAGCACGTGGACCTCGGCCTGGTCCAGCTTGAAGGATTTGTGGAGGTCGACGGCCGCAATCATCATTCGTACCGCAATGCCTCGGCCGGGTCCAGGCGAGCCGCCTGCCGGCAGGGATGGAGCGTGGCCAGGAACGTGATGGTGATCGCCGACACGGCGACCGTCACGACGTCCACAATCTTGATGTTCACCGGGATGCGGCTCAGGTAGTAGACATCCCCCGGCAGGGTGTAGAAGGTCTGGATCGCCCAGCAGAAGCTGTAGCCCAGCGGAATGCCGATCACCGTCCCGACGATGCCGATCACGAGCCCGTTCAGCATGAAGATGCGCGTCACGGCCTGGCCGGTCGCGCCCATCGCCTTCAGGATGGCGATCTCCCGGTGCTTCTCCACGACGATCATGGTGAGCGTGCTCACGATGTTGAAGGAGGCGACGATCACGACCAGCACCAGCAGGATGAACATCATGAACTTCTCCAGCTTGAGCGCCGAGAACAGGTTCTTGTTGAGTTTCATCCAGTCGCGCGCCCAGTAGGGGAAGCCGATGGTGTGCTCAATCGCCTGGGCGATGCGGTCTGCCGCGAAGATGTCCGCGACCTTCACCTCGATGCCGGTCACCGTGTCGCCCATGTTGAAGAACTCCTGCGCCTGCTTGATCGACACGTAGACGAGCGACGAATCGTACTCGTACATCCCGGACTCGAACACGCCGACCACGCGGTAGCTCCGCACCTTCGGGATCAAGCCCAGGGCGCTGATGGGGCCCACGGGGGAGACGACGTTCAGCCGGTCGCCCATGAAGACGCCCAGCCGCAACGCCAGCTCCTTGCCGATGATGATGCCGGGGAGCAGCAGCGGTGGGGCCCCGGGCGGCTGGTCCAGTTCCTCCAGCCTGCCGGCCCGGAGGGTCTTCGCGATCTCCGTGACCGTTGGTTCGCGCCGCACGTCGATCCCGCGCAGCACGACGCCGTGCGAGCCGCTCTCCGACGTGAGCAGGACCTGCTTGAAGATGAACGGGGTGGCGGCGACCACCTCCGGGACGGCGGCCACCTTGTCCGTCAGCGTGGCGTAGTCCTTGATCAACTCGCCGGTGCGGGTGGTGACGATGATGTGCGAGTTCGTGCCGAGGATCTTGGCTTGCAGGTCCTCCTTGAAGCCCGTCATGATCCCTAGCGTGGCGATCAGGGCCGCCACGCCGATGGTCACGCCGATGATGGAGATGAGCGTGTTGAACGAGATGGTGCGGTTGCGGCGCTTGGCCCGGAGGTAGCGGAGACCGATGAAGGCTTCGTACGGGAGGCTCATTTTTCCGGACGCAGTTGCGGGAAAAGGATCACGTCGCGGATGGACGTCTGGTTGGTCAGCAGCATGACGAGCCGGTCAATGCCGATCCCTTCCCCGGCCGTCGGCGGCATGCCGTGCTCGAGCGCGCGCAGGAAGTCTTCATCCAGGCGCTGGGCTTCCAGATCGCCCTTGGCCCGCTCGGCCATCTGTGCCTCGAAGCGCTTGCGCTGGTCCAGGGGGTCGTTCAGCTCCGAGAAGGCGTTGGCGATCTCGCGGGTGGCGATGTAGAGCTCAAAGCGGTCGGTGAGCTCCGGGTCGTGTGCCTTGCGTTTCGCCAGGGGGGAGATCTCGACCGGGAAGTCGGTGATGAATGTCGGCTGGATCAGCGTGGGCTCGACCACCTGCTCGAACAGCAGGACCATCAACTGCCAGTAGGATTCGCCGCCCTTGAGGGCGCACTGGTGTTTCTTGGCCTGGCTCAGGACGTATGCAGGGTCGGTGATCTGCTGCAGCGTCGCGCCCAGTCGATCGGCGATCGCGGCCCGGTAGCTGATGCGTTTCCAGGGGCGGGTGAAGGAGAGCGTGGTCGTCTTCTCGTCGTTTGGGTGCAGACAATACGGGACGGTCTGCGTCCCCTTGCCGTGGACCGTCTCGACGAGCTCCACGATCAACTCCTCGGTCAGGGGCATCAGGTCCGTGTAGTCGGCGTAGGCAATGTAGAACTCAAGCATCGTGAACTCGGGGTTGTGGATCGTGGAGATGCCCTCGTTCCGGAAGTTGCGGTTGATCTCGAAGACCCGGTTCAGCCCGCCGACGATCAGCCGCTTGAGGTAGAGCTCGGGGGCCACTCGCAGGTACAGATCGACCCCGAGCGTGTTGTGGTGGGTGACGAACGGGCGTGCCGTGGCGCCGCCGGGGATCTGGTGCATCATCGGCGTCTCCACCTCCAGGAAGCCTTTGCCAACGAGGAAGGTGCGGATGGCCTGGATGATCCGGCCGCGCGTGATGAAGATGCGCTTGACCTCCGGGTTCGCGATCAGGTCCACATAGCGCTGGCGGTACCGCGTCTCGACGTCAGTCAGGCCGTGCCATTTTTCCGGGAGCGGGCGGAGGGCCTTGCAGAGCAGCGTGAGCTGTTTGACTTCGACCGTCAGCTCGTTCGTCTTGGTGCGAAAGAGCCGGCCGCTGACGCCGATCCAGTCGCCGATGTCGAGCAGGCCCGCCAGGGCGAAGCCTTGCTCGCCCAGGACATCTTTCTTCAAGTACACCTGGATGGCGTCCACGCCGTCCTGGAGCGAGACAAAGGCGGCCTTGCCGAACCAGCGCAGGGCGATCACCCGGCCGGCGATGGTGGTGGTGACGGGCTTCTGCTCGAGCGCGTCCTTGGTCGCCGTGCCGTAGCGCGCGATGAGATCGCCGGCGCGGTCCTGCACGTCGAACTTCCCGCCGAACGGATCGATCCCTAGGCGTCGAAGCTGATCCAGCTTCTTGAGCCGCTGGGCGATCTGGTCGTTCAATTCTTCCATAAGGTCAGCGCATCATATTCAGCAGAATTAGACAAGTCAATTTCACCCCCACCCATCCCTCCCCCCTCG
>Ga0209577_10004968_pt1 | contig 12448 bp, 13 predicted proteins | sample GraSoiAngelo_109_FD_185874 | JGI IMG/M metagenome (GOLD analysis project Ga0209577, IMG submission 185874) | Grasslands soil microbial communities from the Angelo Coastal Reserve, California, USA - 14_0903_12_20cm (SPAdes) (version 2) | ecosystem: Environmental > Terrestrial > Soil > Grasslands... | reverse complement strand
CGACGAGACATGGATCTTCGTCAGAGCTGGACGAGTGCCTCGAGGATCTGGGTCCACTGATGCCACCAAAGAGGAGGAAAATCGAGGCGAATCTCGAGTCCTTCGGGATTTTCTAATCCGATGCTTCTCCGAGCCCCTCCTCTGCTTGGCATCACCAAAGTCTCCTGCCTGGGGGAAACGAAGATGACCTCCCCGGCCGCAAGGGGAATCAGGCGATTCACTTGGAGGACGAGTACCCGTTCATCGGTGACCGCCACGACACCATTACGCCGCTGCCCCTCACCACCGAGGTACGCCTCGGCCGCTGCAGCGACCAAGAGATTCTCCCCTGATCGCAGTTGGGGGGCGAAAACTCGGGGCAGCCTCCTCACCGTGAACCATTTGAGAGGTAGCAAGAAGTCCACAGACCCTCCCCGGCGGCAAACTCTAGGTCGCTGTCGACAGGCATCGACGGACTCAGAATACGGTGCAACCGCTCACGCGGTCGTCCCCTCATAAGAGGGACGGTGAAAGTGCGGCACGAACTTCTTTCCTACCGCGGCACTGCCGCGACCTTACGAAGCTTTCGGCGCGCGCCCGAGATTACCGAGCGCCGGCCACAGCGCGCGCGGCACCGATGTATACAGGTACGCCGGCCCGGCGTCGGAAGCGACCGCAACGCCGCCAACGCGCGTCGCTCCGCGCAGAAGCCACCGTGGGACCGCATAGAACCGAAGCCCCGCGGCCGTCAGGATCAGCAGGATCCCGGCTCCGATGGCCAGACCGACCGATAGCGCCTTGCCGTCCACGAAGTCGAAAGAGCCGCGTATCTGCGAGACGAGATCAGCATTGAACGCGGGCGTGAACGCCATCCACGCGATCCGTCGCGCGTCGGGAGGTCGTGACTCGCGCGCGACAGGAAGTGCGCCCGACGCGTCCGGGAAGTAGATCCACTCGGTTACCACCGCAGGGGAGGCTGAGTCGTGGAATTGCAGACGGTACCGAGACCCGGTCAGGGGCGGGACGCGCGTCTCTGGCTGCCACCACCATCCACGAGCGGGACCGATCTTGTCGTTGTCGAACGAGACAGGGCGTTTGAGATCGCCACCCGAAACGACGAAGACCGTCCGGTCGATGCTCGGATGGGGAAGAAGGAGCGCAACTGTTAGGCCGGCCATTGCGCCGACGAAGAGCAAGCGCTTGATTAACATCTCGCCGCCTCACCCGCATTCTAGACCCCCACGGACGCGAGCAGGCCGGAAACTCATCACGGAGCCAACTTCCCGCAGGTAGAAAGAAGATTCTGGGCGGCGCTTAGGCGCTTGGGATGACGTCTACGAGGCGGCGGTTCCGTCGCTCGCGGAAGCGCACTTCACCGGCCACGAGCGCGAACAGTGTGTCGTCGCGGCCCTTCCCGACGTTGTCGCCGGGGTGGATCTTCGTTCCCCGCTGGCGCACCAGGATGCTCCCCGCCGTCACCGTTTGGCCGGCATAGCGCTTCACGCCGAGATACTGCGGGTTGGAATCCCGCCCGTTCCGGCTGCTGGATGCACCTTTCTTGCTCGCCATAGCGCGTGAAAGGGTACCAGAGCCCCGGCACCCCCGAAACCAGCTACTTCTTCTTCGAAGCTGCCTTCTTCGGAGCAGCCTTCTTCGCGGCGCTCTTGCGGGGCGAGGCCTTTTTCGCAGCCGCCTTGCGCGCTTTCGGCGCCGCAGCTTCCGTGGCGGTCTCGGCAGGCTGCTCGGGCACTTCTTCCGGCACCGGAGCGGTCGCGACCACGTCGCCCAACCGGATCTCGGTGATCTCGACCAGCGTCATCGGCTGCCGGTGCCCGGTGTGACGGCGATAGCCGGTCTTGTTCCGGTACTGGAAAACGTCGACCTTGTCGGCCTTGATGTGTTGTACGACCGTCCCCGTCACTTTCGCCTTATCGGCGAGCTCCTTGTGGTCGGAAACGACGGTGCCGTCGTCGCCGCTGATCATGAGCGCGGGGAACGTCACGGTGTCGCCGACCGACCGCTGATTCAGGTAGTCGACGGTGATCTGCTCCCCGGCGGTCACCTTCTCTTGGTGTCCCCCGGTCCGGATGATGGCGTACATGCGGGCTCCTTAGTCGATCTCGTGGGTTAGGACGATACCGCGTCCTTCGCAGTTGGGGCACGGCTCGCTGAACGCGTCGAGCAGCCCTTCGGACACCTTCTTGCGCGTCATCTCGACGAGGCCGAGGTTCGACACCTCGAACACCTGGCTCCGCGTCTTGTCTCGCGAAAGCGCGCGCTTCAGCGTCCGCAGCAGCTCCTGCTGGTTCTTGGGGTCGATCATGTCGATGAAGTCGATCACGATGATCCCACCGATGTCGCGCAGGCGGAGCTGTCGCGCGACCTCCTCCGCTGCCTCGAGGTTGTTCTTGTAGACGGTCTCCTCGAGGTTTCCGCCCTTGCCGGTGAACTTGCCGGTGTTCACGTCGATCACCGTCATCGCTTCCGTGCGATCGATGACCAACGATCCGCCGCTCGGCAGCCAAACCTTGCGTTCGAGCGCCTTGTGCAGCTGCTCAGTCACGCGATATTCCTCGAAGATCGGGAGCGCACCTTGGTGCAGCTCCAGGCGATCGAGAAGATCCGGCGCCGTATCGTCGAGGTAGCCCTTGATCGCTTCGTACACGGCACGCGAGTCGACCACGACCCGCTCGAAGTCGCCGCTAAAGATGTCGCGCACGACCTTGTTGACGAGCTCGGGCTCTTCGTAGAGGGCCGCCGGTGCTTTCGCTTTCTTCGCCGCCTTCTGGACCTGATCCCAGATCTTGATGAGGTTGTTGAGGTCGCGCTCGAGCGCTTCCTTGGTCGCGCCCTCCGCCGCCGTGCGCACGATCACGCCGTGACCGTTCGGGCGGATCTCTCGGAGGATCTGGCGCAGCCGCGCGCGCTCGTTCTCTGCGAGCCGCCTGCTGATCCCGGTCAGCTGCTGTTCCGGTGCAAGCACCATGTAGCGGCCGGCCAGCGAAAGTTGCGTCGTGAGGCGCGCTCCTTTGGTGCCGATCGGATCTTTCGTGACCTGGACCATCAACGCTTGGCCGGACTTCAGCACCTTCTCGATACGTGGCGACGCGTCGCCCTCGAGGTCTTCCGGCGAGTAGTTCACCTCGCCGGCGTACAGGACGCCGTTCCGCCCGCGCCCAAAGTCGACGAACGCCGCTTCCATGCCGGGCAGCACGTTCTGGACCTTGCCCAAGAAGATGTTTCCGGCGAGCGACATCTTGCCGCCCTTGCGTGCGACGAAGTGCTCGATCAGTACCCCTTCCTCGAGCACGGCGATCTGCGTGCGGTCGTCATGCTCGTGCACGAGCATGGTCTTCGCCGCGCCGCGGAGGGTGCGCGCTTCTTCTTCCGTGAGCCGCTTCCGAGGCCGGCGGCCGCGTTGCTGTTGCTGTTGCGTCTTGCGAATCGCGCGCGCGGCGAGGCGCGTGGAGGTCGGTGCGGCCTTCTCTTTCGGTGCGGCCTTCTCTTTCGGTGCGGGCTTCTCCGCCGGTTGCGCGTCGGCGGTCTCGGCCCCCGGCGCTCCTTGGCTCGCCGGCTTCTTCCCACCGCGGCCGCGGCCGCCGCGGCGCCTGCGCCGCCTCGGCGCGGCCGGCTTCCCGTCGTCGCCAACCGCATCGGTGGTCCCGTTGTCGACGAGATCGGTGCGGCCTTCCGGTCGCTCGGCGGCTCCATCGGAGCTTTCGGTCGCAGCGCGCGCTGGTCTCGGCTGTCTCGGTCGCGGCTGGCGCTGCCCTTGCGGGCGTGGCGCGCGCGGCTTCGGCGCCGGCTCGGTCCCATCCGGCGCCGCACCCGAGGGCTGCTCGCCCGTTGCCGCTCCCGTTGCAGGTGTCTTCCTCCGGTGGCGTTTCCCACCGCGGCGTCCGCGGCGGCGCTTCTTCGGTCCCGCTGCCGTTTGGCCGGTTGCCGGCTCCGCGCCGTCCGGCGCGCTCGTGTTGATCTCTTCTTGCCTGCTCGGCGACACGACCACGTCCGGCTGCTCGCCCGGCGCTTCGTGCGCTTCGCTCGTCCCTGTTTCGTTTTCCATTGTTTCCGCCTTTCCGTGCGCCTAGCTGCTCAGCCGGCGCATATGAACGTTGAGGAGGAGCCCCGTCGCGATGTAGGTCGTGATCATCGACGAGCCGCCGTACGACACGAACGGCAGCGGGATCCCCGTGATCGGCGATACGCCGATCGTCATGCCGATGTTGATGAACATCTGGAACGCGAGCATCGCGACAACACCTGCCGCGAGCAGCGTTCCGAACAGATCCTTGGAGAGCATCGCGATTCGCAGCCCTCGCCACAAGAAGATGGCGAAGAGCCCCAGAAGGACCGCGGATCCCACGAATCCCAACTCTTCACCGACCGCGGTGAAGATGAAGTCTGTCTGTACCTCTGGAACGAAATCGAGGTTCGTCTGTGTTCCCGTGAACAGACCCTTGCCCGTGATCTGGCCCGACCCGACGGCGATCCTCGCCTGGTCGAGGTTGTATCCCGTGCGTTGCTTGTCGGTCGACGGGTCGAGGAACGCCGTCAACCGGGCAAGCTGATACTGCTTCAATACGTGCGTGTGGAGCACGCCGATCACCGACGAGATCCCCAGCATGATGATGATCAGCATCATGCGCGCGCGCGTCCCGCCGACGACCAGCAGCGTAAGCAGCAAAGCCATGAGGACCAGCAGCGTCCCGAGGTCCGGCTGTTTGAAGATCAAGACCGCCGGCACGAGCACGAGCGCGCACGCTCCGACGACCGCGCCCGCCGCCGGATGCCCACGCCGCTCGGACAAGAAGTACGCGAGCGCAACTAATACAGCCAGCTTCATGAACTCGGATGGCTGCAGCTGGAAGAACGCCACGTTGATCCACCGTTGGGCACCTTTGGCCGATGCGCCGAGCGGGCTCAATACGGCGATCAGGAGCGCGAGGCCGGCGAGATACAGCGGGAACGCCCACGCGCGCAGCCGCCGGTAGTTGAACATCGCGACGACGACCATCACCGCGAGGCCGATCAACGAGAACGTCATCTGCCGGTTCAGCAGGTACCGCGGTGACAGGCCTTGATCCCGCAGCCGTGACGATGACGCTGAGTACACCATCAGGTTCCCGAACGCCGTAAGCGCCAGCGCGCTGAGGAGCAACGTCGGGTCGAGGTGGCGTATGGGGCTGCGCTCGGCGAGCGCGCGTCCACCGACGCGTTCACGCCCGATCCGTTCGAGCCGCCCGAGAGACCCTTCGAACGCCATCAGTCGCTGTGCCCTCCGAACTGGATCGGGAGCGGCTTCAGTTGGAACAGCTGATCCATGATGCGTCGCACGACCGGACCGGCGACCTGACTTCCGAAACCGGCCTGCTCGACCACCGCGACGACGACGTACTGCGGGTCGTTCGCCGGCGCGTAGGACGCGAACCAGCTGAACGGTTGCTTGCCGACGATCTCGGCCGAGCCGGTCTTCGCCGCGACCGGGATCGAGCCGAACGGCCACTCGCGGTACGGGAAGACCGCGGTCCCCTTGATCGGAACCTGTGCGAGCGCGCGCTGCACGTACTTCACGACCGACGTCGGCGCACCCACGCGCTGCCGTACGACGGGACCGATCGTCTTCACGACTTTCCCGGCCGGCGTGATGATCTGCATGCCGAGGTGCGGAACGAGCACGCTCCCACCGTTTGCAACGGCCGAATACACGACGGCCATCTGCAGCGGCGTCGCCTCCACGTCGCCCTGACCGATCGCCATGTTCAGCGCGTCACCGCCGCGCCAGAGGTACCCACGCTGGCACAGGTCCTCGTACACCAACGACTTCGTCTTGTTGTACTCGGCGCAGTAGAAGCCTTTGTTCGCCTCCCAGTACGCCTCACGGTACGCGCGCCCCGGGATGATGCCGGCGGTTTCTTGCGGAAGGTCGATCCCGGTGTCGAGGCCGAGACCGAACTTGCGCGCCCACACCTGCATCGTCTCGTACGGCTGCTTGCCGAGACCGACCACGTGGTTCTCAGTGAGCCACCAGTTCTTCGCGAAGTTGTAGTACACGGTGTCACAGGACTCGATCAGCGACTGCTGGATGCTGATCACGGCGTTCCGTGGCTGCCAGTTGTGGAAGACGCGATCGCCGAAGCGGAAGTCGGTCTCGCATGGGTACCGGCCGTTCGGCGAGCCGGCCCCCGTGGCGAGCGCGGCCGTCGCCAAGATCGGTTTGAACGTCGACCCCGGCGGGTACGCCGCTTGCGTCGCGCGGTCGAGCAGCGGGAAGTTGTTCGCCGGGTTGTTGAGGAAGCTCCAGTAGGCGTCGGAGACCCCGCCGACGAACTTGCTCGGGTCGTAGGTCGGATAGCTCGCCATCGCGACGACGGCGCCGGTCTTCGCGTTCAGCACGACTGCGGCGCCGGCCGGCGCGAGGAAGTTCTGGCCCGTCGCCGGGAACACGCGCGAGCGAGCGCGCTCGATCCCTTGGAACAAGGCCGTCTCGGCCACCTTCTGCACGCCGAGGTCGAGTGACAGCTTGACGTCGTCGCCGGGCTTCGGCGGGTTGTCGCCCAGCGTTCCGAGCACGCGCCCCGAGGCATCGACCTCGAGCTTCTGCAAGCCGGGCGTGCCCCGGAGGTACTGCTCGTACGTCCTTTCGAGCCCGGTCCGGCCGATCGAGTCGCCGAGCTGGTATCCCTTCAGCGTCTTCAACTCGCTCTCGTTCGTCTCGCCGACGTAACCGAGGAGCTGCGCCGCCAGCGTCCCGTACGGGTACGTGCGCACGGGCAACGTGAGCGTCTGAACGCCTGGGAAAACCTCCTGCCGCTCGCGGATGGTGAAGATCACGTTCTGCGAAACGTCCTCTGCGATGATCGACGGCTTGTACGGCGACGTGCGCCGATCGGCAAGGCGTTGGTTGATCTGCTTCACGGTCATGCCGAGCAGCGACGCGAGGCGCTTCTTCAAGGCCAGCGCCGTCTTCGACGACTTCGGCAAGTCGTCGCGCGCCATCCCTACCGCGAGAGCGGTCCGGTTCTTCACCAGAACGCGTCCCTTGTCGTCGAGGATGCGGCCGCGCGGCGCCTCGACCGCGACGATGCGCACGCGATTGTGCTCGGCGGCGTTCGCGTATGTGCTTCCCGACAGGACCTGAAGGAACCACAGGCGCGCGATCAGCACGCCGAGCATGGCGAGGACGATCGCCCCCACGATCGCGAGCCGCAGGCGGGTCCGATCGTCGATGCCGGTCACAGGCCGACCTCCGAAGGTCGCGGCCGCAGTCGCGCGCCGAGCGCGCGAACGAGGGGGAAAACGAACGGGGTCAGCAAGCAGTTATACGCGGCGGCCAGGACGGCAGCGCGCACAACGCTCAACGCACCGAATCGCTCGCCGAGCACCCGGTTGAACGCGGCGTAGAACAGCACCCCCAAGAACGTGGCGATCGACACCATCACCATCGGAAGCCACGCACCCGGCGATTGCACTTGCGCGCGCGCGCGGCCGACGACGTACCCGATGATCGTGAACGTCAGCGCTGAGACGCCGGCAGGAAGCTGCAGCACGAGGTCCGTCGACAAGCCCATGACGAACCCCGCGGTCGCGCCGAACGCCGGCCCCTCTCCCATCCCGAGCACGACGACCATCAGCAGCAACAGCTCCGGCTTCGCTCCGACCAACGTCGCGCGCCCGAACACCGACGTCTCGAACGCGAGCCCCGTGATCGTGAGCAGGAACAGCAGCACCGTCCGCTTCCAGATCATGGCGCCACCGTCCCCGATGGCGATGGCGACGGCGACGACGTCGCCGTCTGACCGATGATGAGCAACACGTAGTCCAGGCTCGAGAAGTCGACGTACGGCTGGATCGTGACGACCCGAGATAGGTTCGACTGCGCCGGCGGCGCCGACACGACGGTGCCGATCGGGATGCCGGGCGGATACAGCCCTCGGTCGTAGCCGGATGTGACGACTCGATCGCCGACGCCGAGCTTGGCGTCGGGGTTGAACAGCTCAAGCTTCGTGTTCTCCGACCCATCCCCTTCGAGCAGCCCAGTCTCCCCGCTCGGGACGACCCGGCTCGCAACGGCGCTCGTGCGGTCGATCAGAAGCAAGATCTCCGATGTAGACGCACCAACCCTGATCACGCGGCCGACGAGCCCGTCCCCGGCGATCACAGGCATGTCCTTCTTCACTCCGGCGCGGCTTCCGCGGTCGATGAACACGGTCCGCTCGAAGTTGGAAGGACTGACGCCGATCACTTGCGCCGCCAGCGTGTTGAGGTTGTAGCGATCCCGTATACCGAGCAGCTTGCGGAGACTCTCGTTCTCTCGCTCGATCTCGGCGACCGTGTTTTCACCCGCGCGCAACTCGGCAACTTGCCGCTGCAGCGTCGAGACGCGCGCGCGCAAACCGGGCACCTCGGTGAAGCCGGCGAAGAAGTTGCCGACCGGCCGGAAGATCGTAACCAGACCGTGCTGGATCGGGGACAGGATCGTCAGGGCGACGTGTCCGATCCGCTCGAAGGGTCCGTTCCCCTTGCTCCGATAATCGATGGTGACGATGGCAAGCGACGCAACGATGAGGATGACGAGCAGCCATCGAACCCGCTTGGAACGATCGAACATCCGGATCATCGCGCCGGGAACCGGCTCACGCCGATCCCCCGAAACCTCCTCTCAGGAGGGTTCGCGCTCGCGCGCGCTCCCTCCGCCGGCTCGGTCAGCGCTGCATCCGCGCGCAGGACCGAACCAAAAGTCTTGTTAGTGGCGCGACGACGAGATCAGCACGCGTCGCAGCGCTTCGAACTCTTCCAGGCACTTCCCCGAGCCGACCGCCACGCAGCTGAGCGGCGACTCGGTGATGTGCACCGGCATACCGGTCTCGTGCTTCAGCCGCTCGTCCAGGCCCTTGAGCAGCGCCCCTCCGCCCGTCAGCACGATGCCCCTGTCCATGATGTCGGCGGACAGCTCCGGCGGGGTCTTGTCGAGCGTGTTCTTGACCGCGTCCAAGATCTGGTTCACCGGCTCCTCCATCGCGCGCCGGATCTCGGCCGCGCTCACGAGGATCGTCTTCGGAAGTCCCGTTACCAAGTCCCGGCCCCGGATCTCAGCGTCGGGGACATCGGGGATCGGAAACGCCGTTCCGATCTCCATCTTGACCTCTTCGGCCGTGCGCTCGCCCAGCATCAGCGAGTACTCCTTCTTGATGTACTGGACGATGGCGTCGTCCAGCTCATCGCCGGCTACACGCACGCTCTGGCTGGTGACGACCCCGCCGAGCGAGATCACGGCGACTTCGGTCGTGCCCCCGCCGATGTCGCAGATCATGTTGCCGGTCGGCTCGTGGATCGGAAGGCCCGCGCCGATCGCAGCCGCCATCGGCTCCTCGATGATGTGCGCGCTCCGGCCGCCGGCCGCGTATACGGCCTCTTCCACAGCCCGCTGCTCCACGCTCGTTATGCCGCTGGGAACGCAGATGATCACCCGCGGTTTGGCGAGCATCCGGCGCCGGTGCACCTTCTGGATGAAGAAGCGGAGCATCTTCTCCGTCACGTCGAAGTCGGCGATGACCCCGTCCTTGAGCGGCCTGATCGCCTCGATGTGACTCGGGGTTCGCCCGATCATCCGTTTGGCCTCCGCCCCGACGGCGAGGATGGACCCGTTCTTGGTGTTCACGGCCACGACCGAGGGCTCGTCGAGGACGATGCCGCGCCCGCGAACGTAGACCAGCGTGTTTGCGGTGCCCAAGTCCACCGCCATGTCACGACCGATGAACTGGAACCAGGTATCGAACATCTACGAAAAAGCTTCCTGTTGGGCGGACCAAGTCGCCGGATCAGCGCCTCGGACCGAAGTCTGGCAGGAGTCTATCAGTGCCGGTGGGCTGGACAAAAAGGTTGGCTGAGCAGCCAGAACTTCAAGACCGCTCCCACTCGTCGGCTGCAACCGAGAACTCCCATTCCCCTTGCCCCAAAGCCCGTTCGAGCGTGTCGTGATAGGTGTCGGTCATCACCTCGCCGTGTTCGTCCAGATAGAAGAGGTAGAACCCCGAGTCTCCCGGATACTGGGCGATCTGAAGCTCGACCGGCAGGGGCATCGGCCCTGACGGCAGAAAATGGCGCGTGTTTCCGGTCGATCGGTGAGACGGTGTTAACCGCACCCGCGCCAGCACGCGATAATCCGCCATGATCCTCAGTCGGTGACGATATCCCTAGACGTCCTCGCTGCCGAGTCGAGCGCAACCGCCCCTTCGATGCTTTAGAGGGCGCCGGCCTCGACCAAGCTCTTCCATCCGGTCGCGGCGATGATGATGTGATCCACGAACTCCAGGCCGATGAGGTCGGCGCCGCGCGCCAGACGCCTCGTGATCGCAAGATCGTCGGCGCTCGGCGTCGGCTCGCCGCTCGGGTGGTTGTGCGCGACCAGCAACGCTGCGACACCCGGCTCTCGGAACGCCGCCGAGAACACTTCTCTCGGCTCCATCGGCGCGTGCGCCACGCCGCCGACCCCGACCGACACCTCACGGAGCACCCGGTGACGCCGGTCGAGCAACAGGACCACCGACTCCTCTCGCTGAAGATGGGCGAGCCGCGGCGTCAACAACGCCGCCGCGTCCTCCGGCCGAACGATCTGCGGCCGCTCGCCGGCAAGCGCGCGCGCAGCACGCCTCCCAAGCTCCAGTGCAGCAACGACTTCGGCTGCCTTTGCGAGACCCATCCCCTTGACCGCGGCCAGCTCGGTCTCGGAGCAGCGCGCCAGCCCACCCGGACCGCCGACCGTCGCAAGCACGCGCGCAGCGAGCGCCATGACGCCGTCACGCCCTCCGGTGCCGAGCACAAGTGCAAGAACTTCGGCGTCGGACAGCGCAGCCGGGCCTAACGCCAGAAGACGTTCGCGCGGGCGATCGCCCGGCGGTTGCTCGCGCACGCGAAGCGTGCGCGAGCTGCTCACGGAAGGTTCGGGAAGAAGAGCTTGAGCTCGCGCTCGGCCGACTCGGGCGAGTCTGAACCGTGCACGAGGTTCTCGGTCGTCAGGATCGCGAAGTCGCCGCGGATCGTTCCTTGCGCCGCTTTCTTCGGATCAGTCACACCCATCATCTGACGCACGACGGCGACCGCCTCGTCACCCTCGACGGCCATCGCAACGATCGGTCCCGACGTGATGAACTCCAGCAGCTCGCCGAAGAACGTCTTCTCCACGTGCTCGGCGTAGTGCTCGTTCGCGAGCGGTTCGTCGATCATCATCATCCTCAGGTCGATGATGTCGAGCTGCTTCTGCTCGAGCCGGCGGATGATCTCACCAACCAGCCTCCGCCGGACCCCGTCCGGCTTCACGAACACGAGTGTGCGTTGTTTCATTCGATCTCCCGAGGATCACCGCGCGGGTACGAGCTTCCGGCGCGCGTCGCCGACAGTGTACAAGGAGCCCGTCACCAATATGGCGTCAGACTCCTCGGCTCTTTCCATTGCGACGGAAATCGCGTCCGCGACGTTCGGTACACTCTGCGCGTCCTTGCCGAGCACGCGCACGGCGTCCACAAGCTGCTCGACCGATGCGGCGCGCGGCGAGTCGTTGCGCGTCACGATGATGTCGTCGGCGAGGTCGACGAGCGGCGCCAGCACGCCCTCGACATCTTTGTCTTCCATGATCGAGAAGATCAGCCGCAACTTCTCCCACCGGAACGAAGCCGGCATCGCGTCGGCGAGCGCGCGCGCCGCCGCAGGGTTGTGCGCGCCGTCCAGCACGACGAGCGGCCCTCGCCTGACGACCTCCATGCGGCCGGGCACTTTGATGTTCGACAACGCTTCCGTCATCAGCTCGTCGTCCAGATGCCGGTCGCCGAGGAGCGCGTACGCGGCAGCTGCGCCGAGCGCGACGTCGCGCGCGAACTGCTCGCCGAACATCGGCAGGAAGAGGTCGGGGTAGCGATCGTCGCCGATCCGGAGGAACAGGCTTTGTCCACCGAGAGCGAGCGCGACCTTCTCGAGCGCGAACGCGTCACCTTCGAACCGGACGCGCGCGCCCAGCTCTTCGGCGCGCGCGCGGATCACCGCAGCGACGTCGGCAGCCTGCTCGACGCTTACGACCGTTGAGCCCTTCTTGATGATGCCGGCCTTCTCTTTCGCCGTCTCGACGGGCGTCGCCCCAAGCTCGGGATGGTCCACGTCGATGCGCGCGATCGCCACGACCGCCGCGTCGACCACGTTCGTCGCGTCCCACGAGCCGCCCATCCCGACCTCGATAACCGCGGCGTCGACCGCCTTGTCGGCGAACCACATGAACGCCAGCGCGGTCGCCGCCTCGAACCACGTGATCGTCTGCCCTTGCTGGTCGAAGTGGTCGAGGTAGGGCGCGAGCTCTCGCCACACGTCGACGAACTCCTCTTCCGAGATCGGCTCGCCGTCGTACGCGAACCGTTCGCGCACGTTGATGAGGTGCGGCGACGTGTACGTCGCGACGCGCAAGCCGGCGGCGCGCAGAACCTCG
>Ga0209577_10004966_pt1 | contig 12450 bp, 6 predicted proteins | sample GraSoiAngelo_109_FD_185874 | JGI IMG/M metagenome (GOLD analysis project Ga0209577, IMG submission 185874) | Grasslands soil microbial communities from the Angelo Coastal Reserve, California, USA - 14_0903_12_20cm (SPAdes) (version 2) | ecosystem: Environmental > Terrestrial > Soil > Grasslands ... | reverse complement strand
CGCTAGAACGAGGCAGAGAGCTAGGTTTAGGGACCGACCAAGCTTTCAACACGGCTGTGTTATTTCACGATGGCGTCTTGAACGCTCTGCTGGGCAAGCCCGAAGTCGCGCTCCAGCGCTTGACCTTAGCCGCCAACGAGATCGCCGCCGAGCACTCAGAAGCTCCCAAAGATGCGGTGTTCGCGGATCTCCAACTGCTTGACGCTTTTGGAATCGCCGGGCTGCGTATCCCGAAACTCCCTCCCAGCCTCACGGCAGCACAAATACCACTTGTTCGCCAAGCGGGCCGCGCTCAGGCGTTGATCGCCTTGCAGGACCGCGTGGCCGCCGAAACAGAGTTCAAACAATTGCTGGCCCTCTACCCCTCCGAACCGGGCGTGCACTACCTGTACGGTGTGTTTCTCCTTAAGGAGCACCCCCCGCTCGCCATTGACGAATTCCGCCGGGAAATCGAAATCTCTCCCTCTCACTACGCGGCGCGGATCCAGCTCGCTCTGGAATTCCTGCGCACCGCCGAATACGAACAGGGCCTGAAGTATGCCAGAGAGGCGGTCGCGCTGGCGCCGGGGAACTTTGTGGCGCATGTAGCATGCGGCAGGCTATGGCTGGCCGTCGGAAAAAATGATCGTGCTCTCGACGAGCTGCGCACGGCAGTTAAGCTTGCGCCTGGTAGCCCCGACGCCCACTTCGCGTTTTCCCAAGCATTGTCCGAGGCAGGACGGAACCACGAGGCTGCGCATGAGCGAGCAGAGTTCGAACGCCTGAAAGCGTTGGTGGACGCGGCGGATCGATAGTCGAGAGCAGACGGGCTCGATGGTAGTCTTGCTGTGCTAGACTGAATTCCAGCAATGTTTCGGTTCTCCCTTGCCCTGGCGGTGATTTCTGCGCTCGTAGTAACGATGGCGGTTCAAACGGACCGCGGCGGTAGCATCCGTTTTGAAGACATCACCAGCCGGTCGGGCGTGGATTTTGTAGCCGACAGCAGTCCAACTCCAAACAAGAACCAGCCGGAAACGATGATCTCGGGCGTTGGTCTAATCGATTACGACAACGATGGATACCTGGACATCTTCTTCATTAACGGGGCGGCAATTCCTTCCCTAAAGAAAGAATCCCCGAAGTACTACAATCGCTTGTTCCACAACGACCATGACGGAACATTCACCGACGTCACGGAGAAGGCCGGACTTGCCGGCGATGGCTACGACATGGGAGTCGCCATCGGCGATTTCGACAACGACGGCTGGCAGGACATTTATGTAGCCAGCGTGACGAAGAATCATCTGTATCGAAATAATGGCGACGGCACTTTCACCGATGTGACGGACAAAGCTGGGGTTGGCTCACCGACTTTCAAAGGCCAGAAGATGTGGAGCGCGGCTGCCGGCTGGTTGGACTACAACAACGATGGCAAGCTGGATCTGTTCGTCTCGAACTACTGCCGCTGGGAAGTCAACAAGGACCCCGTATGTCTAAGCGGGGGTCGCTTGCGCGCCTACTGCCACCCTAAGTTTTACGAGCCACTCCCGTCCACGTTGTATCGCAATAACGGGGATGGCGCCTTCACCGACGTTTCCGACGAGACCGGCATCTCCAAGAAATTTGGCAAGGGAATGGGAGTCGGTTTCAATGATTACGACGGCGACGGCTTCGTTGACATTTTCGTGGCCAACGACAACATGCCGAACGCGCTCTTCCACAACCTCAAGGGAAAAACTTTTGAAGAGGTGGCGATGGATGTCGGCGTAGCTTATTCCGAAAACGGCAAGGCCGTCTCAGGGATGGGAGCCGAGTTCCGCGATCTGGACAATGACGGCCTGCCTGACATTTGGCACACCGCCACGGAACTGGAAACCTTCCCCCTCTTTCGTAATCGTGGCAAGGGCATCTTTATTGATGTCACAGGCCGCAGTGGGCTGGCACGGCCTACCTTAGAAATGTCCGGCTGGTCCAACGGTGTGGCTGATTTTGATAACGATGGCCTGAAAGACCTGTTCGTAGCTCGCGGCAACGTGCTTGACAACGTCGCTGAGTTTTCCAACCGCACCTACGCCGAGCCCAACTCAATCTTCCGCAATCTGGGCAAGATGACCTTTGCCGATGTGACCGCGCAAGCAGGTCCCGACGCGCAGGTCGCCGAACCGTATCGCGGCGCAGTGATTGGTGATCTTTTCAACGATGGCCAGATGGACGTCGTGGTTACCGTTTTGAATGGAAAAGCAAGGATTCTCCGCAATGTGACGTCGAACCCCAATAACTGGGTGGCCTTTCAATTGACAGGCACCAAGACCAACCGCATGGGAATCGGAGCCCAACTGAAGGTAACGACCGAGGACGGCAACAGCCAGTACGATATTGTTTCGACCAGTGCGGGCTACGGAGCTTCTCGCGACCCGCGCCCGCACTTCGGTCTGGGCCCATGCAAGACGGTAAAGCAGCTCGAAGTGCGCTGGCCGAGCGGCACACGCCAAGTGCTGAGAGATCTGTCCGCGAATCGGTTCCATCGTATTGTGGAGCCGTAACGTTTCCCGACACTCCACCGCCAGATCGCCGACTAGCCGCGAGTTATTTCGCCACGAGAATCTTGGAACAGGAGATGCATGGCGCAGGAAAAGCGCTTTAGTCGTCGTTGTTGTAGGTAAGGTCGGAAGGCAAGTCGCTTGCGGCGCTCACGTTTGAGCTGTCGGAAGCCTGCTTCTCAAGAAAGAAATCAAGATTGCCGGCCATGACCAAGTGCGGAGCAAGTTTGACAGGCAAGGCGGGATACCGGCCATTGACCAGGAATTCTTGCAGAACTCGAAACGCCAGCCTGCCCTGGGTGCGGGGACGCTGGTAGATCGTGGCGCTCACTTTGCCGGCGCGAATTTGTTCGATGAGCGCGGGAAACAGATCTGTAGCGATGATGGTAAGACGCTCCAGGAGCTGAGCGTCCTTGGCAGCCTGAATAACGGGCATCGAGGCCTCGGTGGTCACATAGATTCCCGCCAAGTCGGGATGTGCGGCAAATAGCTCCCGGCACTTGTCGTAGGCCTCTGATTCGACGTCATGATCCTCGATCGGATCAAGAAGAGTTATCTCGGGATGCAAGGTCCGCACAGTCTTCTCAAAAGCAGTCAACTTTTCCGCGTGCTCGGAAATCGCCAACACGCTCAGAGTAACCGCGACTTTGCCCCTGCGATTCAGGAATCTTCCCATCAGGTCAGCTGCTAGAGAGCCGCTCGCCATCGTGTCCACGGAAACAGCGGCGAGCCGATTGGAGTGCGGCGCGTCAGTCGAGACGCAAACGATGGGAATTTTTGATCGCGATGCCCGCCGCATCCAGGTGCGCATGCTCCCCGGACGACTGGGGAACAGGATAATTCCATCCGACTCCGCAGCAATTGTGGCCTCAAAGGCTTCTTCCTCGCCTTCCCCCAGACCTGGGAAGGTGCGGAATTCAATGTCCGCCTCGTGCGTTCCGCGGGCCTGGGCTTCTTCTAGAATTCCCCCGCGGACTTCGTCCCAGAACGAGGTGGTTCCCTTCAGGGTGTTGACGGAAACCCGGAACTGCTTGTTTTGCGAAAGGAGGCGGGCCGCTACGTTAGGGCGATAACCCATGTTCTTCGACACTTGGAGAACACGCATCCGGGTCATGGGGTTTACGCCGGGATGGTCGTGCAACGCCCGGTGCACCGTGCCGGTAGATATCCCGAGGGCGTCGGCTATGTCGAAAAGTGTGACACGGCGGCTGGTGCTCATCGTTTCGCTGAGGAATCAACTTAGGGGCCAAAGGTGCGGGCTTACCCACACCGAACCTGCATCCACGTTTTACCGAGTGAGCCTGTGGTTGCCTGCAAGGGCTCCGTAAACGATTCCGATCCGCATTTACTTTAGGCTTACAAGAACAAAACGAGCAAGGAATTTCTCCTGGCGGAGCGAAGCGGGACCTTCCGCTTTGCAAGGGCTTGCAGATCCAGGCCTTCTGAAAAGCCCGAAAGGCGCTCCTCGCGGGATCCCTGGCACCCCCGGCACCAAAAAAAACTCAACACTTTGTAAGCGCCTACAATCCCGGCCTCCTGCCAACTTCTGGATCCTTGGAGGACGCCCGCGACATGGCATTGGCGCTCCGCGCCATTTCGAGTCCCTCCGCACAACACCGCTCCATGGTTCTTGAAGTCGCCTTGGCTCGACAGATTGTAAAAAAAACAGCTGGAACTAAAGAGGCAGGAATAAGAGTGGTGCGACCCGAGTCAGTTTTTACACAATGGCCAATTTTTGTAGAGGCAAGGGTTGAGTCGCGGGAGAGATTAGAAAAGAAGACGCCCAACTCACTGAACCCCAGAGTGCCATCTCGAATAATCGGTTTGCATGAAGCCCGGAATCGTCGCCACCAACTGATAGAAAAAAAATACTTTAGCATGTACCTGCATTATATACTTGCGTTTATGCGGCACAATTTACTTGTATAAATGCGCCACAATATACTTGTATTTACACAGCACTATTGACTTGTATCCGAACAGCATCATATACTTGTATTTCCTCACCAGAATAGATTTGTAAATAAATTTGTAATCCTCTGCTCCGGGATAGGAGGCGCCATGCCTACGCCAAACGAAAAACTGGCTGAATCCCTGGACGAACTCAAGGCGCTTCAGCAGGGCAACCGGCGGGTGTTCCGTTCCGAGGACCTGAGCCGAGTCCATCGCGAGCGCCTGGTAGAGAACGGCTTCCTGCAAGAAGTCATGAAGGGCTGGCTGATTTCTTCAAGCCCTGACGCACAGGCTGGCGAGAGCACGCCTTGGCATGCCTCGTTCTGGGAATTCTGCGCGCGCTACTGCGACGAGCGCTTTGGCGATCTATGGCATCTGTCGCCCGAGCAATCGCTCTTCTTGCATGGCGAGAGAACGGTGATCCCGGATCAACTGGTTGTGCACAGTCCGAAAGCAACGAACAACGATATCCAGCTTCTGTTCGGCACAACCCTTTACGACCTGAAAGTTGCGGAGATGCCCCAGCCCGGGGTTCTCACGGTGAGGGAGGGATTGCGCCTGTTTACGCCCGCGGCGGCGTTGGTACGCGTGCCGGAATCATTTTTTCAGATGTATCCTCTTGAGGCGCAAGTCGTGATGGCAAGCCTCGGTGACGCCTCCGACCTGCTTCGGCTTCTCCTGAACGGGGGGCATTCCGCGAAAGCCGGTTATCTCGCCAAAGCCTTCCGCCAAACCGGACGCGGCGAACTCGCGGAGGAGATTCTCCGCGCGATGAAGGGCGCCGGATACGATGTGCGAGAGAGCAGTCCCTTTGAAGCCGGACAGATATTCCACAAGCCGAGCCGTCCCACTGCTCCAATCGTGAGCCGCGTCGAGATGCTTTGGGAATCGATGCGCGGAAAGGTCCTGGCGGCGTTCCCGAAAGCGCCGGGACTTCCGACAGACAAGGAAGCGTATCTTCGCTTCGTCGACGAAATTTATCGCACCGACGCCTACCACTCGTTGTCCATCGAAGGCTACTCCGTCACGCCCGCCCTGGTTGAGAGAGTGCGGCAGGGCGGTTGGGACCCGCAGAATGACCCCGGTGATCGCAGAAATCGCGACGCCCTAGCGGCGCGGGGATACTGGCAAGCATTTCAGCGCGTGAAAAAAGAAGTAGAGAAAGTGATCGCCGGTGAGAACCCGGCCACGCTTGCGCGCGCTGCGCACAACGACTGGTATCGCGAACTGTTCCAGCCCTGTGTTTCCGCCGGCTTGCTGGAACCGGGAGCATTGGCCGGATACAGGAACGTACCCGTGTTTCTGCGCGGGTCGCGCTACGTTCCGCCGCGGTGGGAGGCGGTGCGGGATGCCATGCCTGAGTTCTTCGACGTTCTGGAGAAGGAGCCCGAGCCTTCGGTGCGCGCAGTGTTGGGACACTGGCTTTTCGGTTATGTTCACCCGTACCCCGACGGGAACGGCCGCATGGCGCGCTTTCTGATGAATGTCATGCTGGCTTCGGGCGGCTTTCCTTGGACCGTGATTCGCGTTGTGGATCGCAAGGCTTATCTGAACGCGCTGGACCGCGCCAGCATCGAGATGGACATCCATCCGTTCACAACCTTCCTCGTCCGCCGCGTGGAATGGCGCCTGGAGCGCCACGACGTGACATTTCCCGCGCCCATGGAGAGTTTGGTTCTCGGGCGAGACATGGTCCTTTTCTACGGGCAAGATGGCGAAGCGGTGGTGCGGTGCCTTATCACCGGGGAAGCTCTGGACAATCACTTTCATGGAGATGGCAAAGACAGACTCGAAGTTTTCCGAGCGAACCGCCAGCCCATCGAGCAAGAGGTGCGGCGTAGATATCTTGCCGGTGACACAGAACTGGATGGGTCCATTCTCATTCGGGCGGGCGACCTGCCGAATTGACGGGTTGCATCTCCAGAAAGCCTGAACCTTGATGTTCTGCATTCTCGCCAGGGCCTTCTAAACAACAAGCGGGCCCATTGCGGACCACTGCACGGCGAGGCGCGAGCAACTACTTGAAAGTGTCAGCTTGATGACGCGGCCGTGAAAAACGCAGGGGCGGAGATTCTCTCTCCGCCCTTCCTCTACAGTTACCTCAAGATTGGTAAGCCCGGTGTCCCGACCGAATCCCCGGTTGATCGGGGCAGGCGGGGCAAGCCGCCGGGCGCGGGGAGGCTTAGAACGAGAACCGCAAAGCAAGCGACATGATGCGCGAAGTTGGGGCCCCGAGCACGCTTCCGCCGGTGTTTTGCGCCAGACACAGCGCTTTGCCGAAGGTGGCGCTGTTCAGGCTCGAATTAATGCAGTCAAAACTGGGATGATTGAGAACGTTCTGGGCGTTGGCTTGGAAACGGAGTTTCATGGCCTCCGTCAGCTTGAAGTTCTTGCTGAGAGATACGTCTAGCTGGTTAAATCGCGGGCCGACGAAAACGTCACGGCCGAGATTTCCAAAGCGCATATACGGCGTAGCCCCACTTAGATATGCTGGGTTGGCAAAGAGCGAGTTTGTTCCAACTCCTCCTGGAGGGCAGCTACCGCCGGTCAGATTGCTGACAGGAATGCCTGTTGGGAGGCCCGCCTCACCGCATGCGAGCCGGTGGTTGTCAGTAAAGATCCCGTCCGCCGGACTACCCCCGCTGTAGACCGAGCCGAGACTGGACCCAACAAAATTGGGGTGGTCGTTAAGGACACCATCCAAGTTGTAATCTCCGCCAATGTCAAAGGGAACGCCATTCTGGTCCAGAAGCAGTGCGTTACAACTCGTCGCGGGCGCCGTAGGAGTGCAAATTGAACCATTCGGTTCTATCCCACCTGCAGGCACGCGAGTTCTCGCTGCAACTCGTGTTCGGGCAGTAGTGACATCGATGGGGTGGCCGGAGTAGAACTGGAAAAGACTCCCAATCTGCCACCCGCCAATCGCATGTCCTACGAAGCCCTTTTCGCTTTTCATAAAAGGCAGGTCGTAGGTCACGTTGAACTTGAAGGCATGGCGATGGTCAAACCCGGCTCGACCATAGGAAAGGCGCGGCAAAGTATTCGAGATGTAATAATAAGGCGCCGTATTCCCAGTCAAGCTAGTCGCCGTGCAGCCCGCGAAAAGTTCGGAGTTGACGTCCAGCAATTTTGAGAAGGTGTATCCCGCTTGGAACTGCAAGCCGCCGCTGAAGCGCTTCTGCACTTCCGCAACGAGAGAGTTGTAGTTGGAGCTAACGCTATCCGACCGGTAGTTGAAGCCGGTATAAAGAGGGTTCGGACGCACGGGGGTCAAACTGGTCCGAGACGCCACGCCGTACCCGATTCCATCCACGCGGTTGTAGTTCTCGAGCATGGGCAAATGCCGGCCCATGGACCCCTGGTAATTCACCCGCAACAAGAAGTTGTTCAAGAATTGGTGCTCCACACCAAAGTAGTAGTTTTGCGTAGAGGCATCCTTCATGTTCACATCCATGGTACGGACAGAGACGCGGTGCCCGGCGCAGTTGGCGTTTTTGGCGTTCGGGATCTGGCAGCCGGGAATGCTCGGGTCGTAGCCCGGACCAATAGATGCAGGGTTGGCATAGCTGATGGCATCGCCTAGGTCGTTTTCGAAGTCAGCTAGACCGTAGAAAGGCGGGTTCCACGCGCCGTTGGACCAGATGTTGTCGAAGATGCGGTCATAGTAGATTCCGTAGCCGCCCCTGACGGCCATCCTTCCATTGCCGAAGATATCCCATGCAAATCCTACGCGTGGTCCGAAATCGCGGTTTCGAGTGGGCCACATCTGCCCAGCCGGACCTGTCACCAACCCGGCAACGCAGCTTGCAACTGCCGGATTGCAGTTAAAGTTTGTGAATTGCGCCAGGATGCCGTGAACCTCGCTTGGCGCGCCAAAACGCTCCCATCGAAGCCCAAGGTTCAATGTCAGCCGAGGAGTGACCTTCCAGTCGTCCTGTAAGAACGTATAGTAATCGTGGCTGGTATAATGCCGATAGGCGTTTGCGTGGGCCCCGGTTGCCGGATCGATCGCCGTTTCCATGAAATAGGGGTAATCCGTCGTGAAATTCGAGTTGGTCTCGGACACGACATTCGCGATCGTCCCATTGGATTGCAACACAGATATGTTTTGCGTGGCAGTGCTGTTGCTACCCGGATCGCATGAAGGCAGGATGAGTCCACCCGCCGGGCAGCCGGGACCTGCCGGCCCGTCCGCGGCTCCTCCCACATTTATGGCACTAAGCTCTCCGAATTCGTACTGTCCTGGGTTTCCCAGATCCCAGTTGCGGTAGAGGACTCCGTAGTTTGCGCCGAAGCCCATCTTCAGGTTGTGGCGGCCGACGGTCCAGGTCAAATTGTCCACAAGTCCCCAGCGATCCTGGGTAAATGCGACTACCTGGCCCCCTTCAAATGGCCCTCCGAGGTCGTAACCTAGGCAGCCCCCCGTCTGATTATCGATAATGATGTTCGGAATCGTATCCCTTCCGTCGCCTTCAATCTGTGGGTTAAAAAAACGGTTATGCGAGATGTTCACCTCGTTCAGAACACGCGGGTTGAACGCGTGGGTCTCACTGAGCGACAGGTTGTGAGAGTGAAGAGTGTTCGTAAAGGGGATTGGTCCTTTTGTTGTGAGCGGACCTCCACCGAACTGATCCACATGAGTAAATCGGGAAATGTTGGCCACGAAGCTGAGCCGGTCCTTCGAACTGAAATTATGGTCCACTCGCCCATAGTACGTGTCCTGCGTGTTCGTTTGGGGGTCAGAGAAGGAAAGACAACCCACCGGATTCGGAAGTCCATTATCCCAGTAACCGGGTAAGCCATCCGAGGCGGTGCCAGTCCCGGTGAAAGTACCATTAGGATTCTGCTGGTCTACGGTGTCGACGTTGGGGCAGGGTGCATTGGAAGTGACCGGCGGGAACGCCGAAAGGACCTGCTGGGTGATGGACGCGCTGCCCGAGCCGTTCCCATTTGCATGCGCAAGGAGATAGTCCCGGGCTGCCGTGGTGGGGACGAAAGTGTTAGCAGCAGTAATAGAAGCAAGCAATTTGTACCGGTCATAGGCAAACGAGAAAAACGTCTTATCCTTCTTAATCGGTCCCTCTACTTCTCCGCCAAACTGGTTTTTGATGTACTTCGGTCTACTTGGAAAGGGCGCTTGCGCGACCGCGGGCAGGGCCCTGTTATCGTTCAATTGCCGGTCATAAAAGTAGTCATTGGCATTTAGCGTGGCGTTCCGGTTCTGCTCGAACAGCACACCGTGAAACTTGTTGCTGCCCGTCACTTGGTTCACGCTGACGACGGCACCTCCACCGCGACCGTACTGTGCGCTCATACTGTTCGTGATGATAGAAAAATCTTGTACGGATTCCAGGGGTGGATTGATATTGCTTAATCCCTCGTCAAAGTTATCATTGTCATCCCCGCCGTTGAGCAGATACGAGGTACCCGATTCTCGTGCCCCGCCAGAACTCGGCCTCATATCCATCCCCGGCGCCACTTGCGGAGCCATGAACGGGAGCGACCCGAAAACGTCGCGATCCGCTAACGGCGCATTCTCGATTGCGGTGCGGTTGATCTGGACCGAGAGGTCGGAAGTCGCAGTCTGGACCAGAGGCGCCTGCTCGGTCACTTCGATGACTTGCTGGGCCTTGGCTAATTCGAGCTGCCGACTCAGCGGAATGACTTGGCTGGCTTCGACCACGATTCCCGATACCCTGACCGTGGCGAAGTTGCCCGCCTTGATCTCGACCGTATACGTCCCTGGCGGCACGAGCGGAAAGCGGTAGGAACCGTCGCTACCGGTGGTCGTGGTCTGAGGAATATTCGTGCCCACGTTGGTGATGGTCACCGTGGCGTTTGGCACCACAGCGCCGGTCGGATCCGTCACGGTGCCGGTGATGACGCCCTGCACGGTTTGTGACCAAACCGCTCCGCCACTCGCGAGAACCAAGAGAGCAGCAGCCAGCATTGCGAAAGTACGCAGTCTCATACTCTCTCCCCTGTCCAAAGCCTTCTCGGCCAAAGCCTCAGAGACAAATTTACACTTAAGTTTTTGCCAAGAACCCCGAATCACCACCACCAACCCTGCACCACACGCAAAGCCGCGCAACACCGTATAAATGTAGGCAATTCAATTACTAATTGGCAGGGATGTCAAGCGCAAACTTGATGTGCGAGCGAGAAGGGCTTTAGATTCTTGAGGACACGGGTTATGTAAAACACAGGACTCGAGTTCTAAAACTTCCATAACTTGGTTGCGCTTGTGAAGCGCGACCACTTTATTGTGATGCCATGCGGGAATTGGCGTGATATGAAGCACTGAAGCAACGATTCATGATTCGAACAAGCACGTTGGGAACCTCGGAATCTACTTCGGAGGCCGTGTAGAATGGCTCTTCACGAAAAATGAGTGGGCCATGCGGAGGATAAGCCAGGCGTCCAGCTTGCCGGGAATGCTTCATTCAACAAAAACTTACCTAACCCGACGGTCGCTCCTAAGGCGGACTTTGCTCTCGGGAAGCGCCTTTTTTTTCGATTCTCGCGGCATTGCCTTGCTGAGTTTCCTCCGGGCTCAACAAAAAGATCCTTTTGCCAACGGCCCGCTCCTGGGAACACTGGACTTTATCCATGAAAGTTCTGCGCCGCTTAACACTTTGCAGGGCTCCGAACTGGACGGGCGGCTGAATTCGGACCTCAGCAGCGTCGAGGCGCAGAGTCCGATCACGCCGGTGAAGAATTTTTACGTTCGCACCCGAGCGTCGGAGCTGCTTCCTGATCCGGCCACGTGGCAACTGAAGATTGGAGGCCTGGTCGAGCAGCCGATCCGTCTGGAAATCGAAGCGCTTCGAAAGATGGCCAAACCCATGGGCGCTCACTTAATGGAGTGCGCGGGAAATGTGCGCTTGGCGCGTTTTGGGTTGCTCAGCGTGGGAGAGTGGGCGGGAGTTCTGGTCTCGGAAGCGTTGGACAACGCCAAAGTAAAGTCTGGTGCTCCGCGCATCCTGATCTCAGGGTTCGATCGTTATGCAAGAGAGTCCCGAACCTCCATCCCGGGGGCAAGTTGGGTATTTACCCGCGACCAGCTGGAAAAGTCGGGAGCATTTCTGGCGACCGAGCTGAACGGCCAGCCCCTAACGAAAGATCATGGCGCGCCGGTGCGCCTGGTCATTCCTGGCTGGTACGGCTGCACCTGCATCAAGTGGGTGAATGAAATCAACTTCGTTCGAGAAGACGTGGAAGCAACCTCGCAGATGCAGGAGTACGCCGCGCGAACGATGCAGAAAGGCGTGCCAGCGCTCGCAAGGGATTTTCAACCGGCGGTGATCGAACAAGCAGCCATGCCCATTCGCATCGAGAAATGGAGCGTTGCGGGCAAAATCCAATATCTGGTTGTGGGAATCGCGTGGGGAGGGTCCGAGCCGGTGAAAGCGCTCGAGATTCGTTTCAATCCGGAAGAAGATTACGTGCCAGTCGACAACTTCCATCAAGTAAAAAATGATCCCTGGACATTCTGGACTCACAACTGGTCCCCCCAGGCGCCGGGAATCTACGCGATTCGTTTGTGGGTGAAGGAGCCAGCGGTCGAGGCACGCCGCCTGGATTCGGGATACTATGTTCGAAGCGTCGAGATCACGGAAGTCTGACGACTTATCTTTGTTGCGAGCGAAGAATTGCCGGAGATTGTTGACCGGGAGAGAGAAAGAGTGCGTGGATTGAGCAAATTCGGTGTTGCCACAGTTTTGTTATTTGCCGGCGCTGCTGTTCGAGCGCTGTCCGCGCCGCAGGCGGGTCACCAGGGGCATCAAGGAGGCGGCCCCGTACCCCGCGAAATTCTGGAACGGCCGGTGGCGCTGCGAACCGGAATCGGAGCTTTGACCGAAAAAGTCAGCACTTCGTTGCAAGAAGCGCAGGCTTTCTACGATCAAGGGCTGGCTTACGTGCATTCCTACGTTTGGATTGAGGCGATTCGCTCTTTTCACCAGGCGTTGCGTCTGGA
>Ga0209577_10004964_pt1 | contig 12453 bp, 9 predicted proteins | sample GraSoiAngelo_109_FD_185874 | JGI IMG/M metagenome (GOLD analysis project Ga0209577, IMG submission 185874) | Grasslands soil microbial communities from the Angelo Coastal Reserve, California, USA - 14_0903_12_20cm (SPAdes) (version 2) | ecosystem: Environmental > Terrestrial > Soil > Grasslands ... | reverse complement strand
GTTCTGGGAGACGGAGGGCCGCGAGCGTGTCACGTGGTTCGAGCCGTTCACGAAGCTCCTCGAGTGGGAGCCGCCGTATGCGAAGTGGTTCATCGGCGGGAAGCTCAATGTCTGCTTCAACTGCGTCGACCGCCATGTCGAAGCCGGCAACGGCGGAAAGGTCGCCTACTACTGGGAAGGCGAACCCGAGGGCGAGCGGCGCGAGATCACGTTCGCAGATCTCCAGAGCGAGGTCGTGCAGTTCGCGAATGCGCTGAAGAAGCTCGGCGTGAAGAAGGGCACCCCCGTCGGCATCTACATGGGAATGGTTCCCGAGTTGCCGGTGGCGATGCTCGCATGCACGCGGCTCGGCGCACCGCACACCGTCGTGTTCGGCGGTTTCTCCGCCGACTCGCTCTCGGGTCGCATGAACGACATGGGGTGCGAGATCGTGATCACCCAGGACGAGGGTTGGCGAGGCGGCGCTCCCGTCCCACTGAAGAAGAACACGGACGAAGCACTCGAGCAGTCACCGACGGTGAAGCACTGCGTCGTGTTCCGCCGGACCGACGGTGACATCGAGATGAAGGAAGGCCGTGATCTCTGGTGGCACGACCTGGTCGACGGCGAGAGCACCGATGCGGATTCCTGTCCGTGCGAGCCGATGGACGCGGAGGACCTGCTGTATCTCCTGTACACGAGCGGTACGACCGCGAAGCCAAAGGGGATCGTCCACACGACCGCCGGCTATCTCGTCGGCACGTCGACGACGCACCACTACATCTTCGACGTCAAGCCCGACTCGGTGTACTGGTGCGCCGCGGACATCGGCTGGGTCACCGGGCACAGCTACATCGTGTACGGCCCGCTGTGCAACGGGACGACCGGCGTGATCTACGAAGGCGTCCCGAACTTCCCGGACAAGGACCGCTGGTGGCAGATCGTCGAGCGGTACAAGGTCGACATCCTCTACACGGCTCCGACTGCGATTCGTACGCACATGAAGTGGGGGCCGGAGTTCGCTGAGAAGCACGACCTGTCCACGTTGCGTCTGCTCGGGACGGTCGGCGAGCCGATCAATCCGGAGGCGTGGGTCTGGTACCGCGAGCACATCGGCGGCGACCGCGTGCCGGTGGTCGACACGTGGTGGCAAACGGAGACCGGGATGATCCTGATCACGCCGCTCCCGGGCATCACGACGCTCAAGCCGGGCTCGGCGACGAAGCCGTTCCCGGGCGTCCAGGCCGCGGTCTACGACGAGCAGGGCAACGAGGTCGGTCCCGGGGGCGGGGGTTACCTCGTGATCAAGCGTCCGTACCCTGCGATGTTGCGCGGGATCTACAAGGACGACAAGCGCTACCGCGAGACGTACTGGTCGAAGTACAAGGACGCCTACTTCGCGGGTGACGGTGCACGGATCGATTCGGACGGCGACTTCTGGCTACTCGGCCGTGTCGACGACGTGATGAACGTCTCCGGTCACCGAATCTCGACGATCGAGGTGGAGTCCGCGCTCGTCGACCATCAGGAGGTCGCGGAAGCGGCCGTGTGCGGTCGCAAGGACGCCACGACCGGCCAGGCGATCGTCGCGTACGTGTCGCTGAAGGGCGGCAAGGAAGGCTCCGTCGACAAGCTCGAGGAGCTTCGCAATCACGTTGCGAAGAAGATCGGCCCGATCGCGAAGCCCGCGAACATCGTGTTCACGCCGGAGCTGCCGAAGACCCGCAGCGGCAAGATCATGCGCAGGCTCCTCCGTGACGTTGCCGAGAAGCGGGAGCTCGGCGACACGACGACGCTCGCGGATCCGACTGTCGTCGAGGAGATCAAGACCCGCGCAACCGCGGAAGCGCCGGAGGAGTAACCGAGAGGGTCAGACTCCGGAAGGGGTCTGACCCTCCCTCACTCGAAGAAGCTCACGTGCCGCCCATTTCCGGCCGCTCACGTCTTCGTGGACGGCCATTGCGCCGACGACGTTGCCATGGGCGTCACGTAGCGGCGCCGCAGAGATGCTGACGTCGATCTGCCGCCCGTCTCGCGTCTTCCGAACCACCTCGATCCCCTGAAAGGACTCGCCTTCGAGCACCGGGGCAAGGATGTGCATGAACGCCAAGCCCCCGTCGATCGGCGAGGGCCCGCCCAGCACCTCGTTCGCCTGCCACCCGTAGAGCCGCTCGGCCGCAGCGTTCCACCCACGCACGACGCCGTCGCGATCGATTCGGATGATCGCGAGCGGGGAGCTCGTGACCGTAGCGCGCATCAGCTCGTTCGCTTCCTGCTCGGCGGCCCAGCGGCGCGCGAGCTCGAGTGCGGTCACGGCCTGATTCGCGAACATGCGCAAGACGCGCAGCTTCTCGGGTGAGGGCAACAGGCGGTCGCTCGGATCGTCGGCCCAGATGAATCCGATCGTCTCGGCGCTCTCGTTCCGGAGCGGCACGATCAACCAGTGCCGGTCCCACGCCAGCGGGCCGCGGCCGTTTCGCTGCGATTCGTAATCCGCGCCCGTCGCGCTGCGCGCGAGCGCTTCGTCGCACGGGAGCTGGTAGCAGCCTTCGATCTCGAAGCGAGGCTCGAGCATCGATTCGACGTCTGTCGGGTGAAGACGGATTGAGGGTCCGCACGGGTCGTCATCCCACCCGCACGCCGCAACGGGGAGGAAGCCGTCGCCTTCGCGCAGCTGCACGGACACCCTTTCGAAGCCGAGCGCGCGACCGATGCCCTGTGCGACGGCGTCGAGGACGTCCTCGCGCGCGCCCACCGAGCTCAAACGCGTCGAGACTTCGTGCAGGTGCTCGAGCGCGGCGCGGTGTCGCTGCATCTCCTTGTGTCGTTGTAACTGGTCGATCGCGCGCGCAGCCTGTGCTGCCATCGCAACAACCAGCTCGAGCTCGTCATCCGTGGGAAGCCGTCCGGCGAGAGGCTCGTCGATTGACAGGATCCCGAGCATCCGCCCGCCGGCGTGCGCGAGCGGGACCATCAAGCTGTCCTCTGGATCCCACGCATCGGGATCCTCTGTCGACGTGCCGGCCGGCGTGAAGCTCGGCAGGTCGATGTCGCGCCAGTCGAACTCGCCGTTCCGGACGACGTAGGCGCCTCGACGATAGAAGCGGTCGGCGAGCACGGGCTCCCACGCGCTCCATTCGCTCGTCGTCCCGAGAAGAATGCGGCGCGCATTCTCGTTCCCGAACACCGTCGCGACCTGGAAGTCGTCCCACGCGGGCCGGTAGAGGTTGACGACGACCGTCCGCCAGCCGATTCCGTTCGCGATTGTTTCCGCGATCGAGCTCAGCACGTCTTCGAGCTCGCGCTCGTCGCGCACGAGATTGGCGATCTCCAGCAGCGGCCGCAGCCGCGTCAGCGGTGTGGGTGTTGTGATCGATTGGAGCATGAGTGACGCCGCAATCCGGCTTGGAATCGCCGAACGACCTCATCTTTGCCGAGCTCCAGCAAGCTCGTATCGCTCGAACGGGTGACTCAGCGTGGGGAACGCATTGTGTGCGCTCCGGCGAGAGCGCGGAAGGGATGATTACGCGACTACGCGAGGAGCTTCTCGAAGCGTTCCGCGTCGTCGAACGGGCCGATCACCGCGAGGTTGAGCCCCTGGCCGTCGACCAAGTCGCGCGCGACACGCTTTACGTCGTCGGCCGTCACCTTGTCGAGCTCCTTCAGGATCTCCTCCGGGTCGGGCGTATCGCTTTCGAGCACCTCGCGGCGGAGCCCGAACATGATCAGACCCTGGGGGCTCTCGAGCTGGAGGACAAAGCGTCCTTTCGCAAAGGAGCGTGCCTTCTCGAGCTCGTCGGCCGGAATCGGCTCCTCCGCGACCTTGCGGATCTCGGCCGCGATCGTCGTGACGGCGTCGTCGATCCGGTTGATGTCGACGCCCGCCTGCGCGAACAACGAGCCGGCGTCCGTGTAGCTGTGGTTGACGCCGAAGACGTAGTACGCGAGGCCGCGACGCTCCCGCACCTCGGTGAACAGACGCGCCGACATCCCGCCGCCCAGGATCGTCGCGAGCACCTGCAGCGGATAGCGATCGGGATGCTCGAGCGGATAGCTGTAGACACCGAGCGTGACGTGGGCCTGATCGGACTGCTTCGTATAGAGCTTGACCTGGGAACTGTTCGCGCCGTCGAGGCGGGTTGGGTCCGGCTCTCCGGTCTTCGCTGCAGGCAGATCTCCCAGCAGCTCGTCGAGCTTCTCCTCCAAGCCGTCGCCGATTGCGCCCCCGACGCCGACGACCATGCGCTCCGGCTTGTACCAGCGCTCGACATACTCGCGGAAGGTGTCGTGCGTCGCACTTCGCACCGTCTCCTTGCGTCCGATGATGTCCCAGCCGAGCGGCTGATCCCCGTACAGCAACTCTTCGTAGACACCACCGATGAAGTCGCGCGGAGTGTCGAAGTACATGTTCATCTCCTCGATGATCACGCCCTTCTCGCGCTCGATCTCGTCCTCTGCGAACTTCGCGTTGCGGAGCATGTCGACGAGGACGTCGAGCGCGATGTCGCGCGACTCTGCCGCGCATTTCACGTAGTACCCCGTGTACTCCTTGCCGGTGAAGGCGTTGAACTCGCCGCCGATCGCGTCGATCTCCTTCGAGATGTCGCGCGCGGTCGGGCGCTTCTCCGTCCCCTTGAAGAACATGTGCTCGGAGAAATGGGCGATCCCATTCGTGTCGGGCGTCTCGTAGCGCGAGCCGGCAGCGAGCATGATCGCGCAAGTCACCGATTGCACCGACGGCATCGGGGCGGTGAGGATGCGGAGGCCGTTGTCGAGCCGGTCCAGCTGGTACGTAGCCATGCGCTCGATGCTACCCGCCGCTGAGCGCCGTGATCGCCTCCAACAGACCGTCGACTTCGCGTTCCGTGTTGTAGTGGACGATCCCCGCGCGGATCGCGCCCGCGTCTCCGAGACCGAGGCGCTTCATGACCTCCACCGCGTAGTAGTTCCCCTGCCACACGGCGAAGCCCGCGTCGCCGAGGCGCGTCGCCGCCTCGCGCGTCGGGATGCCTTCGACGTTGAACGCGAATGTGGCGACCCGTCCCTCCATCGTCGGCAGGCCGTAGAGCGTCGCGTTCTCCGGTAGCCCTGCGAGGAATCGGCCGCCCAGCTCTCGCTCGTGTGCGCGGATCGCATCCCACCCGATCGACTCGATGTATTCCACCGCTGCGACGAAGCCCGCGAGGAGCTCGTGCGGCATCGTTCCGGTCTCGAAGCGATGGCCGAGCGGCACGTCCGCGGCGGGACGAACCTTGTACGGCCGCCACGATTCGAGCAGCTGGCTGCGTCCGAACGCGAGTCCGAGATGCGGCCCGAAGTACTTGTACGGGGAGCAGATCAGGACGTCGACCCCGAGGTCCGCGACGTCGATCGGTCCGTGCGGCGCGTAGTGGACAGCGTCGGCCCACGCGAGCGCGCCGGCGCCGTGCGCGAGCTCCACGATGCGCTTCATCTCCGTCACCGTCCCGACGGCGTTCGACGCGACGGGGAAAGCGACAACGCGCGTCCGCTCCGAGAGGAGACGCTCGAGGTCGTCGAGATCGATCGTCGTGTCTTCATGGATGTCGACGAAATGGACGCGCAGGTCGAGGTCGTGCGCTAGCTCGAGCCACGGAGAAACGTTCGCGTCGTGATCGAGCTTCGTGACGAGGACTTCGTCGCCGGACCTCCATGTGCGCGCGGCGGCGCGCGTCAGCGCGAAGTTGAGCGTCGTCATGTTCGCTCCGAAGATCGTCTCCTCCGGTGAGCACCGCAGGAACTCCGCGGCCGTCAGGCGCGCCTGTGCGACGAGCCCCTCGGTGCGCCGACTCGTCTCGTAAGGCCCGCTGACATTTGCATTGGACTCGCGGTAGTAGCTCGAGATCGCCTCGATGACGGTGTCCGGCACCTGTGTCCCGCCGGGACCGTCGAAGAACGCAAGCGGTTGTCGGAGGGCTGAGAACCGCGCGCGGATGGCCTCGACGTCGAACGCAACGGTTGACATCGTCATCACGCTACTACGATTCGAATGTGAGTCCGGCGACGATGGAACGTGTGGACCGCGGCAGCGGCACGGGCACCGGCGCGCCGTGGAACGTGATCGTCTTGAACGACAGCCACAACACCTTCCAAGGCGTGGCGTTCGCGCTCTCGTCGACGCTGCCCGACGTGTCCTACGATCGAGGGCTGGCGCTGGCCGACCGGATCCACAACTCCGGCCGTGCGATCGTATGGTCGGGACACAAGGAGCTCGCCGAGCTTTACTGGGAGACACTGCAGGGACACGGGCTCACGCTTGCCCCCCTCGAGCGTGTTTGATCTTTCCGTCCGGCCGCAGGCCTAGTGTGCGGGAATGCGACGACTTCGGCCGCTGAGCGAGGGTGAGTGTTACGCCCGGTGTTACGGCGGTTGGGATGTGACCGTGCGGGTCGTGCGACTGGAACCTCGCCGCCCTCGGCATCAGGTCCTGCTGGAGGGCGAGGCACTGCGGCGCCGCTTCGAGGAAGCGCTCGACGCGCGTGACCCGGACGCCGTCGCCGAGGAAGCCGCCTAGCTCAGCGGTCCCGGACGTCCTCGCGCCGGGACTGCGCGTGATCTTCTGCGGAATCAACCCCGGCCGCGTGTCCGCGGCCGCGGCCGCGCACTTCGCCAATCCGCGCAACGACTTCTGGCGACTGCTTCGCGCCGCCGGTTTCACTTCGAGGCTGTACGCGCCGCAGGAGCAGTTCGCCGTGCTCGAGGAAGGAATTGGATTGACGAACGCGGCCTATCGGACAACGCCCGGCTCGGGTGACTTGCGCCGAGCGGACTTCGCCGATGCCGCCGCACGGTTAGAACGGCTCGCGCGTGAGCTGACGCCGGCGTGGATTGCGTTCGTCGGGAAGGAGGCATACCGCGGCGCCTTCGGCGAGCGTCCTGATTTCGGCGTGCAGGAGCGTCAGCTCGGCGAGACGCGCCTGTTCGTCCTACCGTCGACGTCACCGGCGAATGCCGCGGTGCCGTGGGCCGAACGCCTGCGCTGGTTCCGTGCGCTTGCCGACCGTCTCTCGGCGATTACCCGCGCCAGCGGTTCGTGATCGGCGTGCGCCGGTCTCGGCCGAAGGCCTTCGGGCGCAGCTTCACGCCCGGCGGTGCCTGACGCCGCTTGTACTCCGCGCGGTCGATCATCGCGACGGCGCGCTCGACGACGTCCTTGTCGAAGCCGTCCGTGCTCAGCTCCTCGAGCGTGCGGTCGTGCTCGACGTACTGCTCGAGCACCTTGTCGAGCTCCGGGTAGGGCGGCAGAGAATCTTCGTCGAGCTGGTTGTCGCGGAGCTCGGCACTCGGTGCGCGATCGATGATGCTCTGCGGGATCAGCTCCTCTCCAGAGCGGTCGTTCAACCAGCGCGCAAGGCGAAAGACGTCGGTCTTGTACACGTCTTTCAGCAACGCGAAGCCGCCGGCCATGTCCCCGTAGAGCGTCGCGTAGCCGACCGAGAGCTCCGACTTGTTGCCGGTCGCAACGAGCATCCAGCCGAATTTGTTCGACAACGCCATCAAGAGCACGCCACGCGCGCGAGCCTGAATGTTCTCCTCCGTGAGGTCGGGATCATGGCCCGTGAACGGCTCGGCGAGCAGACGGTCGAATGCGTCGACGACCTCTGTGATCGGAAGCTCCAGATAAGGACAGCCGAGCGATTCAGCGAGGCGCTTCGCATCCGTCCGCGTTCCTTCGGACGAGTAGCGTGACGGCATCGAAACGCAGTGCACACGTTCGGGCCCGAGTGCCTCTGCGGCCAGGGCCACGGTTACAGCTGAGTCGATCCCACCGCTGATTCCGACGACGACGCCGTTTCGGAACCCGTTCTTCTCGACGTAGTCGTGGAGTCCGAGTTCGAGCGCGAGCCGCATCTGTTCGAGCTCGTCGAGGAACGGGGTGATGTTGCCTTCCGCGCGTGTGCCGTTCGCCGGCGGCTTCTCGCTCCCAACGTGAACGACGGCCACATGAAGAGCGTCCTCTCGTTCGCGGGCGAGCGCACGCCGGCGCACATCGCGCAGCCGCCGGCCCACAACCTCCTTCGGATCGAGGTCGACGATGAGAAGGGTCTCCTCGAAGCCGGGCGCACGTGCACGCACGGTGCCCTCGTCGTCGATGACGCACGAATGTCCGTCGAAGATCAGCTCGTCCTGCCCGCCGACCGCATTGCAGAACGCCACGAAGCAGGAGTTGTCTCGCGCGCGCGTGACGAACATCTCCTCGCGCTCGCGCTCCTTGCCGACGTGGTACGGCGACGCGGAGATGTTCACCAGGAGCTCTGCGCCGCCAAGCGCGAGATCCGTCGCCGGAGGGCCGGGCTGCCACATGTCTTCGCAAACAGTCGGACCGATCAGTGTCTTTCCGAGCTCGAGCAGGATGAGATCCCGTCCCGGTGCGAAGTAACGGTCTTCGTCGAAGACGCCGTAGTTCGGAAGGAAGCGCTTGCGATAGATCGCTTTCACTTCCCCGCCCGCGCAGACGGCGCATGCGTTGAAGAGATCGCGATCGAAGTGCGGCGTCCCGATGAACGCAGCGACACCGCGGCACGCTCGGGCGATCTCGTCGAGCTTCCGTTCGGCGGCGCGAATAAACCCGGGCCGCAGGAGGAGGTCCTCGGGCGGATAGCCGGTGACGATCAGCTCCGGGAAGAGGACGACGTCCACGCCGTGCCGTTTCGCCTCGTCGATGCGCTCGACGACGCGCTCCGCGTTACCGTCGAGGTCGCCGACGACGGAGTTGATCTGGGCGAGCCCGAGTCTCACGCCTTCAGTTTACGCCTCTGAAGCGAAAACTGCCGGAGCTCAGCCGCGGCGGCCGAACTGAAGCACGTACAGCCAGACGTCCGCCGCTCCGAAGAGCGAACGCGCGTGGATGACCGCGATTCCCGTCTGCCGCCAATCGCGTCCCAGCAGGTTTGCGCGATGCGGCGGCGAGCGGAGCCACGCTGCAATTGCAGCGTTCGTCGACCCCAGCGACCCCTGGCCCCAGTAGAGGTTCTCACCGACTGCGACGCGGCCGCGCAGGTATCCGACCTGCTGGAACGTCCGTGTGAACGACGTCCCACACGGCGTGTGAGAGAAGCTCGCGCACCGGCGGATATCGGCCGCCTTCAAAGCCGCGGAGCGATCCAGCGTGGACGAGAGACTGAGTGGCGCCAGGCCGTGCTGCGCGCGGGTCGAGTTCACGAGCGCAAAAAGATTCGCCTGCGTCGAAGGCGCACCCTGTGCGCTCGGCACAACGATCACGGAAAGTGCGATCGCTGCGACGATTGCGACGAACGATCCCCCGGTATTTCTCATCGTGCGTCGTCTGGATGATGCCTACGGGATCGGACTCCCTAACTCGTGCATGCGAATCCTTACTTTCGGGATTCCAAAACGGCCTCCTGTGAAAGGACGTAAAGAAAATCCTGCACATGCACGTCAAATGACGCGCGCGATCTCGTCCAGGGAGTCAGGATTCTCCAAGGACGAGAGGTCGCCAGGATCCGTACCGAGCACGCGTGCACGAACGGCGCGTCGAACGATTTTCGCACTTCGTGTCTTTGGCAACGAGGATACGAACACGATTCGATCAGGCCTGAAGGCCTTCCCAAGCTCTGCGGCGACCGTGCTGCCGACTTCGCGGCCGAGCGCTTCGTTGCTTTCGACTTCCGGTTTCGCAACGCAGAAGATCCACGCAACCTCGCCCTTGACGTCGTGAGGCACGCCGATCGCGGCAGCCTCCGCGACTGCTGGATGTGACACCGCAGCGCTCTCCAACTCCGCCGGCCCGATGCGCTTGCCGGCGATGTTGAGCGTGTCGTCGGAACGCCCGTGCAAGAACCAGTAGCCGTCCTCGTCGACAGAGGCCCAGTCACCGTGCGTCCAGACGCCGGGAAACCGACGCCAGTACGAATCGAGATAGCGCTCGTCGTCACGCCAGATCCCGCGTGTCATTCCGGGCCACGGCCGCCGACACACGAGCTCGCCGACCTCGCCCCGCAACGGATTGCCGTCGGTGTCGACGACGTCCATGTCCTGACCTAGTGCCGGAAAGCCGAGCGCGACCGGCTTGATCGGCTCGGTCACGCACGTCGTGAGGAAGCACGCGCCGACCTCCGTGCCGCCGGAGATGTTCACGATCGGAGCGCGGCCGCCGCCGACGCGATCGTTCAGCCACAGATACGGATCGCGGTTCCACGGCTCGCCGGTCGTCGTGATCGTGTGCAGGGACGACAGATCGGTGCGCGGGTCCCCTTTCGGGATGAGCGCACGAACGAGAGTCGGTGAGATGCCGAGCATCGTCACACGCTCCGCTTCGATCAATCGCCAGATGCGGTCCGCCGGCCAGTCGGGTGCGCCCTCCGCGTAGACGACCGTTGCGCCGAGCGCACCGCAACCGACGACGGTCCACGGTCCCATGATCCAGCCCATGTCGGTCGCGAAATGGACGCGGTCGCGTGCGCAGATGTCGGACTGATACGCGGCCTCGCGCGCGATCGAGACGAGGAAACCTCCGTGGACATGGAGCGCTCCTTTTGGCCGGCCGGTCGTACCAGAGGTGTACGCGAGGAGATACGGATGCTCGGAGTCGAGCGCGAGCGGCTCGAGCGTTGCCGGATGCGCGCGGACCTCCTCCGACCAGTCGCCCGTCGCGCGGTCCCACGTCAGAACCTCTTCGACCGACGGTGCGCCTCTCAGCGCGTCCTCGAGGATTCCCTGCATGTCGATTCGCGTGCCGCGACGAAGCGACCAGTTCGCGGCGAGAACGACTTTCGCCTGCGCGTCGTGCAGGCGCGCTGCAATCGCCGGCGCCGCGAAGCCGGAGAAGATCGGCACCTGGACCGCGCCGATGTGTGCGCAAGCGTGGGAGGCAACGGCTGCGGCCGGGCTCATCGGCATGTAGATCCCCACGCGACCGCCGGGCTCGACGCCGAGATCGACGAGTGTCTCGGCGAGCTTCGTCACGGCACGCGAGAGCTTCGCCCAGGTGAGCGACGCGCGGGCTCCGTCCTCGCCGAGGAAAACCGCGGCTTCGTCCTCGGCGCGGTCGCGCACCCATTTGTGGACGCAGTTCCAAGCGACGTTCAGCTCGCCGCCGACGAACCACGTCGCCCACTCGATGCCGCGCGAGGTGTCGACGACGCGCTCCCACGGGGCGAAGAACTCGAGGCCGAGGTCGTCGACCACCTCGGGCCAAAAGCGGTCCGGAGCCTCGACGGAGATTCGGTGGAGGTCGGCGTAGCGCTCGACGCCCAGCCTCTGCATCAGCCGCGTGACGTTCGCGCGGTCTCGGAACTCCGCCGACGGCGTCCAGACGAACTCGGCCACTGCGTCAGGCTATTTGACGAGCCTTGCTAGCGCTCACTAACCTAGTGGGGACTAACTTCGTCCGAAAGGAGTCCATGAAGGCACGCATCTTCGCACCGGAGTTTCGCAAGTGGTGGACGCTGGCGGCCGTCGCCGTCGGGCTCTTCATGATCATGTTGGACAACACCGTGGTGGTGGTGGCGCTGCCCTCGATTCAGAGCAGCCTGCACATCAGCACCTCAGAGCTCGAGTGGGTGATGAACGCCTATGCACTGACGTTCGGCGTCTTGCTGCTCACCGGCGGAAAATTGGCCGACCTCCTGGGTCGGCGCTCGATCTTCATCGTCGGCCTCGTCATCTTTACGGCCGCCTCGCTCTGGTGCGGCCTGGCCGGTGGAGCGAGCTCGCTGATCGCAGCGCGCACCGTGCAGGGCGTCGGTGCTGCGCTGATGAATCCGGCGACGCTGTCGATCATCACGGCGACGTTCCCACCTCGGCAGCGTGGGACGGCCATCGGTATCTGGGCCGGCGTCTCCGCGCTCGCTTTGGCATTCGGGCCGCTCGTGGGCGGGTTGCTCACCCAGAAGATCAACTGGAGTTGGATCTTCTTCATCAACATTCCCGTCGGCGTCGCAGGCGTGATCGCGGCGCGCATCTTCATCGACGAGACGCGGGACACGTCCCGTGATCAGCGGCTCGATCTGCCCGGCCTCGTGACCTCCGGCGTCGGTTTATTCGCGCTGACGTACGCACTTATCGAGACGAACACGTACGCGTGGGGCTCGACGCGCGTCCTGACGCTGCTAGGAATTGCGGTGCTCGCGCTCGCGGCGTTCGCCGTCCTCGAGTTGCGTCAGCGAATCCCGATGCTCGATCTGGGGTTGTTCCGGAACCCGACCTTCGCGGGAGCGAACACCGTGATGTTCCTCGTCGGGCTCGCGATGTTCGGGATCTTCTTCTACAACTCCCTGTTCCTACAGCGCGTCCTGCACTACGGCGCAATCAAGACAGGGGCGACCTTCCTGCCGATGACGGTCCTGATCATGTTCGTCGCTCCGGTGGCGGGAAAGTTCACCGACCGTGTTGGGCCTCGCTGGCTGATGGGCGCGGGGATGACCCTGCTCGCGGGCTCGCTGCTTCTCTTCGGCATGCTCGACGCGAGCTCGTCGTGGTGGAACATCCTCCCGG
>Ga0209577_10004960_pt1 | contig 12458 bp, 12 predicted proteins | sample GraSoiAngelo_109_FD_185874 | JGI IMG/M metagenome (GOLD analysis project Ga0209577, IMG submission 185874) | Grasslands soil microbial communities from the Angelo Coastal Reserve, California, USA - 14_0903_12_20cm (SPAdes) (version 2) | ecosystem: Environmental > Terrestrial > Soil > Grasslands... | reverse complement strand
CGCGCCGGCCCGATCCCGAGCCGGTCGCCGAGCCGGAGCCGCTGCCCGCACCGCCGGAGCCCGAGCCCGAGCCCGAGCCGACGCCGGTCGCGGTCGAAGAGCCCGTCGCCGAACCGGAGCCCGAGTTCGAACCAGTGTCAGACACAACCCCGGTGTCTGACACCCGCGAGCCTCAGCAGTGGAACGTCTGGGAGATCGAGCGCGCCCTGCGCGCGAGCGGCGAGTCGAACGAGGAGCGTGACTTCCTGCTCATCTACCTGCGCGACTACGCCGGTCCCGACGGCGTGCTGCCGCTCGACTTCGACGAGCTCGTCCGTGAGTCGTTCCCGGACGTCGTGGGAACGCCGACGGGATGAGGCCCCGTCTCGCGCAGCGCGAGGTCGCGCTCGCGGGGCTCGCGCTGCTCGCCGTTGCCGTGTCGCTCGCCGTCACGGCACAGACGCGCGACAAGACGAGCACCGCGCCGGAACCGGAAGGCTCCTACACCGCGCTCGCCGGCTCGAGCGGGCCGGCGGCGTTCGGCCGCCGCACCGCGTGCGGGGGCGTCATCCATCCCGACACCGTCGGCGTCGCGCATCCGACGCTCCCGTGCGGCGCGCGCGTCTTCATCACCTACCGCGGCCAGACCGTGCTGACGCAGGTGATCGACCGCGGTCCGTACGTGCCGGGCCGCAAGTTCGACCTGACCGACGCGCTCGCGCGCAAGCTCGGCCTACGAAATGTCCAAGAGATTCACTGGGCCTATGCCCGATCCGGTTGACCGCGGCTATTGTGCGAGCGAGTGCTCGATCTCGTTCGTGTGCCGCGTATCCATGTAGAACCAACACCATGTGAAAGGGAGCCCGCGTCGGGAATAGGCGCCTCGCGTCCGACGTCCCGCACGGCACCCACCTGGCTTGTCCAGGTTCACACGGACGTGGCCGAATCGGCGAGATCGGAGCACGGTGAGGGGAGCTTCGGCTCCCCTCACGACTACTCTGGGTAGATGCTCGAGCTGTACGGAGACTCCGCGCGCGGCGCCGACTGGGCGGCCGTGCGCCTGCGTGTCGACGGCGACACGATCGTCGAGGCGGACGCGCCCGGCGTCGCCGAGGACCTGCGCGGCCTGACGCTCCTCGAAGCGGCGGCGGTCGGCGGCGAGATGCTGCCCGTCGACGCGCTTGCCAACGCGATCGGCCCGGCGCTCACCGCGCCCGCCGATGCGCTGCGCGTTGCGGTCGCGATGAGCGGCGGGGTCGACAGCGCGGTCACGCTCCTCAAGGCGGGCGAGCACGCGGTCGGCGTGACGCTGCGGCTCTGGCTCGATCCCGACGGTCCGAACGCGGAGCGCGCATGCTGCTCGCCGAGCGCGGTGATCGCGGCGCGCGAGACGTGTCACGCGCGCCGGCTGCCGCACGTCACGCTCGACCTGCGCGAGGAGTTCCGCCGCGCGATCGTGACGCCGTTCGTGCGCGGGTACGCGCGCGGAGAGACTCCAAACCCGTGCATCCGCTGCAACGGCGCGTTTCGCTTCGGCGAGCTGCTCGCCTTCGCAGCGCGCGTCGGCGCCTCGCGGCTCGCGACGGGCCACTATGCGCGCATCGTCGAGCACGAGGGCCGGCTGCTGCTCGCGCGCGCGGTCGATCCGGCGAAGGACCAGAGCTACATGCTCGCGACCCTCGATCCCGCGAAGCTCGAGCGGCTGTGGTTCCCCCTCGGCGAGCAGACGAAGGAGCAGACGCGCGCCGAGGCGGCCGCCGCCGGCCTGGCCGCCGCGACGCGCGCCGACAGCCAGGAGGCGTGCTTCCTCGCCGGTGACGACTACCGCACGTTCCTCGCGCGCCACGGGCTCGAGGCGAAGCGCGGAGCGTTCGTCGACGCAGCCGGGACGCAGCTCGGCGAGCACGACGGCCACTGGGGCTTCACGCCCGGCCAGCGCCGCGGGCTCGGCATCTCCGCGGCGGAGCCGCTGTACGCGATCGACACCGACGCCGCGTCGAACACCGTCGTCGTCGGGCCGAGGTCGGCGCTCGCGCGGACGCAGGTCTCCGTGCGCGGGCGGCTCTTCAGCGCCGTCGGCCACGCCGACGCGAAGCTCCGCTACCGCTCGCCGGCCGTCGGCGCCACCGTCGAAGAGACCCCTTCGGGATTCAGCCTCGTCCTGGACGAGCCGGCCTTCGGCGTCGCCCGCGGACAGGCCGCCGTGCTCTACGACGGCGACGTGGTCGTCGGGTCCGGCCTGGTGACGTCCGCAGGGTCCCACTAGGCTTCGCCTCCGTGGTCGTCGCTTTCTCCTCTGGGGATCTCGCGTATCTCGCGCTCGCCCTTTTCCTGGTTGCAATCGGCCTAGGACTTGGCTGGGCTTTTCTGCGGTTGGCCGTAACTTTTGACCGACTTTCTTCGTTGATCCGTGGGGCAGAGCGTGAAGTGCTTCCGGTGATCAACAAGGTCGGAGGTTCGGTGGATCGGGTCAACGCACAACTCGACAAGCTCGACACGGCGACGGACAGCGCGGTGGACGCGGTCGTCGCGGTCGACGAGGCCGTTCGCACGGTCAGCTACGCGGTCAAGACGCCGGTGCAGAAGCTCGCCGGTCTCTCGGCCGGCGTCTCGCATGGCTGGGCGTCGCTTCGCACGCGCCGTAGCTGGCGCGAGGCTGTCGACGAGGGCAAGGCCGCCGCCGAGCGCAAGGAACGCGATCTCGACGAGGAGCTCAAGGCGACCCACGATGGCTGACGAGATCACGCTCACACTTCCGCGCGATCACGACTTCCATCGCGTTGCGCACCTCGTGCTCGGCGGTCTCGCGGTGCGCATGGACCTGACGATCGAGAACCTCGAGGACCTCGAGCTTGCGCTCGACGCGATCCTCGGCCGCACCGACCCGGAAGCGGGCGACATCACGGTGCAGATGGCGTTGCGCGAGGGCGCGCTCGAGACGAGCGTCGGCCCGCTGACCGCGACGCTGCTCGACGAGATCGAGCAGGAGCAGAACGGCGCCTTGAGCCTGCGCCGGCGCGTTCGTTCATCTGACGAAGAAGGTCTCGGCTCGTGGGGGAGAGCGACAAGATCCTGCTCAGGCGGTATCACGAGGAAGGCGACCTCGCCGCTCGTGAGCAGCTGATCGAGCAGTACATGTCTTTGGTGCGCTCGCTCGCGCGCCGCTACAGCTACCGCGGCGAGCAGCTCGACGATCTCGTGCAGATTGGGTCGATCGGCCTGATCAAGGCGATCGACCGCTTCGACCTCTCGCGCGGCGTCGAGCTGACGACGTACGCGACGCCGAACATCATCGGCGAGATCAAGCGCCACTTCCGCGACCGCGGCTGGGCGGTGCGCGTGCCGCGCGGCCTGCAGGAGCTGAACGTGCAGCTCTCGAAGCTCGTCGAAGGGCTGACCGTGCAGCTCGGCCGGTCGCCGACGATCCCGGAGCTCGCGAAGGCGGCCGGCGTCGAAGAGGAAGAAGTGCTGGAGGCGCTCGAGTCCGGACGCGCGTACTCGTCGCTCTCGCTCTCGACCGGCGGCGGCTCAGAGGACGGTGAGGACCTCGACCCGCTCGAGTCGCTCGGCGAGGTCGAGCACCAGTACGAGGTCTCCGAGGACCGCGCGGTGCTCGCGCCCGGCTTCAAGGTGCTCGACGAGCGCGAGCGGCGCATCCTGCACCTGCGCTTCTTCGAAGGCCTGACGCAGTCGCAGATCGCACAGCAGATCGGCATCTCGCAGATGCACGTCTCGCGGCTGATCCGCCGCGCGCTCGAGAAGATCCGCGACGAGATCGCCGCCGAAGAGCTCGATCCCGACCGCGCCGCCTGATTCGTCTTTTCGATACGTGCGCCTGAGCGCGGGCGGCGCGCCGTAAGGTCGCCGCATGCTGCACGTGCACGAGTGGGGCTCGGACGGCGACGTCCCCGTCGTGTTCTGGCACGCACTCGGGCCGGAGCAGTCCGGCGCGTATTTCGCAGACGCCGCGCAGCGCCTCGCCGGCGCGGGCTTCCACGTCCTGGCGGTCGACGGCCCCGGCTTCGGGAAGACGCCGGTCCTCCCGGCCGAGGAGTACGCGCTGGGCTCGCTCGCCGGCCGCCTCGACGAGCTGATCGACGAGCGCGAGCTCGACCGGCCCGTGCTGGCCGGCCATTCGTGGGGCGGGGCCGTCGCCATGACGTACGCGGCGACGCATCCCGACGACGTGCGCGCGCTCATCCTGTTCGACAGCGGCCATCTCGACTACGCGGAAGTCGAAGACGTCGACGCGCTTCAGTTCCCCGACAACGCGCAAGGCCGCGCGATGCGCGGGCTGCTCGAGCCGATGAGCCCGCACTGGCCGGTGGTCGCCCGGCACGAGATCCCGACGCTCGTCTTCCTCGCGACCGAGCCGCCACACGGCGACACGAACCGCGCGCACGTCGCGAGGTTCGAGGCGGCGATGCCGCACGCCGAGATCCACTGGCCGCCGGGGTCGACGCACGGCATCGTCGAGGACCTCGGGCCGTCGCTCGGCGACGACCTCGCCTGCTGGCTGGTCGAACAGGGGCTCTGAGGCATGAACCTGGTTCGCTCCGCGAACCAGGTTCAAGGGTTTCGCCCTCCGTACACTGTCGTCGCGATGGCGATGACGACGAACGAGCTGCGCGAGGCCTTCCAGAGCTTCTACGAGGAGCGCGGTCACCTGCGCGTGCCGTCGCACTCGCTGATCCCGCCGGCGGACGACCCGACGACGCTGTTCATCGTCGCCGGCATGCAGCAGTTCAAGCCGTACTTCCTGCGCACGAAGGAGCCGCCGCGCGACCGCGTCGTCAGCGTGCAGAAGTGTCTGCGCGCGGGCGGCAAGGACACCGACCTCGAGGACGTCGGGCGCACCGATCGCCACAACTCCTTCTTCGAGATGATGGGCAACTTCTCGTTCGGCGACTACTTCAAGGACGAGGCGGTCGACTACGCGTGGGAGTTCGTCACGACCGTCCTGAAGCTCGACCCCGAGCGCCTGTGGGTGACCGTGCACGAAGGGAATCCGGCCTACGAGCTCGGCGAGGACACGGTCGCAATCGAGGCGTGGAAGCGCGTCGGTGTTGCGCCGGAACGGATCGTGCGGCTAGGCGACGACAACTTCTGGAGTGCGGCAGACACGGGGCCGTGCGGGCCCTGCACCGAGATCTTCTTCGAACGCGGCGAGGAGCATGCGTGCGGCGACCCCGCCTGCCAGCCCGGTCACTGCGACCGCTACTACGAGTTCTACAACCTCGTCTTCATCCAGTACGACCTGCAGCCGGGCAACTCACTCGTCCCGCTGCCGAACGCGAACGTCGACACGGGCATGGGCGTCGAGCGCACGGCGTGCGTGCTGCAGGACGTCGGCTCGAACTACGACACCGACGGCTTCCGCGTGATCATGGACTGGATCGAGCAGCAGTCCGGCGTCGGCTACCACGACAGCGAAGTCGCGACGAAGGCGCACCGCGTGATCGCAGACCACGGCCGCGCCGTCAGCTTCCTGATCGCCGAGGGCATCGCCCCGTCGAACGAAGGGCGCGGCTACATCTGCCGCCGCCTGCTGCGCCGCGCGATCCAGCACGCGAACCGCATCGGGCTGAAGGATCTCTACCGCCTCCCGGCGATCGTGATCGAGCAGATGGGCGACGCGTATCCCGAGCTGAAGGAGCACGCCGGCGAGATCGAGCGCGTCGTGCGCACGGAGGAGGAGCGCTTCTCCGAGACGCTCGCGCGCGGCATGAAGATCTTCGACGAGCTCGCCGGGAAGCCCGGCATCACGGCCGACGACGCGTTCACGCTCGCCGCGACCTACGGCTTCCCAATCGAGTTGACGGTCGAGCTCGCCGAGGAGCGCGGCCAGACGGTCGACGTCGACGGTTTCTGGGGGAAGATGGAGGAGCACCGTGAGGTCTCGCGCGCGAGCGGCGAGAGCACGATGCAACAGATCGCCGCCCAGCTCGTCGCGCCGGGGATCCGCCAGAGCGAGTTCGTCGGCTACTCGAAGACGTCCGTGCTCACCTCGGTGCTCGAGAGCGCGCCGCTCGACGACAGTCGCCAGCTCGTGAAGCTCGAGCAGTCGCCGTTCTACGCGGCGGGCGGCGGCCAGGTCAGCGACAACGGGACGATCGCCGTCGACGGCGAGGACCAGCGGTTGGCGGTCGGCGACGTGCTCAAGTTCGGCGACGACCAGGTGATCGTGCTCGAGCTGAACGGCCACGCGCCGCTCGCGCCCGGCACCCGGGTCGAGGCGACGGTCAGCTGGTCCGACCGCCACCCGACGATGGCGAACCACACCGCGACGCACCTGCTGCACCAGGCGCTGCGCGACGTGCTGGGCGACCACGTGAAGCAGGCCGGCTCGGCCGTGCGCCCCGACAAGCTCCGCTTCGACTTCACGCACGAGAAGCAGCTGACGCCGGAGGAGAAGGAGCGCGTCGAGCGCATCGTGAACGAGAAGGTCTTCGAGGCGATCCCGGTGCGGACGTTCGTCACGCCGATCGAAGAGGCGCGCAAGCTCGGGGCGATGATGCTCTTCGGCGAGAAGTACGGCGACGAGGTGCGCGTCGTCGAGATCGGCGACTTCTCGACCGAGCTCTGCGGCGGCACGCATGTGCGCTCGACGGCGGAGATCGGCCCGTTCGTGATCACGAGCGAGGGCTCCGTGGGCTCCGGCGCGCGGCGCATCGAGGCGGTGACCTCCGGCGAGGCCTGGACGTTCCTCGAGGGGCAGCGCAAGGAGCTCGTCGCCGTGCAGGCCGAGCTGGCGCAAGCGCGCCGCGACGCGAAGAAGCCGAAAGCCGACACGGGCATCGACATCACGTGGCAGGACAAGCAGGGTCGTGTCTTCGTCGCGCAGGTCAAGGGAGCGAGCGGAAGCGCGCTCCGCGACTTCTCCGACCAGGTGCGCCAGCGAGAGGATGCGCTCGCCGTCGTCCTCGCATCGGCGGACGAGGGCAAGGTCGCGCTCGTGGTCAACCTCGACAAGTCGCTCACCGATCTCGACGCGGTCGCGATCGTGCGCGAGCTCGGGCCGATCATCGGCGGCGGTGGCGGCGGCCGCCCGACGCTCGCCGAGGCCGGCGGCAAGAACGTCGGCGCCGTGCGCGACGCGCTCGAGGCCGGCCGCGACAAGCTCGCCGCTTCGATCAGTTGAAGGTTCTCGCACTCGACTTCGGCTCCGCGCGGACGGGCGTCGCGGTCTCCGACCCGACGGGCACCGTCGCACGGCCGGTGACGACGGTTGAGCGCGCCGCGACCGACGCCGGCTTTGCGAAGCTGCTCGAGGTGATCGCCGCGGAAGAGCCCGAGGTCGTCGTCGTCGGCCTCCCGTTGACGCTCCGCGGCGAGCACGGCGAGCAGGCACAGGAGACGTCTGCGTTCGTCGAGCGCCTGCGCGCGGCGATCTCCACGCCGGTCGAAACCTACGACGAGCGCTTCACCTCGGTCCTCGCGGGCGGCGACGACGCGCGCGCCGCGGCCCACCTCCTCTCGAGCTACCTGGAGCGATGGCAGAACGCCCGCCCTTGATGCCGGTGCGGCGGCCGCGCGGGCCGTCGCCGGAGGAGGTCCGCCGCCGGCGCATCGCCGCGCTCGGCGCGATCCTCGTCGGGCTGATCGCGGTCGTGGTCGCGATCGTCGTCGCGCTGCCGCACGTCACGCACAAGAGCGCGCCGACGACCACGGCGATCGCGGCGCCCAAGCCGTTCAAGATCATCTTCCCGGAGGGCTTCACGCGCGCCCAGATGGCGCAGCGCGTCGGCGTAGTCGCGAAGATCGCCGAGCGGAAGAGCCACAAGGCCGTCGCGCTCGCCCCGAAGACCTATGCCGCCGCGACGCACCGGGCGACGATCCCCTGCTTCACGCCGCACCGGCAGACGAACCTCGAAGGGTTCCTCTTCCCGGCGACCTACGACTTTCTCGGCACGACGACGTCGCGGCAGCTCGCGCAGGACCAGCTGCAGGCCTTCTGCGACAACTGGAAGACGGTCAACCTTGCGTACGCGAAGACGAAGAACTTGACGCCCTACGATGTGCTCATCATCGCGTCGATGGTCGAGAAGGAGACGCTCGCGCCGGACGAGCGGCCGCTCGTCGCGGCAGTGATCTACAACCGGTTGCACGCGCGCATGCCGCTCGGGATCGACGCGACCCTGCGCTACGGGCTGAACATCCCGCCGACGAAGTCGATCCTCGAGTCGCAGCTGCAGAGCGACAACCCGTACAACTCGCGCAAGCTGGCCGGCCTGCCGCCGACGCCGATCGCGAACCCGGGGCTCGCGTCGATCCAGGCGGCGGCGCACCCCGCGAAGGTCGACTACCTCTACTTCGTGCGCAAGCCCGACAAGCAGCATCACTTCTTCACGGCCAGCGCATCGGCGTTCGCGCAGTACGAGTGCGCGCACGGCTACGGCTGTTAGCCGTGGAAAACGTCGCGCTCCTCGGCCACCCGGTCGCGCACTCGCTCTCGCCGCGCATGCAGAACGCAGCGTTCGCCGCGCGGGCGCTCGACTGGCACTACTCCGCGTTCGACGTCGAGGACCCTGTCGCGGCGGTCGCGGCGCTGCGCACGCTCGGCTTCACGGGCGCGAACGTGACGATCCCGCACAAGCGGGCTGTCGTCGCCGCCTGCGACGAGGCGGACGGCGACGCGGTCAACACGCTCCTCTTCCGCGACGGGCGCGTGCTCGGCTTCAACACCGACCAGGAGATCCTCAGCGGCATCGACGCACAGCGCGCCTGCGTGATCGGCGCGGGCGGCGCGGCGCGCACACTCGCACCCAAGCTTCCCGCCGACACGCGTGTCTTCTCGCGCTCCGGTACGTGGCCGCCCGACGCAACGGGCTGCGACCTCGTCGTCAACGCGACGCCGGTGCGCGACGAGCTGCTCGTGCAGCCCGTCGCGGGACAGACGGTGGTCGACCTCGCCTACGGGCCGGAGGACACGGCGCTCGTCGCTGCGGCGCGCGCAGCCGGCTGCGTCGTCGTCGACGGGCTCGAGGCGCTCGTCCGGCAGGGCGCAGCGAGCTTCCGCATCTGGACCGGGCTCGAGCCGCCGGTCGAGGCGATGCGGAACGCGCTCAGGCCCTAGTCCACGCGACGATGCCGGCGACCGCCGCGGCCGCGAGCGCGGCGAGCCACGCGAACGTCGCCGCGACGCCGTGGCCGCCGTGCTTCGCCGCAACGGCGACCGGCGGCGTCGGTCGCGCCGCGGTGCGGTAGACGTAGCGCGTCTCGTTGCTGCCGACGGGGTCGGGGTTGCCGAGGAACGTCTCGAACTGGCGCGTGCGGGCCGCCTGCAGGCTCGCCCTCGTCGCGAGCTGCAGCAGCTGCCGGCCGGAGAGGCGTCCGAGGTCGCCGAAGCTCACGCGCGCGTCGGGGGTCACGGTCAGCCGCACCGCGCCCGTCGACGGGACGACCAGGCTGCCACGGAGGGTGACGTTCACCGCGTGTCCGCCGATGGTGCCCCGCACGACGAGCGGCACGACCACGCGCAAGCGGGTCGACACGGGCTTGCTCGTCGCCTGCGCCGACCCGGAGAGCGGCGGGCGGCCGGCGTTCAGGTCTGCCCGCAGTCGCTCGAGGAACGCGAGCAGCGGCGGCCTCGTCGCGTCGGCCGTGTAGACGTTGACCTCGGCGCCGGTCGTGTTGCGGAGGACGGTGCGGCCGTTTGCGACCTCGACTCGGAGCGGGAGGGAAGGAGCCGCCTGCGACGCGTCGAGCGTCGCGCGCGCTGCGAGCGTCCGCCGTCCGGGGTCGAACCCCGCCCAGACGATCGACGTCGCACGCAGCCCGGGCGTCGACGCCGATCCCGGCGCGGCGACCACGTCGAGGAGCGGCGCGCCGATCGTGAAGAAGTAGTCGCCCGTGATCCGCACGTCGAGCCGCTGCGTCGCGACGATGCCGAACGGCGTGCCGTCCCTGCCGAGCGACACGACGACGTGCGTGTGCGCGGCGATGCGGTGGCGGCGGCCCTCGCTGCTCGCGGTCGCGCCGATGCCGAGCGGCGGGCTCGCCGAGAGGGGCGCGACGGGCGAGGGGAGCGAGACAAAGCCACCCGAGGCCGCACCGGCCGCGGGCAGGACGAGCGCTGCGAGCCCGGCGGCGAGCGCGACCCTCATCGAGTCTGCGCGAGCGCCGGCAGCGTCGCGGAGAGGGGGTCGTCGTGGACGGGTGCGTACGTCATGTCGTGGAAGCGCGCGAAGTAGACGTCGTCGTCGATCACGCCGTCGTGGTTGTGTCGGTTGAACGCGCGCTCGTCTCCGTTCGCGCCCTCCGTCGTCACCTCGTTCAGCGCTGCGTTCAGTTTCGCCGGATCGGTCGAGCCCGCATGCTGCAACGCTGCGGCGAGCAGGTGGACGAAGTCGTACGTGTACATCGCAGTCTCCGGCAGCTGGATCACCTCGGCGCCACTGCGCGTCTTCACGCCGACGTTGTCGACGCCGAACGCCGTCTCGTACTTCTGCTCGAACGCGCGGAACGGGCCGGTCCCGACCTCTGCCGTGAGCCGGCCGCCGGCGAACGTCAGCCCGTCGACCCACGAAGGGTGGTCCGCGAGCTGCTGGCGGACGAACGGGTCGGCCCCCGTCGGCGGCGTGTAGACCGGCACGTTCCAGCCGGCCGAGCGCGCAGCGGTGATCGCGGACGCGATCGTCGCCGGGCGTCCCCACACGAGAAGTGCGGTCGCATGCGCGCGTCGCGCGCGCAGGATCTGCGGGCCGAGGTCGAGCGCGTCCGCCGGCAGCGTCTCCTCGAGCGCGACCGACGACCGGTTGGCCGAGAACGCGGCGTCGAGCGCCTGCTTGCCCGCGGCGCCGTAGCCGGAGTCGTCGGGCAGGAGCGCGACCTTGACCTTTTTCGGGATCAGGTACTCGGCGAGCCGGAACGCGACTCCGTGGTCGGTCGGCGCGATCCGGTACACGTTCGGCCGCGCGATCGGGTCGGTCACCTGGTCGCCGCCTTCGAAGACGACGCAGATCGGCACGCCGTCCGCGAGCCGCCACGAAGCGTCGATGCCGGTTCCCTCGTCGACGATCGCAACAGCGTGCTCGCCGACGGCGCGGCGCACGTTCGCGACCGCTCGCGCGGGCGACAGGCCCGTGTCCATCGTGCGCACGCGCAGGTCGTAGGTCGTGCCGCCGATCCGCACGCCGGTCGCGTTCACCTCGGACGCCGCAAGACGCGCGCCGTTCTCAATCGTGCGGCCGAGGTACGGCGAGCGCGAGAAGGGCGCGTTCACGACGATGTCGAGCTTCGCGTGGGCCCCGGGCGTGGCGTGCCCGCCGCACGCGGCGAGCACGAGCCCGACGAGGAGCAGCGGGAGCAGGGGGCGCACGGCGGCCACGCTAGAGCGCCTGATTTCCCAGATAGGCGATTCGCACCCGTTCGTCGGCCGCGACCGCGTCGGGTGGCCCGTCTGCGATCACGCGGCCTGCGTCGAGCACGATCACGCGGTCCGCGAGGCGGCGCACGAGCCCGAGGTTGTGCTCGACGACGAGCACCGCGAGCCCCTCGTCGCGCAGCGTGCGCAGCAACTCGCCGAGGCGGGTCGCCTCGGCCGCAGAGGCGCCCGCCGACGGTTCGTCGACGAGCAGCACCGGGGCTCCGGTCGCGTACGCGCATGCGAGCATCAGCGCGCGCTGGTCGCTCACCGGAAGCTCGCCCGCAGGCACGTCCCGCGGGATGCCGAACCGCTCGAGGAGTTGTCGCGCCTCGCCCGTGAAGCGCGCGTCTTCCTCGCGCGTCTGCGGTGTCGCGAACAGCGACCGCAGCACCCCTGCGCGACTGCGTCGCGCCGACGATGCGACGAGCAGGTGCTCGAGCGGCGTCAGCGTGGGGAAGATCGCCGTGGCCTGCAAGGTGCGCGCGACGGGCGCAGACTCGATGCGGCCTGCATCCGGCTCGACGGTTCCCGCGAGCAGCCGCAGCACCGTGGTCTTGCCCGAGCCGTTCGGGCCGACGAGCGCAGTGATGGCGCCCGGCGCGACCGCGACCGTCACGTCGTCGACCGCGGCGACGGTCTCGAAGGATTTCGCGAGACCGGTCGCGGTGAGCGAGCCTTGGGGCGCAGGGCGCGTTGCCGCGTGCCCGTCGCGTCGCCTGCGTGCCGACGGGCGCACGATGCCTTCCCAGCCGAGCGACACGACACCGAGCAGCATCACGGCGGTGAGCAGCGTGTGCGCGCGCGACGCCGCGACGTTCTCGAGGCGGCCGACGAGATCCGCGAGCAGTGAGAGCACGCCCAGCACCAGCACGCCGAGCGGCGGGCCGAGCGGCGAGAGCGCGCCGCCGATCAGCACGACGACGAAGAGGCGGAACGACAGGAACGGGCCGTACTGCGACGGGTCGCCGATTCCGGCGAGCTGTACGGCAAGCGCGCCGGCGACTCCGCCGGCGACGCCCGACGCGGCGACCGCGAGCGCTCGAATGCGCAGGACCGGCACGCCGAGCGCCAGCGCGGCGGGCTCACGCTCGCGGGCCGCGGCGAGCTGAAG
>Ga0209577_10004958_pt1 | contig 12459 bp, 8 predicted proteins | sample GraSoiAngelo_109_FD_185874 | JGI IMG/M metagenome (GOLD analysis project Ga0209577, IMG submission 185874) | Grasslands soil microbial communities from the Angelo Coastal Reserve, California, USA - 14_0903_12_20cm (SPAdes) (version 2) | ecosystem: Environmental > Terrestrial > Soil > Grasslands ... | reverse complement strand
TGAAGCAAGGAACGCGTTTTAGGCCGCAACGGAACGTTCCACCGTTCGTCGAAGAGCGGCGGCCCGTTCTGCAGTTTGTTCAATTGATCCGCCAGGGCTTTTTGCTGTGTTTCGTCGGGAGGCTGGCCCGGTTTGTAATCCGCCAATTGCTTCAGAAACCCGGCGTCCATTCTTTTTCGCAGCCATTCTGTCCCCGGCTCCCTGGCTGCTTGCAACCTGGTGAACAACATCGACGGATTTCTGAAATCGCTTACGCCAACGGCGGGTGTGCGCCACTTTTCAAGCAGACCGCCCATCGCTGTAATCAGCACCATGACGAAAACCATCGAAGGCAACGAATAGAGGACATCAACAAACCGCATCATCACGCTGTCCCACCGTCCGCCGGCGAAGCCGGCGATGGCGCCCCACAACACACCAATGACCAGACTCACGACCGCACCCACCACGCCCACCAACAAAGAAATTCTGGCCCCGTAGAAAACGCGGCTCAACAAATCGCGTCCGTGAACATCCGTGCCGAACCCATGTTCAGCGCCTGGCGCCTGGAATTGGGCATCAGAGAGAGTTGTGGACGGCCACGTCATCGCCTTCGGCAAATGCCGCGCGACGCCTGGCTGTTCGAACCACGGCCAAATCAGGATGAGCAGCACGACCGCGGACAAAAAAAATCCGCTGCCAGTCGCGAGCCGATTTCGCCGAAATTGCCGCCACGCGCGCTGATTGGGGCTTAAGTGGACTCGAGTATCGGGCCGCGGGCGTCCAGCGCTCTCGCTCAGCGGGTCCGTGCCGCTTGAATTCGCGTCCTGGATTCCCGACCGCGGCCTCTCGACTTCCTCACTCATACTTCACTCTTGGATCGAGCAGGCTGTAGGCGAAGTCCACAACCAGGTTCAGCAGCAGGAGCAACGCGGCGTAAAGCACCACCAGCCCGACGACCATCGGGTAGTCGCGGCTGAGCGTACTGTTCACCAGGAATACGCCGACTCCGGGAATCTGAAAAATGTTTTCTACTACGAACGACCCAGTGAGCAAATCCGCCAGCAGCGGGCCTGAGTAGGAAACCACCGGCAGCACCGCCAGCCGAAAGCCGTGTTTCAAAAGCACGGCTGTTTCGCTCAGCCCTTTCGCGCGCGCGCTGGTGATGAATTCGGCGTGGAGGATCGTGAGCATTCCCTCGCGCATCAGCCGCGCAATCCGGCCGACAAAGTAAAGTCCGAGCGTCAGCGTTGGCAACACAGCGTGCCACGGCGAACACCAGAGCGCGACGGGAAACCAGCGCCATTTGATGGCGAACACCATGATGAGGATCGGGCCCATGACCAGCGCCGGAACGCAAATCACGAGCAGCGCCAGAAAACTTCCGGCGTATTCCGGCCAATGCCCCTTTCGCACTGCCGCGAGGAAACCGAGCGGAAGGCCTAAGCCCAGCGCGAAACAAAACGACAGGGCGCCCAGCGTCAGTGAGGCCGGCAGCCCTTGAGAGAGGATGTCATTGACAGAGTGATTGCGATAGCGCATGGACGGGCCGAAATCGCCAGCGATCAAACCACCGCCCACGCGACGCCAGTTTCCTTCCGGCGTCCTCTCCCAGAGCAGGCCCAGATAGCGCAGGTACTGTTTCCAGACCGGCTCGTTCAGATGAAACTTCGCTTCCAGAGCGCGTTTGATCTCGGGCGAGGCCGGGGCCCGTTCTTTATCGAACGGCCCGCCCGGAGCCAGGTGCATCAAGCCAAAGGCCAGAAAACTGATGGCCAGCATCAACGGGATGGTGAACACCAGGCGTTTGAGGAAATACATTTCAGCGATCAGTCGTTGGCGGTCCGTTGTCCGTTGTGAACGCTGAACCCTGTCCGCTGTCGGGCGGTCGGCATTTCGGACTTTGAACGTTGGGCGTTGGACTTTGGACTCATTTTGTAAATGGCCTGGATCGGATGCACGTCGAGCACATTGGGAAAAATTCCTCTGATTTCACCGTCGCGGTAATACATCAGGCCGGCGTAGTAGTAGAGCGGCACGATGGGCGCTTCTTCGCGGACCAACACGGTCTCGGCCTGGCGCAGGAGGTTTCTCCGTTTTCTCCGGTCAAGCTGCGCGTTGGCCTCGCGAATCAATTCGTCGTAACGGGGGTTTTTCCAGCCGGTTCGGTTGTTGCCGTTGCTGCTCATGAACATGTCGAGGAACGTGTTGGCATCGATGTAATCGCCGATCCAACTGCTGCGGCAGAGGTCGTAGTCGAGGTCGCCCTGCGCCCGCAAATACGTCTTCCATTCCAGTTTGCGAATCTCCACGTGAACCCCCAGCTCGCCCTGCCACATGTCCTGCAGCTCAACGGCGATTTGCTCGTGCACCCTTTCCGCCAGGGAACCCGGCTTCGGCAAGAAGTTTTCGCGCGGTTTCGGGCTCATAACCGAGTCCCTCCGGTGTGTCATAACCGGGGATGCCCCTCGGTGTGTATCCCGAGGCGATTTGTTCGCCGCCCCTGGTGATTTTTTCAACGATTCGCTTTTTGTCGATCGCCAGCGCGAAGGCTTTGCGCACGCGCGCGTCGTCGAACGGCTTCCGGGTCACGTTAAAGCGAATGAAATAGGTGCCGAGGTAGGAAAAGCTGTGGAAGTCAGGCCGCTTGAGCAAAATGTCGAGCAGTTCCCCCGGCACGAGGTTTTTGTCCCAGACAACGTCGGCGGCGCCGGTCTCGTAGAGGTTCAGCGCGGTGTTGGCGCTGGCGCAGGGCAGCAGGTCCACAATTTCGCTGCGGGTGTGCTTCGCGTCCCAATAACGCGGGTTCTTTCGCAGTCGAATCCGGTCGTCGACGCGCCAGACGACCAGCTCGTAAGCGCCGCTGCACGGCACAGGACGCGCCATCAGCCAGCGGTCGCCGTATGCTTCGATGGCCTGGCGCGGCACAACGCGGAGCGTCACGTAAGCGCAGAGGTCGAGGAAGAAAGGCGTGGGATTTTTCAGTTCGACGCGCAACGTGTGGTCATCCATCGATTTCACTCCCACTTGCGAGGCGTCCTGGATGATGCCATTGCTATACTCCTCGCCGTTTTTCAGGTAAAACAACACACCGGCATACTCGCTCGCCGTTCCCGGATGCAACACGCGCAGCCATGAATAAACAAAGTCGCGCGCCGTAATCGGTTCGCCGGTGGACCAGACGGCGTTGGGACGGAGGTGGAAGGTGTAAACCCTGCCGTCCGGCGAAATGTCCCAGCTCTCGGCCAGGCCCGGAATCGGCGCGGCGTTCGCCGGATCGTAGCGAGTCAACCCTTCAAACAATTCCAGAGCCACGCGTCCGTCCGCCTGGCCGGTCAAAAGGCCCGGATCGAGCGACTCCGGCTCCGCGCCGTTGATGATGACCAGGTCGGCGGTCGGCCCGGAGCGGGCGCAGCCGGCGAGGAGCAGGACGGCCGCCAGGAACGGAAATGCCAGACCACCTGGAATGCGGAGCGTGGAACGCGGAACCAGGGAAAATGTCCGGCGGCCCGTTGGTATCAGCTCCGCGTTGCGGGTTTCGTGCTCCGCGTTCCAAAAACGACGAAGCGCTCCTGGTTTTTCCCGAAGAGCGCTCGCCGAAGTCTTCATGACCCGGAATCTATTTTGCGGGCGCGGCGGCCGGGTTGGTCGCAGCGGAGTTTGCGGGCGGGATCAGAGGCAGCGCGGCCGGGGCAGTGCTGGTCATGGAATTGGTGGGCGCCAGAGACGGCGCAATGACAGGTCCGGCCGCGGCTCTCCTTTTCAATTCTTCTTCGAACTTCCGGCCGCCTTCGTTCGCTTGCTGCGCGCGCATCACCGAGAGCAATAACGACAATCCGAGGAACACTGCGGCGGAGTATTTGGTGATCTTCGTCAGCGCGGTGCCGGAGCCGGCGCCGAACAAGGCGTCGGTCGCGCCGCCGCCAAAGGCGACGCCCGCTCCCGCCTCTTTCTTCGGCAGTTGAATCAATATCAGCAGGAGCAAAAACAGACAGTCGAGCACCAGAATGACCGTCAACAAACCGATAATGAAATTCATAATAATCAATCTCCTCAGTTCACGCAGTTCTTGATGATGTCCGAAAAATTGCGGTCTTCGAGCGACGCGCCCCCCACCAGCGCGCCATCCACGTCGCGCTGACTCATCAATTCGCGGGCATTCGACGGTTTGACGCTGCCACCGTATTGAATTCGCGCATGTCTGGCAACCGTCTCATTGAACATCGCCGCAAGCTGTTTGCGGATGAACATGTGCACGTCCTGCGCCTGGTCGGCCGTGGCATTCTTCCCGGTGCCGATGGCCCAGATCGGTTCGTAGGCAATAATGGTTTCCTCCATCTGCCCGCCCGACAAAGCGGCCAGGCTCTTGCGCAGTTGCGTCCCCACCACCAGTTCCGTCCGGCCCGCTTCGCGTTGCGCCAGTGTTTCGCCCACGCAAACGATCGGTTTAAGCGAAGCGGCGTGCGCGGCCAGCGCCTTCTTCGCGATCAACTCGTCAGTCTCCTTTTGGTACTGACGCCGCTCCGAGTGGCCGAGAATGACGTAACGCACCGAAAATTCCTTGAGCATACCGGCGGCGATTTCACCTGTGTAAGCGCCGAAATTGTGCTCGCTCATGTTTTGGGCGCCCAGGCGGATGTTGGTGTTGAGAATGGCCTTGGAAACATCGCTCAGCGCCGTGAACGGCGGGCAGACGACGATATCGATTTCCTTGATGTTGCCGAGCTCGCGCTTGAGGCCGTTTACGAGATCGAGCGCCTCCGCGACGGTCTTGTTCATCTTCCAGTTGCCCGCGATGATTAATTTTCGTCCTTTGTCCATTGAGTACTTCAGCCGTTAAGCAAAGTTTCAATCTTCGTTTGTTTGTTCAACTGCTGCCCTTTCGATTCCATTAAAGGAACGCCGGGCCCGGTCGCTGTTCCGGGAGGCGCTCCATTTCACCAACGGTCACGTCCAGGCCTTTGGGGGGCCTGGGCGGAGCGCGGTCAACTTTCTTCCGCATCCTGGCTGCCATGAAGACGCTCTTCACTTGTCGCTCAGCACCGCCACGCCGGGCAACACTTTGCCCTCCAGAAACTCCAGACTCGCGCCGCCGCCGGTGCTCACGAACGTCACCTGGTCGCTCAGGCCCGTCAGGTTCAGCGCTTTCACGCTGTCGCCGCCGCCGATGATGCTCCGGGCGCCCTTCTGCGTGGTGTCCGCGACGGCCCGCGCGACGGCGAACGTTCCTTCGGAAAAACGCTTGTCCTCGAACACCCCCATCGGCCCATTCCACAAAATCGTTTTCGCCCTGGGAATTATTTCGGTGAACGTTCTGATGGTCTTCGGCCCGATGTCCATGCCTTCCTCGGTGTCGGGAATGTCGAGGCTGTCGTTGACGCGCAGGTTTCGCCACTCGACGACCGGTTTGCCTTTCTGGTTCAATTTGCCTGTATCGACCGGCGTCGCGACGATGTTGTCCACCGCCAACAAAAACTGCACTTTGCGCCCCTTGGCCTTGTCGAGCGCGGCCCTGGCGACCGCGACGCGGTCCGGCTCGACGAGCGACTTGCCGACCTTCTTGCCCAAGGCCAGCCGAAACGTGTAAGTCATTGCGCCGCCGATTAAAATCGTGTCGGCTTTTTCCAGCAATCGATCAATGACCTTTATCTTTTCCGACACTTTCGCGCCACCGAGGATGACGATAAACGGGCGCGCCGGATTGTCCAGTTCGTCGCCGAGAAATTTCAGCTCGCGCTCCATCAGCAGACCCGCCCCGCACTGGCCGCCGCGTCTGGCGATGACGCGCGCCACGCCTTCGGTCGATGCGTGCGCCCGATGCGCCGCGCCGAAGGCGTCGTTGACATAAGCGTTCGCGCCGTTGGCCAGTTTTTCCGCAAAGGCCGGTTCGTTCGCTTCTTCCTCGTGGTAGTAACGAACATTTTCGAGCAACAGAATATCACCTGGTTTCAGGGCGTCCGCCGTCTTCTCAACCTTTTCACCGATGCAATCGTCCACGAACGCGATCGGCCGATGAATCATGTCCGCGAGCGTGGCTGCCACGGGCCGCAGCGACAGCGACACTTCGCGCTTGCCTTTGGGTCGGCCGAGGTGGGCGGCGAGAATGATGCGCGCGCCCTTTTCAACCAGCAGTTCGAGCGTTGGGAGCGTTTCCTTGATGCGCGTCACATCGTTGATGACCATCTGGCCGTCTTTTTCCTCGGTGGGCACGTTGTAATCCACGCGCACAAAGACGCGTTTGCCGCGCACATCCAATTCTCTAACCGTCAGCTTCGCCATATAAAAACAGGGGCGAAAGAATAGCCAAGCGGCGCGGTGAGTCAAAGGGAATTAGAGAGGTTGAAACGTAAAACGGCGCGGCTTCCGGGATGTCGCTGCACGTGGGCCGCGCCACGCCGGGCGATGAAGTCACTGATTTAACGAGCGCATGATCACGCTCATCGCGAACAATCCCGCCATCGCCACGCAGCAGGCCACTTTGCCGAGCGCGCCGACGAACAGACCGAGCACCGCGCCCAGGCCTGCGCGAGCAGCGCGTTTCCATTCGCTGCCCCCGATCATTTCAAACAGCAGCGCGCCGAGGAACGGGCCAAGAATGAGGCCAGGCAAACTGAAGAAAAAACCGATGAGCGCGCCGACGATTGCGCCGAGCACGCCGCGCCAGGTGGCGCCCAGTTTCTTCGCGCCAGCCATGCTCGCCAGATAATCCATCACCAGCGACAAGACCATCAGCAGGACAATGATCGCGAGCACCGTGTTGCTCGCGCTGGCTGCGCCGAAATACAGCCGGTGCGCGATGGCGGCCAGCACCACCAACGGCGTGCCGGGAATACCCGGCAAAATGCTGCCCGCAGTGCCGAAGCACATCAAGAACAACGCGAGCGATAAACCGATGATTTGTTCCGCGGTCACAGCGAAAGTATAACCCGACTTGACAGGGTCGAGTTACAATTTTTTGGGACTCCTCAGTACGGTAGCACCACGCGCAAGCGGAGGAACACCGCCGGTTTTCCCGCAGCCTGAACTCCCCATGTTTCCCGGGCGATACCGGCGCCGCTGTTCTCACTCGCCAACAAGGCAGCCCGAGACCAGGTGAAAAGGTCCTCCGACGCCTCGGCAAGCAGGGTAACCTCGTCGGCCTGAAGGTTGCGGGGAAAAGTGATGGTGAAATTACCAGACGCGTCCACGTTGGCCGCCAATGCGCCCGGGCCGGAAGATGGATCGGTATCGCTCGTGCCTAAGGCATATTCGAGCACGGCCGGCAATCCATCTCCGTCAAGGTCCGCAGTTGGAATGCCCTGGAACGAAGTTGAGTCGGTTCCGCCAGGGGAGCCTTTCGTGTCCGCGCTGGCGCGCCAGGCAGCGGGATTATCCAAACCGAGTTCGGGATGGGACAGCACCAGGGTGCAGGGCTTGTTCGGGTCGTTCGCGGGCCAGGGTTGCGAGGTTCCATAGGTGAAGCTCGACAGGATATTGCTGGAACTGGACGCCAGCGTGATCCGTTCACCGTCTTTGTCCAGGCTGCCGGAGTAGATACCCGCGACCGGCACGTTGATGCCATATTGCCGTTGGAACCGGAGTAAATCCTTTACCAGCACCAGCCGCTGGCCGGGAGCCAACAGCGTGTCGCGATGCTCCGCAAACGAGTAGGCGATGCCGTCTAAAAAGCGGATGCCCCGCAGATTGACTGCCCGCGAGGAGAGGTTGGCCAGTTCCACGAATTCCGCGCCCGTGCGCGCCGGGTCGTAGTTCAACTCAGATACGGCCACCTCACCGGGTTCGACCGGCGCCGGCCCAACCTGGAAGAAAGCCTCATTCAACGCGGACCATTCAGCGCCATCTTTTGCTCGGGACTTGAGGAGGGTGTTTCTGCTGATGACCGGCAACGCATTGCTGCTGTTATCCGGAGAAGGTCGGGAAACGTTCAATTCGAGATCAAAACTTGCGTCAGAAGTGTTGAAGGTGGCCTGGTGTAACTCCACCGCAACCAGATTGTCCCCCTGCAAAAGCAGGTCAGGCGTGAGAGTGAAATCGCTAAAAGTTTGTCCATCATCGGAAGCGGGATCGGCGAACGTGGAAGCGTTCACGGGGCCCGTGGCAATCGTGCTGCGCGCGGCTTCCCGGCCATTGAGATAGACAATGGCGCCGTCATCCCGCTTCAGGCGCATCCGAACGCCGGTGATGTCGGAGTTGTCGGCCAGGTTAAACCGATGACGGAAATAAGCAGTGGTCCATTTCTTATTCGGGTCCGGACCAAACGGGATTACGGTCGCTTCGTCACCTTCGCCGTAACCGAGTTGCGCAGGTCCTTCGCTCCACCCGCTGTCGTCGAAAGCCGGATGTTTCCAGTTCGCGGAAGACCAGTTTGGATTGCCAACAACCAGGTCGCTGGAACCGAGTCCTGTTCCATCAGTGAACCAGCGCCAGCGCGCGCCGGCCGGAACCACCGTTTCAGTCAAACCCGCGGCGGAAAATGTTTGGGCGGTCGGTGACACTGCGCCGCCGGGCAAGCGGGGATCACTGCCATCCAGGGTGAAATGAATTGCGCCGCGAGTGGGCAAGGCAAATTGAAGCTGGAACCCGGACGGGACCGCTCCGCCTTGCTGGTTGAGCACAGGGGCGTCGAGCGAGGGATAGAACCCTGCGTTCCGATATTCAGCGAGCGCGGCCACCGTCCGTCCAGGCAGCCAGTTGGTGAGCGCATTGTCCCGGCGGCCGGCCCATTCCGCCGGCGTGAGGTAATTCCAACGCGCGGATTCGGCGATGAACGCGCGTTCAATTTCATTGCAACGGGTGATCAGGCGCGCGCTGTTTTGTTGCGGCGTCAGGGCCCCCTCATTGAGCAGGGCCTGGTAAATTCGATCGGCGAGCAGCGTGCGGTAATCCGGGTGGCCCTCCTTAAAGAGCATGGAAAAGAGGCTCCCGGGTCCATCGCCCGGCAAACGACCGGGCGAGCCGCGCGCGGTGCGATCCCCGGCCGCGCAATAATACGGACCGCAGAACCAGCCGTCTGCGTCGTTGAGATAAAATTTGAAGCCGCTGCCTGAAATGTTTGGGCCGACACAGCGGTATTCATCTTCCGCCCCGCCAAACATCCACATCACCATGTAATCCACGTACTCGGCGGCATCCAGCAACGGTTTCACCGCGGCGTAGTTGCCGCGGAGTGATTTTATTTCTTCCCAGACGCTGCCATCGCCATCGTAAGGCGATCCCGGCTCCGCCCAACCGCCGACGTTCCAGTTCCCATTGATCGATTCATAATTGGTGCGCGCACCGCCCAGGTAACTCTGGTGCATGGCTGCGTCCCACCGTTCGCGCAGATGGTATAAGCCCCAGTAGGCGCCGTTGAAGTAAAGATGAACAAAGCGTCCGTGCGGATTCAACTGCCCCATGTCCAGCAACGTGTCATCGGTGAAGATGTTGGACAGGTAAAAGCCGCGTTGAGACATGTCATGGGATCCGCTGCGGAGTTCGAGTTGATTGAATTCATCGACCGGAGCGAGGCCACGATCGTAGCCTTCGAAAACGGGATATTTCAGCTTGGGCGCGCCATAATCAGAACGGAAATAGAGGCGAAAACTCTTTTTTGCAAAATCGGTGAAAACGCCGCCATACTCTTTTATGCCGCAGTCCTCATGAAAACCGGGCTGCCCATCCGGCCGCAGCCATTCGATCGAGGTTTTTACTTCGGTCGCGCCATTCACGGTTCCCGTGGTCGTGAGGGAGATGCTTGGCACATCCACCAAACCGGCGCGAACTTGCGTCGCGTAGGAAGGATTGCGCGTGATGTTGGTATTCATGACCGACGACGAAACAACGTTGCTCAGGAAGAGATAGGTGTGGGTATCCACATCGGTGGGGGCCCAGCCGCTCTTAAAAGCGGCCGCGCGGAGGATGGTGGTCTGTGAAATCGTGATCGGCGCGGAGTAAAGAAAACCCTGGGTCGCGGTCGGCTCCGAACGGTTGGTCGTATAGCGGATGATCGCGTCCGGCGTCGCGCAGGTGATCGCTACGGCAAAATTAGTGGAGTAAAAGCCGCGGTCCGCGCTGAATTTGGTATCCGCTACGACGCCCGCGAACGCGGCGTCGTTTTCAGCTCCCGGGGTGGGGGGGCGCAAGAAGCCGACGCCGTTTGAGCCGATGCCATAGCTGACGTTCTTGATTTGCGCCGGGAACTTGCTGGCAAGGGGATAATTCGTTGGAAACTGCTGAAGAATCCGGCCGGCGCCATCGGCCAAAGCGAGGTAATCGCCCTTGGCCTCGAGACGGAAATTGGCGTGCAACTCAGCGCTCGGATCGCGGCGGTCCTTGCCTGAAGCAAACACGATGAGAAAGCCGTTCGCTGGAATGCGGACGGCGGGAAACGGCCATTGAAACGGAAGAGTCGGGTCGCCCGTAAGGTGATAACCGGCCATCCCCAGCCGGAACGGGTTCGGGTTCTTCAATTCGATCCAATCCGATGAATCGCCATCCACATCTTTCAGGATGCCTTTGTTATCGGCGAGAAACTCGCTGATCTGAGGGGGAGCGAGCGTGACGTCCACGCCGACACTGGCATCCGCAGAGGAACTCCCCGCTTCGTTGGTGGCGGTCAGCGTGTAGGTCGTTGTGACGCCTGGGCGCACCGTGATGAGGCCGTTCGTTGCGGAGACACTGCCGATGCCGGGCGAAATGGCCGCGCCCGTTGCGCGAGTGATTTGCCAGCGCAACGTGGCGGTTTCGCCGGCGGAAATTGTATCGTCGTCCGCCGCGAAAAGATCGATTCGAGGGGTTAAAGCGCCGTAAACCTCGACCTCCGCTATTTGAGGATTATAGGCCGCCCCGCTGTTGTTCACGATTCGAACAAAGCGTCCTGCAAATGTGCCGCCGGGATTGTTTGCTCTCGTAATCGTGTCCACTCCCGCGACGCCGCAATTGGAGCCATCGGCGCGCATGGTGGCGCTCCAGTTGAGGACTCCGGCGTCACCGCCGTTGTCGGCGTAGATCTCCACGCGATAATCTGTCAACCTTTCCGGACAACAACCGTCGGCGCGATTACGGAGGAGAATGCGGTTCAACTCGTAACGACCGCCCAAATCAACCTCGAAGTAATACTCAAGAGTGCCGGAGGAGGCGAGTGGATGAGCAAACGTGTTGGGGTCCCCATCCGTGAGGGAGGCGGGGACCAGGTTTCCCCAGGTTGGCCCCGAAGAGAGCACCGGTTTTCCGAGCGCCAGATCCAGTTGCGGCCGTTCCTGCCCGAGAGTGTTCGAGGCGAACAGGAAAAGCTCCGCGACAACGGCAATCCACCAGAGGGTCGCGGCCTTGAGCATAAGCGAACTTATAGCACGAATGAGGCCGTTTAGGAAGCTTTGTCGGCTGGTGTCGTCCAATGAAGGTTAATTCAACGCAGCGCCGTTAGAGCTTCTTTGAAATCCTCTGGCCACGGGACTTCGAAGCTCATTTTCTTTCCCGTGCGCGGGTGTCTGAAGGCGAGCTTGTGCGCGTGGAGCATCTGGCGCGGCGCGTGGTAGCCGGTCAGTTCGGTCAGCCGTTTGTTTTGGCGGTTGCCATACGTCGCGTCGCCCACGAGTGGAAAGCCGAGGTGTTTCAAGTGGACGCGAATCTGGTGCGTGCGGCCCGTGTGCGGCAGCGCCTCGACCAGGGTGGCCTCTCGCAGTCGTTCGAGCACGCGGTAACTCGTCCAGGCTTCGCGACCGCCGCCATCGGTCACCGCCATGCGCTTGCGGTGTGTGGGATGACGCGCAATGGCGGCGCGGATGTCGCCTTGCTCAGGTGTGACTCTGCCGCAGACAATCGCGTGATAAATTTTCCGCACTTCACGCCCGGCGAACTGCGTTGAGAGCGCAAGATGCGTCGGGTCGTTTTTGGCGATCACCAGGCAGCCACTGGTTTCCTTGTCGAGCCGATGGACGATGCCGGGTCGCGCCACGCCGCCGATGCCGCTGAGTTGTCCGGCGCAGTGATGCAGCAGGGCGTTGACGAGCGTGTCTTCCTCGTGCCCCGCGGACGGGTGCACGACCATGCCGGGGGGCTTGTTCAGCACGAGCAGATCATCGTCCTCGAACAGGACATCGAGCGGCATCTCCTGCGGCTGCGCAGTCGCGGGCTTGGCGTCGGGCCAGTGAATTTCGATTTTCTCTCCGGCGCGTGGAGGGTGTGAGGCTTTGACCGGTTTGCCAGCCACGCGAATGTCCCCTTGCTGGATGAGGCGTTGAATCGCGCCACGCGAGAGGGTGGGGAACTGCGCGCGCAGGAAGGTGTCGAGTCGCTCGTGTGGCATCGTCTTTTCGACGACAAGGAGGGTTTCGGTGCGCAAGGACATTCAAAACGGGGCTTCAAAGGGGTCGAACTTTTGGTTTTGCTCCGGACAACACCCCCCAGAGTAACGCGCCGGCCGCAAAAATAAAGATGCTCAACACTTGCGCCGGCGTGGCGTGTCCGTTCAGGTAGTAAGTTGTGTAATCGCCGCGAAAC
>Ga0209577_10004956_pt1 | contig 12460 bp, 9 predicted proteins | sample GraSoiAngelo_109_FD_185874 | JGI IMG/M metagenome (GOLD analysis project Ga0209577, IMG submission 185874) | Grasslands soil microbial communities from the Angelo Coastal Reserve, California, USA - 14_0903_12_20cm (SPAdes) (version 2) | ecosystem: Environmental > Terrestrial > Soil > Grasslands ... | reverse complement strand
TGAGCAGCGCCCCGCCGTCACGGCGCTCGTCGGCCCCGAAGGCGGGTGGGACGACGCGGAGGTCGCGCTCGCGCGCGGGCACGGCTGGACTGTCATCACGCTCGGCGGGCGCACGCTCCGTGCCGAGACCGCGGCCATCGCCGTCGCCGCGCTCCTGCAACACCTCTTCGGCGACCTCCGGTGAAAGGATGAAGGATGAAGGCGGAAGGATGAAAGCTCGGTTCTCAAGTTCTTGCCTTTACCTCATCCTTCATCCTTCCGCCTTCACCCTTTCCTTTGACGGGGCGTGCCGCGCGGGAGCAGAATACCCGTGCGGCGCGCGACGAAAGTTAAAACGCAGGCGCGCGCCGGAGCGTATTACAATCTCGGACGGACAATTTTCCGACGGGGGCAAAGGACGAATGGCCTACAGCAAAGAGGACGCGGTCGGACGCGCGCGCAAAGACCTCGCCGCGCGGCTCGGCGTCCCCGAGGGCGAGATACGCGAGGAGTCGGTCGAGCAGGCCGACTTCCCCGACACCGCGCTCGGCGCTCCCGCGCGCGGCGAGATGAGCGGCATGATGATCTCTTCGGGCTGGCGCATACGTTTGAGCGCTGCGGGCAAGTCTTACGAGTACCGGGCCGACCGCAACCAGGTTCGGCTTTACGACTTCAAAGGGGCGAACTACAAGATTTGAGAGGCTAGATGTCAGATGCCGGATGCTGGTTAAAATTCCGCATGCCTTAAACCAGCATCCAGCATCTGACATCTAACATCTGTTCTAAGGAGTGAGAGATGAACCGGCATAAATTCACCGTGCATCTGGCGCTGGCCGTGGCGCTCGTTCTTCTGGCCGCGATTGTCGGGCAGGTGCGGCGCTGGGATTGGCAGAGGGAATCCGCGCCGCAGCCCGGCCCGCAGGAGGTCGCGCCCGCGGGTAGGGACGAGGCGGAGACCGCCGAGTCTGAAGAAGAGTCTGAAGAAGAGTCAGGCCCGGCCCACGCCGAAGTGCTCGTGCGCTTCCGCGCGGGCACTTCCGAGGAGCGGATTCAGGCCGACGCCGCGCGCCTGCACGACCGAGTGGAGGACGAGATCGAGTCGGTCGAAGGACTCGTCGCCGTCGAAGACTTGAACGGCGAGACGGCAGAACAGGTCGTGCGCGACTACGCCTCGCTCCCCGAAGTCGAGTATGTCGAGCCGAACGAAGTCATCCGCGCCGAGCCGCTCGATCCGGGCTACGGGCAGGGCACTCTGGGCCGCTCCCCCGGCGACGAGCGCGAAGAAGGAGACGCGAGCCGCTCCCCCGACGGCGGCCCGAACGACCCGCTGCTCGCCGAGCAGTGGGGACTCATCAACACGGGGCAGCGCGACGGCAAGGCGCAGGCCGACATCAGCGCGCTCTCGGCGTGGTCGAAGACGCACGGGAGCCAGAAGGTCGTCGTCGCCGTCCTCGACAGCGGCGTGGACTACACGCATCCCGACCTCGCAAACAACATGTGGCACCGCCCCGACGACCTCGACATGTACTTCGACCGACAGCTCGGCGTCATAGACGACTCCGACGGCTTCAGCGCCGTTGAACGCGACAGCGACCCGATGGACGAGAACGGCCACGGCACACACTGCGCCGGCATCATCGGCGCGGAGGGCGACAACAATGAGGGCATCGCGGGCGTCAACTGGCAGGTCGAGATCATGCCGCTCAAATTCATGGGCAAGGGCGGCTTCGGCACGACGAAGGACGCGATTGAGGCGATCAACTACGTCATCCAGCGCAAGAGCGACGGCGTCAACGTCCGCGTCATCAGCGCGAGCTGGGGTTCGCGCCTGAAGTCCAGGGCGCTCGAAGACGTGATCCGCAAGGCGGGCGACTCAGACATCCTCTTCGTCGCCGCCGCCGGCAACGACTCGGCGGACGCCGACCGCGCGCCGCACTATCCTTCGGGCTACAAGCTCCCGAACGTCATCTCGGTCGCCGCGCTCGACCGCCGCGACCAACTCGCCTCCTTCTCCAACTACGGCGCGAAGAGCGTCCACCTCGCCGCGCCCGGCAAGGAAATCCTGAGCACCTGGCTCGACGGCGATTATGAAGAGCACTCCGGCACTTCGATGGCGACGCCCTTCGTCGCGGGCGTGGCGGCGCTGGTGCTTTCGGTCGAGCCGAACCTCACGGTGAAGGAGTTGCGCGAGCGCCTTTTCAACACCGTGGACAAGCTCGACTCGCTGCAAGGCAAGGTCGTCACGGGCGGGCGCGTCAACGCCGCGCGCGCCGTCGGCGCGGTTCACTGACGCGAATCTCCCCGCGCCGCGGCACAGAATCTCAACAACCTCGAAAGCCCACGCCCGGAGCGTGGGCTTCTTTCTTTCCCCCGCTCGTCACACGCGGCCTCTTTCGGTATGATGGCCGCATCAACGGACTAAAATTTTAAGCGGGGGAATCAAAAGCATGAGCGCGTCAACGCCGACCAGAGACACCACGCCCGAACTCGAACAGCTTTGCATCAACACCATCCGCGCGCTTTCACTCGACGCCGTTCAGAAGGCCGAGTCGGGCCACCCCGGCCTCCCGCTCGGCGCGGCCCCTTTGGCCTATGTCCTGTGGACGCGCTTTCTTCGATTCAACCCGAAGAATCCGAAGTGGCAGGGGCGCGACCGCTTTCTCTTGTCGGCGGGCCACGGCTCGATGCTGCTCTACTCGCTCCTCTACCTGACGGGCTACGATCTGCCGCTCGAAGAGCTGAAGCGCTTCCGCCAGTGGGGGTCGAAGACACCGGGCCACCCCGAAAACATTCTGACGCCCGGAGTGGAGATCACCACCGGCCCGCTCGGACAAGGGTTCGCCAACGGCGTCGGGATGGCGATGGGCGCGGCTCACCTCGCGGCCAAGTTCAACAAGCCAGAGTTCCCACTCATTGACAACTACATCTACGCCATCGTCTCGGACGGCGACCTGATGGAGGGCGTGTCGAGCGAGGCCGCGTCGCTCGCCGGACACCTCCACTTAGGCAAGCTCATCTATCTCTACGACGACAACCACGTGACCATCGAGGGCTTCACCTCGCTCGCCTTCTCCGAGGACGTGCCGAAGAGGTTTGAAGCCTACGGCTGGCACACCTCGACCGTGGAAGACGGTAACGACCTCGCGGCAATCGAGCGCGCCATTCGCGACGCGCAATCAATCTCCGACCGCCCCTCTCTCATCTCCGTCAAGACCACCATCGGCTACGGCATGCCGACCGCGGGCACGCGCAAGGCCCACTCCGACGCGCCGGGCGAAGAAGCGGTGAAGGAGACCAAGCGACACCTCGGCTGGCCCGAAGACAAAGAGTTCTACGTCCCCGACGAAGCGCTCGCCAACTTCCGCAAATCGGTCGAGCGCGGCGAGCGAATGGAGCAGGAATGGAACGCGCTGGTCGAAAAGTATGAAGGTGAGTTTCCCGAGCTCGGCGGCGCTTGGCGGGCGACGATGAGCGGCGAACTGCCCACGGACTGGGAGTCGCACCTGCCCACGTTCGCCGACGCGAAGCCGCAGGCGACGCGGCAGGCGAGCGGCGAAGTCATCAACGCGCTCGCCCCGCACATGCCGACGCTCGTCGGCGGCTCGGCAGACCTCGGCCCTTCGACCAACACCGACATCAAGGACGGCGGCAGCTTCGAGGCCGGCTCCTACGAAGGCCGCATCCTGCACTTCGGCATCCGCGAGCACGCGATGGGCGCGACGCTCACAGGCATGAGCCTCAACGGCGGCCTCATCCCCTTCGGCGGCACGTTCATGTGCTTCTCCGACTACATGAAGCCCGCCATACGCCTGGCCGCGCTCTCGCACGTGCAGGTCGTTTACGTCTTCACGCACGACTCCGTGGGCCTGGGCGAAGACGGCCCCACGCACCAGCCCATCGAACAGCTCGCGGGCCTGCGCGCCATCCCCAACCTCTACGTCATCCGCCCGGCGGACGTGCACGAAACGCGCGAGGCGTGGCGTCTCGCCATACTCCGGCGACACGCGCCCACGGCGCTCGTCCTCACGCGCCAGAAACTCCCGCTCATTGATCGCGCTGTCCCTTACGCATCAGCCGAGGGCACGCGCCGCGGCGCTTACGTCATCGCCGAAGCTACTTCCACCGCCGCGCGCCCCGCCGCCGCGGACGCCGCGCCCGACGCGCACGAGGGCGAGCCGACGACGCCCCAACTTATCATCCTCGCCACCGGCTCCGAAGTCCCGCTCGCCCTCGAAGCGCGCGAGCAGTTGCAGAAGGAAGGCACGCCCACGCGCGTCGTCTCGATGCCCTGCTGGGAGTTGTTCGAGGAGCAGGACAAGTCTTACCGCGAGAGCGTCATCCCGCCCGCAGTCCCCGCGCGCCTCGCCGTCGAAGCAGCCTCGCCCATGGGGTGGGACAGGTACATCGGCCCCGCGGGCGACTGCCTTTGCCTCTCGCGCTTCGGCGCGTCCGCGCCCGGCGCGACCGCCCTCAAGGAACTCGGCTTCAACGTCGAGAACGTCGTCGCCCGCGCACGTGCTCTGTTGAAATAGTCACATCAGAAGACGACGCGCAGCGCCGCCGGCAGCACGCGGAACTCGGCGGGCGTGTGGCCTCGCACGTCGCCGTCGGCCTCGACGGCGAGCGAGTCTGATTCCTTCAGCGTCTCGACGCGCACGCTTGTGCCGCGCGCGAGTTTGACTTTCGGGTTGGCGAGGTGGTCGCCGCGGTGCACGCGCGCGAGTTCGCGCAACAAGCCGGCGCGCGAGATGCCGCAAACCGTCAGCACGTCGAGCAGGCCGTCCGTCAGGCTCGCCTGCGGCGAGAAGTTCATGCCGCCTCCGGCGAAAGGGCCGTTGGCGATAGCGATCAGGTTCGTGCGGCACTCCGCCCACTCGCCGCCGTCAACGCGCACGCGCGCGCGCCGATTGCGCGACGCGGCGAGCGGCTGCACCGCCGCCAGGGCGAAGCGCATCTCCCCCGGCAGACGGCGCAAACGCGGCCCTTGCGCGGCCACGCGCCCCGCCACCTCCGCCCCGATTCCGAGCGTCGCCGCGTTCAGGCAGACGAACCGCCGCGCGCCGCCGTCCGCGCTCCCCAGCAACACGTCAACGCTTCGCGTCGCCCCTGAGCCGCCCCGCGTCTTCGGTTGATGAGAAACGGCGGCGCTCTTATCAACAAGTCCGGCACCGCTTTCGTCGAAGAGTTCGGCGACGCCCCCATCACTCACGCGGCAATGCTCGACCAGGCGCGCGAGCCACGCTTCGAGCGGCTCGCGGCTTCCGCCGGAGAGGCCGCGCGCGAAGTCGTCGCCCGTCCCCGCCGGGAGGACTGCGAGCGAGGCCGAAGGGTTGACCGCCTGCGGCGTCTCTTCCGCCGCGAGTCCGGCGCACGGCTCGAAGTAGCCGGAGGCCGCCGCGCTCAGAGTCCCGTCGCCGCCCACGACTGCGACCGTCTCGAACCCTTCGGCGAGCGCCGCGCGCGTCCGCCCCTCGGTCTCGCCCGGCCTCACGGACTCGTGTGCGTCGAAGCGGACTCCGCCGCGCGCCAGCGTCTCCCTCACGCGCGGCCAGGCCGCGCGCGCACGCGCCGCCGCGTTGTTGACGATGACGAACAGACGCGTCTTCTCACTCATGCGGGCCGAGACTTTAGCACAGTCAAAAGCCGTGAATCGCGAATCGTAAATCGTGAATAGCGGTCGAGCCGCGTTCGGAGTTGAGCGGTAATCCTTAGCGCCGGAGAAAACTAACTCCTTCAGTTTAGGATTTACGATTCACGATTTACGATTTACGATTCACGTATGAACGAAAGAATGCGTGCCGTGAGAATCGTCTCGCACGAGGGCGAAGGAAGGCTCGAAGTGTGTGAGGTGGAGAGGCCCGTGGCGCGGGCAGACCGCGTGAGGGTGCGCGTGCGCGCGGCAGGGGTGAATCGCGCAGACCTCTTGCAGAAGCGCGGGCGCTACCCCGCGCCGCCGGGCGCGCCCGCCGACATCCCCGGACTTGAGTTCGCGGGCGAGGTCGAGCAGGCGGGCGACGAAGGCAGAAGGTGGGAGACGGGGCGGCGCGTCTTCGGCATCGCGGCGGGCGGCGCGCAGGCCGAGTACATCGTCGTCCCCGAAAACCACCTCGCGGAGATTCCACCGAACCTCTCGTTCGCCGAGGCCGCGGCAGTGCCCGAAGCCTTCATCACGGCGCACGACGCGCTGTTCACGCAAGGCGGCCTGGAGACGGGCGAGCGCGTGCTCGTGCACGCCGTCGGCTCAGGCGTCGGCACGGCGGCTGTGCAGCTCGCGCGGGCGGCAGGCGCGGGCGCGGTTTACGGCACGGCGCGCACGTTGGAGAAGATCGAGCGGGCGCGCGAGTTCGGCATGGATGAAGGCGTCGCGGTCGGGGGCGACCCGCGCGCCTTCGCCGACGCGGTGCGCGAGTGGACGCTTGGCGCGGGCGTGAACGTCATTCTTGATCTCGTCGGCGCGTCGTACCTCGACGCAAACCTCGACGCGCTCGGCTATCGCGGTCGCCTGCTGCTCGTCGGCACGCTCGGCGGCGCGAGTGCCGCGCTCGACTTCCGCCGCGCGATGGGCAAGCGTTTGCGGATAACAGGCACGGTCTTGCGCGCGCGCTCCGCGGAGGAGAAGGCGCACGCCATCCGGCGCTTCGCCGCGCACGTCGTCCCCCTCCTCGCGCGCGGCCTCGTGCGGCCCGTCCTCGACGCCTCTTTCGCCCTCGAAGACGTGCGCGCCGCATACGAACGGCTCGAATCGAACGCGACGTTCGGAAAAGTAGTTCTCAAAGTTTAAAGGTTCAAAGTTCAAAGTTGATGAGCTGAACGACTTTGAACTTTGAACTTCCTCGCCCGCTTGTCTCTCGCCGATGCTTCTGAGAAAATGTAGTTTCATCACGCGGGGCGCGCTGCGCGCCGCCCGTACTGATATTTTGACGAGGAGAGAAGATTTGAAAGCGGAATTGGAGCAGCTTATTGCCTTGCAGAATGCCGACACGCACATCCGCAGGCTACAGGCCGAACTGGAGTCAAACCCCCGAAGGCGCGCCGAGATCGAAAACGAGTTCGATCAGCGCGCCTTCGAGTTTAAGGCGCTCGAACAAAAGCGGGACGCTGCGCGCGCCGCACGCGCGCAGCTCGAACGGGAGATGGCCGAGCAGCGCGTCCGCGCCGAGAAGGCCGAGCGCGACCTGATGTCGTCGAAGAACTCGAAGTCCTACGAGGCCGCCATCCGCGAGGTGGACGCCGCGAAGAAACAGGTCTCGGAGCTGGAGACGAAGATACTCGAACAGATGGAGGCCGCCGACTCGGCGGAGAAGACCCTCGCCGAACGCGAGCAGGAGTTCTCGCACCTGCTCGCCGAGCGCGAGGAGCGCCTGCGCACCTTCGACGAGCAGACGCGCGTGCGCTCGGAAGAGGTCGAGGCGCGGCGGCGCGAGCGCGAGCGCCTGTTCGCCAGCTTGCCTGCGAGCGTCAAGGGGCAGTACCAGCGCATCGCCGCGCGCATACGCGACGGCGTGGTGATGGCCGAGGCGCGCAACGGGTCGTGCTCGGCCTGCTTCATCGCACTCCGCCCCCAGGTGATGTCCCAAATCCGCCGCGGCGAAGAGATCGTCACCTGCGACAACTGCAACCGCATCCTCTACTACCAGCCCGCCGCGCACGGCACGACCGTCTCGGCGTCGTAAGCCCTGTCTCAAGGCCGCTCGAAAGTAAGCCTCCACGCTTCGGTCAGCGTGGAGGCTTTTTCTCTCCGCGGCTCTCGCACTCCCGCGCGGCGGCACTTCGTTTGCTCTCGAACGCCCGACGCCTCGGACGAGAACGGCGAGTGCGGGTTTGAGCGGACGGCTTTCGGCGGCCTCAGAGTGGCGCGACTTTTCGTTTGCGCCTCAGCGGTTTGAACGTGATTCGAGAAGGCACGCGCCGAGGCGCGCGGCGTCGAGGGCAAGGGGGTTCGACTTCTAAAGTGGCGAGCACGGAAGCTGCAATCGAACGGGACGTCGCGCCGGGCGCTTTGGCCGGAAGCGTTACACGCGGGCGGCGCGCGAACTGGTGGCTGAGGCGCGGGTCGAAGCGCCGCGGCTTCCGCTACGAGACCGCCGCGGGCGAGCGCATCCGCGAAGAGGCCGCGCTCGAACGCATCAAGTCGCTCGCCGTCCCGCCCGCGTGGCGCGAGGTCAGAATCTCGCCCTCGCCGCGCAGCTCCCTGCAAGCCATCGGCGTGGACAAGGCCGGGCGCGTGCAGCGCATCTACCACCCCTCGTTCGTCGCGCGCCGAGCGCGCAGCAAGTACGAAAAGATCGAGCGCTTCGGTGCTTCTTTGCCCGCGCTCCGGCGCAGGACGAACGAGGACATCGCGCGCGAAGGTCTCGGCAAGGAGCGCGTGCTGGCGGTCGTCGTCCGGCTCATCAACGACCTCTACTTCCGCGTCGGCTCGGAGACGAGCGTCAGGCGCTACCGCACCTACGGCGTGACGACGCTCCGCAACCGCCACCTCGAAATTAAGCGCGGCGGTCGCCTCGTCTTCAAGTTCACGGGCAAGCACCACATCAAACACCGCCGCCTACTCGTGGACGAAGAGCTGGCCGCGCTCGTCCGCGACATCAAGGCCGTCGGCGGCTCCCGTCTGTTCAATTACTACGGCGAGGACGGACGTGCGCACGCGGTCAGGCCCCGCGACGTGAACGAGTACATCAAGGCGGCGACCGCGCCGGAGTTCTCCGCCAAAGACTTTCGCACCTGGGGCGGGACGCTGCTCGCGGCGGTCGAGTTGGCCGAGACGGGCTGCTGTGAAGACGAGGGGCAGGCGAAGCGAAACGTCGCCGCCGCAGTCCGCCGCGTCGCCGAGCGCCTCGGCAACACGCCGACCGTCTGCCGCAGTTGCTACATCCACCCGTCCGTCATCCAAGCCTACGCGCGGGGCGAGACCATCGAAGAGTTCCGCCCGCGCCGCGCCCGCCGCATCGAGCGCCGCCAGCCCGAATACAGCGTCGAAGAACTCGCGCTCCTCAAGCTCCTGCGCGCGCACAAATGAGACGACGACTGAAGGGCGTGCTGAACTGCGACTGTCCATAGGCGTACACACCCGCCGGGGGGCCTCGCGTCGCCTTTTGTGAACACGCGCGACTGGCCGCCCGCGCCGCACGCGCTTTTGCGCGCCGAATCCGCGCGCCCCGCGCGGCATGGACGTTGCAATCAAATCCGCGCCGAGATTGATTCCGTTCGACGAATCGTCAAACGTTCGTTCCCGATTTTTCTCATTCGCCACTGCGTGCCCCCGAATCGCGTTAAATCTCTCGCTTACGCCTCTTCGGGTTATCGCTTGAACTCACTAACCCCGCGGCCCCAATTGGAAGGCCGCGACCTACCGAAAACAGCCCGCGCCTCGCAGCGGAAAAAAGGAGGCAACCGAAATGGCTTACATCTTTAGAGGCAGACTCTGCGGATACATCTGCGACGAATGCCCGGAGCCGCTCTCGCGCGTCACGGTCAAGCTCTACCGAGTCCGCGATGATCAGAACGTCACGGCGCGCGCCGTCGCCTCGCCCAAGGACACCTTCGTCATCCTCGACGACGAACAGGTGCGCGAGAAGGAGTCGCTCCTCATCGCCGAGACCGAGACCGACGACGCCGGCAACTTCTCGTTTGAGTTGGGCCGCGAGCAGAAGTACGGCGGCGAGGCGTTCGAGATTGATGTCTATTGCGGAAACGTCCCGCGCGGACTCAAGCCGCGTCCAGGGCCGCCGCCGCCCGTGCAGTTCAGCATCACGACCTTCCAGCCCATCTGGCGGCAGACCGAAGACAGCATCGTCGGCGTCTTCGATTACTGCGTGCCCGCGCGCTACTGGTGCGCCGTGCTCGCGCGCCGCCGCCTGTGGGTCATCTGCGGCAGGCTGACGACGTGCGAGAAGCCGCAGCAGCCCATCGCCGGCGCGGACGTGGAAGCCTTCGACGCCGACTGGCTGCAAGACGACTCGCTCGGCGCGGCTACGACCGACGCGGACGGGCGCTTCCACATCTACTACACGCGCCACGACTTCGAGAAGACGATCTTCCCGTTCATCAACGTCGAGTTGTTCGGCGGCCCCGACGTTTACTTCGTCGTGAAGTTCGCCGGCAACCCCATCCTCACCGAAGGGCAGGCCGAGGGGCGCAAGCCCGGTCGCGAGAACGCGCACACGTGCCTGTGCGTCCACCTGTGCACGGACAACCTACCGCACACGCCGCCCGAAAAGACGCCCCACTGGACGAAGGTCGCCGACCGCTTCAACGTCCAGCCGGACCTCTCGGCCCCGAACGACAACTTCCTCCCCGAAGGCTACGCCGGAAGTCCTGCGGAGGCTTACGTCTTCGGCGGCGGCGTGATGCTCAACGGCAACTGCCCGTTCAAGAACGCCGCCTCGCCCACGCACGGGCTAAAGTACCGCTTCCTCGCAGCCGAGTGGGGCTACTCCGCGCCCGGCCCGCGCCCCGGCGCGCTGCCCGACGTGTCGCCCCTGCCCGCGCCGACCGAGCCGAACGCGACTTGGAAGGTCGTCACCGCCGCCGGCCCGACGTGGGTCGGCGACGTTTACTACAACAACGGCGTGAACCCCTTCGCCAAGATGTCGGTCTACGTCTCGCCCGACGCCGACGGGTGGATACACCTCGACGGCGTGAGCGTGACGGCCCCGCTCGCGGGCGGTGGGACGACGAGCGTCGTCTTGAGCGACGACCCGTTGACGGGCAACTGGGTGCGCTCCGGCAACCTGCTCGTCATGGACACCGTCCCGCTCTCCGGCCCGCACGCGCCGCCCGCCTGGGCCTCGGACAGGAAGAACGCGGGCCGGAGTCTGACGGACGGCGAGAAGGCGATCATCCACCGCTTCAGCGTGGTCTTTCAGGTGCGCGACGTTGCCACCAACGCGGACATCTTCACCGATACGCGCGACTCGATCATCTTCGACAACTCGACGCCCGTCGGGTTCGTCAACATCGAGGAGCTTTTGTCCGATGCCTGCAACCCCATCAAGGGGCTGTCCTCGATCAACGTCCGCTACACGGTTGACCACCCGCACCTGCGCTACTTCCACCTGCGGATCAAGAACAACGCCACCGACCCCGTCCACGACGAGGCCTCGATGCCGGGCGGCGACTTCGCAGCCGGCTCGTTCTTCTTCCGCGGCGGCGCGAGCGGCCCCGCCGACCCGCCCAACCAGTCGGGCGGCTTTGCGGTGGACATCTCCGGCGACCCGGCCTGCGCCTACGCCCTTAAGCTGCGCTACTCGACCAGACACTACCAGACCGGCGAATCCGGCGACGAGGTGCTCTACTGCATCGAATAAGCCGACGCCGCGCCCGCGGTGTGACGCAGACGAACAAAGCGCGTGGCCGCGACTCAAGGTATTGAGCCGCGGCCACGCGCGCCATCTCGCCCTGTTCGGACGGTCTTCACTGACCCGTGCTCGCAGTGTTCCGCTCCAGCGTCGGCTTCGGATACTTCTTCAACATCTTCCACAGCAGAACCACGCTGCCGTCAAAATCCTTCCGCACGACGCGGAAGGCGACGAGCACGTCCGACGTGTCGTAGTTGACCGAGCGCAGCGCGTAGGTGTTGTTGACGAAGACGGGCAGCCTGCTCTTGTACGTCCACTGCCCGGCCTGTTGTCCGTCGCTGCCGAACTGCCGATACGCTTTGCGCGCCTCCGCCTCCGCCGAAGGGGTTTGGAAGGCCGCCATGAAGCGCACGCCCTCGGTCTCGACCGAGACCGTCTCAAGCGGGACGTTGCCGAGATTAGCCATGAAGCCGAAGTCCGCCCCGGCGAATCCGACCCCCAAAACATCCTGCTCCAGCTCGATGTCCGAGCCGTGGCCGTACTCCTGCGTCAGGCGCGAGAACGAATAGTACGCCCCGTCACCGTGCGTCGAGAGTTTACCCATCCACCTCTCCCTCGGCAGCAGGCGGATCAATCCCGTGTGCGGCTGCGCCAGGAACTCCGCGTAGGCGTCCCGGTCTTCGCGCGAGGGCGCGAGCAGCACCGCCTCTTTCTCTTTGATCTGCTCGCGCAGCGACTCGATCTCGGCGGCGGCCTGCGCGCGGTCGGTCGTCTGCGCGCGGACGCCGCGGCCCAGCCAGGGCAGGCAGATGAAGAGGAGCGAGAGCGCGAAGAGTTTTTTTACTGACATGAACTGCCTCCATTACTTCGACTGAAAACGAAAGGCGCTGGGGAGACCTTCGGGGTTGGGCGATTTATACTCCGCGCCGTGCGGACTGTAAAGGTCTGCTTCGCGCGCGCGCTCAGTAGTGCTCGCTCGTCTTCCCGCCCTGCCTCGTCTGCTTCGCCCTCTTCGCCTTGCGTCGCTTCAACTCGTCAACCCCCTTCAGAGAGGCGAGCGGCCACAGGCGGTGCTCGACCTCGGCCAGCCCTGCGCCCACGACCGCGGCGACGACCTCCTCCGATGCCTTGTAGCAGGGCGCGGCTTCGTCCAGGGGCACGTGGCCGTCGGCGTTGACGAC
>Ga0209577_10004954_pt1 | contig 12462 bp, 8 predicted proteins | sample GraSoiAngelo_109_FD_185874 | JGI IMG/M metagenome (GOLD analysis project Ga0209577, IMG submission 185874) | Grasslands soil microbial communities from the Angelo Coastal Reserve, California, USA - 14_0903_12_20cm (SPAdes) (version 2) | ecosystem: Environmental > Terrestrial > Soil > Grasslands ... | reverse complement strand
AGATGTCGAGGCCGTTCAACGGACGGGCGATCAGACCCACAAGTGCGCTGAGCCCGACGAGCGGCGTGAGCGACCCATCGGCGGCGATGGTGACGTCGGGCAGTTGTCCGGTGGCGTAGCGGCCAACGCCGCGGCCGTACAGGATGCTCCCGGTGAATTCGAGATAGTTCGCGCTGGGATCGACGTGGTTGGGGATCAGCGGCAGCAGCATCGAGCCGCCGACGCCACCGCCGAACCGCGTTTTGACGGTGGTGGGCCCCGTCATGGCGGTCGAGCCGGCAATGCACGGGCCCGGCACGCAAGTCAGCGTGTTGTCGCTGAAGAACCGTTGTAACCCGAAAATCTCGTAGTGACCCCAACCTGGATCGAATGCGGCCTTCTCGATGATGTCCGGGATCTGGTCTGTCGTGATCGTTACGCCGTTCGTGAATCCTCCTCCGCCGGCAGTGTTGGCGAAATTGACCTCGATGCCGTTGATGATGCCGCCGCTGGCGAACGGGCCGCCCACGCCTGTTGGCGCGGTTGCCGTGCTAGCGGCAACAATCATGGCCGGATTTTCGATCGATATGCCGAGCGAGACTGGGCCGAAGTCCTGCACCGCGCGGAGCTGCCACTGGCGGAGATAGTCGAAGCCGACGACGTAGCTCGCCTCGATCGTGTTCGGGATGTTCTCCCTGCGCGGCGCGATCCCGAGTCGATTCTGAGTCGCCAGCGTCCACGCTTGCCCCGCGAGAAAGTGAAATCCCGAGGCAGTGTTGTCATAGGTGAGCCAAGCTTGGCGCAGGCGCGGCGGCCAACTGTTGGTCTCGGTGTAATTCGACGCGGCGGGAGGCCCGCCGCCGACGCCCAGGAAGTCCGTTTCGAAATAGCCCGAGAGTTTTTGGACCGAGTCGATGTTACCCTCGAACAGGAGCTGGAGCTGGCTCTTGCGAGCCGATCCATGAAATTCGTGTTCGTTGTAGAGCGGTGAGAACGGAAATGGGATTGCGCCGAATGGCGTCGCTACGTCGGCGACCTGGTTCCGTTGGCGCCACACTGTATCCGCTGTGACGAAGCCGTTCAGCGTCACCTTGATCCTTTCCGCTGCGGCCGGGGCTTTCACGATCGGCGACTTTGGATCGCCACGCGGTGCGGGTGGGGAGGCCGCAACCGATTGCGCGCTCGCTTCCATCCTCTCCGGCTTCTGTCGCGCGCGCGCGAGCTCGTCTTTGACTTCCTTGAGCTGCCTCTGCAGCAGTTCGGATTGTTTCTGCAGCAGCTCGGTCTGCCGCTCGAGCTTTTGGATTTTTTCCGCGTCCGACAGCGACTGTGCCGGCGCGGTGCCGGGAATCAAAAGGCACGCTCCCACAAGGGCGCTGCACGCCATCAAGTTCTGCAGGGTCCGCTTGCAGTCCACGACCGCCTCCCCGACGGTGACCAGCCGCGCGGATACGCTCGTACGGGATGCGCGCTCACGTCAACCAAACATTAACCGTGCGATCGATGTTTCATCCGATTGTGCGCGGGGTGTGGCTCAAGGGCATCAGCGCGAACGTTCCGAGCCGGTGTCAACGTGGTTTGGGCAATCTCAAGTTCGATGGAAATTCCAATGCTTTAAGACTGCACAGGGCAAGTCTTTCATTCTAACAAGTTCCGGCAGTGACTATTATGTCACAATTTTGCCACCGCGTAATTCAGGCGCGAACTCCGTTACGATCAGTACCCTGGCAGCTCCGCTGGTCTCGGCGATGCCGCATCATGACGCGGCTCCGATTGGTTTGGAACTGAAGCGTCAGATTGCGTCGCGCGGGAATGCGTCAGCACCCGCGCCACTTCGGCCGCATGCTTGGCATGTTCCCCAATTCGCTCGAAATGAGGAAATACGGCATTCCCGAGGGCGGTGAGGGCGACGGCCGGCCGGCGATTAAACAGAGCTCCCCCCAACTCTTTCTCCAAGACGGCAATCGCGTTCGTCAAAGACGGTTGTGAAACCCCGCTGCGTCTCGCCGCCCGCGTGAAACTGCGCTCCTCGCAAAGCGCCAGGAAATAGCGGATCTGATGTATCTGCATGCGCTCACCTCGGCGGCGGGTTGCGAATTCCAAGGATGCTATCGAGTCGAGAAACGCGAGCCAGCAGTAACCTGTGTGTGAGACCGAGAACCAACAAACGCACTGTAGCGCTGCCGAGCCCGGCGATGTGTGAAGCATTTCACATACATCGATGCTCGCTCCTCGTCGTTTGTGACGCACTTCACATACGCTCTGATTACGCAAGCTATCATGAGCCATCGCTCGGCTGCTGGGGGCTGGGCACGTCGCGTGAATGAGGCGTTGCAGCGAGCGCGCTCGGACGGAAGCTATGGAGGCGACCATGCGAACAGACATGATTGGGCCGAAAGCCCAGAACCTGATTGCGACCGATCGGGTCGAAGGAACGCCGGTCCGCAGCAGCGAGGGCTTCAGTATCGGAACGATCAGGCGTTTGATGATCGAGAGGCTTACCGGGAATGTCGCCTATGCGGTCTTGAGCGCCGATGGGGTTGCTGGAATGGCACGGAAGCACCTGGCTGTTCCTTGGGCGCGGCTCACCTATGATCGAAAACTAAAGGCTTACCGCCTTGACCGAATCGGAAGCAAATTTGGCGGCCCGTCCGCCGATACGTCAAATCGCGACGTCGACCAGGCAAAGCGCGGGCGTCAATGCTACTGGGGAATCGCCGAAATCTGGTGAATTCGGCCACGGGCCGAGCGCGCAATTGTTTTTGTGGGAAATCCACAAATTACGATGCTATAGTTTGATCGAGGGAGTTCAGGTGCCTTTGTCGGCCCCACACGACCTCACCTAGCAACGCAAGAGGGGTCCAATGGCAAAGAAGGCTCGGAAGGCAGTGCAGCGTGGCAATCGGCGGACCAAAAAGGTGCACTGGCTCTGGCCATTTTGGCCGCTCGTGCCGATGACCGACGAACTTATCGACGCAGGCGTGGAGCTAGCGAGGGCCCGAGGAGAGTTTTGGAGCGAAGCGTTCTATGCCGCGGGTGAGGTCCTGGAAGATTGGAGGGATAAAGTCAGTCGCCAAAGCAGCTGATAGGTGAGTTATGGCGAAGAAACGACGCAAAACGGCTTCCAGAGGTACCGGCCGTCGGAGCGGAACGGGGTACTTGCCTTGGCCGTTTATGCCGCCCCTTGATCCCAAGCTGCGGGATGCAACCGCCCGTTTGTTCATGTCGCGCGTGGAGTCTTGGGGAAAGACACTTAGGGCAATGGCGGACATCGCCGACCAAATGGAGAGGGAATGGAACAGAGCCGGGGGCACAGGAAGAAGCGGCCGCACGCCGCGCGGCACCCATGAAGAGTGGTAGTCGTCATCACCAGGATGAATGATTCTACGCTTGAGCGGTAAACGAACAAATCGCCAAACTAAAAAGCGAGCGGGCTGCTCTGATTTTTTCCGGGCTGGTCGGCTTGGGCCCTACTGTCACATTAGATGCCGTATAAATACGCGAGAGCGTGCTCAATAAATACGCGAGAGCGTGCTCAACGAGTGTTTGGCCAAGCTCTACACGCTTCTGGGCAGCGGTAAGCTAAATGCCACGCGTCGGGGTGAATTCGTTCGATCGCGCGCCTCTCATTGCCAAAATCGCGATCGCCATTGATCGGTTTGCAAGCGTACTTGCGGTGAGCGGCGCACGCACACTAAACGATCTGATTCGGGCGCATCGCAACGCGGCGTCCGTAGTGCTCACATCCGAGCTAACCGACGCCGGCCCTGTGATGCAGCAGGCGCATGCTCGATCCCTGCGGAGGACATCGTGGTGACCTCCGGCGCAGTTCGTCCCTCGGGTGTGGCAATAATCGGAATGGCGTGCCGATTTCCCGGCGCACCGGATCAACGTGCTTACTGGCATAACCTCTGCAGTGGAATTGAATCGATTACTGTCCTGACGGATGCTGAGCTGCTAGCAGCCGGCGTGCCGGCCGAACAGCTCAAGAATCCGGCCTACGTCAAAGCCGCACCTATCCTTGCTGCTTTCGATTCGTTCGACGCCGCTTTCTTCGAGTATTCGCCGGCAGAAGCACGCCTCCTAGACCCGCAACATCGATTGTTACTGGAGATTGCGTGGGAGGCGTTCGAGGATGCTGGCTACGCGCCGGGCGGCCGCGCGCAGCCCGCAGGGGTGTTTGTCGGGGCGGGCGGCGTCGTGAGCAGTTATCTTGTTGATCGTCTAGCCTGGTCGGCCGAATTGCCGGGCTATACGGGCAGCCTACCGCATATTGGCAATGATAAGGATTTTTTGAGCACTCGCATTTCCTACAAGCTCAATCTCACCGGTCCGAGTGTCAACGTTCAGACCGCATGCTCTACTTCGTTGGTCGCAGTGCATCTTGCCTGTCAAGCCATTCTCGCCGGCGAATGCGATATGGCGCTTGCTGGCGCGGCAACAGTCCGTGTGCCGCATCGCGTGGGCTATCTCAGCCGACAAGGCGACATTCTGTCCCCTGATGGACATTGTCGCGCATTCGATGCGGCGGCACACGGTACCATCTTTGGAAGCGGGGTTGGCGCAGTCCTGTTAAAGGATCTGCAGTCAGCGACCGACGATCGCGACCACATTTATGCAGTGATCCGAGGGTCCGCGATCAACAACGACGGTGCAGACAAGGTCAGTTACACTTCCTCGAGCGTAGCCGGGCAGACGCGAGCGATGGTGGAGGCGATGTCGATCGCGGACGTTTCACCCGACGATATCGGCTATGTCGAATGCCATGGAACCGGAACGGTCGTCGGCGATCCGTTGGAGATCGATGCTTTGGCGCGTGCCTTTCGGACTGGTACGCAGTGCCGCAACTTCTGCGCGGTCGCGTCCGTCAAAACCAACGTCGGACATCTCGAACAGACAGCGGGGATGGCTGCCTTGATCAAGGCCGCTCTAGCGGTAAAGAACGGCAGAATTCCGGCCAGCCTCAATTTCCGAAGGCCCAACCACAAAATCGATTTCGCGAATAGCCCGTTTTTTGTCAACACTGAGTGTAGAAGCTGGCCGATGCAGCGTCGGCGAGTGGCCGCCGTCAACTCCCTCGGACTGGGTGGAACCAACGCGTTCCTAATCTTGGATGAAGCGCCGCAAGCGTCCGGCGTCCCGCCAACGGACCAACCGATCAAGCTGGTGGTGTTGTCCGGGAAAACGGCTCCCGCGCTGCGATCCTCAATGGAGCGGCACCGAGCCGTGCTGGAGCATCGGCCGGACGCCGAGCTGGCTGATATCTCTTTCAGTCTGACTAGCGGGCGGGGCCATTTTGATCATCGGTACGCGGCGCTGGCCAGCTCGACCACGCAATTGCGCTCGGTACTGGCCGAAGAACTGGAGAAGCATGGGGCGGGTGAACGGGCCGCGCGAACGAGCGAAAGAAGGCGTCTCGCGTTCCTATTCTCCGGCCAGGGGTCGCAGCACGTCGGCATGGGGGCGGAGCTTTATCGATATCAGCCGGTGTACCGGACTGTTATCGATCAATGTGCTGACTTGTTGCGCGATCATCTGAAACTGCCGCTCCTGGATGTCCTGCTCGGCCAGACTGAAGCTCACGACGTGATTCATCAAACCGCCTACACCCAGCCCGCCTTGTTTGCTGTGCAGGCCGGCTTGATCGAACTGTGGCGCTCGTGGGGGGTGGTTCCGGATCTGGTGATCGGCCACAGCGTAGGTGAGTTTGCCGCCGCCTACTGCGCAGGCGTTTATTCGCTGGAGAAGACGCTTGTTCTAATCACTGAACGCGCGCGGCTCATGCAGTCATTGCCAGCCGGTGGAGCGATGGCGTCGATCGTTGCCGAGGAAAGCGCCGTCGCGACAGCGATCAAGAAATACAATAGCGAGCAGATTGCGATTGCCGCAGTGAATGCACCTGAGAGTACCGTGGTGTCCGGCGAGCGTAAAGCCGTCGCAGCGCTTATCAAGCAATTCGAAACTTCAGGTGTTCGAACACAATCGCTGGCTGTATCGCACGCGTTTCATTCCCCCCTGATGAAACCGATAAGACAGGAATTCGCGAAGATCGCTGAGACAATTCCGGCAAACTCGACAAAAATTCCTTGGATTTCGACATTGTCGGGAACGGTTGTGAACGAAAACGTTCACGCCCAGTATTGGTGTGAGCACGCGCTGCACCCAGTCCGCTTTGCCGACGGCATGGACAGGGTTGCCTCACTGAATACCACGGATTTCATCGAAGTTGGTCCTGGCAGCACGTTGCTCACTCTGGGGCGGCAATGCGTGCGGACAGATCGGCACGCTTGGCTTGGATCGTTGGCCGATAAGCACCATGGAGATTTGGCGCGGATCTTTTCCAGCTTAGGAGAACTCTATCGGCGCGGCTACGACGTCGATTGGGATGGATACAACCGGCCATCTGCCGGGCGCCGCGTATCGCTTCCCACCTATCCGTTCGAACGTCGCCGTTTCTGGCTCGACGGTGATGGCGCATCCTCACCGCAAAGGATCATGGCCAAGTCGATGGGCTTGGGGGGTTTGCGCCTTCGATCCGGGCTGCGGGAGATTCAATTCGAGACGGCTTACAGCTTGGCACGCTTTGGGTATCTCAACGACCATCGCATCCATGATTTGGCTGTTTTGCCCTTAACGTTCGGTCTCGCAGCCCTGCGCGATGCCGCTCGGCAGCATTTCGGCACGGACCGTGCGGCGATCGCGAACCTGCAATATCGCACAGCCATGGTGCTGCCCGAGACCGGCGATCGCATTGTGCAAATAATCTTGAGTCCTCTGGATGATATGCAAGTTGAATTTCGCCTGATGAGTATCGGGTCGGAGCCAAACGCCGCCTGGCAGACGCACATGGTCGGCATGATTCTCGCGAAGGGGAGCGAGAAAAGCGGCAAGCACGTTGCGGCATTCGATGCTGTCAAGTTGAGGTGCCCGAATGCTCTTTCAGCAGAGCGATACTACGCGGCTTTGCAGGCGGTTGGCTTGCAATATGGGCCCTGCTTTCGCGGCATCCGGGCTTTATGGGAGGGGCGTGGCGAAGTTTTAGCCCAGGTCGATCTCCCGGTGCATCTGGACGAGGAGAATGCGCCCGGACTTCATCCGGCTTTGCTGGATGCGTGTTTGCATGTGTATCCCACTCTGATCGACAGGCGCGCCAAATTCGAAGCGGCGCCAACGAAGTCACCTGCATATCTTCCGATCGGCCTTGAACGCTTCGAGAGTGCGGCTTCGGGCGCACGAAAGGTCTGGGTACACGCAAGACGCCGTATTGGGCAGTTCGATGCGGAGACGGTCGCAATCGACATTTCCGTTCACGGGGAGGACGGAAGTCAGATTGCCACGTTGGAAGGTCTGTCAGTCAAGCAGCTGCCGCCGGAAGCCTTGGCTTCTACTGCTCCTTCGGAAAGGATCGATTGGCTCTATCAGCTGCAGTGGATCAAACGACCATTGCTCCATGCGCCGGCGAACCTGAATAGTACTCCGTCAAGTTGGCTCATTCTTGCCGATCGGGGCGGCATCGGTGCCGCTCTTTGCGAGATGCTGATCCGCAAAGGGAACGTTTGTCGACTCATCTACGCCGACAAGTTTATCGGACGGCGCAGCAGGTCCACCTGGAATCCCGATAGTCTGGCGAAACCATTTGCAAACCTGATTTCCGGCTATGCACAACGCTCAGCTCCACTACATCACGTCATCAATCTCTGGCCGCTTGATTTGGCGCTCGAGCACAGGAACGTCGAGCAGCTTAATGAGGCACAGAAAATCGCGCTGGGCAGCACCATTTCACTGTTACGAGCAGTGGTTCAGACGCAAGGCCGGGCCGATATGGCTGCGCGTATTTGGTTGGTGACACGCAATTCAGTTTCTACCACGCCCGAGGATGCACGGATTGAGATCGGAGCCGCAGCTTTGTGGGGGTTGAGACGCAGCGCGACACTCGAGCACCCCCAGATTTGGGGCAGCCATGTGGATCTCGACGGCCGCTCGGACGCCTTGCCGTCGGATCACGCTGCCGCATTGCTGCGCGAAATTTTCAACGGCGATGGGGAGGATCAAGTCGCGCTAAGGCAAGGCACTCGATTCGTGGCACGCATGGTTCGTGCAATCGCTCCCAAGCGACCTGTAGCTCCGCCCGATTTCAAGGGATCCTATCTCATCACCGGAGGGCTTGGTGCGCTTGGGGTCGAAGTCGCCAAATGGCTGGTAACACAACGCAACGTCAAACACCTCGTCCTGGTAGGACGGCGCGGGCAAAAAGATCCGAATTTCAAGAATGTCCGCGAGACACTTGCGGCGCTCGGCGCGGACGTCGCAGTTCTCAAGGCCGACGTCGCTAATGAACAGGATGTCAGGCGGCTGCTTGGCCTTATCGAGAAATTCCATTCTCCCCTCAAAGGCATCTTCCATTGCGCCGGGGTGCTCGACGACGGGATACTGATGCGGGCGAAGTGGCAGAAATTCAGCCGCGTTCTCGCGCCGAAGCTTGTCGGTGCCTGGCTTCTCGACAAATTCACCCGCCATTGCGCTCTTGATCATTTCGTCGTGTTTTCGTCAATTCTGAGTCTGACCGGTTCGGCGGGACAAGCCAACTATGCGGCGGCCAACGCATTTCTCGATGCGCTAATCAGCCGTCGCCGCAAGGAGGGGGTGCCGGGATTGGCGCTGAACTGGGGGCCATGGGCCGGGTCCGGCTTGGCCACGATTTCCGGCGAAAAGGGACGAGCCATCTGGCGCTCGCGCGGTACCGACTATATTCCCGCCGATGTCGGCCGACGGGCATTAGACTTGCTCGTCGGCAGTGACGCCATGCATGCGGTTATCACAATAACCAAGTGGCCAATCTTTCTTCAGCAATTCACAAATCCTCCTCCGCTTTATCGCGAACTGCATCAGGAAATTGGTGCGGTAGCGGCCAATGCCGACCGTCCTGCTGACGCGGCTGTCCTCAAGGCCAAACTGAAAGACGCTTCTTCGGTCGCGCGGCGCGAGCTTCTGACGACCTTCGTATCTCAGCAGGCGACGCAGACTCTGGGCGTAAAGGAGGAAATGGATCCAAGACGTCCGCTTCGGGAGCTCGGCCTGGATTCGTTGATGTCGGTAACTTTGGTCAATCGACTTGAAACATCGCTCGGCGTCCGAATATCGCCGGTCAAGCTGATCCAGGGTCCGAGCGTTTCGCAAATCGTCGACGATATTCTGCCCGGGTTGGGGTATTCGACTCCCGATAATCACGAGGAAAACCGGGCGCAACGATCCCGAAAGAACGGCTCAAGCGCTTGGCTTGTCATTTCCGATCCTAGGCCGTCTCCTCGCTTGCGACTGTTCTGTTTTCCGTTCGCGGGCGGCGGCTCCGCCATTTATCGCAGCTGGTCCCAATTTCTTGACCCGAGCATCGAGGTGATCGCAGTTGAGCCCCCCGGTCGGCTGGGCCGTATCAAAGAAAAGCCGATCGTCGACATCAAGCAGTTCAGCTCTGGGCTGCTTTCGGAAATGCGGCCCTTGCTCGATCTGCCGTTCGCTTTCTTTGGTCATTGCTTGGGCGGCCTGACAATGTACGAAACCGCTCGCCGTCTGATCCGTTTGACCAAATTCCGGCCGCTTCACTTGTTTGTCTCCGGCGCCCGTCCGCCGGACCGCATTTCTGACCAGGGTCCATTCGAGAATCGATTGATCAACGACCTGATTAGGCTCGCAGAATTCAGAAGAAACCTTCCGATGTATGCGCAGCCTGATGACGTATTTGGCGAACTCATCCGCCATTTCAATATCCCCGCTACCGACCAATTGCTCTGCGATCCGAAGCTTCGCAAACTGATGCTTCCTGTCGTCCGCGCCGAATTCCGGATGGCCAGCAAATACAAATTTGTGCGGGTACGCCCATGGGACGTTCCCATCACATGCTTCGCGGCGCGTGGCGATCCATATGTGACGCGTCGCCACGCATTGGGCTGGGGGCGTTTCACCAATTCGCGCCTGCAAATCTACATCAGAGACGGCGCACACTTTGCCGTGGTCGACGACATGGCTTTCATCCACAGCGTGATCAACAAGGAATTGCAGGCTGAGCTGCGATACTGATGGGAAACGGACAAGGATTCGGGCGGGCGAGAGGCTCCTTCGTGATCCCGATTTCCTCGGATCGGCGTCGCCTCGACGAGCGATGGCGCGCAATTATTTTTATTCGGAGCTTCGGCACCGGCCTGAGGCAAGCAGATACTGTCTGTGTCTAAGGGGCTCGCACTTGACGAGGAGCGCAAGGCCGCGCCTCTGCAGGTTTAATCGAAATGGTGCACACATGGCAAAACGCGCGGGAAAGACGGCTTTGTTCCTGGGTGGAGGAGCTCCGAATCTTACGCTGATGTCCGGTGCGTTGTTGGGACTTCACGAGGAAGGGCAGGCGAAATTCGACGTCATTGCGATGGCTGGCGCGGGGGCCGTCGTGGGGCTCATCTACCTTGCCCCAACGCGCGGCCTGTCGAAGAAGGATGCTCTGCAGAATACAATCAATTTTGGAATCTCCGACGCAATTTATGAAATGTGTCCAATCAACTATAAGACATTCGCGAAATCGGGTCCCTCGGCCAAGGCATTCTATGATTTTTGGTTCAGCTTGGATGAGGTGAAGTGGGCGGTGGACCAGCATAATATGAACAATAAAGAGAAGTTCTGGGCGGATTGGCTGCTGTTTTTGGGGGCGATGATGTGTCCTACCGACCTGAATTTTTTCAGTAAAGGATTCTGCGAACATCCGCGGCTGATCGAGGACCTAATCGATTTCCCGAGACTGCGGAACGTCAAATTGCGAGGTGTTCCCATAGAAATCGAAATCAATGCGTTCGATATAGCAGCACACAAAATCGTCGATTTCAAAAACAGAAATAGCCGGAACCAACCAAAAGAAATCACGGCGAATGAATTACGGGCCGCCCTGTCTTTCCCGTTTATCTATCCGCCGCACGAGTTCAACGGTCGTCGCTACTACGAAGGTGCCGCGTTCGAAACTCTCAACGCACCCACCGACATCGATAAGATCGATACGTTTATCGTTCTCAATCCGCTGCGGGCCAATTTGGTCCGCGCACCGGACAATCTGTGGGATGCGTACACGCAATCCATTATCATGCCCGTGGTCGGTATCGCGGAAAGCGAGGTGCACGCAAATCGCCACGACATCTCATGGATTTACTATCGCGGCGCGCTCCACCAGATGAAGAGCGCACTGATAGGGACAAGCAAGCAAAATCGGTTGCATTGGAGACAGAAGCTGGAAAAAAAGGCATGGTATTCTGCGGACCTCAGGATCCCGGACGATGATGTGCACGATGCTCTTGGATGGAAACGATCGAGTTTGGAGCGCCTGTTTGGCTTCGGATACAAAGCTGGAAAAAGGCTTGCTGAAAAACTTCGCAACAACACACCGGATTTGCCCGGTAGTCGGCTCGCGCGCATGATTGTCTGATGGAAGACGCGCAGCAGGCGTTTGCTGTCGGGAGCTTTGCTGATTGCTCGGCAATCACCTCCGTTAAACCAGCCGATGCAATTCCTTATGGTACACCAACAGTAGTAACACAGAATAATTTCTATTGTTAGTTGCGTGGCCGGTTGTTTGGTCGGTCAATCGCGCCAGCGGAGAGCCTGCCGCGCCCATATTGAGTGGGGCGTGGACATAATCGGTCCGCACCATCCCACAGGAAGAAACCTTGCCTGCCATGCTTGAGAAGCTGGCTACGGGCAACCACGAGCTTATGCCGCGTGCGTTGCGATCGCGCTGAGGGCTCGCTGCGTCCGACAACCGCAAACGAATCTGCATAGCATCCAAGCGGTGAGCTATGGCACAATCATTGCAGCGACGCGCATGGCCCCGGTGGAAGACGAGCCTTAATGAGTGACATTTCGGCTTGGCTCGATGGTCTCGGGCTTGGAAATTACACAAATATCTTCGTCGAGAACGCAATCGACCTCGACGTGCTCCCGACTCTGACCGAGGCTGATCTCAAGAGGTTGGGTGTTGCTCTTGGACACCGCAAGCGCATACTCAGAGCGATCGCAGATCTATCGAGTGGTTCGCCGCTCCCATCGAGTGCGCCTCTCGCAGACATCGCAATATCGGATTCCGACGAGGAGAGACGCCATCTTACGGTATTGTTTTGCGATATCGTAGGTTCGACGGCGCTCGCTGTTCAGTTCGATCCCGAAGACCTCAGCGCAGTGATCCGCAGGTTTCAAACGACCTGCACGACGATAATCACCGATAATAGAGGCTGTGTTGCCAGGTTCATGGGCGATGGGGTGCTCGCCTATTTCGGCTATCCACACGCCCATGAAGACGATGCTGAAAGCGCAGTCCGGGCGGGACTCGATCTGGTGGCGACCGTGGGTCAAATCCAGTTGCCATCCGACGAACCGTTGCAGGTGCGAATAGGCATCACCACCGGACCCCTTATCGTCCGTTCCGCCAGCGCCGAGGAACAGGAAGAGAAAGTCTTC
>Ga0209577_10004953_pt1 | contig 12463 bp, 14 predicted proteins | sample GraSoiAngelo_109_FD_185874 | JGI IMG/M metagenome (GOLD analysis project Ga0209577, IMG submission 185874) | Grasslands soil microbial communities from the Angelo Coastal Reserve, California, USA - 14_0903_12_20cm (SPAdes) (version 2) | ecosystem: Environmental > Terrestrial > Soil > Grasslands... | reverse complement strand
ACCGGGGCGGTCGCGGGGCTGCTCTTCCGCGACCGGTTGCGGGTTCTCGACGTCGCCCCGAGAGGCTGCTGACCGACTGGTCAGGGGGGGATCGGAGCAACCGTGGCAGCGTGCAACGGTGGCGTCGCGGGCTCGACAAGGGGCGGTGCTCCACCGGGTCGAGGGCCCTCGGCGCTGGCACCCTGTGGGGGTCACATCCTCCCCTCGGACCGGAGCGGAAGTCCATGCGAGCCATCGTCACCTGCGAGTGCTGCGGCTACCGGCAGACGGTCGCACGGGCCATCGATCGCCCGGGCACCTTCCACCTCGTCTGCCACGAGTGCGAGCGCAGCCTGCGGGTCGACGTCAGCGACGAGGAGCTGAGCGCGGCCCGCAGCGCGGGCTCGCCGTCCGCCGACCGGGCTGCAGCCGCCTGACGGAGTGGTGAGACACCCCCTGCTATCATGCGGACGCCGGTGGGGACCGGGGACCCGCCCCCGCCACCGTGGTCTCGTGGTCGCGGGCGCATAGCTCAGTTGGTACGAGCGCTGCGTTGACATCGCAGAGGTCGGCGGTTCGATCCCGTCTGCGCCCACCACACCGCCGCCCTCCGGTCGGAGGCGGCTGAGCGAGACCCGCCCGCCCGGGCCGACGGTCACACACAGTTTCTGCACAGGGCGGCGTCGCCTGCGCAGTTCGACGGATGCTCGTTATCCACAACGTCGACAGGCCAGGACAGTCGACTGTCTGCAGTGGCCGAAGCGGATGTGCACATCCACCGTTCAGACGCGGTTGACAACGCGCTGCGAGCGGGCCGTACAATGCGCCCGCGACATGGACGGGGACGGGACCGCGCACGTGCACAGACAGACCACCCTGGCGCGCACCTGCGCGCGCCGCGGCTGCGGATCGACGGTGAACAAACGCACCGCCAAGTACTGCAGCCGCGACTGCTGCCGCCTCGATCCGGAGCGGCAGGAGAAGCTGCGTGCGCAGGCGCTGCGCGCCGGCCGCAGCATCGTGCCGATGTCGCGGCAGCTGCCCATGCCGTTCGGCGGACGGCCGATCTCCTACCAGGAGGACTCCATCGCCCGGCTGGGGGAGGGACGCGAGGACGTGCCCGCGGGAATGTCGCGCTTCGCCGGCTGAACCCGCGGTCTACAATTCGGCCCCATGCCGGACGAGGAGGTCGACGACGCCGTAGAGGCCGGGCTGCCCCTGGAGGCGCCCGAGACTCCGACGCTGGAGATCCTGCGCCACAGCGCCGCGCACCTGATGGCCGCCGCGGTGGTCGAGCTCTTTCCCGGAGCGCAGTACGACGTCGGCCCCTCCATCCAGGACGGCTTCTTCTACAACTTCCAGCTGCCCGACGGGGCCACGTTCTCCGAGACCGATCTCGCCAGGATCGAGGCCAGGATGCAGGAGCTGGTGAAGAAGCGCATCCCCTTCGAGCGCGAGGTGCTGCCGCGCGAGGAGGCGGGCGCCCTCTTCGCCGAGCTGGGCCAGGACTTCAAGGTCGACATCATCGACCGCATGCCGGATTCGGTCGACCGTGTCGGAATCTATCGCACCGGCGACTTCGTCGACCTCTGTCGCGGCCCCCACGTGCGCGACACCGGGAAGCTCAAGGCCACCCGGCTGCTCCGCGTCGCCGGCGTCTACTGGCGGGGCGACGAGCGCAACCAGCAGCTCCAGCGCATCTACGGGACCGCCTGGTTCAGCAGGGAGGAGCTCGACGCCTACCTCGAGCGTCTCGCCGAGGCCGAGCGCCGCGACCATCGTCGCATCGGCCGCGACCTCGACCTCTTCAGCGTCAGCGAGGAGCTGGTCGGGGGCCTGGTGCTCTGGCATCCCAAGGGCGGGCTGATCCGCGGCCTCATCGAGGACCACTGGCGCGAGGCCCACCGCCGCGGCGGCTACGAGCAGGTCTTCAGCCCCCACATCGCCCAGCGCACCCTCTGGGAGACCAGCAAGCACGTCGACTTCTACGCGGAGTCGATGTACTCGCCGATCGACGTGGACGGCCGTCCCTACCAGCTCAAGCCGATGAACTGCCCGTTCCACATCCTCATCTACAAGGACCGGCTGCGCTCCTACCGCGAGCTGCCGATCCGGCTCGCCGAGCTGGGGACGGTGTACCGCTACGAGCGCAGCGGCGTCCTCCACGGGCTGCTGCGGGTGCGCGGCTTCACCCAGGACGACGCCCACATCTTCTGCCGTCCCGACCAGATCGAGGAGGAGATCGGCCGAGTGGTCGACTTCTCCATGGAGATGTTCCGCACCTTCGGCTTCGATGAGGTGAGCATCTACCTCAGCACCAAGCCGGAGAAGGCGATCGGCAGCGACGAGCAGTGGCGCGCGGCCGAGGCGGCGCTCGAGCGCCAGCTGCGCAACCGCGGCATCGACGTCGTCATCAACCCCGGCGACGGCGCCTTCTACGGCCCCAAGATCGACATGAAGGTGCACGACGCGCTCGGCCGCGAGTGGCAGTGCGCCACCGTGCAGTTCGACTTCTCGCAGCCGGAGAACTTCGGCATCGAGTACATCGGCGAGGACGGCGACCGCCACCGCCCGGTGATGGTCCACCGCGCCCTGCTCGGCAGCATGGAGCGCTTCTTCGGGGTGCTCATCGAGCACTACGCCGGCCACTTCCCCCTCTGGCTGGCGCCGGTGCAGTGCGTCGTCGCCACCGTCCAGGACGACGTCCCCGCGGTCGTCGAGCTGGGGGAGGGGATCGCCAGTCGGATGGCCGCCGCCGGGCTGCGAGCGGAGGTCTCGGCGAAGGCGGGCGAGCGCCTCGGCGCGCGCATCCGCGACGCCAAGCTCCAGCGCGTGCCCTACATCGTCGTCGTCGGCGCCAAGGACGTCGAGCGCGGCGACGACGTGGTCTCCCTGGAGGACACCCGGCGCGGCACCAAGGGGGAGGCAGTGGCCGTCGACGAGCTCATCGCCCGGCTGCGCACCGAGGTGGAGGAGAAGCGGCCGAGCTAGCCGGCCGTGCCGCGCACCACCTGCTCGAGGTAGGGGCCGAGCACCTCGCCGACGGCGGCCGCGGTCTGCGCCGGGGGGCCGCCCGGCAGCGTGGCGTGGCTGATCGCGAGCCGCACCACGCAGTCGGCGACGCCACGCAGCCGGACCGGGTCGACCTCGGTCCAGATCGCGGTGAGGACCGCGGCGAGCCGGTCGGTCGCCAGCCCGAGGACCGGGCCGCCCCGGGTCGTCACCAGGGCGAGCAGCTCGTCGCCGTCGTCGCCGGAGACGATCGCCCGCACCAGCGGATGCCCCTGGGCGGTGCCGAGGAAGACCTCGAGGGCGGCGGTGAGCGCGCCCCGGGGGTCGGCCACGTGCGACCGCAGCGCCGCCTCCACCGCGGCGACGAAGCGGTCGGCCTCGCGAAGCACGTACGCCTGGGCGACGGCGCTCCGCGAGCCGAACTCGTGGTACAGGGTCTGGCGGCTGACCCCGGCGCCCGCCGCCACCCCGGCCATGGTCGTCCCCGCCCATCCGCGCTCGCGCATCAGGTCACCGGCGGCGTCGAGGAGGGTGTCGCGGAGCAGCGTCCGCGCCGCCTCCGCGTAGGTGGGACGCTGCCGCGCGGGGGTCGGGGCCATGGCCGCGATCATGTCAGGCGACCGCGCTCTGCGGGTCCGTCGCGCCGTAGCGGGCGAGGTAGCGCTCGCGAGTCCGAGGATGGAGGTTGGCGAGGGTCACGTCGCCGCCGTAGTGGGCGAGGACGCGCGGGTCCATCACCCGCCGCCAGATCGGCGTCAGGTAGGCGAGGACCATCATCGTGCCGTACCCGCAGGGCAGCTGGGGTGCCTCGTCGAAGTGGCGCAGGGCCTGGTAGCGGCGGGTCGGGTTGGCGTGATGGTCGCTGTGGCGCTCGAGGTGGTAGAGGAGCAGGTTGGAGGCGACGTGGTTGCTGTTCCAGCTGTGCCGCGGCGCCACCCGCTCGTACCGTCCGCTCGCCTCACGCCGGCGGACCAGCCCGTAGTGCTCGAGGTAGTTGACCACCTCGAGGAGGGAGAGGCCGAACACCGCCTGGACCGCGAGGAAGGGGATGACCCGCGGGCCGAAGCCGGCGATCAGCGCGGTGAAGAGGACCGCGCTCAGCGCCCAGGCGTTGAGCACGTCGTTGCGCAGCGTCCAGGGCCCGCGGCCACGGCGCTGCAGGCGGGCGCGCTCGATCTCCCAGGCGGAGCGCAGGCTCCCGACCACGGTGCGGGGCAGGAATTCCCAGAAGCTCTCGCCGAGGCGCGAGCTCGCCGGGTCCTCGGGGGTGGCGACGCGGACGTGGTGGCCGCGGTTGTGCTCGGTGTAGAAGTGGCCGTATCCGGTCTGGGCGAGCGCGATCTTCGAGAGCCGGCGCTCGACGAGGTCCTTCTTGTGGCCGAGCTCGTGGGCGGTGTTGATGGCGACGCCGCTGGTGACGCCGACGGTGACCGCGAGCCCGAGGGCGCTGAGGGTCGAGAGGCCGCCGTGGCTCCACTCCCAGCAGGCCCAGACGAGGGCGAGGTACTGGAGGGGGAGGTACGCGTACGTGCACCAGCGGTACCAGCGGTCGGCCTCGAGGTTGGGCAGGGCGGCCTCGGGCGGGTTGGCGGCGTCGCTGCCGACGAGGGTGTCGAGCAGCGGGATGAGCCCGTACATGAAGACCGGCCCCAGCCACCAGAACACCCCGAGCCCGGTGAGGGTTGCCAGGCCCCCCGCCATGACGGGGAGCAGGGGCACGAGCAGGCCGAGCGGCCACAGGTACCGCTTGCCGTCCCGCCAGCCGCTCTCGTCGGGCGCCACCGGGCCCTTCGTCCTGACCGCCATCACCGTCGCCATCGCCGTTCCTCCGGGTCCGGGCCCTGACAGAGGGCCGCCTTCGATGCTGGGTACTTTACAGAAGTGACGTTCTATGTCAAGTATCAGGACGAGATGATGGATCGTGTCAAGGAGCACGGGGGCCGGCCGACCTGCATCGTCATCTGTTTCCGGAGCACGACTCGGTGGTATGCTTCGGCGCCGGACGCCCGTTCGGGCAGCCAAGAGGGCCCGTCCCGGTGCGGACCCCACCTCCCGGGTCCGCCTTGGAGGTCCAGAAACCGTCCACTGGATAGCGGCTGCTGTCCAGCTTTTTTTGTTTCGGAGGAGGGCCAGGAACCATCGCCTTTCGTGAGCTCCGTATCAACGACCAGATCCGGATCCCGCACGTGCGTCTCTTCGACGACACCACCCAGGAGGCGTTCGGGATCGTGCCGATCGAGAAGGCACGCCAGCTCGCCGTGGAGCGGGAGCTCGACCTGGTCGAGGTGGCCCCTCAGGCCCAACCGCCGGTGTGCCGGCTCATGGACTACGGGCGCTTCAAGTTCGAGGCGCTCAAGCGGGAGAAGGACAGCCGCCGCGAGCACAACGTGGTCCGTCTCAAGGAGATGAAGCTGCGTCCGAAGATCTCGGAGCACGACTTCCACACCAAGTACGGCTACGTGCGGCACTTCCTCGCCGACGGCGACAAGGTGAAGCTCACCATCATGTTCCGCGGTCGGGAGCTGGTTCACCAGGAATACGGACGGCGGCTCCTGGACCGGATGGCCCTGGAGCTCAAGGACGTGGCCATCGTCGAGCGGATGCCGCTCGTCGAGGGTCGCAACATGATCATGATCCTCAGCCCGCTGGCCAAGAAGCACGCCAGGGTGGTGCCGGAGAAGGGCGTGGCGCCGGCCGACCCGGAGGCCGAGACGGCCGACGCCGACGCCGACGCCGACGCCGACGCCGCCACGGTGACCGCGCCTCCGGCGGCGGAGCAGTCCTCGAACGGGAGCAGCAGCAGGAACGATGCCGAAGATCAGAACCCATAAGGGCACGCAGAAGCGGATCAAGGTGACCGGCGCGGGCAAGCTCATGCGCCGCAAGGCCTTCCGCTCCCACCTGCTCGAGCACAAGAGCAGCAAGCGCAAGCGCGCCTACCGTCGTACGCACGAGGTCGCTCCCCAGGACGCGCGTCACGTGACACGCCTCGCCCCGTACCTGGACAAGTAGATTCGGAGGACCGGTCATGGCCAGGGTCAAGCGAGGCGTCACCGCGCGCGCGCGTCACAAGAAGGTGCTCGAGCTCGCCGAGGGCTTCTCGGGGACGCACCGCCGCCTGTTCAAGCCCGCCAACGAGGCGGTCATGCACTCGCTCGCGTACGCGTACCGCGATCGCAAGCAGCGCAAGGGCGACATGCGCCGGCTGTGGATCGCGCGCATCAACGCCGCGGCGCGCCAGAACGGGGTCGCCTACAACACCTTTATGCACGGCCTGAAGGCGGCGGGGGTCGAGGTCAACCGCAAGATGCTCTCGGAGATCGCCATCCACGACGCGGCTGCCTTCACCAAGCTCGTCGAGGTGGCCCGCGGGGCGCTGGCGCCGGCGTGAGCCCCGACGCGTCGGCGGCGGAGGGGACGGTGGCCCCCGCCGGCGGCGAGCACCTCGATGACGTCCACGCGCTGGGCGCTCGCGCCCTCGACGAGGCGGCCGCCGCCGCCGATCTCGCCGCGCTCGAGGAGGTGCGCAACCGCTACCTCGGCCGCGGCGACGGGCTGATCAGCGCGCGCCTCCGCGGTATCGGGCAGCTGCCCGACCCCGAGCAGCGCAGGCAGGTCGGCCAGACGCTCAAGGCGCTGCGCGACCGGGTCGAGGAGGCGATCGAGGAGCGCCGGCGCGGTCTCGAGCGCGCGGCCCAGGCCGAGAGCATGCAGGCCGAGGCGATGGACCTCACCCGCCCGGCGCCGCCGCTTCGCCGCGGCCACCTCCACCCGGTCACCCGCTGTGCCCGCGAGCTCCGGCGGATCTTCGGCCACCTCGGCTACTCCGCCGTGTCCGGTCCGGAGATCGAGTACGACCGCTACAACTTCGAGCTGGTGAACATGCCCCCGGGGCATCCCTCGCGCGACGTCCAGGAGACCTTCTGGATCGACGACGCACGGCTGCTGCGCACCCACACCTCGCCGGTGCAGATCCGCAGCATGGTGGAGCTCGGCGCACCGCTGCGGGTGATCATCCCCGGCCGGACGTTTCGGCGCGACTACGACGCCACCCACTTCCCGATGTTCCACCAGGTCGAGGGCCTCTGCGTCGACGAGGGCATCGCGCTCAGCGACCTCAAGGGGACGCTCGAGTACTTCGCCCGCTCGATGTTCGGGCCCGACCGCGCGATCCGGCTTCGGCCGCACCACTTCGCGTACACGGAGCCCTCGCTCGAGGTCGACGTCTCCTGCATGGTCTGTGGCGGCAAGGGCTGCGGCACCTGCAGACAGAGCGGCTGGATCGAGATCCTCGGCAGCGGCATGGTGCACCCCAACGTGCTCCGCAACGGCGGTGTCGACCCCGAGCGCTACAGCGGCTTCGCCTTCGGCATGGGCATCGAGCGCATTGCCCAGCTCGCCTACGGCATCGAGGACGGACGTCTGCTCTTCGAGAACGACGTCCGCTTCATCCGCCAGTGAGGATCTCGCTGCGCTGGCTGCGCGACTACGCGGCCCTCGACGCCCCGCTCTCCACCCTCGTGCAGGCGCTCGTCGACACCGGGACCGAGGTCGACGACGTCCACCGCGACGCCGAGGACGCGGTGGTGGCGCGGATCAACGCCCTCCATCCCGTCCCGGAGTCGAAGCACGGCGTGCGCCGCGCGGAGATCGACGTCGGTGGGGACGCCCCGGTGTCGCTCCTCACCGCGGCGCCCAACCCGCGCGCCGGCGACCTCGTGGTCTATGCGCCACCCGGCACCCGCCTGCCCGGCTGGGCCCAGCCGGTCGGAAAGAAGGTGATGTTCGGCATGGAATCGCCCGGGTTCCTCTGCTCGGCGGTCGAGCTCGGGCTCGGCGACGACGCCGAGGGCCTGCTCATCCTCGAGCGCGGCGTCCCCGGGCAGCCGGCCGGCGAGGTGCTCGACCTCGACGCGGTGCTCGAGGTCGAGGTCACCCCCAACCGTCCCGACTGCCTCTGTCACGTCGGCCTCGCCCGCGAGCTGGCCGCGGCCCTCGGCGAGGCGCTGACCGAACCGCCGACCGCCGTACCCGAGGCGCTCGCCTCGGTGTCGCCGGTCGAGAACCGGGTCAGCGTCCGGGTCGAGGACCCGCGCGGGTGTCCGCGTTTCACCGTGCGGGTCATCGAGGACGTCGCTGTCGGAGCGTCGCCGGGATGGATGCAGCGGCGCCTGCGCGCCGCCGGGATCGGCCCCATCAACAACGTCGTCGACGTGACCAACTTCGTGATGCTCGAGCTCGGCGAGCCGCTCCACGCCTTCGACCTCGAGCGCTTCCGCCAGGCGGGCGCCGGCGGCGGCGCCGCCCAGGTGGTGGTGCGCCGCGCCCGCGAGGGGGAGCGGATCGTCGACATCGGCGGCCGTGAGCACCGGCTCCTCGAGCAGGACCTCGTGGTCTGCTCCGGCCCCAACGTGGTCTCGGTCGCCGGGGTCATCGGCGGCGACGGCACCGGCGTGGTCGCCGACACCCGCACCGTGCTGCTCGAGGCGGCGTCCTGGGACGGGCCGAGCATCCGCGCCACCTCCCGCCGCCTGCTCGACAAGCCGACCGACGCCTCGATGCGCTTCTCCCGCGGACTCAGCGACACCCTGCCGCCGCTCGCACTCGACCGCGCCTCGGCGCTCATCGCCGAGCTCGGCGGCGGACGCGTGCTCCGGGGGATGGTCGACGACCATCGCGGCGCGCTGCCTCCGATCCCGCCGATCGAGATCCCCGACGGCGCGCTGGAGCGGGTGCTCGGCTGCCCCGTCGACTCCAGCGAGGCGGCGACCGCGCTCGCCCGCCTCGGCTTCAGCGTCGAGCAGGACGGCGGGGCGCTCCGGGTGCTCCCGCCCCACTTCCGCCGGGACGTGCGCATCCTCGCCGACGTCGCCGAGGAGGTGGGACGGTCGCTCGGCTACGCGCGGGTGCCGAGCACCCTGCCCGGCCGTCGCCGCCCGGCGACCGAGCTCGCGCCCCACCCGCCGGTCGAGGACCGGGTGCGCGACGTGCTCGTCGGCGCCGGGCTCGACGAGGCGATCACGTACTCGTTCACCGCGGTCGCCGCCGCCGCGCGGCTGCACGGCCTCGGCGAGGGCCGCGCCCCGATCCCGCTGCGCAACCCGCTCAGCGAGGACTTGAGCGTGATGCGCACCTCGCTGCTCCCCGGTCTCTGCGGCGCGCTCGGCCGCAACCTCAACCGCGGCGTGAGCGACGTCGCCCTCTTCGAGATCGGTCGCGCGTACTGGGAGGGGGAGCGCACCGCACCGCCGCCGGGATCGACGCCCGACGGCGCCGACGCGGCACTGCCACCGCTCCCCGAGGAGCCGCTGCTCCTCGGGATGGTGTCGCAGACCGGTGATGGCCGTGCCGACACCGTCGCAGCCCGGCTTCGCGATCTGCAGTCGGTGCTAGCGTTCGCCGCCCATGACCTCGCAGGCGTCAGCGTGACCATCGAGCCGCAGGAGATCCCCGGTCTCCGCCCCGGACGCTCCGGCCGCATCATCGCGGACGGCGCCGCCGTCGGCGTCATCGGTGAGCTCGACCCCGACGTCGTCGATGGATTCGCGCTTCGCGGTCGCGTCGCCGCCGCCGAGCTCCGGATCGACGGGCTCGTGCCCCAGGTCCCGCCGGCGCCGCGGTTCCGGCAGCCGCCGACTCAACCGGCGGTGCAGCTCGACCTGTCGGTGACCGTCCCCGTCGACGCGCGCATGGGCACCGCCCTGGAGATCGCCCGCGAGGCGGCCGGCGAGCTCCTCGAGAGCATCGAGGATCTCGACGAGTATCGCGGCGATGCCACGGGCACGCGCAAGAGCTGGACCTTCCGGCTCACCTACCGTGCCGCCGACCGCACCCTGAAGATGAGCGAGGCCCAGGCCCGGCACGACGCCGTCGCCGCCGCCCTCGAGACGCGCCTCGGCGCAGAGGTCCGACGGTGACGCTGACCATCGACATCGCCGCGGTGGTGATCATCTTCGCCAACTGCGTCGCCGGCTGGCGGTACGGGATCGTCGGCCGGATGATCGCCTTCGCCGGCCTCTACGCCGGCGTCGCCGGCGCGAGCTTCCTCGGCAACGGCATCGCCCACTACTTCCACGGGCGCGGCGCCCCCACCGATCTGTACGCCGCCGCGTGGACCTTCGTCGCCATCCTCGGCGTCATCATCGTCCTGGTGGAGATCCTCGGCGCCCTCTACGGCGACCGGGTGCGCTCCATCACCAGCCTCGCCTTCGACCGCACCGCCGGCCTGATCGCGGGCGGCGTGGTCGGCTTCCTCGAGATCGCCGTCATCTGCCTGGTCGCGCTCTCGGTGGGCGCCACCCAGCCGGGCCCGGGGCAGCAGAACCTTCCGGGCGACCGGAGCAAGGTCGCGGGCGCGGTGAACGACGGCCTCGTCGGCGGTCGGATCGCCAGCATCGAGCCGGGGATCAAGGACCTCTTCAAGCCGGCGCTCCCGAGCGACCTCTCCAGCCACCTGGCGGAGCTGACCGCGCCATAGCCCAGGGCGGTCTCCCCCGCGAGTTCTTCGCGCGGCCGACGGTGACGGTGGCGCGCGACCTCGTCGGCTGCAGTCTCCTGGTGGACCCCGGGACCCCCGCCGAGGTGCGCGCGCGGATCGTCGAGGTCGAGGCATATCTCGGCACCGAGGACGAGGCCTCCCACGCCCACCGCGGCCCGACCCCGCGCGCCGCGATCATGTTCGGCGAGCCCGGCCACCTCTACGTCTACCTCAGCTACGGCGTGCACCACTGCGCCAACCTGGTCACGGAGGTGGAGGGGAAGGCGGGTGCGGTCCTCCTCCGCGCCGCGGCCGTCGAGGCGGGCGAGGCCGCGGTGCGCGAACGCCGCCGCCGCCGGGCCGCCGCTCGCGAGCAGCCGGCCGCCGCCCTGCTCCGCGGTCCCGGCAACCTCTGCAACGGCCTCGGCGTCGACCGCTCCGACAACGGCATCGACGTCTGCGCTCCCGGCACACGGATGGCGGTGCTCGCCTGCGCCGCGCCCGCCCCCCTCGGCGCCGGCCCGCGGGTCGGCATCACCCGCAACCCCGATCCGCTCCTGCGCTTCGCCTGGAGTGGCGACCCGGCGGTCTCCGCCCCGCGACTCTGAGGGTCAACCCCCGGCGGTCGTCTCCGCCAGGCGCCTGCGGATCCTGCGGCGGCGGCGCAGGAAGAGGAGGCCGGGCAGGATCGGGGCGCCGGCGGCGACGAGCGCGGGGCCGGCGCCGAGGGCGCCGAGGTGGGCGGCGGGCCAGACCCGGACCCACGCGCGGGCGAGGATGTTCGCCCGGGGGATGAGGCCGAGCGCGCGCGAGTCCTCGGAGACGTTGCGGTTGTCCCCCATCACGAAGTAGTCGTTCCTGGGGATGGTGAGCGGCTGGGGCTGCACGGTCGCGCGTCCCTGGGCGTCGCAGCAGAAGCCGTTCTCGGTCCAGGGATCGTTGGTCGGGAGATAGGGCTCGGAGAGGCGCTCGAAGGTGGTGGCGCCCACCGGCTTGACGAGCACCGCGGCGTGGCGGGTGCCGTCGCTGTCGGTGGTGGTGTCGATCTCGATGGTGTCGCCGGGGACGCCGATGATCCGCTTGATGAAGTCCTGGGAGATGTCGCCCGGCGGCTTCAGCACCACGATGTCGCCGCGCTGGGGCGCGTGCAGGTGATAGGAGAGCTTGTCGGCGAAGAGGAGGTCGCCGTTGGTGAGCGTCGGCACCATGCTGATGCCGTCGACGCGGACGGTCTGGAGCGCGAGCGAGACGACGATGTAGAGGCCGATCGCGAGGGCGGCGACCTCCACGAGGTCGCGCCACGGGCGTGCGAGCCGGAACCGGCGGCCGGTGGTCGCGCTCATCGCCACCTCCACGGCGGCGAGATGATCGAGCGCTTCACGGGGTTCTCCTGGCGGTCGGCACCGGCGGGGACGCGGCGGTGATGGTGACACCGACGGCGATGAGCTGGGGGACCGGCCGGCGGGCGGGCCCGGTGGTGCCGGGTCCCAGCATGACACCGATCCGGGTCACCGGGGTCGCGGCCGCGCGACGGGGCGACCCCGGCCGCACCCCGGTCAGCCTCCGGCCGCGGCGCCGGCCCCGCCGCCACCGCCGGCAGCGCGACCGCCACCGCCGGCGCCGCGACCGCCACCGCCGACGAAGCTGTTCGCGTTCGGGGTGGGCACGACACTGCTCACCGTCGCGATCACCACGGTGTCGCCCTGGTTGAGACCGGAGACGATCTGGGTGCGAAGCGAGTCCGACGCTCCGATGGTGACCGGGACGGTCTGCGCCTGGCCGTTGACGAGCGTCTGCACGGTGTCGCCGGCGCCGGAGGGACGGATCGCGCTGCTCGGCACGGTGAGCACGGCGGTGACCTGGTTGATCACCAGCGAGATCGAGGCCGACACCCCCGCGTGGAGCGAGGGGTTGTTGCCCGTGAGCATGACCGTGACCGGGAAGGTGGCGACGCCGGAGCTGACCGTCGCCTCGGGGGCGATGCCGGTCACCCTA
>Ga0209577_10004951_pt1 | contig 12465 bp, 11 predicted proteins | sample GraSoiAngelo_109_FD_185874 | JGI IMG/M metagenome (GOLD analysis project Ga0209577, IMG submission 185874) | Grasslands soil microbial communities from the Angelo Coastal Reserve, California, USA - 14_0903_12_20cm (SPAdes) (version 2) | ecosystem: Environmental > Terrestrial > Soil > Grasslands... | reverse complement strand
GGCGGCATCTCCATAGATCGACCGCGTCCACATCGCCAGAAGCGGCTCGAACGCGGCCCGCTCGTCGGCCAGGTCGCCGTCGACTCCGAGCCCGGCGGCGTACAGGCAGTGCTGCGTACCCCACAGAAGCACCGCCGCAAGCTGCCGCGCAGCCGGTCCGTCCGGGGCCACGCCCGCCTCCCGGTCCCGCTCGATCTGCTCGGCGATCGCCGCGGTGAACAGCTCCACGCCCGCCGTCCATTGCCGGCCGATCTCGTCGTTCGTCGACCAGTGCTGCATCGTCGCCCGCAGCGTCGGCCGGTGGCGCTGCCAGATCTCGATCGCGGCCCGCAGGCTCTTCTCGAGCGCCTCCCGCGGATCGCCGCCCGGGTCCCTGCTCACGTACGGCTGAACGAACTCGAAGATCTCATCCGTGATCCGCCCGAGCAGGCTCCCGACCACGGAGTACTTCGAGCCGAAGTAGAAGTAGAACGTCGCGCGGGACAGGCCCGCCTCGGCGATGATCTGGGCGACGCTCAGGTCCTGCAGCGAGTGCTCGGCGAGCAGCTTCTCGGTCGCCTCGAAGATCGCTGTCTCCGCGACGCTCGTTCCGTCGTGCCTACGCGGCCTGTCCTGCTCCCGTAGCAACTCGGCGAACAGTACCCGCACTCGGAGTCGTGCAAGCGGCCGGATCCGGGTAGCACCCCCGAAAGCCGTACCCAGTGACCGAGGAGAGGGACGAGCATGGCCGAGTCAGACAGCAACGAGCAACTGGTCCGTCACCTGAAGGACGTTCACGCGATGGAGGAGCAGGCGATCAAGACGCTCGAGCGCGCCGTCGAGCTCAGCGACGACGAGGACATCAGCGGCACCTACGAGGAGCACCTCGAGCAGTCCCGGGAGCACTCGCAGCAGATCAACGAGCGGATCAAGGGATACGACCTCGAGCCCTCGGCCGTCAAGGACCTGACCATGCGCTCGGGCGCGATCGGCCTCCGGCAGCTCGCGGAGATCCCGCCCGACACCCCGGTTAAGCTCGCGATGCACGTCTACGCGTTCGAGCACCTCGAGATCGCCGCCTACGAGTTCCTGCTTCGGATCGCGCGCGAGGCCGGCGACGACGAGACGGCGGAGGCGGCCGAGCGCATCCTCGAGCAGGAGCGCGAGGCGGCCGAGAAGGTCCAGTCGATGTTCGACCGGTGCGCCGAGCTGCTGGGCGAGCAGCAGCGTCAGGCCGAAGAGGAGGCTCCCGCGGACGACGAACAGGGCTCGGCCGCAGACGAGGAAAAGGACTCAGCCGCGGAGGAGGACAAGGACTCAGCCGAGGAGCAGGGACCGGCGCAGTCCGAGGACGCGGACGAGAAGGAGGCGTCGCCCGCCTGAGGTCGTCGTGGCACACGGGCTCGCCGCCCTCGGCTGAGGACGGCGAGCCCCGCCTCCAGGCACCCGGTTCAGCGGTGCTTGGAGAACCTACGCCCCCCAACCAGCCCGACCGTATGGGTGAAGCGAGCGTGTGGCCGTCGCGACAGCCAGCCCCTTGAGGTGCCCGCGCCGCGGCCTCACGCCGTGAGCCTCCCGCAGGGCCCGGCGGTGCTCGGCCATCGGCCGGCGGCCGGCGAGCTCCAACTGCTGGGCCTGGATCAGCTGTGCGTTGAGCGGCGAGTACATCTGGGCTCCTTTGGTGCTGGCCTCTGAGGCCCCTCCCCCTTCCGCTCGGTGACGGTCGGGCTTAGGCCTGACACTGTCTCAGCGGCGGCCCTGACCGTCCACGTCTCAGTACCCGCCAGGAACGCGTCGTTCGACTCAGAGCTGGGCGACGCCGCGGGCGTGGCGCTGAAGCGCCTCGGGGTCGCCGATCACGACCCGGCGCCGGCCGGTGGTGATCGCTCCCAGCGACCGCAGCGTCGCCAGCGCCTTCACCGTTGCCTCGCGCGAGGCGCCGCACCAGCTCGCCAACTGCTCCTGGGAGAGCGGGAGCTCGATGGCGATCCCCTCATCCGTCCGGCGCCCGAACCGGTCGCTCAGCTCGAGCAGCCTCCAGGCGACTCGGCCCAGCGTGTCCAGCGCGGAGAACTCGAGGCGCTTGCGGTCGGCGTCGCGTAGCCGCGAGGCGAGGACCCGGATCATGGCCCGCGCCACCCCGGAGTCCTCGAGCGCCGCCGTAAGCGCGGAGGCCGGCGCGACTGTGGCTTCGAGCGGCTCCAGCGCGAGTGCCGTGGCCGAGCGCGGCGCGCCGTCGAGGACCGACATGTCGCCGATCACGTCGCCGGGTCCGCGCAGACCGAGCACGATCTCGCGCCCACCCGGGGCGGAGCAGCTGAGCAGCACCCACCCGGATTCGAGCAGGAACACCCGTTCGGCGCTGTCCCCTTGCACGAACAGCGCCTGTCCCGAGGCGAACTGCCGGCGCCCGCCGGCTCGGCGAAGAGCTTCGCCGAGTGCGTCCAGCGTCGCTTGCTCCGGCACCGGTCCCTCGGCTACCGGACGATCCCGCTCGGGCGCCTGCGCCTCCCGCGCGCCTGCGTGGGCATCGGCTGCGACGGGACCTTGATCGGCTCGGTGAAGGCCGGGCAGACCTCCCGTGCCTTGAGCTTCGGCAGGCGCAGCCGGGAAGCGTTCGGCCTGGCCGCGAAGTTGAACGCGCTCGTCAAATCGCCGGTCGTCTTGCGCCGCCAAGCCGACAGATTTGGCACCTCGACGCCGAAGCGCGTCTCAAGGAACCGCAGCGTCGAGGTGTGATCGAAGGTGTCCGAGCACACCAGCCCGCCCCTCGAGAACGGCGAGACCACGAGCGTCGGGACGCGGAACCCCAGCCCGATCGGCCCGCGGATCCCCTGGGCGGCCGCCGGCAGCCTGCCGACCGTCAGGAATTCGCCCTTCGTGCCCCGCGGCGGCGTCGGCGGCGCGACGTGGTCGAAGAACCCGCCGTTCTCGTCGTAGGTGATGAACAGCGCCGTCTTCTTCCACACCTTGGGGTTGGAGAGGATCGCTTCGACCACCTCGCGGGCGCCGACCTCGCCGCCGTGGGGATCGGAGTACCCCGGATGCTCGCTCGTCGTGAGGCTGAGCGTCAGCCACGAGACCTGCGGCAGCCGATCGTGGGCGATGTCCGCCATGAAGTCATTGGGGTAGACGGGGGCGATCCCGCGATCGTAGGACTCGGTCCCCTTCCGGTACGCCTTGAAGTACGGGAGCACGCTGTCCAGCAGAGCACCCCCTCGGACGTCGTTGTAGGCCTTCCACGAGATGCCGTGGGCCTGGAGGCGTTCGGGCATCGTGGTCCACGTGAACTTCCCGGCCAGCGCGTTGCGGTCGACGGTGACAGTCTCGAGTAGGGGGCCGCCGTGCTTGCCGGCGGGATCGAGCGTGGCGGACATCGACATCAGGCGGTTCGGGTCGGTCGGACCGATCACCGAGCAGAAGTACATGTCGCAGACCGTGAACGCGTCGGCGAGCGCGTAGTAGAAGGGGATGTCCGAGCGCGTGTAGTAGCCCATCGTCTCCGGCCCGAACGCCGACCCGTCGACCTTCTCGTGCCGAGCGAGGAACCTGTTCATCTTTCCCCCGTTCCAAGCCTGATGCTGCGGGCCCCAATCGTGCGTCAGATCGTGTAGGCACTGGCTCGGCAGGTGGAACGGGTGCAGGGTCTTGCCGTTCGCGCCCTTCTGGAAGAACGCATGCCGGCCCCGTTTGTCACTGAAGCCACGGACCCCGGAGAGCTTGCCGAAGTAGTGGTCGAACGAGCGGTTCTCCTGGATCAGGATCACAACGTGCTCGATGTCCTTGAGCGTCCCGTGCTTCGGCGCGGCGGCCGCCGCCTGTGCGAGCAGCGCCTCGATCCCGGCTCCGGCGACGCTCGCACCCAAGCCCGCGGCGCCGATGTTCCGGAGCGCCTGGCGCCGGGTCATGCCGCCCTGATTGGACGCGTCTTGCATTGTGATTCCTCTCACTCGGTTCGGCTTGCCCCGGCCGGACGCATGCGAGCGTATCAAGCCGCAGGTACGCTCCGGGCGATGAGGGCGCGGGCGACAGCGACGTTGCTCGGGGCGTTCGTGGCCGTCGCCGCGGCCCCGAGCATCCCGGGGCGAGCCGCGCCCGCCGGCTGCCCGCACCTGGGACGGCCGGCCGTCGCCGCGGACCCGCGCCCGCACTCGCTCCGGGCATTCGCGGTCCAGTTCGGACAGGACCCGGCGAGGGTGGTCAGCGGGACGAGCTTCGCGACAGCGATCGACTGCGTGATGCGCGTGGAGGTCGCGCCGTACCTGGCCCGGGGACGTCCCAACCTCGTCGTGTTCGACGAGGACCTGGGGATCGAGACGCTCGCGATCGGTCGGCGCGGCGCCGAGGCGCGCAAGCTCCTGCGTCACGGGGTGCAGTCCTGCCGCCGGCACCCATTCTCGGAATGCGCCACCCTGGCGACGCTCGGTGCGCTCGACACCGGCTACGGCCGGGCGCTCGGCTACCTCGAGCCGCGCTTTCCGTCGCTGCGGGGCGAGCTCGGCAGATCGTTCGTCGCCGCAACCGACACTTTCGTCCGGGTGTTCGTGGCGACGATGGCGGCGGAAGCACGGCGCTACGGCGTGTACGTGATCGCGTCCAACGTGCAGGCGCCGTTCCGGGTCACCAGCGACGCGCGAGCGATCGCGGCGCTCCGGGACCCGGGCGCACCGGGGACGCGGTTCGTGTATGCGCCGACGCGCGGGCGACCCTATGACCAGGCATTCCTGTGGGGGCCGCACAACGTGCACCCCGGGAAGCCACAGCCGATCGCAAACCTGCTCGCCGTCAACCGAAAGCTGCCGCTGACCCCGTTCGAGCAGGCGCTCGGCCTGGCGCCAGGGCCCGCGCGGGGGCCAGCGGCGCGCGCGAACCTGCGACCGGTGCCGATTCCGGGGACCGGAGCCCGCCTCGGGTTTGCCACCAGCCTGCCCGCGTTCGTGTACGGGACCGCGCGCCGCGGCCACGAGTGCGACGACGTCGCGCTCACGTACATGCGATGCCTGAACCGGCTCGGCGCCAACGTGCTGATCCAGGCCGACGCCAACGACGGATCGTGGACCGGCCCGGACGGGAGCGACACGGCCGAGCGGTGGCAGCCACTCTCGTGGATGGGGTCCGCTTGGCGGGCGGTGAGCGACCCGTCCGTGCGCTTCACCTACGCCGTCAACCCGATGATGGTCGGCAACTTGTCGGATACGCCGTTCGACGGCCAGAGCGCGATCCTGGAGCGCGGTCGCCGCGGCGGCGGCTGCCACTACGTGGGTAACCGCGCGTTCCTGCCCGGCGAGGACGACCCCGCGTTCCGCCGATACGCCGGCGCGAAGCCGCAGTTCCTGGCGCTGGCCCCTTGGGCGGTGCCGGACGGACCGCGATCGCGTCTCCGCGCGATCGGCGCGGCGCTCGCCGCGAGCACGAGGCGCTACCGCTACGTGCGGACGGCGCTCGTGGCCGACCTTCCGTTTCCCGCCGAACGCAGCCGGCGGGGCTGCGTGGTGGCGGGTCGATGAGCACGATCTCGAGGGCCAGCCGGCGCTAGAGGCTCAGCGGCCGGCCAGGTCTCAGCGGCCGGCCAGGTGGTAGATGAGGATCTGCCCGCTGGTGTCGTGATCGTTGGCGTTGCCGGTCGGCAGGATCACCCGTCCACCGATCGCGATCGGGCTGTTCCAGTGCCCGCCCCCGGCGTCGAGCGACGCCAACCGGCGTCCGCTCGCGGGCCCATACACGTTCAGCGCGCCCGCGCTCTCGTCGTACACGTACAGCAGCCCGCCGGCGAGCACCGGGCTCGTGCCCGGCGTTCCGTTGTTCCAGACGCTCGCCAGGTGAGCTCGGCGGCCGATGCGCAGGACATACGCGGCCGTCCCCGAGTCGGTGGCCACGAACACGTACGTGCGGCCGCCGCGTGACCACACCACCGGTGCGGTGAAGACCGGGCCCGGAGCGGCGACGTCCTCGATCTCCCCTCCAAGCCGCCCGCTGGCACCGCCTCCACGCCCGTTGAGCCTGCTCAGGTTCAGGAGGTGCAGCTCCGCGTCCTTGCCACCCTGGACCGCGAGCCGGAAGCCGCGGGTCGGGGGCAGGATCGCGGGCGCGGTGCTGCCCAGATCCGTGTCGTTGCCGTTCAGCTGCGCCTGGTCGGAGGGCGTCCAGCTCTGCAGCAGGCGGCCTGTGTCGGGGGTCAGCTCGACCACGCTGTCGCCCCAGTTCGTCGAGCCGTTGAAGGGCCCGTTCCCGGTCGCCGCCAGCAACCGCCTGGTTCCGGGCTCCACCACGGCGCCCGCCCGCGCCCAGAAGGCCGACCCGCCGAACGTGGTGTCCGCCCGGCAGCTGGAGGGGGGATTGAGCAGGTGATGCCGGTCCGAGCACTCGGCGTTCCACACCCCCGCGACGCGGCCGGTGCCCCGGTCGATCGCCACCACGTGGCCCTCGTAGATCGGCGCGTCGCCGAGATAGCCGCCTGTCGCCGCGACGACGAACCTGCCCGAGATGTTCAGCGCGGAGGCGATCTTCTCCCGCGTGGGGTCGAAGGTGATTCTCACGGGCCAACGACCGGAGCGGATCTCGGCTCCGGTCGACACGCTCAGCTTGTGGATGTGCCCATCGGGAGTCGCCGCGTACACGAAACGGCGAGTCGGATCGGCCACCGGGGTCGCGGTCGTGATCTGCGGGCCTCCGGCGAGAGAGCGGTACGACGCCGGCGTGTACTCCCATAGCTTCGCCCCGGTCCCGGGGTCGATCGCGATCGTCTTCCCGTACGTCGTGGTGACCACGATCACGTCGCGGGCTCGGCCGCGCGCCATGACTCCGTGCAGCTCGATCGCCGAGGAGTCGACCGTCCCGTCGATGTGGACCACGCGCGTGCCCAGGCGGCCGACGTTGGCGGCGCCGATCCCGATGTCAGCCGGACCCACGCCGCTCCGCTGCGAGTTGTAGTCGAACGTCGTCCAATTGCCCGACGGAACCGCAGCGGCTCCAGCCGCCCCGTTCTCGGCGGCTCCGCGCGCATGGCCTCCGCACGCGACGAGCAGGATCCCGCACGCGGCCACCCAGGCGCGGGTGGGAGCCCTTCTCACGGGGACTTGATCGGCGCGATCGAGTCGAGTGTGGAACCGGCGGTCTGGAGTCCCTTGGTCGCCGCACTGCCCGCCGGCCCGGGAACCTGCGACGTTATCGACGTGCCGGCGGCCACGACCCGATCGGCGACCGTCGGTTGTGGCCTCGGCGCCGGCTGTGAGGCTCCGGGGCTCCCACCGGCCGGCGGCTGGGCGTGCCCGCTCGGCGACTGGCCTCCAGGAGCCGGGCTGCCCGGGAATGACGGCTGCGAGCCGCTGCGGGTGGCCCCGCCGGGCGTCGCGCCGCCGGCCGCCGTCTGAGCGGCGCTTGGCGCCACGGATTGCGTCGCGGGTGCCGACAACGCCGCGGCGAGCGTCGCGGGCACCGGGCGAGCCACAGTTGCCGCGTGGCCCGTCGCGGTCACGCCCGCCGGCGCCGAAGGCCCGGACAGCGCCTCGCCGAGCGCGGTGAATCCGGCGAACCCACCGGCGAGCGCGAGCACGGCCAGCGAGCCGAGCAGCGTCGCGGGAACGATGACCGCCGTGCCCATCCCCCCGAGGAGCTGGCGGCGCCAGACCCGCACCAGAGTCATGCGGCCATGTTATAGCTACGCCCAGTGTTGCAGCGCCTATCGATCGCTCGCTCGCTTCGCTTGGCGCTGGTCGGCCTGACCATCGCCCTCGCGGTGGTGGCCGCACTCGGCGTGGCGAGCCTGTACCGCGCGCGGCAGCGATACGAGTCGACGCTTTCCAGCACCTCGTCGCTCGCGACGGCGGCGGCCAACCTCGAGAGCGCCGCGATCGCCGAGCAGGAGGTGCTGCGAGACGTCCACGGGCCCGGGGCCCCGGCCGCGCGAGCCCGGGCCGCCGCGACGTACCGTGCGGCCGCCGCGACCGCCACGTCGCTCGCGCGCGATGATCCTGAGAGCCGGCGGCTGCTGCGCCAGCAGCTCGCCGTCGGTCCGTCGATCGGCGCCGGCGCGTTCGCCGCCGAGGTTCAGGCGCGCCAGCGGGCACGTCAGGCCGCCGCCCGGAGCCGGGCGCGGTCGGACTCGAGGCGGGCGGTCGTGCTGGTAGCGATCGCGGGGGTCCTCGCGCTGATCGCGGCGCTCGCGCTCGTCTCGCTGCTCGTGCGGTCGCTGCGGCGTCCGCTCGATGAGCTGGTGGAGGCGACGCGCGCGCTGGCGGGCGGCGAGCTGGAGCGGCGCGTGAAGCCGTCGGGCCCCCGCGAGCTGCGCGAGCTCGGCGCCGCCTTCAACGCGATGGGCGACGACCTGCTCGTCGCGCAGCGGCAGATCGAGGAGCAGCGCCACCGCCTGGAGGTGACGATCGAGAGCCTCGGCGACGCCCTGATCGTGACCGAGGCGGGCTCCTCCGTGATCGCCGCCGCCAACCCCAGCGCCGCGCGACTCGTGCCCGAGCTCACCGTCGGCGGCCGCGTCGACTCGCTGGACAGCCCCCTGCCCCCGCTCGACGCCGCGCTGTCCGCCGAGATGATCGTTGAGCACGGCGGGCGCAGCCTCGCCGTGACCGCCGCGAGGCTTCCGGAGGAGCCGCCGGCGATCGTGTGGACCGTCCGCGACACCACCGAGCGGGCCCGGCTCGAGCGCGCCAAGAGCGAGTTCGTCGCCACCGCCTCGCACGAGCTGCGCAGCCCCCTGACGTCGATCAAGGGCTTCGTCGAGCTGCTACATCGCTCGCCCGAGGGGATGTCGGCGCGACAGCGCGAGTTCGTGGACATCGTGCTGAAGTCGACCGAGCGCCTCACCGAGCTCGTCAACGACCTGCTCGAGGTGGCCCGGATCGAGGCCGACCGGGTGGAGATCAAGCGCCGCCCGGTCGACCTCGGCGAGGCCGTCCGTGAAGTGGCCGAGCTGATGGGCGCGCGGCTCGAGGCCAAGCGCCAGCAGCTGACGGTTCACGTGGCGCCGGCGACGGGCCTCGCGCTCGCGGATCCCGCCCGGGTCCGCCAGATCGTCGCGAACCTGATCACCAACGCCCATCTGTACACGGGCGAGGGAGGTCGGATCCACATCGGCGTGGAGCCCGATCGAGCCTGGGTCAAGCTCGTGGTCGAGGACACCGGCGTGGGGATGGCACCCGAGCAGGCCTCGCGGATCTTCGAGCGCTTCTACCGTGCGCGCGATGGCAGCACCGCTCCCGGGACGGGTCTCGGGCTGTCGATCGTCAAGGCGCTGGTCGAGCTACACGACGGCCAGATCGATGTCGAGTCCGAGCCGGGGCGCGGGACCACCTTCACCGTGCTGCTTCCGGCGGTGGTGGAGCTCGAAGGAGGCGCCCTGGCTGCGATCCAAGGTCGTCGAGTCCTCGTGGTCGACGACGAGCGCGAGATCGCCGAGCTGATCGCGGGTCAGCTCGGACCGCTGGGAGTGCGAACCGAGATCGCCGCCAGCGGACCCGAGGCGCTCGAGATGTTGCGGGCGTCCGAGTACGACGCGGTCACGCTCGACGTGCTGATGCCGGGCATGGACGGATTCGAGGTTTTGCGAGAGATTCGGGCCGACCCGTCGCTCGGATCCATCCCGATCGTGTTCGTGTCGGTGTTCTCCGGCCGCCGCGAGCTCGCCGGCGAATGGGTCGTGTCCAAGCCGATCGACGCGGACGAGCTGCGGCAGGTGCTTGGCGCGGCGGTCCAGGCGGGACGCTCGCGGGTCCTCGTGGTGGCGCGTCCCGAGCTCGAGCCGGACCTGAAGGCGGAGCTGGCGGCTCTCGGGATCGAGCACCAGTGGGAGCAGACCGGCACCGCCGCCGCCAGGGCCTGCGCCGAGCGCCGGTTCGAGGTGGCTCTGGTGGACGTGGGCATCCGCAATCCGCAGGCGGTGCTCCAGGCGCTGGACCTTCGGGGCCGCCGGCGCCGCCGGGCCGCGATCCTGTTCTCCGACGGCCGGGCTCCCACTCCCGCCGGGATCGGCCGGCTCGGAATGGAGGTGGTTCCGATCGGGGAGGCAGCGGCGGCGGTCGACGCGGCGCTGCAGGACGAGCGGGTAGGCTGAGCTCCGATGTCGGTCCGCAGCGAGACCGAGCTTTACCAGGAGATCGAGCGGCTGCGCGCGGCGCTCGGCGCCAGGGAACGGGAGGCAGCCGAGAAGGAGCAGCAGCTCGAGCGCTACGCCGCCGACCTACGCGAGACCTTCAAGCGGGAGCGCGCCCGGGCGCAGGAGCTTCAGCGTTCGTACACCGCGACCGTCTCGGCCCTGTCCAACGCCGTCGAGGCCCGCGACGCCTACACCGGCCAGCACGCCGAGCGGGTGGCCGCCTACGGGATCCAGATCGCCAGGGCGGTCGGGCTTCCGGATGCGGAGATGCCCCGGCTCGAGTTCGGGTTCCTCCTGCACGACATCGGCAAGGTGGCGATCCCCGACGCGATCCTCTACAAGCCCGACGCGCTCACCGGCGAGGAGCGGACGCTGATGCAGCAGCACCCCCTGATCGGCGCGGAGATCGTCGGGAGAGTGGAGTTCCTGTCCGGGGCCATCGAGGTGGTCCGCTCCCACCACGAGCGATGGGACGGGCGCGGCTACCCCGACGGGCTCGCCGGCGAGGGGATCCCCCTGGCGGCGCGCGTGTTCGCCGTCGCCGATGTGCTCGACGCGCTGACCACGAACCGGCCGTACCGGCCCGCCTCCACGTTCGCCGCCGCCCGCGCGATGATCACGGCCGAGTCCGGCCGCCAGTTCGACCCAACCGTCGTCGAGGCCTTCAACTCGCTCGAGGATCAGGTGTTCGAGCGGATCGCGGAGCAGATGGGATCGGAATGAGCGGCGTCCTGATCGTCGACGACGACGAGTTCATCCGGAAGCTGATCGCGACCACCCTCGAAGACGTCGCGCGGCTGGAACTCCACGAGGCGGCCGACGGGAACGAGGCGGTCGACATCGCCCGGCGGGAACACCCGAAGCTCGTGTTCCTCGACGTCGACATGCCCGGTCTGAACGGGATCGACGCCTGCCGGCGGCTGCGCGAGGACGAGACCACGAAGGATGCGACGATCGTGATGCTGACGGCCGCCCACGGCGACGGCGTCGAGGCGCAGGCCGAGGAGGCCGGGGCAGATCTGTTCCTGACCAAGCCCTTCAGCCCGCTCGACTTGCTGCGGCTGGTGGACCGGCTCGGCGACCAGCAGCAGCTCTGAGTTGGCCGGCGAGCACGGGATCCCGGTGGCTCCGTTCCGGTGGCGGGACGGCGAGCGCCTGATCGTCTTCGGGCGCGGGCGGGTATCCGAGGCTCGGGACCTGATCCGGGGGCGATACGTCCTGCTGAGCACGCCGCGGGCAACTCCGGCGGCTCCGGGGCTCCCCGGCGGTGCGTCCGCCGTCCACGACGTGCCGTCCGGCCGGGTCGACGAGGTCGCCGGGCAGCTGCGCTCCGCCGTCGAGGGCGAGACGCTGGTCGCGCTCGGCGGCGGCCGCGTGATCGACGTCGCCAAGGCGCTGGCGGCCGCGGATCCGCCGCGCCGCGTGGTGGCGATCCCCACCACGCTGTCGGGCGCCGAGATGACCCCGGTCCACCGTCACGCGGCCGGGGTCGACCCGAGCACCCGCGGGGTGCGGCCGTCGATCGTGTTGAACGACCCGGCGCTGTCCGCCTCCCAGCCGCCGTCCGAGCTCGCCCAGAGCGCTGGCAATGCGCTCGGCCACGCCATCGAAGGGCCTACTACCCCGCTCGGCAATCCGGTCGCCACGCTCGCCGCACTTCAGGCCGCGCGCCTGATCGCGCGGGGGTTCGCGTCTGCCGATCCCGGCGAGGGGGCGCGCGATGCGCTGGCGCTCGGGGCGCTCCTCGCCGGCTACGCGATCAGCTCCACCGGATATGGCCTTCACCACGTGGTGTCCCAGACGCTCGCGCGGTTCGCGGGCGTGGGACACGGGGCGGCCAACGCGATCATGCTCCCGGAGTCGGTGCGCGCCCTGCGCGAGCGTGCCCCGGCGTGGTACCTCGAGGCGCTCGCGGAGGCGCTCGGATTCGAGCCCCAGGAGTTCGCGTCCCGGCTGCGCGAGATGACGGGTGTGCCGAGGCTGCGCGATGCCGGGGTGAGCGAGCAGCAGCTGGAGCGTTGCGCCGAGGAGGCATCCCGGCGTCCCGAGCTCCAGCTGACCCCTCCCCCGGCCGACGCCGAGGAGATTCGCGCCCTGTACGGCGCGGCGTACTGATCGCCAAGCCGTGCTCCTGAGGCGAGCGCGGTGGCGTGTCAGACTCAAATCGATGAGCCGTAAAGCCTGGATCGCCTTCGCCACGATCTCCCTCATCTGGGGGATCCCCTACCTGCTGATCAGGATCGCGGTGCGCAATGGGGTCCCGCCGGGAACGCTCGCATGGGCGCGGGTGTCTCTGGCTGCGGCGCTGCTGCTGGCGCTCGCCTGGCGGGCCGGAACGCTCGGATCGCTGCGCGGCCGGTGGCGGTGGCTCCTGGCCTACG
>Ga0209577_10004950_pt1 | contig 12466 bp, 15 predicted proteins | sample GraSoiAngelo_109_FD_185874 | JGI IMG/M metagenome (GOLD analysis project Ga0209577, IMG submission 185874) | Grasslands soil microbial communities from the Angelo Coastal Reserve, California, USA - 14_0903_12_20cm (SPAdes) (version 2) | ecosystem: Environmental > Terrestrial > Soil > Grasslands... | reverse complement strand
GTATTGGCCGCCGCCGTCCGGGAACACGATGGTGAACCGCCCGCGCGCGTCCGTGGTGCGCTGCCGGGAGATCTGGGTTTCGAGCGAGGTCGCCTGGACGACGGCCCCGGCGAGCGGCTGGCTGTCGGGGCCCGTGACGGTCCCCGTGATGATGTCGGTCGTCGCGCCGACCTGCGCCGTCGCCCTGCGCGGGGCAACGGCCACCACCAGGAGACTCAGACTCCAGATCAGCGGTCGTCCGGCAGCCACGCGCGCGTATCGTTTGGAGAAGGCATTCTGGTATACGCGGGCAGTCGGGTCGATGCTGATGGGCCGGCGCGTCGTCTCCTTGCGCCGCGCGGTGTCTCGCCCGCAGCTTACGGGCGTTCCATATGCACACGCTCATCGTGTTCAGCGAAGGCGAATAGGCCGTATGATGCTCGGTCTGCGCACGGTCATCTACCATGTCCCCGACCTCGAGCGCGCCAAGGCATGGTACACCAAGGCCTTTGGCGTGGAACCGTACTTCGAGGAGCCGTTCTACGTGGGATTCAATGTCGGCGGCTACGAGCTGGGGCTCGATCCGGACACGAAGGGGGTCGCGCCGGGCGCGGGTGGCGCCGTCGCCTACTGGGGTGTCCCGGACGTGGACACGGCGGTCCGGCACTTTACCGCGGCGGGGGCGACCCTCAAGGCCCCGGTCCAGGACGTCGGTGGCGACGTTCGCGTGGCGACCGTCGCCGATCCGTTCGGCAATCTCGTGGGCTTGATCGAGAACCCCCACTTCGCTGCTGCCTGACGGGGGTCACCCAATTCGCTTGCCTGGTCGCGCCGATTGTGCGTTATTGCCTACGCCATGGCCGTGCCTCATCACAACCTCGCCGTCGCAGTCGGCGCCGCGAAGGAGCACGCCAGGACGGTGCTGCAGCAATTCGAGCACCGGGGAGATCCCCGCACCGGTCGGTCCAGTTCGGTGTATCTGGCGTTGATGGTCCTGCACAAGCGACTGCTGGCGGCGGAGCCTCCCCCGGTTCAGCATTTCATTCCCGATCTGGAGCATCTCACGCGCGCCTGCGGCGACCGGCTCGCGTCCGTGAAACCGCTCGTCGAGGCGGCTCTTGGTATCGCGCGCGGCACGCCCGAACAAGCCTGAAGGCGAGAGCCATTGGGCGCGCTTGAAGGCTCCCGTGGACCTGCCGTTACGCCTCGGCGCCTGGTATCGCGTCGTGGCTCCGGTGACCGCTCTCGAAGTCGTGGTGAGCATCCAGGGGACGCGCGTCTCGGTGCCGCGCCCCTACGTGGAGTTGCGCGCCACGCCGCCCGCGGAGTGGACCGTCGTGCGCAACGCGAAGGTCAGGCCCGATCGCACCCCGCAGATGCTGCGTGAGGGGTACATCGTATGCCCCGGCTGCCGGCGACGCGTGGAGCTGCCCGCCACCAGGCTCGCGGAGCAGCTGTGCCCGCACTGCAACGAGACCTTCCCGATCGCCTGGGACGAGCGGTCCGGCAAGAAGCCGTGACGTCGCTCAGCTCCTGATCGTCTTCGAGATCTCGTCCCAGGTGACGGCGGTCTTTCGAAAGTACGACTCGTTGGCCATGTGACAGGCGAGCGCGGCGTGGTGGCCGAACACCACGTCCTCCGTCACCGGCTTGCGAGTGCGCACCGCCTCGAAGAACGTCCACAGGTGCGGCCGGACGTCGTCGAAATCGGGTCCGGTGAATGAAATCGTCTCCGGCATCACCACCGGCTGGCCTATCTTCGCATCGTTCTCCTCGTGCCACTTCTTGAGGTACGCGTCTCGCAGCGCTCGGGGGTAACTGCCGACGTAATAGCTGGGGTATTGATCCTTGCCGGATTGGGGCGTGAAGCTCAGGCTCGATCCGGTGACCTCAAGCAACCCCTTCGCGCCCTGGATGCGGTACGTCTCGGGCATTTCCGTGCCCAGGTTCAGCCGCATGTACACCGGCAGCCCGTCGTAGTCGTACACGACCGCGTGGACGTCGGGCATGTTGCGACCGTCCTTCCAGCGGCGGATGCCGCCCACCGCGCTTGCCTGCTTGGGTGGGGCGTTGATCCCAAGCATGAACATCATTCCGCTGACCAAGTGCACCAGCAGGTCGCCGGCCACGCCGGTGCCGTACTCTTTCCAGCAGCGCCACCGCGCAAAGATGAAAGGGTCCAACGAGCGTTTGGGGACGGTCCCTTGCCACGTGTCCCAGTCCAGGTTCTTGGGCGAAAGATCGGGCGGCGGTGGATACTCCCACGCTCCGGTCGGATCGTTGCGCCCGAGCCAGCCCTCGACGAGCATCAGCTCGCCGAGCGTCCCCTGGGCGATCAGCTCCTTGGCCTTGGCACAGACTTGAGAGCTCACGCGCTGCGAGCCGATCTGGATGATGCGTCCGGTTCGCTTCCCGGCTTCCACCATGGCCACGCCGTCCGCGGCGGTGTGCGACATCGGCTTTTCGCAGTAGATGTCCTTGCCGGCGCTCACCGCGTCCACCACCACCTGCTTGTGCCAATGATCGGGCACCGCCGCCACGATGCAATCGATGTCCTTGTTGTCGAGCAGCTCCTGATAGCGGCGCGTGACGGGCAGATCGGGCCGCACGATCTCGCGGGCGAGCGTGTGCCGGCCGTCGTACAAGTCGGCGGCGGCGGCACACTCGACGCCCGGCAGCGTGATGGCATTGCCCAATAGGCCCGAGCCCTGCATGCCGATGCCGATCATGCCGAAGCGGACCCGGTCGCTCGCGGGACCGGGCGGGGGACGCGAGAGGAACCGCTGAGGAATGGGCCCGAGCGTCTGCGCGGCGAGCGATGCGCCGGCCGCCGCCGCACTCGTGCCCACGAATTCGCGACGCGACCAGTCCTTACGTTTCCCGTTCACGGCATCTCCTGTCCCGAGGTCGGTCTATTATGCGCCACTTGACCGCGCAGGGGGAGGCCTCCAGACTCGGGACGTGCGCGTGCCCGGCGAGCTCCGTTCCGTCCTCTGCCTGCTCGGCGCGCTCCCCGGCGTGGCGCGCGCGCAGCAGCCCTTCTCCCCCTGGGCGTTCGGCCCCTTCCACAAGCCCAGAGCGATGAACCCGGTGATCGCGCCCAGTCCCAGCGCCACGTTTCGCTCTCCCATGAACGACAGCCTCGTGCGGTGGGAGGAGCACGCCACGTTCAACCCCACCGCCGTCGTGAAGGGCGGCACGGTGTACGTGCTGTACCGGGCCGAGGACGCGAGCGGCGACCGGGAGATCGGCCATCATACCTCGCGCATCGGCTTGGCGGAGAGCGCGGACGGACTGCGCTTCACGCGCCGCGGCGCGCCGGTGCTGTACCCGGATCGGGACGCGGAGGCCCCCCGCGAATGGCCGGGAGGGGTCGAAGATCCGCGGGTGGTCGAGTCCGACGACGGCACCTACGTCCTTACGTACACGCAGTGGAACCGCCGCATTCCCCGCCTCGCCGTCGCGACGTCGCGCGACCTGATCCATTGGACCAAGCACGGTCCCGCCTTCGCGGCCGCGAGCGGCGGGAAGTATCGCGACCTCGAGTCCAAGTCCGGCGCCATCGTGGCTCGCGTCGAGGGGGACCGCGTCATCGCGACCAGAGTGAACGGCAAGTACTGGATGTACTTCAACGTGCCCGAGATCATGATCGCGACCTCGGAGGATCTCATGCAGTGGACACCGGTGGAGGACGCTCAGGGAAAGCCGCTGCGCGTGCTCGGGCCGCGGCCCGGCTATTTCGACTCCTGGCTGGTCGAGGCCGGACCGCCGGCCATCCTCACCGAGCGCGGGATCGTCGTGCTCTACAACGCCGGCAACAGCGGGACGTACGGCGACCCGCGGCTTCCGGCTCGGGTGTACACGGGCGGGCAGGCGCTGTACGACGCCCGAAACCCGCTCAAGCTGACCGCGCGCCTGGACGAGCCGTTCATCCGGCCGGGCGAGGACTACGAGCGGACCGGACAATACCCCGAGGGTACGACGTTCGTGGAAGGGCTGGTCCCATTCAAGGGGCGCTGGTACTTGTATTACGGCACGGCCGACTCGCGCGTGGGCGTGGCGGTCTGGGACGCGCCGCGCTGACCCGTGGCGCCCTTGCGCCCGCAGCCGGTTCTCGCGCACCTTAAGCGCCCGGCATGAAGAGACCAGCATCGCGGGCACGCGCGGTGGCGCTGGCGATCCTCGCCACAGGCACCTGCGCCACCGCCGGCGAGACTCAGAGCGACAGCGGTCGGCCCGCGTACACGGCGGCCGACGTGCACTTCATGGCGGGCATGATCGCGCACCACGCGCAGGCGGTGCTGATCGCCGGTTGGGCACCCACGCACGGCGCCGGCCCGGCGCTGCGCGCGCTGTGCGAACGGATCGTGGTCGGGCAGCGCGACGAGATCGCGGCCATGCAACGCTGGTTACGGGAGCGCCGTGAGCCCGTCCCCGACGCCGACGCACGCGGCCACACGATGCCGGGCATGGATCACTCCATGCTCATGCCGGGCATGCTGAGCGACGCGCAGTTGGCGCAGCTCGACAGCGCCCGGGGACCCGACTTCGACGGGCTGTTCCTCACGGACATGATCCAGCACCACCGGGGTGCGCTCACCATGGTGCGCGCGCTGGTCGACACGCCCCGCGCCGCCCGCGACGGGCAGCTGTTTCAGGTCGCGTCCGACATCAGCGCCGATCAGACGGCCGAGATCGACCGCATGACGCGCATGCTCGACGCGTTGTCACACACCTCTCCACGGAGTCCTCAGTGAGATCCCTGTCCCTGTTGCTCGCGATCGGCACGGTCGCGGCGTGCGCCACCTCCGCGAAGTTCGATATGTCCACCACGGCACCGAGCCCCGATCGCCGCGTGGGCTTGCGCGCCGGATGGATGAACGCCGCCGCGGCGAGCTGGAACCTGCGCGTCGTGTCCGCGGCGCCGAAGCCGGCCCAGTTCACCAATCCCAACGATCTGGGCGACTTCGGGTTCCTGAATTCGGATCTCGCGTTCACCGGACACTACGTCATCCAGGGCAACTTCCACGGCCTCCAGGTGTGGGACATCGCGCAGCCCAGTCACCCTACGCTGGTCACGACGTACGTCTGCCCCGACGCGCAAAACGACGTCTCGGTCTACCGCAACCTGTTGTTCACTTCCGGGGAGGACTTCAACGGCCGGCTCGACTGCGGCACCCAGGGCGTGCCCGACTCGGTGAGCAAGGACCGGATGCGTGGTATCCGCATCTTCGACATCTCCGACATCGCGCACCCCAAGCCCATCACGAGCGTACAGACGTGCCGCGGCTCGCATACCCACACCGTCGTGACCCCGCCGAGCGACACGGCGAACCTCTACATCTACGTATCGGGCACGGCCTCGGTCCGCTCGCCCACCGAGCTTGCCGGGTGCTCGGATCTGACGCCGGACCAGGATCCGAACAGTGAGCGGTTCCGCATCGAGGTGATTCAGGTGCCGGTCGCCCATCCGGAGCAGGCGCACGTGGTGAGCAAGCCGGCGATCCTGGCCGACCTGGCGCACCGGGAGTCGCACTCCGAGGCGCCGGAGGACATCGCGGCCGCGGCCAAAGCGGCGGCGGAGGCGCGCGCTAAGGGCGGGTTCACCGCTACCATGCGCGGGGAGGAGATCGTGCTGGGCCCGCGCTTCGTCGCGGCGCAGCTCGACAGCATCGTCAAGGCGCGCGGCGGGACCGGGGCGCCGACTGGTGCCGACAGCACCACCCTCCGGGCCGCCGTCCAAGGCATCGTGGATCGGCGGTTCAACCCTCCCACCCCCGGGAATGGCCCGCGGCCCGGACCCGTCCAGTGCCACGACATCACGGTGTACCCGGCGCTCGGTATCGCAGGCGGGGCGTGCGCCGGCTACGGCCTGCTGCTCGACATTCGCGATCCGGTCCAGCCGCGCCGCATCGCCGCGGTGGCCGACTCGAACTTCGCGTTCTGGCATTCAGCGACGTTCAACAACGACGGCACCAAACTGCTGTTCACCGACGAGTGGGGCGGCGGGCTGCAGCCCAAGTGCCGCGCCACCGACAAGCCCGAGTGGGGAGCCGACGCCATCTTTTCCGTGGCGGGCGACGCCATGACGTTCCGGAGCTATTACAAGATGCCGGCGCCGCAGACGGTGTTCGAGAACTGCGTGGCGCACAACGGCTCGCTCGTCCCCGTGCCCGGGCGCGACATCATGGTGCAGGGCTGGTACCAGGGCGGCGTCTCCGTGTTCGACTGGACCGATGCGGCGCATCCCAAGGAGATCGCGTACTTCGATCGCGGCCCGATGGATTCGACCAAGCTGGTGGGCGCGGGCTCGTGGTCCGCCTACTGGTACAACGGCTACATCGTGAGCTCCGAAATCGGGCGCGGGCTCGACGTGTTCGAGCTCGAGCCCAGCGGATTGCTGTCCCAGAACGAGATCGACGCGGCCAAGCTGGTGCACTTCGACTATCTGAACGTGCAGGATCAACCGAAGCTGGTGTGGCCCCCGAGCTTCGCGGTGGCGCGGGCGTACCTGGACCAGCTGGCGCGCTCCGAAGGATTGGCCTCCGCCAAGCTGGCGGCGGCCCGCAGTGAGCTGGCGCGCGCCGAGCGGCTGTCCGGGCAAGAGCGCCACAATGCCCTGACGCAGCTGGTCGCCCAGCTCACGGGCGATGCGCCCGCGGCAGCGGACCAGGCGAAGGTGCGCACCCTCGCTGGTGTGGTCACGGATCTGGCGAACGGCGGGCGCTGAGGTCCCTGTCGGGGCTCCTTGCGGCGCGGCGGCGGCGCCGCAGTTTAAAGCGCTATCCGCTCGCAGAGAGACCAGCTATGGCGATCCGTATCGGCGACGAGGCCCCCGACTTCACCGCTGCGACCACCGAGGGCACCATCCGCTTTCACGAATGGGTGGGGGACCAGTGGGCGATCCTGTTCTCGCATCCCAAGGACTTCACCCCGGTGTGCACCACCGAACTAGGGTACATGGCGCGCCTCAAGCCGGAGTTCGACAAGCGTCACGCGAAAATAATCGGCTTGAGCGCGGACCCCGTGAGTGATCACGAGCGCTGGCTCGGCGACATCAAGGAAACGCAGGGCTACGCGGTCAACTACCCCCTCATCGGCGACCCCGACCTGACCGTCGCCAAGTTGTACGACATGATTCACCCCAACGCGACCGGTGGGAAGCGCACCGCGGCGGACAACGCCACGGTGCGCTCGGTGTTCGTGATCGGGCCGGACAAGAAAGTGAAAGCGATGATCGTCTATCCGATGAGCACCGGGCGCAACTTCGACGAGGTGCTGCGGTTGCTCGATTCGGTGCAGCTCACGGCCCGGCACACGGTCGCGACGCCCGTGAACTGGAAGCCGGGCCAGGACGTCATCATCCCGGCCTCGGTCTCGGATGAGGACGCAAAAAAGAAATACCCGCAAGGGTTCAAGACGCACAAACCGTATCTGCGGACCGTGCGACAGCCGCAATAAGTGGAGGTACTCATGACCGGCCTGTTGGCGCTGTGGCTGCCCATCCTGGTGTCGGCGGTGCTGGTGTTCGTCGTCAGTTCGGCCATCCACATGGCGTCGCCCTGGCACAAGAGCGACTACCCCAAGCTGTCGAGCGAAGAGCGCGTGATGGACGCGCTCCGCCCGCTCGCCATTCCGCCGGGGGACTACATGATGCCCCGCCCGTCCAGCCGGGCGGAGATGCGCACCCCGCAGTTCCTCGAGAAGTACAAGCGGGGCCCGGTTCTGATGCTGACCGTGTGGCCCGGCGGCTCCATGTCGATGGTGAGGCAGCTCGTCCAGTGGTTCGTGTACGCCCTGGTGGTCGGGGGCTTCGCCGGCTACGTCGCGGGGCGCGCCCTCCCCCCCGGCGCTCCATTCCGCAGCGTGTTCCGCTTTGCCGGGGTCACCGCGTTCGTGGGCTACTCGCTCGCGCTGTGGCAGATGTCGATCTGGTACCGTCGCGCCTGGGTCACGACGACCAAGGCGACGGTGGACGGGTTGATCTACGCGGTCCTGACGGCCGCGACCTTGGGGTGGCTGTGGCCGCATTAGGCCGACCACGCCCGACGCCGGGCCCGCCCTAGCAGCGCGGCCCCGCCATGGCGCGCTACCCGCTCGTCCTGCTGCTCGCGGTGCTGGGCGCGCTGCTGCTCTCGGGCCTGGCCCCCTATGATCGGGCGACCTGGTGGCTGGAGGTGTTCCCGATCCTGCTGGGCGTGCCGCTGGTGGTCGCGACGCACCGACGCTTTCCGCTCACGCACCTCGCCTACACGCTGCTGGCCGTTCACGCCGTCATCCTCATGGTGGGCGGTCATTACACCTACGCCCGCGTCCCGCTGGGCGTCTGGATGCAACAGGTGTTCGGGTTGGCCCGCAACGATTATGATCGGCTCGGCCACTTCGCGCAGGGCTTCGTGCCCGCCATCGTGGCCCGGGAGATCTTGCTGCGGACGTCGCCGTTGCGGCCGGGCCGCTGGTTGTTCGTGCTCGTCACGGCGGTGTGCCTGGCGATTAGCGCCTGCTACGAGTTCATCGAATGGTGGGTCGCCGTGGCCGGCGGCTCCTCCGCTGATGCGTTCCTCGGCACTCAGGGCGACGTGTGGGACACGCAATGGGACATGTTCACGGCTCTGCTCGGGGCGATCACCGCCCAGACGCTGCTGGGCTCGCTCCACGACCGCTCGCTCGCCGCGCTCCGCCCCCGGTGACGCCTCGATGACGTCCACCGTGGCCGCGCCGACTGCGGAGCCACCCGACCGCGTACTCCGACTGATTGCGCTGTTCAAGTTCTGCAAGGCGTTGCTGCTCGTCGTGGTGGGTCTGGGCGCGCTCGAGCTGCTCGACCCGGACATGGCGGCTCGGGCTCAGCGCTGGGTGGCGGCACTGGCGTCCAGCAATGACCGCCACGTCGTGCAGCAGGTCATCGCCCTCGTCGGCGGGCTCTCTCCCCGCCGGCTGCAGGCGCTCGGTGTGGGCGCCTTCCTGTACGCCGCGCTGTTCACCGTCGAGGGAGTGGGACTGTGGCGGCGGAAGCGCTGGGCCGAATACCTGACCGTCATCGCGACGCTGTCGCTCGTGCCGCTCGAGCTGTTCGAGCTGACCCGGGCCGTCACCCTGCCTCGCCTGACGGCCCTGGTCGTGAACCTCGCCGTCGTGGCGTACCTGATCGGACGGATGCGGCGTCGGGCCCGGGCGACGAGAAACGGCGGCCCAGGTCCGGGCACCTTCGCAGCGTGACGGGGTTTCGCGACCACTTCGCCTCGGCGGCGCCGGCCTATGCGGCGTTTCGACCGCGCTACCCGGCGGCGCTGTTCGCGGCGCTGGCGGAGCAGGCGCCGGGGCGACACATGGCCTGGGACTGCGCCACGGGCAGCGGCCAGGCGGCGATCGGGCTGGCCGAGCAGTTCGAGCAGGTCGAGGCGACGGACGCGAGTGCGGCGCAACTGGCGGCCGCGCTCGCACACCCCCGCGTGCGCTATCGCCAGGCCCCGGCCGACGCGAGCGGGTTGGCGCCGCACTCCGTAGAGCTGGTAACGGTCGCGCAGGCGCTGCACTGGCTCGATCGGCCGGCGTTTTACGCGGAAGCGCGGCGCGTGCTCGCGCCGGGCGGGGTGGTCGCCGTGTGGTGCTACGGCCTAGTCGAGCTCGGCGCCGGTGTGGACGAGCCCATCCGCGCGTTCTACGAGCGGACGGTGGGCCCCTACTGGCCGCCGGAGCGCGCGCTCGTCGACTCGGGGTACCGCACGATCGATTTTCCGTTCGCCGAGCTCGCCCTCCCGGCCATCACCATGGAAGCGGAGCTGACGCTGCAGGAGCTGGGCGGGTATCTCGGCACCTGGTCCGCGGTGCTGGGCTACCGCTCCGCGCGGGGCAACGACCCGGTGGCGCCGCTGCTCGATCGCCTCCGTGGCGCGTGGGGCGGCGCGCAGCGGCGCCGCACCGCCCGCTGGCCGCTGGCGCTGCGGGCCGGCCGGGTCGCGCCCTAACCCTATTGCGTGACGTGGTGTGTCCGCCGCAGCTTTCAGACACCACCTCTCTCGAGCTAGGAGCCCGAGCGATGTCCAAAGGGGACGACCGCAAGCTGGCGGCTTTGGCGAAGAAGAACGCCGCCAAGGCCGCCAAAGCGAAGCCCATCAAGCGCCGCCGCTACGACGACACCCTGCCGCCCGAGCGGGAGGAAGATCTCGAGTTGCGCGACTTCTTTTCGGAGATGAAGAAGCGCGAGTTCTAGGCCGCGTCGTGGTGGGGTGCAGGGTCAAGTCGGGGTGGGCGACGGCCGTGCTCGTGACCGGACCAGTCGCTTCACCCCGCGTGCTGGATCGGCAGATCCTCGAGTTGAGCGACGCCGCCGTGCCGACCTCCCGTCAACCATACCACGCCGTCATGGGCGCCCGTGCCGTGGACCGGTCGGCGCTCGAGCGCCGGCTGCGGGGCATCGTCCAGCGGGTCGCGCAGCGCTCACTCAAGCGGCTGTTCGCGCACTACCGAGGCCAGGGCCGGTCGGTGCGTGGGCTCGCCCTCGTGGTGGGGAGTGTCATCGACCCCGCCTCCATCGGCAACGATCACATCCGGGCTCACGCGCTCGAGGGACAGTTGTTTCGAACGGCATTGGAGCGCGCGGCGCAGAGCGCCCGCGTGGCTTGTGCCACGCACGTCGAGCGGGGGCTATATGACGCGGCGGCGGCCCGGCTCAAACGGACGCCCGCCGAGCTCCGGCAGGTGGTGGCGGAGCTGGGGCGGACCGTGGAAGGGCCGTGGCGCGCGGACGAGAAGACGGCGACGTTGGCCGCCTGGATGACGCTCGCGCGGTCTCATTGACCCGGCCGGGTCACCCGGCTAAGTTGTTGTGCGATGCCGACCTACGAGTACAAGTGCCCGGCGGGGCACAGCTTTGAAAAGTTCTATCCGACGATGAACGACCAGCGGCGGGTGAAGTGTCCCACCTGCGGCAAGATGGCCGAGCGTCAGATCTCGGGTGGGGCGGGACTGGTATTCAAGGGCTCCGGGTTCTACATCACCGATTACAAGCGTGCGGGGGAGGGCAACCCCGAGTCGGCGGACGGACCGAAGCCCGAATCGAAGCCCGAGTCCAAACCCGAGGCGAAGCCCGCGGGCGAGTCGAAGCCCGACAGCACCAAGAAGAAGAAGCCCTCCGGCGACAAGTGACGGCGCACGAGGCGATCCGCGCGGCGTTGGCGACGGCGGCGGCGCGGCTGGGAGCGTCCGTGCCCGCGTCCGCGATCGAGCTGGAGCGCCCGCGCGACCCCGCGCACGGCGATGTCGCGACGAATCTGGCGCTCACACTCGCCAAGTCGCTCAAGCAGAAGCCCCGTGCCGTGGCGGAGCGGCTCGTCGCGGCGCTCGAGCTACCGCAGGGGCTGGTGCGTCAGATCGCCGTGGCCGGGCCGGGGTTCATCAATTTCGTCCTCGCCGAGGAGCAGCTCGCTTCCGCCGTCGCGGCGGTGCTCGCGGCGGGCGAGCGGTACGGCCGCAGCGAAGGGGGGGGCGCCGGGAAGCCCGTGAACGTCGAGTTCGTCTCGGCGAACCCGACCGGCCCGCTCCACGTGGGGCACGGCCGGCAGGCGGCCTTGGGCGATGCGATCGCCGCATTGCTGGACTGGACGGGCTGGCGGGTGACGCGGGAGTTCTATTACAACGATGGCGGCGCCCAGATCGTGAATCTGGCGCGCAGCGTGGAGGCGCGCATCCGGGAGCTGCGCGGGCAGGTCGCCGCCCTGCCGGAAGGCGGCTACCACGGGGAGTACATCCGCGAGATCGCGGAGCGCTATCTCGCCCAGCACCCGGAAGATCGGGAGGGGGCCGACCTCGACGCCGTGCGACGCTTCGCCGTCCAGCAGCTCCGCGCGGAGCAGGACCGTGACCTGCAGGCCCTCGGGGTCAAGTTCGACGTGTACTTCCTCGAGTCGTCGCTGTACTCGACGAGCAAGGTGGAGAAGACGCTCGGCCGGCTGGTGGCAGCGGGGCACACGTACGAGCAGGACGGCGCGCTCTGGCTCAAGACCACCGACTTCGGCGACGACAAAGACCGCGTGATGCGGAAGCGGGCCGAGAAGGGCGGCGACTATACGTACTTTGTGCCGGACGTCGCCTATCACGTCGACAAGTGGGAGCGGGGCTTCTCGCGCGCGATCAACGTGCAGGGCGCGGACCACCACAGCACGGTCACCCGAGTGCGGATTGGCCTGCAGGCGCTGGGGATGGGCATTCCGACCGGCTATCCCGAGTACGTGCTGCACCAGATGGTGACGGTGATGAAGGGTGGTGAGGAGATGCGGCTCTCCAAGCGCGCCGGAAGTTACCTGACCCTGCGCGAGTTGGTGGACGAGGTGGGGCGCGACGCGGTGCGCTACTTCTTCCTGATGCGCCGGGGCGACTCGCACCTGGTGTTCGACGTCGACCTCGCGAAGAGCCAGACCGAGGAAAACCCGGTCTTCTACGTGCAAATGGCGCACGCCCGCATGAGCGGGATCTTCCGCGTCGCCGG